>Ga0183098_10045_pt1 | contig 367856 bp, 309 predicted proteins | sample BioMet9_FD_128884 | JGI IMG/M metagenome (GOLD analysis project Ga0183098, IMG submission 128884) | Microbial communities from bioreactor (seeded with sewage sludge) at Lawrence Berkeley National Lab, California, USA - Biofuel... | ecosystem: Engineered > Bioreactor > Anaerobic > Unclassified ...
TCAACAGCCTCAACAAACCAGGGCTCGGTCAGCCCGAGAATCCGAAAATATAGGTCCGTATCCTTCATTGGTGCCCTCCGGGAAGGACATTAGCAGATCAGCTACCCACGGAAAACCCGGAAGAGCCCTCATCCTGAACCTGCAACGCGCTGTGCAGATCAGCACCGACATTGCCACCACCATTCTTGCCGAATCTTCATCCGTACCTTCCAGCATGGCTGAGGCTTTTTTGCTGCTGCACAGGCAGGGCGTGCTTTCCGAGGGCGTGGCGCACAAGCTGGCCAAAAGCGTAGGCCTGCACAACATCGCCGTGCATGAATACACAAGTCTGAACTGGGATGTGGTCTACACTGTCGCGCATACGCACATTGAAGACTTTGCGGAATTTGGCCGCGAGATCAATGCTTGGGTGAAGGCGCGGACGCACAATTGACTCACCTTTCCTTTTGCTCAGTGTCACAAGGATAAATTTTGTTCTCTGGCAAGAAAACAGCCCGTTTCTGAGCAGGGATAGCACTCTTATGTGCAGACCTGCGCAGAAACGGGCCGTTGACGCTGCCCAGAGGGCAAAAGACTCCTTGAGACGCTAGCAGCCCTGCGTATAGAACAAAGCCAGCCCGCCCCTTGCGGTTTCACGGTAGTCGTCCTTCATGTCGCGGCCGGTCTGATTCATGGTGCGTATGCACAGGTCAAGCCCAACCGGGTGTTTGGTCCCCTGCCCGGTACGGGCCATCATCCAGGCGTTCCAAGACTTTACGGAACTCATGGCGTTGCGCGAAATACAGGGAATCTGCACATAGCCGCCCACAGGGTCGCAGGTCATGCCAAGGTGATGCTCCAGCGCAAATTCCGCTGCGTTTTCGACCACATCCGGCGTTTCACCCATCACCTGCGCCAGCATGGCCGCCGCCATGCTTGAGGCAGAGCCTATCTCGCCCTGACAGCCCACATCCGCGCCAGCCACGCTGGCGTGCCGCTTGATGAGCGTGCCCACCATGGAGGCCACCATCAGGCCGTCCACCAGGTCGGCCTCGGTTTTGCCGCGCTCCTTGATAAGCATGTGCACAACCGCCGGCATAACGCCCGCCGAGCCAGCCGTGGGCGCGGTGACGATGGGGTGGCCCATGGCGTTTTCTTCCGACCCGGCCTGCCCGTAGGCAGACAGCCGCGCAGCAAAGGCGTCGGCCGGTTCCGGCGAGCTGGCGGCCTTTTCCAGCATGAGCTTGGCGCGGCGCTCAAGGCCAAAGGGCCCCTTGAGTTTGCCCTCCAGCCCAAGGCCCGTGGCGGCGCAGCTGTCCATGACATGGATGATGTGCTGCGCGCCCTGCCGGATGTGCTGCTCCGTCTGCCCGGTGATGGCCATCTCGTTTTCGAGCATGATCAGCGGAATGCTCTTGCCCGTGGTCTTCACGATTTCCAGCAACCCGTTCATGGAATCAAAGGCGTGCACGGGCTTGCCTTTTTCCGGGGCTTTCCAGCCCTTCCACTGCAAAAATCCGCCGCCCACCGAATAGTACTCACGCGAGGCCAGCGGTTTGCCCTTGCCCAGCAGCTCAATGACCAGCACGTTGCTGAACGGGGCCTCAATGGCGCCCTGTTCAAAAATGACGTCCGAATCCCTGAGCGGAATTTTGGCCGGGCCAAGCACCACGGTGCGCGTGTCGTCCGGTTTGATGAAAAGATTGTCCAGAAACTCGGCCTTGCAGTCCTCTGGCTTTTGCCCAAGCAGGCCCGCCGCCACGGCTCGGTCAGTGCCGTGCCCCTTGCCCGTGGCCGAAAGGCTGCCGTACAGGTGCACCTTGACGGCATCGGCCTGGGCCAGCTGATCCTGCGGCAGTTTGGAGCACAGGCCGATAAAGTCGTTGCCCGCCGCCATGGGCGCGATGGTATGCGAGCTTGAGGGGCCGGGGCCGATCTTGAACATTTCAAATACGGTCACGTCAATGGGGTTGGCGCAGGCGCTCCCCGGTTTCCACAGGGGGTCAAACCCCGCCCAGGAAAATGACGGCAGGCACAGGCCAGCGCCCGTCACAGCCATGGATTGCAAAAAACGACGACGGTTGCACTGCATACAGCATTCCTCCTGACTTATCTGGCAGATTGCGAAGCCGACTGCCGGGGCTTTTGGTAGGAAACAGGGCCGGTGGAGTAGTTGGTTCGGCGCAGCCATGCGTCGGAATACCCGGCCTTTTGGGTCATTTTGTCAGGGCTGTTGATAAATCCCTGACAGTACCGGGCCACCAGCTGGGGAAAAAACTCGCGCCAGTCGCGCACTGCGGCCTCGGCCTGCGCGCGCAGCGCCTTTGCAAAGACGGCTTGCGTCTGCGCCGGGGCAGAGGCGGCCTTGGGGGCAAGCTCGGTTTGCAGCGCCGCCACGCGGGCGGCAAAGGTTTTTTCCATGCCTGCAGCCTTATCTGCAATATCCTTTGAAACAGCGTCATAGCGGGTGTTGGCGTATTCGCTCACCAGGGCATAGGCCCACCAGGCGGAATCATTGGCAAACCGGCGGGTGTCGCCCTGCTCGTAGCCCGCAGGCATGGGCGCGACGGCCAGCGGCACAAATACCGATTCCGCCGCCGGGGCCAGCGCAACCCAGCACACCAGCGAGAGCGGATCGGGCACGCCGGGGCGGTACTGCGCAATGGTCGTATAGCCGGTGTAGAACATGCCCATGGGGCGCTCCCATGCGCCTTCCAGCTTGGCGGCTGGCGTTACGTCGCCGCTGGGATCCTTGGGGCCGATAAAACGGTTGGGATTGCCGAACGGCCCTGCGGCCACGCCCTTGGTAAGGTCAAATTCCGTGCCTTCGTAGTGATCGCGGTGCATGCGTTTGAGGTCGTCCAGGTTCAGCGGGCTGTCTGGCTTGACGGAAAAGGGATAGGCGCGGGTTGTGCCGCTCTCGACCCAGGCGGGCAGCTTGAGCGACGGGGCCGCCATGGAAAACGCCCGCCACACGCGCCGCAGCGAGTAGTAGGGATGATTGTATTCGCCGTCGCTCACGGTGGTCAGCCAGTCGAGGGGCTTTGAGGCGTCCCTGGGGCTGCGCATGTTGTAGCGCTCCACCGTGGCAAACAGGGTTTTGCCGTACATCTGGTCAGGGTTGCCGGGCGTGATGTCGCGGATGCGAAACTCATTGGCCGCCACAAAAAACTGCCCGTCCGGCACGCGCTGGGCCACCCACAGGCCGCCTGTTCCTGCCGGGGAGGGGGCCATTTCCATAACCCAGGCTTCATTTTTGTCGGCCACGGGCAGGGTTTCACCCGTGCCGTAATAGCCGTACTGCTCGATAAGCGCACCCATCAGTTCAATAGCCTCGCGGGCCGTTTTGCAGCGTTCGAGGGCCACGCGCGCCAGCTCGGACGAGTAAAAAATACGCTTGCCCGGCTCTGCCGTGCAGGTATTGTGCGCCCCGTCGGTGCACTCGCCAAACATGAGGCCGTACTCGTTCATGACGCCGTAATTGCCGTCGATATAGGCAAAGGTGTGCCGCACCTGCGGGATAAAGCCAAGGGGAACGGTGCGCGGCGTGGCGGGATGGTTGTAACCCGCCGCACGTTTGGGATCAGAAAGCCGCGGAACAAGAAAGGTATTGGTGGCGGGGTTTTCCTGCACGGCCACTGCGGAATCGTAAACCGGGCGCTGCGCGCCCTCGGGCCAGTCGCGGGCGGGAACAAACACAAGGGACTGGTCGCCAAGGTCGTTGTCGTCCGAATGGCTGACCATCACCGAGCCGTCGGCGCTGGCTCCTTTGGTAACGATGGTTGTGGTGCAGGCAAGGGCTGCAGATGGCAGCAGCAGGGCCAAAGAAACACAGCAAGCAGCAGTCAGCAACTTCATGCAACCTCCCTGGTAAATCAGGCCGTCATCAACTTCGTCCCCAAACTGATCAGCCTGCGGCCCGTTTTTGCGCCAGGCAGGCTGGTTAGCATCAGCAAACTGTTTTTTTCCTTTTGTACCGCAGGGGTGCATACGGCACAAGAACTGTCTGATCTCTACGCTTTTGTGCTGGCAAACAGTAGCCTTCCGTTCCGACAACTGTTATCGTTAACCCAATGCCCTCTCCAGATCTGACCGGCAGCAATCCGCAAAATGTCGGGCCCATCTCAGGTTTTAACGGCAACTTTTCCTCGCCAGCGCTCCATTAGCGCCCACTCAACGGCATCGCCACGGAGGTTTGTCCATGCTTGCATCTCCCTACAAGGAATTTAAAGAAGCCCTCTTGGACTTTATTTCTAAAGACCGCATCCACACAGACCCGTTGCGCATGCTGGCCTATGGCACGGACGCCAGCGTGTACCGCCTGACGCCCAAGATCGTGGTGGACGTGCTGGACGAGGCCGAAGTTGTGCAGCTGGTGGCCCTGGCCGACCGCATGCGCGTGCCTGTTACTTTTCGCGCCGCAGGCACCAGCCTGTCGGGCCAGGCGGTGTCTGATTCCGTACTGGTGCGCATAGGCAAGGGCTGGCGCAACTGGCGGGTGGGCGCGGGGGCCGAGCGCATCACCCTGCAGCCCGGCATCATCGGCTCCGGAGCCAATAAAATTCTGGCCGAATTTGGCAAAAAAATCGGGCCGGATCCGGCCTCCATCGACAGCTGTTTTATCGGCGGTATTTTTGCCAACAATGCCAGCGGCATGTGCTGCGGCACATCGGACAATTCGTACAAGACCGTTATTTCTTCGCGCATGGTGCTGGCCGACGGCACGCTGCTGGATACGGCCGACGCCAAAAGCCGCGCCGCCTTTGCCCGCACCCACGCCCACATCCTCAACGGGCTGGCCGACCTGCGCAAACAGATCATGGACAACCCGGAGCTGGCCGACCGCATCCGCCGCAAATTCAAGATCAAAAACACTACGGGCTACAGCCTCAACGCCCTAGTGGATTACGAAGACCCCTTTGAAATCTTGCAGCACGTCATGGTGGGCTCAGAGGGCACGCTGGGCTTCATTGCCGAGGTGACCTACCGCACGGTGGAGGAGGCCCCCTTCAAGGCCTCGGCCCTGTTGCTGCTGCCCACGGTCAAGGCCGCCTGCGATCTGGCCACGGCTGTGGCAACCCTGCCCGTGGCTGCGGCGGAGCTTATGGACCGCGCCTCGTTGCGCTCGGTTGAGGGAACCCCCGGCCTGCCCGAGGGGCTGGAAACCCTAGACGACAACGTGTGCTCCCTGCTGGTGGAAACCCGCGCCGCCAGCCGCGAACAGCTTGAAAATAACATCGCCGCCATCAACACGGCCTTTGCCGGCGTAACCTTTGTGCGGCCATACGCCTTTACCGACAAGCCCGAGGAATTCACCAAACTGTGGCTCATACGCAAAGGTATTCTGGCCTCGGTGGGCGGCATGCGGCCTGTGGGCACGTCCATTGTGATTGAAGACGTGGCCTTTACCCTCGACAGACTGGGCGAGGCCGCCACCGACCTGCAGGCGCTTTTCGCCCGCCACGGCTACACGGTGGCCCCGCTCTTTGGCCACGCGCGCGACGGCAACCTGCACTTTGTCTTTTGGCAGGATTTTGGCGCACCGGCAGAGGTGGCCCGCTACAAGGGCTTTATGGAAGACTTCTGCAAGCTGGTTACAGAAAAATACGATGGATCGCTCAAGGCGGAGCACGGCACGGGCCGCAATATTGCGCCCTTTGTGGAGCTGGAGTGGGGCAGCCAGGCCTATGCCATCATGAAGGAGATCAAAAGCCTGCTCGACCCCAAGAACATCCTCAACCCCGGCGTGCTGCTCAACAGCGATTCGCAGGGGCACCTTAAAAACCTCAAGCCCCTGCACCCCGCCGACGAGCTGGTGGACAAGTGCATGGAATGCGGTTTTTGCGAATCTGTCTGTCCCTCGCGCGACCTTACGCTCACGCCGCGACAGCGCATCACCGTGTACCGCGAAATATGCCGCCTGCGCGCAGCCGACCCCGAAAGCCGCGAACTGAAAAAGCTGGAAAAGGGCTATGAATACATGGGCAAGGCCACCTGCGCCACAGACAGCCTGTGCCGCCCCCGCTGCCCCGCTGGCGTGGATACGGGCGTATTCATTAAAAGCCTGCGCAAAAAGGACGCCGGTTCGCTCAGCAAAAGCATTGCCGGAAGCATTGCCGACCACTTTGCGGGAACCTGCAAGGCCATGTCCATCGCCCTCAACAGCGTGGACACCCTGCACCGCATGCTTGGCACAAGCATCATGCGCGACGGCTCGCGCCTGTTGCGCTGCCTGACCTTCAACAAGGCGCCGCTGTGGAACAAAAACATGCCCAGGGGCGGGGGGTCGGTCTATATGCCCTCGCCTTACACCGGCAATGCCAAAAAGGTTGTCTACTTCCCCAGCTGCATAGCCCGCAACATGGGCCCCGGCGAGGAGCACAGCGACCGCCGTACAGAGCCGGAAGCCGTCATCAGCGTGCTGCTCAAGGGCGGGTACGACGTCATTCTGCCCAACAATCTGGACAAGCTGTGCTGCGGCATGGCCTTTGCCAGCAAGGGCCTTGCCGACGCAGCCCATAAAAAGGAACAGGAGCTGGAAAAAGTGCTGCGCGAGGCCACCAATAATGGTGAATACCCCGTGCTGTGCGAAACAAGCCCCTGCCTCCTGCACATGAAACAGACCCTCGACCCCAGCATCAAACTGATGGAGCCTGTGCAATTTATCCTCGAGAACCTCATGGACACGCTCAAGCTCAAAAAGCTGCCCAAAACCGTGGCCCTGCACGCCACCTGCTCCATGCGCAAGATGGGCCTTGAGGGCAAGCTTGAAGAACTGGCCCGCAAGTGCGCCCAAACCGTCGTCGTACCCGACGGCATCAACTGCTGCGGCTGGGCGGGCGACCGTGGCTTTACCCACCCAGAGCTCAACGAGGCCGCGCTCAAGGGCCTGCGCATGCAGGTAAGCACCTGCGAGGTGGGCTACTCCTCAAGCCGCACCTGCCAGATCGGCCTCTCGCTGCACGGCGGCATACCCTACTACTCCATAGTCTATCTGGTTGACGAAGCCAGCGAATAGCAAAACGCGGGCGGCTCTCAAATGAGGGCCGCCCGCTGTGCTTTTGCCGTGCGCGTGGTCAAGGACGCGCTTCATGCCAATAATGTTTACGACTGCTTTCGCTTGAACATTTTTTCCAGTTCGGCGGCGTCCCAGCGCAGCACGCAGGGGCGGCCATGGGGGCAGTATTCCCGGTCGGGGGTTTCCAGCCACTGCTGCAGCAGCCCGGCGGCCTCGTCGTCGGCAAGCCGTTGCCCGGCCTTGATGGCCCCCTTGCAGGACATGGATATGAACATGTCAGCCAGATCGTCCTTGCGACCGGCCAGCGCCTCGCGCAAAAAGTCCCTGGCCTCGGCGCGCGAGAGCACCGGGGGCATGGCGTTGACGCTCAGGTTGCCGCCGCTGGCCTCCAGAGCAAAGCCCAGTGATTCCAGCCGGGGCCGCAATTCAAAAAAGCGTTCCATTTCCGCCGGATGCAGGGGCATATCCAGCGGCAGGGCCAGCAGCTGGCCAGAACCAGCGAAGCCCCCGCGCCGCAGGCGGGCGTACAGCACCCGCTCGTGCGCCGCGTGCTGGTCTAGCAGCAGCAGCGCGCCCGAAGCATCGCGCAACACCAGATAGGTCAACGCCACCTGCCCAAGATAGGTAAACGATCCCACGGTCAGGGGCTGACGCTCCTGCCCGTGCGCAAAAAACGCATCCTCCGCGCCCATGGCTACACCTGGGTCGCCAGCGCTGTCGACGCCTGCATCCGCAAATGCAGCGCCGCCTGTCGCGGATACGTATTCCTCGCCGCGCCCTGTCTGCGGGGTCTGCGCGTAGCTGGACGCGCCCTCCGCAAGGCCCGAAGGCTCCGCCGAGGCCTCAACAAACAGCGCCTCCGGCTTCTGGCCCAGCATTGCCGCCGCCTGCGCCGTGGGGGCAGCCAGCCCGGCCCGCTCCGCGCTGCCGGTGGCCGCGGCGCTCCATGCGCCAGTCGGTTCGCTGACCTGCCACGGAGTATCCTCGTCCTGCGCTTTTTCACGCTCCTGCGGCTGAATGAGAGGCGGGTTGTCCAGCCTGCCCCAAAAGCCCTGCGGACGGGGGGCCGACGCCCCGTCGGCCTTTTCCGTTTCTGGCTGTCCGGCGGCTGCCTGCGGCCAGATATTTTCGGCCACATCAAAGGAGGTGACCAACGCCCCCTGCACGGCGTGCAGCACGGCGGAAAACAGCGCCGATTCGTCCCTGAAGCGCACCTCTGACTTGGCCGGGTGCACGTTCACGTCGACCTCGGCCGGGTCCATCTCGACAAACAGGGCCACCTGCGGAAAGTCCCGGCTGGTCATGCGGCCCTTGTAGGCCTCGCGCACGGCGGCCATCAGGCGCTTGTCCGTAACCGAACGCCCGTTGACGTAAAACAGCATGCGGTCGCCGCGCGGCTGGCTCACGTTGGGCAGGGCGGCAAGCCCCCGCGCGCGGATGCCGTGCCGGGTCGCGTCAAAGGGGCGCAAGGCGTCCACAATAAGCTTGGGCCAAAGCACGGCCAGGCGTTCGGCCAGGCTCTGCCCCGGCAAAAAACGCAAGGCCTCGCGTTCGCCCGCGCTGAGGCTCAACCCTACAGCGGGCCGGGCCAGGGCCAGCCGCGCCAGCCAGTCCTGCGCGCGTTTGAACTCGGTGGAGGGGGTCTTTAAAAATTTCAAGCGTGCTGGTATGTTGGAAAAAAGGTCGCGCACTTCCACCCGCGTGCCCCGGTGCAGGGCGGCAGGAGCCGAAACCCTCAGCACGCCGTGCTCCACTTCAACCTTGTGGGCCTGCGACTGTCCGTCGGGGCCGGTCACGGCCGAGGTAATGGAAAAACGCGAGACAGAGGCAATGCTTGGCAGCGCCTCGCCCCTGAAGCCGTACGAGCTGATGTGCTCTAGATCTGCCAGACTGGCGATTTTGCTTGTAGCGTGACGGGTCACAGCCAGCTCAAGGTCGTCCGCAGCAATGCCGCAGCCGTCGTCCTGTACGCTGATCAGGCTCTGACCGCCATTTTCGAGGCAAACATCAATCTGCGCGGCGTCGGCGTCAAGGCTGTTTTCCACCAGTTCCTTGAGCACGCTGGCAGGGCGCTCTACCACTTCGCCAGCGGCGATCTGGTTGCGCAACTCAGGCGGGAGCAAACGTATATGACGGTGTTTTTCAGACATGCCCGCAGTGTATTCGGCTGCGCTCAGCAAGGCAAGCGGCCCTGCCTGCGCCGCATGCGCGCCTGCGCGTGGCGAACAAATTCCGGCTGCGGGGCTTGCCTCGGCGCGCGCTGTGCTTATGTATGTAAGGCGAGGCTGCGAATGCGCGCCGCCAAACTTCTGGCAGCGCGTAAAGTCCACAGGGAGGTTTTTATGCAAAGCAACACCATGAAAGCCATTGCCGAGCCCCTGCGCGGCACTCCCGTGCCCACAGGTTACGACCCGGAAATGCTCTATGTAGAATGCGCACGCTGCGGCTCCCCCGTCATGTGGGAGCAGGGCAAGGCCACACATATTCTCCATATGGCCGGTATCGATCCCCTTGAGCTCGATTCGTCCTGCATGCTGGTTACAGACGGCTGCCCCATGTGCAGCGGCAAAGACCAGTACACGGTACAGATATTCCGGGTCAGCGGCGAAGCCAAGACGCGCCGACCCCCATTTTTCGGCAACGCGTAGTAGCCAGCGCGGGTCTACCCCGCCCGCGTACACCCCAGCAAAAGGCCGCCGGTTCATGTGCCCGGCGGCCTTTTTGCGTCTTGGACCATGCGCGCGTCGGCATCGTCTTAGCCTTTCAGCCCCGGACATTCAGTATCCGGGGTTTTTTATTTACCGCCCGGCCCCCTGCAACAACAAACAACATTTACAGGCACAATAAAAAATAAACATTGGTTGATTAACCAATATATCTACAGCCTGCTTGACGATATCTCTCACCAGGAGCATAACACAAAGCAACAAACTTGAAACAAAATTAACACTCAACCGTCACGCCGGAGCCACCATGTTGCCAGCAGAACGCCGCAGAGAAATGGCCCGCCTCATTAAAAACAAGGGCGCGGTCAACACGCGCGAACTGGCCGAAGCGCTGGGCATTTCGACCATGACGGTCAGGCGCGACCTCAAGGTGCTTGAAGAGCGCAACCAGCTTGAGCTTACCTGGGGCGGCGCTGTACCCCTCAACTTTGAGGCCAACGACATCCCCCGCGCCCGCAAGGCCGTGTCCATGCTTGACGCCAAGCTGGCCATCGCCCGCGCTGCCAGCCTGTATATTAAAAACGAAGACTTCATCGCCCTGGATGCGGGCACCACCAGCCTTGAGCTGGCCCGTCTGCTCCCGACCCTGCCGCTTACCAGCCTTGGAGTGGTTACCCCTGACCTTGAAATTGCACTGCTGCTTTCCGGCTGCGAGCATATTTCGGTTTTCCTTTCGGGCGGGCTCATCGACCCGGTCAGCCGCGCCTGCAACGACAGCGACGCCGTGGCCTATCTGCGCGGGCTGCGTCTCACCATGGCCTTTGTGGGCACCAATGTATGGGATATCCACCACGGCGTAACCACCAGCACCCCGGCCAAGACGCACTACAAGCGCCAGCTCATGGCCAGCGCCGACAAAACCTTTTTGCTGGCTGACTCATCCAAATACGCCAAATTCAGCCCATGGCTGGTGGCCGAACTGCAACGCTTTGACCACATCATCACCGACGGCGGCCTGCCCGCTGAAGCCCAGGCCGCCCTGAACGACGCAGGCGCGCGCCTGTGCGTTGCAAACTAGACCGTCACAACTACCGGAAGGTTACCGTATGATCATAGCCGTTATTGCCGACGATTTTACAGGTGCGAACGACAATGGCGCGCTGCTTGCCGCCAAGGGCTTTTCCAGCGCCACATGCCTGGGCCTTGCCCACTGGAACCCCAGGGAGTTTACGCAGTGCGACGCCGTTTGCCTCAATGCCGAAAGCCGCCTGCTGCACCGCCAGGAAGCCTGGAAGGCCGTGTACGACGCCGTGCGGGCGTTTAATCTTGAAAAACCGGCCCTTGTCTCCAAACGCATAGATTCCACCCTGCGCGGCAATGTGGGGGCGGAGCTTGAAGCCGTGATCAAGTCCATGGACGACAGCCACGGCCACAACGAAACCCTTGCGGTGATGGTATCGTCCTACCCGCATTCGGGCCGCATCTGCGTGGGCGGCTACCAGATTGTACATGGCGTGCCGCTGGAGCGCTCGCCCATTGCCAAGGACGCTGCCACCCCCGTGCACCACACCGCCGTGCTCAAAATCATCGCCGACCAGACCTCGCTGCCCTGCGGCTTTGTGTCGCTGGAAAAGGTGCTCGCAGGCCCCGCCGCCGTGCGCGAGGCCATTGAGGCCGCACGCGCCAGGGGCTGCCGCGCCGTGGTCTGCGACGCCGTGTCCGACGACGATATTGCCGTTATCGCCCAGTCGCTGGCCGATGCGCCCTATCCGCTGGTATCGCTCGATCCCGGTCCGTTTACCGCCGAGCTTGCCGCCGCGCGCATCAAGGCCCCGCGCGCGGAGTTTGAAAACCGCATTTTCCTGACCGTGGGCAGCACCAGCGAGCTCACCCGCGTGCAGATGGAGGCCCTGCGCCTCGCCCACCCCTGCCACATCGTGCCCATGGACGTGCGCAAGGTGCTGGCGGGCGAGGCGGAATCGCAAGCCGAGTGCCGCCGCGTGCTGGACGCCGTATTTGCCGCGCCCGAAGACACCAAGGTTCTTGGCGTATGCACCGCCACCAGCAAGGAAGACGTTTTTTCCATGCAGGAGATGTCGCAGCGCCTCGGCATTGCGCCGAGCGAAATTTCGCGCCGTATCAACATGGCCCTGGCCCAGGTGGCCCAGGAAACCCTGCAAAACGACAACCTGCGCATCGGCGGCCTGTACACCTCGGGCGGCGAGGTTACGGTTTCGGTCATGCGCAAGCTCAAGGCGGGCGGGTTTTCCGTGCGGGTCATGGTGCTGCCCCTTGCCGTTTACGGCCACATTATCGGCGGCGAGCACCCCGACCTGCCCATGATCACCAAGGGCGGCTTTGTGGGCGACAAGGACAGCCTTGTGGAATGCGTGGAATACCTGTTCACCAAAATTTCAACCCGCAAACGGCCTGTCTAGACCGCAGCATTGCAAATCAACCTGCTTAAATACAAGGATTTTATAGATGAAACCCCTGATTTGCGCCCCCATGGGCGACCCCGCTGGCGTGGGACCGGAAATTCTGGCCGCCTCGCTGGCGGACCCTGCCGTTGCCGACATGGCCACGGTGCTGGTGGTGGGCAATACCGAAATCATGCGCCGGGCAGCCGACATCATGAAGGTCAACCTCGACTTCAACGAGGTGGACGCCAACCTCAACGGCTGGCACGAGGGCGCGGCCAACATCATCAGTCTGGACAACGTGGACATGACCAGCTTTGCCTACGGCAAGGTGCAGGCCCAGTGCGGCAAAGCGGCCTTTGAGTACATCAAGACCTCCATAGAGCTGACCATGGCGGGCAAAACGGCGGCAGTGGCCACCACGCCCATCAACAAGGAATCGCTCAAGGCGGGCGGCGTGCCCTACATTGGTCACACCGAAATATTTGGCGACCTGACCGGCACAAAAGATCCCCTGACCATGTTTCAGGTGCACAACCTGCGCGTGTTCTTTCTCACCCGCCACCTCTCGCTCATCGACGCCTGCCGCGCCGTAAAAAAGGAACGCGTGCTCGACTACATCAGCCGCTGCACCAGCGCCCTCAAGCTGCTTGGGCTAAAAAACCCCAGCATGGTGGTGGCGGGCCTCAACCCCCACTGCGGCGAACACGGCCTGTTTGGCAACGAGGAAGATGCCGAGGTCGTCCCGGCCATTGAAGAAGCCCGCCGCCAGGGCTTGAATGTTTTCGGCCCCAACCCGGCGGATTCCGTTTTTCATTTTGCCCTCAAGGGAGCCTGGGACGCCGTGCTTTCGCTCTACCACGACCAGGGGCACATAGCGACCAAGATGGTGGACTTTGAGCGCACCATCTCGCTTACGCTGGGCATGCCCATTTTGCGTACCTCGGTGGACCACGGCACGGCCTTTGACATTGCCAGCACAGGCAAGGTCAGCCCTGTCAGCATGGTGGAGGCCATACGTCTGGCTGCGGAATACGCCCCCAATTTCAAAAGGGCCTGATTTCAGGGCAGAGGATGTGATTTGCGCACAGCAGCCGGAGGGTGAGCAGAGCAAATAAAAGAACCTACCGTCGCACCGTCAACCATTCCCCCAACCCTTACCGGCGCGGGCAAACCCCCACCGTACCGCAACCACATCCACGGAGGTTGAGATGACTGCCGTCCAATCGTTCGGCATCGGCTATTCAATGACCATGCTGTGCATTTCCATCGCCATTGTCATTGTGCTGTGCATTTGCTTCAAAATACACGCCTTTGTTTCCCTGACTGCGGCCAGCCTGTTTCTGGCGCTGACGCACAACATGGAACTGGCCAAGATTGTCATGGCCTTTGAAGGCGGCCTTGGCAAAACCCTGGGTTTTCTTGCGCCCATCCTGGCCCTCGGGGCCATACTTGGCAAACTGATGGAAGTCTCCGGCGCGGCAGAACGGCTGGCGCGGACGCTCATCAACATCCTCGGCCAGTCAAAAGCGCACTGGGCCATGATGGTTGTGGGCTATATCTGCGGCATCCCGGTTTTTCTGCAGGTGGGCATCATCCTACTGACGCCGCTCATGTTCTCCATCGTCAAGGAATCCAAGCTGCCCCTCATTCAGGTAGGTATGGCCCTTGTGGTGGCCCTGACCACGGTGCACTGCATCGTGCCGCCGCACCCGGCCGCCATGGCCGTTACCGACCTGCTCAAGGCTGACGTGGGCAAGGTTATCTTTTTTGGTCTGCTGGTGGGCCTGCCCGCCGCCAGCCTCGCCGGCCCAATCTACGGCAAGTTTATTGCCAAGCGCCTGCCCGCCGTGCCCCTTACCGGCGTGTACGCCAATACCGAGCCGCGCAAGGAAGCCGAGCTGCCCCCCTTTGGCAGCTCGCTGGTCGTCATGCTGCTGCCCCTGCTGCTCATGATCGCCAAGACAGTGGTTGAGCTGACCATCGACAAGCATAACCCGCCCGCGTACATGCCCTATGTCAACTTTGTGGGCACGCCCATGATCGCCCTGTTCATCTCCGCCGTGGTGGCCTACGTGGTTTTTGGTCTTAAGCGGGGCTTCAGCTGGGATCAGCTGGGTCGCTTCAGCGAGCAGGGCATGGCCCCGCTGGCCTCCATCATGCTTGTTATCGGCGCGGCCGGCGCGCTTAACCAGATTATCACCGACAGCGGCGTGGGCATTGTGCTCAAGCAGGTGCTCACCAGCATCCACATCAGCCCCCTCATCCTGGCATGGATCATCGCCATTGCCCTGCGCTTTGCCCTGGGCAGCGCCACCGTGTCCATGATGACCGCCGCCGGGCTTATCCTGCCCGTGCTCAGCAGCAACCCCGGCATTGACCCGGCCCTCATGGCCATTGTCATCGGCGCGGGCGCAACGGGCGCTTCGCACGTGACCGACTCCGGCTTCTGGTTTGTCAAGGAATCCCTTGGCATACCCATGGGTTCCATGTACGCGACCTATACGGCGGGCACGACCATTGCGGCCGTGCTGGGCCTTATCGGCACGCTGCTGCTCTCCATGTTTCTGTAATGAGCAAAGCGCCGGGGTCTGGTATTTCGCAGGCCCCGGCGCTATCATGGAACACGTAGTCTCTCTGCCACCGCAAGCCCACCATCAAGGAACCAGCAATGAAGATCGTCATCGCTCCAGACTCGTACAAGGAATGCCTGTCGGCCCTTCAAGTGGCCGCTTCCATCGAATCCGGCTTCCGCGAGGTTTTTCCTGACGCGGTCTACGTCAAGGTTCCTGTGGCCGACGGCGGCGAGGGCACGGTGGAAGCCATGGTCGAAGCCACGGCTGGCCGCCGTGTTTCCGCGACAGTGCGCGGGCCCCTGGGCAACCCGGTGGAGGCTGTTTACGGTCTGACCGGCGACGGCGCAACCGCCGTCATCGAAATGGCCGCCGCAAGCGGTCTGGGGCTTGTGCCGCCGCAAAAGCGCAACCCCCTCAACACCACAAGCTACGGCACAGGGCAGCTCATACGCTCGGCGCTGGACGCCGGAGCGCGCAAATTTATTCTGGGCATTGGCGGCAGCGCCACCAATGAGGGCGGGGCAGGCATGCTTCAGGCCCTGGGCGTGCGCCTGCTGGACGAAACCGGGCACGAAATCGAACCCACCGGCCTTGGGCTCGGCAGGCTGGCGCGCATCGACATGTCGGCCTTTGACGCCCGCCTTGCCGACTGCACCATTGACGTGGCCTGCGATGTGGATAACCCCCTGTGCGGTCCGCGCGGCGCGTCGGCCATTTTTGGCCCGCAAAAAGGCGCCGACCCGGAGATGGTGCGGCAGCTCGACGGATATTTGCAAAATTTTGCGGCCATTGCGCGCCGCGATCTTGGCGTGGATATGGCCGACCTGCCCGGCGCGGGCGCGGCCGGAGGCATGGGCGCGGCCATGTACGCTTTTTTGAAGGGGCGGCTGCGCCCCGGCAGCGAAATCGTTACCGAAGCTGTGGGTCTGGACGCGCATGTGCGCGATGCCGATATCGTCGTCACCGGCGAGGGCCGCATTGACGGCCAGACGGCCTTTGGCAAAACCCCCGTGGGCGTGGCCCGCGTGGCCAAGCGTCACAATAAGCCTGTTATCGCCATCGGCGGCTCGCTGCGCAACGACGTGGACGCCGTGTTTGCCCACGGCATAGATGCCGTTTCAAGCGTGCTGTACCGTCCTTGCACAATTGACGAGGCCCTCACCGAGGGCAACGAAAACCTGCGCATGGCCGCGCGCAACATTGCCGCCATACTTGCCATGGGTCTTGAGCTTGGCGCAAATGGCGCGGGTAAATAACAGCATGTTTACCGACTACCGCCAGAGCTGGCGCACGCACCCCGGCTTTAACATTCTCTTTGTCTGCGCCATGGCGGCAGCCTGGGGCATCTACGCCGTGCTGTACGCCGCAGCCCTGCCATGGGCCTCGCAGCAGGCCAATGTGCTGGTTTTTGTGGTGGCGGCCCTGTGCCTCATATTCATCTTTGTCACCCCGCGTTACGGCTTCAAACCCACGGCGGTGCACTACGCCATCATGGCGGCGACATTGCTGCCGTCGTTGCCCAATGGGCAGGAAATCATCCGGCAGAGCGGCCTGCTCTTCTGATTTGCGCCGCCCGCATCTGGCGCTGACAAAATGCAAAAACGGCCACACAGTAACGTGCGGCCGTTTTTATCATTACACGCCTGCGGCGGCTGAGCCACGCAAGCGTTCAAGGCATGCTTACGCCTTTTTGGCGCGCAGGCCCGCGAAAGCCAGAATCACGCCCAGGGCGATGCCCAGCGCCGCCGCAAACAGCACCTGAAAGTGCGCGGGCAGCATAAAGGTGATGGTGTGCGCGGGTATCCAGAAAAAGGGAATGGTCTTTTTGAGCACAAAGCTCCACATGGAGTTCCAGTCGATGGCGCGGAACAGCGAAGCCATGTCGGGCATGGTGCAGAGGCCGCCGAGCGTGCCGCCGGTGGCCGCGATGTGCAGATCGGTGAGCTTGTGGGAGATCATCAGCACCGGGGCAAACAGCACGTTGATGAGCACGCTGATGGAAAAAGACATGAGCAGCTTGGCGCCAAAGCTTGTCGGTGCGCCCGAGAGCAGGCCCATCTCGTTGAGCAGCTTGAACGTACCCGCGCCGTAAACGGTAAAGGCAATCTTGATGCCGATGCCGAGAAAGCCCCAGATGACGGCCTTGGGCAAAATGCCGAAGCCCGGCCTGTTATAGCCGCCCGTGGTGATGCGCAGTGCAATGCACTCGCCAAGCGTCGCCAAAATGGCAAATTTGAGAAAACTCATGCCAAAAGGATACTGGGCGGTCAGGCTGATAAAACCCTCAAGCGCTCCGGGCCCAAACCCCAGCCATCCGAACGCCGCCACACAAACGCCAAAAACCACCAAATCCTTTTGCCGCATACCCTCTCTCCGTATTCTCTTTGACGCTCAGGGGCTGTTGACTCTATGAGAAATTTTGTTTCCTGCCAAGGAAGGGAACCTTTTTATGAAAGGCGTGTACTACGTTGGGTACTCAACTGTAATAAAAAGGCGTCCTGACGCAAGCAGGGGCAAATGAGCCATAGAGTGAACAGGCCATCGTCGGTTGGTCCCGCGCTGCGCGTTGCCGCCTGCAGCTGGGAAGGATCAGCCATGGCCGCGCAAGCGCGCGGCCAGTCGCATCAGCCGTCAGACGGAGGGGGGAAACCGTCAATACCGGCTGCCGCATACTAGTGGCATTTTGGCTCCGCGTAAACACCCGGCATGCACAAACTTGCGAGCACGAGGGGGAATCAGGCAAAATCAGGCGCTGGGCCAACGCACAGGGCGGATTTCGGGGCTGTCCTCCTGCAGCGAGCCTTGCGGCCCCGCCTCGGCATAAGCCTCTACCCCCTGCGGCTTGAGGCCGCCGGTAAGCGCAGCCTGCCTGAGCACCTCGCGCGTGCGCGCAAACAGGTTGCTGAGAATGGAATTGGAAACCAGCATGCCGCTGCGGGTCAGCCGCATATAGCCCTGCCGGATGCGTATGAGGGAGTTTTCGTGCAGGGCCTGCACCAGGCGCTGATGGTCGCGCACAAAGTCGCGCCCGGTCATTTCGCGGTATTCCTTGATGCGCAGCCCGCGCGCCGTGCGCAGACGCAGCATGAGCAGCTCAAGCACGCGCGTTTCGGGCGTGAGCTCTTCCACCTCTTGCCCTAGCTTGCCCTCGCGCGTGCGCGCATTCCAGGCGGCCTGACTTGAGGGGTTGGTCCAGCGGCGGTTGTTGATGGTGGACGTGGCCGAGGGGCCTATGCCCAGATAATCCTGCCCTTCCCAGTAGCCCATGTTGTGGCGGCACTGAAAACCCATACGGGCGAAGTTGGAAATTTCATAGTGCAGATAGCCCTGCTGCTCAAGCATGGCCGCGCCTTCCATAAACATGATGTTCTGGTCGCGCTCCGGCGGCAGCGTGAGGCGGCCTTCCTCCACATCCAGCTCGATGGGGGTGCCCGGCTCAAGCGTCAGCCCGTAAGCGGAAATATGGTCGGGCGCCATGCGTATGACATCCTTGAGCGTCTGCAGCCACTGGCGCACGCTCTGCCCCGGCAGGCCCCACATGAGGTCAAGGTTTATGTTGGCGCAGCCCGCCTCGCGCGCCAGAAAGGCCACATGCAGGCTGTCCTGCGCCTTGTGCGGACGGCCCAGCAGACGCAACATGCCCTCGTCCATGCTCTGCACGCCGATGGAGAGCCTGTTGATGCCCGCATCCAGATACTGGGCCGCGCGGTGGCCGCCGCGCAGCGATTCCGGGTTGGCTTCAAGGGTTACCTCGGCTTTGGACGCGAGCTTAAAATACTTGCTTATGCGCTCCATGGTCAGGCCGATGATGCGCGGCGAGAGCAGGCTGGGCGTGCCCCCGCCAAAAAACACGGTCTGCACCTCGCTGCCGCCAAGCTCATCGCCCCAATGAGCCAGCTCGAGAAACATGGTGTCCACATAGTCGCGCACAGCCGGAGAGGAGGCCGCATCCACGCCGCGTCCCAGCGGGATGGAATGAAAGGCGCAGTACCGGCAGCGCGTGGAGCAAAATGGAACATGAACGTACAAAAGCATAGACAGTCCTGTGAGTGACAAAAAAACGACGCCCGATAAGCCCGTAACACCCCGCGAAACAATGAAAAAGCAGAAGCCAACAAGCAGGCAACAATCCAGCTCAAAGTATTGCAAGGAATATGCCCGTATCCGCCTGCCTGCCTGAAATTCCGCCTGCGGGCGGCTGGCCGCCCTTGGCAAAACGGCCATGCCGAAGTATATTCACCTATTGGAACGCGGCGCAAGCGTCAGGCAACAGCCCATCACCCGCCACAGAACCCATGCGCCGCGCTGGCACCGCACCAGAGCATTTCAGCTTTGAAACGCTGCTTCATGCGGCAGCCGTTTAGAAGCGGCATTACGGATGAAGACAGCTCCGCTATTTATTTGCGCTGTTAAGCGCCGGAACGTGCGTGCCTTAAACGGTGAGAATGCACATTCTCAACGTTAATCTGCTCTAGGAGAACGCAACTCTATGGATATACGCTTTCAGAATCTTGGGACGGAACAATGGAAGGGAGATATTTTGCTGGCTCCCGCCTGCCAGGGCGAGGCCCTGCTTGACCAGTTCCCCGAGCTGGACAAGGTCGCTCCATGGCTGGTCATAGCCCCTGCCCTGCGCGACTTCAAGGGCAAACAGGGCGAGCTGGCCCTGCTGCACGGTCACCCCGACCTTGCCGTGCCCCGCGTGCTGGCCGTGGGCCTTGGCCCACGTGAAAAAGTAACCACCGACATCATCCGCAAGGCCGTGGCTGCGGCGGTACAGCTGTGCCGCAAGCAGGGCTATACCTCCATGGTGCTGCCCGAACCGGCGCTGGCAAGGCTGCCAGGGGGCCGCGAGCGGCTGGTCGAAGAATGCGTATGCTCCGCGCTGCTGGCCCTTTACAGCTTTACGACCCTTAAAAAGGCCGACGCCGACGAGATCCCCGCCCCGCAATGGCTGGCCGTGGCCTTTGACGGGCAGGAAGTGCCCGACGCCGCCCACGCCGCCGCCCGCAGGGGCGAAAACGCCGCCTGGGCCGTCAGCCTTGCCCGCGACCTGGCCACCACCCCTTCCAATCTGCTCTACCCTGACCTGCTGGCCCAGAAGGCCCAGGAGCTGGCGCGCGAAAAAGGCTTTGCCTGCACCGTGCTTGACGAGACCGAGCTGGAAAAAGAAGGCATGGGCTGCCTGATGGCCGTGGGCCAGGGCTCGGGCCGTCCGCCCCGGCTCATCGTGCTTGAGCACGCCCCGCAAGGGCACGAGCAGGATAAACCCCTGGTGCTGGTCGGCAAGGGCATCACCTTTGACTCGGGCGGCATCAGCCTCAAGCCCGCCGCCAACATGCACCAGATGAAGGCCGACATGACCGGCGCGGCCACGGTGCTGGCCACGGTGGCCGCCCTTGCGCAGGAGGACGCGCCCCGCCGCGTGGTGGGGCTGCTGGCCTGCGCCGAAAACATGCCGGGAGGCCGCGCCGTGCGCCCCGGTGATGTGGTGCGCGCAGCCAACGGCGACACGGTTGAAATTCAGAATACCGACGCGGAAGGCCGCCTTGCCCTGTGCGATGCGCTGGCCTATGCCCAGAAAAACTGGGTCCCCGCCGCGGTGATCGACATAGCCACGCTCACCGGGGCCTGCGCAGTTGCCCTGGGAACCCAGCTGGCGGGCCTGTTCAGCGACGATGCCGACCTTGCCGAGCGCATACGCGCGGCTGGCGGCGCTTGCGGCGAAGAATACTGGCCCCTGCCCCTGTGGAAGCCCTATACGGAAAATCTCAAAAGCGAAGTAGCCGACATCTGCCACATGGGCCCACGCGAAGGCGGCGCCATCAATGCCGCGCTCTTTTTGCAACACTTTATTCAGGAGGGCGTGCGCTGGGCGCATCTGGACATAGCTGGCGTAGACTGGGCCGCCAAGGCCACGCCGCTTGTTCCGGTCGGTCCCACGGCCTTTGGCGCGCGTACGCTGCTCGATCTCGCCAGGGGAGGCGTGTAATGAAGGTATTTCTCATCGGAGCCGGTCCCGGCGATCCGGGCCTGTTGACCCTCAAGGGGCGCGATGCCCTGGCCGCCGCCGATGTGGTGGTGTACGACGCCCTGGCCAACGACAGCCTGCTTTGCCACGCCCGCTCCGACGCGGAAAAAATCTACGTTGGCAAGGTGGCGGGCAACCACGCCCTGCCGCAGGACCAGATCAACGCCCTGCTGGTGCGCAAGGCCAAGGAAGGCAAGATAGTGGCCCGCCTCAAGGGCGGCGACCCTTACATCTTTGGTCGCGGCGGCGAAGAGGCCGAAGAGCTTGTTGCCGCTGGCGTGCCTTTTGAAGAAGTGCCGGGCATAAGCAGCACCATCGCCGCTCCGGCTTACGCGGGCATTCCCGTTACGCACAGGGATTTTTCCTCCTCGGTGACCATCATCACCGGGCACGAAAACCCCAACAAGCCCGGCTCTGTGCACAACTGGCGCGCCCTGGCAGCCAGCGCCTCCACCCTGGTTTTTGTCATGGGCATGAAAAACCTCCCCGACATCGCCCGCAATCTGCTTGAAGCTGGCATGGACCCGCAAACTCCCGCCGCGCTTATCTATCGCGGCACCACGCCCTACCAGCGCAGTCTGGTGGACACGCTGGCGCGCCTGCCGCAGGCGGCGGTGGACGCCAAGTTTACCAACCCTTCGGTTATTCTGGTGGGCAAGGTGGCAGGCCTGCGCGACACTCTTGGCTGGTTTGAAAAAAAGCCGCTGTACAGCCGCAGCGTGGTTGTGACCCGCGCCCGCGAGCAGGCCAGCGGTCTGGCGCAAAGCCTTGTGGATCTGGGGGCCGAGGTCATCCAGTGCCCCACCATTGAAATCAGCCCGCTGGCCGACTATGCCGAGCTTGACGCGGCGCTGACCAATCTGGCCTCATACGGCTGGGTAATCTTTACCTCGGTCAACGGCGTAAAGCACTTCTGGCTGCGTCTGGCCAAGGCGGGCAAGGACAGCCGCGCCCTTGGCCAGTGCAAGGTTGCGGCCATCGGCCCCGCCACGGCGGACGCTCTCGCAGAGCGCGGCATCACCCCCGACTTTATCCCCGAGCGCTACGTGGCCGAGGGCGTACTTGAAGGCCTGCTGGCCCTTGAGGGCGGCAACGTCGCTGGTAAGCGCTTTTTGCTGCCCCGCGCCGCCAAGGCCCGCGAAGTGCTGCCCGACGAGCTGCGCAAGGCGGGCGCTGTAGTGGACGTTATTGCCGCGTACGAAACCGTGCCCGCCGCCCACAAAAAGGACGAGGTACTTGAGCGCATCAACGCAGGCACACTGAGCTGCGTGACCTTTGGCTCTTCGTCCACGGTGGAAAACTTCCTCGCGCTTATCCCTGCGGCGACGCTTAAGGCCCACCCGGAAGTCAAGCTGGCGGCCATTGGCCCTGTCACAGCAAAAACACTGCAAAAGCATGGCCTTACATGCAACATCATGCCCATGGATTATACCATTCCGGCACTGGTGGACGCCCTGAAAACGTACTTTGCGAGATAATCAATGCCCCTGAAAATTGCCATTCTGGCCTCCGGCAGCGGCACAAACGCCCAGGCCATGATCGACAAGGCCGCCCAGGGCGTGCTTGACGTCAGCATTGCCCTGATCGTCTGCAACCGGCCCGGCGCGGGCGTTGTTGCCCGTGCAGAAAAGGCGGGCATTCCCTGCCTGGTGCTGGATCACAAGACCTTTGCCGACCGCGAGAGCTTTGACGCCCGCATGGCTGAGGCTCTGCGCGAGGTCGGGGCCGAGCTGGTGGTGCTGGCGGGCTACATGCGCCTGCTGACCCCCGTGTTTCTTGAGGCTTTTGCGGGCAGGGTCATCAACATTCACCCCGCTCTGCTGCCGAGCTTTCCCGGCGTGCACGGCGGCGCGGATGCCGTAAACTATGGCGTCAAGGTATCAGGCTGCACCGTGCACTTTGTGGAAGAAAAGGTCGATAGCGGCCCGGTGCTTATTCAGGCTGTTGTGCCGGTCAACGCGGGCGAAAGCGCTGACGAACTCATGAGCCGCATCCATGTTATGGAGCACCGCATCTATCCCCAGGCCGTACAATGGCTGGCGCAGGGGCGCATCGCAGTACAGGCGCGGCAGGTGCACCTCAAGCCTGCCAGCACCCCCCGCGCACCGCGAGACGGCGACTGGCTGGTGTGGCCGCCGCTTGAGCAGGGCTTCTGACCCCTGGCGTACATACCGCAAATTATGGAGAGACCCCGCAAGGGGTCTCTTTTTTGTCACGCCAACCCACCCGGCGAATGCAAAGACTTGGAACCCAGGTGCCGCAAAAAAATAAGGCCAGGCCAGTAAAAAGAGTTTTGTAACCGGCCAAGCTTCTGCCTTCGACCAGGTTTGCTGAACAGTTACAGTGGGATGGCGTGCCGTATTTCCGCGCCAGCAGCCAATCTCACGCCTCCGCTTACATTACTTACAAAACTTACAAATCTCAGATGACCGTTGAAAAGCGGCTTTTTCCTGTGCTAACTTTCACTATCTTAGAAGGACACATTTATTGATTGTGTGCTCAATCAGCATTACTGTCCTGCGGCCAGCGGCAAAAACGCTGGCGCTCATGACAGCCCATTACCATCATTGAGGAAACCCTTATGACGCAGCAGTTTACACGCAGAAAATTTCTGCAATCGGCCTGCATCACCATCAGCGCGCTGACGGTGAACATGAGCGGCATTGAAAAAGCCCTTGCCGCAGCTGCCGGAGTCGGCCCCATGGCCACCTGCGACGTCCTGATCATCGGATCGGGCGGCGCTGGCCTGAGAGCCGCCGTAGCAGCCATGAAAAAGAACCCCAAACTCAACGTGGTTGTGGTCAGCAAATGCATGCCATCGCGCAGCGCCACCTGTATGGCCGAGGGCGGCATCAACGGCGTCACCGATTTCAGCAAGGGCGACTCGTACGAGCTGCACTGCTTTGATACGGTCAAGGGCGGCGACTACCTTGTGGACCAGGACTCAACCCTCAAGTTCTGCGAACAGGCCGGCCCGGCTATTCTTGAGCTGGACTACCTTGGCATGCCCTTTTCGCGTACGGCCGAGGGCAAGGTCAAGGCGCGGCCCTTTGGCGGCGCTTCCAAGGTGCGCTGCAATTACTCCGCCGACAAGACCGGCCACATTGTCGCCCATACCTGTCTGGACGACGCCCTGAGCAACGGCGTCAAATTTCTTATGGATCACGAGCTGCTGGATGTGGCCGTGGACAATGGGCGCTGCGAGGGCGCGGTGCTGCGCAACATCCGCACGGGCGAGATCGCCCCTGTGCGCGCCAAGGCCGTAGTGCTTGCCACAGGCGGCTACACCCGCATTTTCTGGAACCGCACCTCCACCCCCTACATTGCCACCGGCGACGGCGTGGCGGCAGCCCTGCGGGCTGGCGTGCCCTTTAAAGACCCGGAGATGGTGCAGTTTCACCCCACAGGCGTGGTGCACGGCGGCGTGCTGATTACCGAGGCCGCGCGCGGCGAGGGCGGCTACCTGCTCAACAACAAGGGCGAACGTTTCATGAAGGCCTACGCCCCCTCCAAGATGGAACTTGGCCCCCGCGACATCGTCGCCCGCGCCATTGAGACGGAAATCCGCGAAGGACGCGGCTACGGGCAGGGTCTGGAATCCTACGTACTGCTCGACCTGCGGCATCTGGGCAGGGATAAGATTGTGAATGACCTTCCGCAGATCCGTCACGTGGGCAAGCTGTTTGAAAATATCGACCTGGTGGATCAGCCCATGGTCATCCGCCCCACGGCCCACTACTCCATGGGCGGCATTGAAGTGAACAGGTTTGACGACATGTCCACCGTTGTGCCCGGCCTGTTTACCGCTGGCGAGGCTTCGTGCGTGTCCATCCACGGCGCCAACCGCCTGGGCGGCAACTCGCTGGCCGACGCAGTGGTCACCGGCAAGATCGCGGGCGACGGCGCCGCGACCTTTGCCAGCCAGGCCGACTTTGCCGCTGGCAAACGTCTTGCCGACATCACCGCACGCTGGCAGAGCCGCTTCCGCGATGCCACAAACGGCGGCGATGCCAAGCAGCTGTATGCCATCCGCGAAGAAATGGGCGCGCAGCTCTGGGACAACATGGGGATTTTCCGCACTCAGGCCAAGCTCGACGCCCTGACCGGCACGCTGGCCGACCTGCGCTCGCGCTACGAGGCCCTGCGCGTGCCCAACGCCAACCCCGTCTACAATACGGTATTCACCGAATATGTGGAGCTGGGCAACATGCTGCAACTGGCCCAGGCCGCCTGCCTTGCCGCCTCCGAACGCAAGGAATCACGCGGCGCACACACCCGCGAGGACTTCCCCAAGCGCGACGACGCAAACTTTCTCAAGCACAGCATGGTCACCATGGACGACAGCGGCAAGATGCGCATGGGCTGGAAAGACGTGGAAATCACCAAATTCAAGCCTGAGGAGCGGAAATACTAATGGCCACCATCATCATTGACCGCTTTGACGGCAAAAACAGGTTTGAACAGAGCTACAAGCTGGATGCGGCGGACGTAGCTGGCAAAACCGTGCTCAATACCCTGCTGTTCATCAAGCAGACCCAGGACCCCACGCTCAACTTCACCGCTTCCTGCCGCTGCGCCATCTGCGGCGCGTGCGCCGTGCGCGTAAACGGGCATGCGGTGCTGGCCTGCGACACCAAGATGGACGATCTTATCCAGACCTACGGCTCGGATACGTTCCGTATTGCGCCGCTGGCCAACTTCAAGGTCATCTCCGACCTTGTGGTGGACTGGGAACCCGCCATGGAAAACCTGCGCAAAATCCATCCCGGCATGGTGGCGAAATCCGAATTTTCCATGAAGGAAGGCTGCCGCCAAAACCAGAAAGATTTTGACCGCATTATCAAGCAGTGGGACTGCATCCTCTGCGGCGCCTGCGCCTCCGAGTGCAACAAACTCAGCGCCGACAACCGCGACTACATGGAACCCTTTGTCTTTACCCACGCATGGCGCGCGGCCAACGACTCGCGCTCCAAAGACCCACTGCTGCACGGCAAGCCCGCAGTGGCGGGCGGTCTGTGGAACTGCGTGCACTGTCAGGAATGCGCCAACCGTTGCCCCAAAGGCATCAGCGCAGCCGACGATATTGCCGGGCTGCGGGGCATGGTCATGGCCAAGGGTATGACCGAGGGCGTCGGCCCGGCCCACGCCAAGTCGTTTTACACCGATCTGGTGGAAGACTCTGGCCGCCTCAACGAAGTGCGGCTTGCCCTGCGCACCGAGGGCATCAGCACCATTGCCCGCGCGGGCATGGCTGTTACCCTGCTGCGTCAGGGCAAGATGAATCCGCTTGAGGCCTTTGGCGGCGAAACCATTGAAGGGCACGACGCCCTGGTGAAGATGATTCAGGCGGCCCACGCCGCGGAAAAGGAGTAGCCGTATGCAGACCGAATTCGCCTTTTTTCCCGGCTGCGTGCTGACTCAGGCCGCCAAGGAATCCAAGATGGCTCTTGAAGCCGTGGCCCCCAAGCTCGGCATTACGCTTAAAGAAATACCCGGCTGGAGCTGCTGCGGCGCTTCACAGGCGCAGGATGTGGACCCCGTGGCAACCCTGGTCGCCAACGCCCGCAATCTTGCCCTGGCCGAAAAAATGGGCCTGCCCGTGCTGACCTCGTGCAGCACCTGCCTGCTTATGCTGCGCCGGGCCAAGGCCGAGCTCGACGGCGGCAAGAAGGACCGTATCAATACCTTTCTTGCCAAGGGCAATATGTCATACGCGGGCACAAGCGAAGTAACCAGCCTGCTCTGGGTGCTGGCCCAAAATGCCCAGATGCTCAAATCCAAGGTGGTCAGGCCGCTAGCGGGCCTAAAGGTTGCGGCGTTTTACGGCTGCCACAGCCTGCGTCCCGAGCACGCACTTGGCTTTGAAAGCGCCGTAAACCCCTCGAGCTTTGAAACCGTGGTGGCCGCCCTTGGCGCGCAGACCGTCCCCTTTACCAAAAGGCTCGATTGCTGCGGCTTCCACGCCGTGTACCCGGCGGAAAAATCCGTCATGCGCATGACCGGCCAGATTGTGGACAGCGCGGCGGCCTCCGGCGCCACCTGTCTTGTAACCCCCTGCCCGCTCTGCCAGATGCAGCTCGACATTTATCAGGAAGCGGCGCAGGATATCTCCAGTTCCAAGGCCCGCATGCCCGTGCTGCACCTTTCGCAGCTGGTGGGCCTTGCGCTGGGTGTCCCGGCCAAGGCTCTGGGCCTCGACTACAACGTCGTTGACGCAACCAAGGTGGCCTAACCGCCTCTGACATATCAACAACGGGCGACCATTACCCCTTGGTCGCCCAGTGCGCGCCCCCTCTTGAACCCTACCCAAGAGGGGGTTGCGCGTTGCAATAGCAAAGCGCCCGGCCAAGACGACCGGGCGCTTTTTATCTGCAAAACTGGACTGGCTGCGGGCGGACTTTGAACGTCTACCCCCAGGCCTGGGTTACCAGATCGTACAGCTTGACCGAAAGCACCTTGAGGTCAGGCTTGGTGTACTGCACGTCAGCTCCCACAACGGCGCATTTTTTGGCCAGGGCGTCGTTGATCATGGACGAGAATATGGCCACCGGCAGGTTTTTGAGAATCTTGTCGTCCTTGACGTGTTTGCACAGGGCAAGGCCGTCCATGCCGGGCATTTCGATGTCTGTAATAATGCCGTGCACAAAGTCGGAGATGGGGCGTTCTTCCTTTTCGCACCGGTCGCGCAGCCCCTTGAGGTAATCCCACGCCTCCTGGCCGTTGACCTTCTGGGTCACGGTAAAACGGCCTTCCTTGTTGAGCAGATCAAGCAGAAGGCTGCGGATGCTGCTCGAGTCGTCCACATGCAGGATATTGTATGTTTTTTCGCCGCTGTGCTTCATGTCCGACGCGTCAAAGCGTATGGCCATGGCGGGGTGCAGCTCGGCAACAATGGCCTCGAGGTCGAGCAAAAAGATCACCCTTTCTTCCAGGCGCACCACGCCCGTTACCGAACTGCGGCTCACATTCTGCAAAAACTGCCCCGGCGCTTCCACATCCGTCCAGCTGAGCCGGTAGATGCGGTTGACCCCAGACACCAAAAAGCCCGTGCACACGCCGTTAAACTCGGTGACGATGACCTTGGCGTCCTCATTTTCAATGGGGCCGCTGCCCAAAAACTGGGCCATATCAATCAGCGGAACCACACGCCCGTTGCGGTGCAAAAACGCGCCCAAAAGAGCCTTGTGGCGCATTTCCGGCATGGCCGTTACCGGCTGACGCCGGCCAATTTCAACAACCTTGGCCACGTTAAGCCCGTAGTGTGCCTCGTAGCCGTCCTGGTTGACGAAAAATTCAACAATTTCCAGCTCATTGGTGCCGGTTTCCAGCAGGATGTTGGTCTGCGCCATGGAAAAGCTCTCCGTTGGGCCAAGGCCCGTTAATGTCGGACGGCAGATCTGTACCTGTTGCTGCCAGCCGGTGAGCAAAGCATACGCTGCCTTTCTTATCGGTAGCCTGATGCAAACATTTAGCCATAAGACCTCCGGAAGCGATTTTTTTTCGCGCTCGGCGAGGAGGCCTCCTAAACATCCATCATACGCTACATATCAAGAAAAAGCCGCGTGGACATGTAACGCTCGCCCGTATCGCAGGCAAACGTGACAATATTTTTGCCCTGCATCTCGGGCCGGGCCGCCAGTTCGAGCGCCGCACGCACGTTGGAACCTGTGGATATGCCGACCATAAGCCCCTGCGCCATGAGCTGACGCGCAGTTTTTATGGCCTGCTCGCCGTCCATCTGGATAATTTCGTCCAGCAGGCCCCGGTCAAGTATGGGCGGCACAAAATCCGCGCCGATGCCCTGGATAAGATGCGGCCCGGGCTTGCCGCCCGACAGCACCGGCGAAGCCGCAGGCTCGACGGCAACAACCTTGAAGCCGGGTATATGCTCTTTAAGAAAACGCCCCGTGCCGGTAATGGACGAGCCGGAACCCACGCCCGCCACAAGCACGTCCATTTTGCCCACGCTGTCCTTGAAAATTTCCGGCCCGGTGGTTTTATAGTGGGCAATCACGGCCTGCGGGTTGGTAAACTGCCCAAGCACAAAGCCATCCTGCTCTTCGGCGATGCGTTTTGCTGCGGCCACGGCCCCGCTCATGCCCTGAGCGGCCGGTGTAAGCACCAGCTCCGCACCCAGCGCCCGCAGCAGATTGCGGCGCTCGACGCTCATGGATTCGGGCATGGTCAACACGCAGCGCAGACCGCGCATGGGGGCAACCAGGGCCATGCCTATGCCCATGTTGCCGCTGGTGGCTTCAACCAGCAGCCCGCCGGGTTCAATACGGCCTTCATCCAGAGCCTCTTCAATGAGGTAAAAGGCCACCCTGTCTTTGATGGAACCGCCAGGGTTGCGGTTTTCAAGCTTCAGCCAGACCGTGCCGGGCAGATCGTGCGAAAGGTCAAGACGAAGCAGGGGAGTATTGCCGATGGTTTGCAAGACACTGGTCAACATGTAAACACTTGCCTCTCGTTAAAAAAACGCCAAGAAATTCGGCTTGATGGTAGATATGCGCTTTACAACAGAAAGATTTTGCTTAACTGTTGAGACATAACCATAGAAGAAAGCGTTTGCATTGGCAATTTTTGGACGCACTGGCGTAAACAGCCCACCTTGGGAGGACACCATGAAGATTTTTGCCGCATTGTTCGCTGCCCTTGTGATTACACTTTCCGGCGGTCTTGCCCAGGCAAAGCCCGATACCGTAGAGCTATACACTGAAGCCGTTATGATTGGCGACGTTCCCGCACTTGAGACGCTGCTGGCCCCAAACTACTGGCACATCAACGCCAACGGCCATATTGAGGACAAGGAACACTTCATCAATACCATAAAGAACAAGGAACTGGTCATTGACCGCCTTACCTTTACCAACGCCCGTACTGCCATGATAGGCGACTCAAAGCTTATCACAGGCACTGGCTATCTCAAGGCCAAGGCAACGCCCGCCCTGCCCGTGGGCCTCATGCGCATCACCGTGGTGGTGGTATCCAACAAGGGCCGCGAGCAGGTTGTGCTGTTCCAGGCCACGCCTGTTATCGCCACCGAAGACTGCAACGACGGAAACTGCAAGATACAGTAGCCGACGCGATACATGCCGCCCCTCTCTTTCCGCAGGCGGGGCTGCAGGCCGGGAGCTCAGGCTCCCGGCCTGTATTTTTTCAGGGGCACGACCTCGCGCGCCCATGCAGACGCAAAAAGCCGCCCCTGACAGCAAGGGCGGCTTTTTGCCATACTGCGGGGTATGGCTACCCGCAGTACGCGTGGAGGATAAACCTAGACCGGCGAAACTTCAAAATTGGCGGCAACCCTTACCTTATCGCCCACTATGGCTGCGGGGATATTGGTCCCGATGTCAAAATCGCTTCGGTTCAGCTCGCCTGTAATGCTGAACGACTGTGTTTCCTTGTTGTTGATGGGGTTGGTAATCCTGTCGCTGGCTGTAATGCTGAAGGTCACCTCGCGGGAGGCGCCGCGCACTGATAGAAGCCCGGAAATGGTACCGGTCTTGTCCGCTCCCAGAAGCACCGCGGAGCTCTGGAAGGTCAGCTCGGGGTACTTGTCCACGTCAAAAAAATCCGCAGTGCGCAAGTGCTCGTCTCGTGCATGCACATGTGTATCAATACTGGCGGCCTTGGCGGTCATGGAAAATACTGCGTCCGAAAGGTCGCTGTTGCCCACTTCAAGATCAATATCCACATCCGCAAAGCGGCCGTTGATGTCCGTAATCATGAGATGCCGCACTACAAAACCCAGATTCGAATGGTCGGGATCGTTCTTCCAGCTAGCCATAACAACCTCCTGCAGCATGCAGGTTGTACTCAAAATGTATTGGCTGATTTTGCGGCAACATCTGCCAGCAAAAACATACTTTCACGCTATGAAATAGAGATAAGGTTCCACCCCGCAGAGTCAAGCGGCACAGGCCGTTTTTATGAAATAAACCAGGAACCCAACAAATGCGGCGGCAGCGGCGACCACAAAGCCGCCGCTGCGCCCTACCCTAGAACACGCCAGGCAAGCCGTGATCGCGCAGGGCCGCGTCGCACGAGCCGAGATGATAGGTGGTGTGCGAGGCCAACATGACCATCATGGCCGCATAGCTGAGGTCCCGGCCAATCTTTTTGCTCACCCTTTCCTGCAGTTTGGTAAGATCGGCATCGGTCAGAGCGGCTATCCGAGCGTCCACCGCGCCTTTGACATCGTCGCCATAAGCTTTCATGGCAGTCCTGCTCACCAGATGCCGTCCCTGCTCCCTGAGCATCAGCACGCCTATTTCGTCGGGCGCGGGCAAAAAGGTATCAGAGTCGTTTTCGAGTATAAAAAAATTCAGAACGGCAATGGCATGCGCCACCTGCTGCCATACAGGCCAGCCGCCGTTGGTTTCGGCCCAGATGTTGTCGGGGCAGACATCCATAAACTGGGCCAGAAGGTCCCAGGCACGCTGGAAGGGGGCATCAAGAGCTGTAACTATCTCTCTGGACATGGGACATTACCTCACTCTGTAAAAGTTTGAGGATACCGGTCGCGACTGCGCAGGCAGCCTGGGCAGGCATCGGGGCGCAAGCCCCCTGACAAGCCAAAAACCGCCGCAGCTCCGCGATAGCGGGCGTACGGCGGTTCAGCATGGCACAGGGCAGGCAAGGCCTGTCGCTACGGGCTATTCGAAGCGGCTTGCCCCGGTGATAAGCACCATGTCGGTGGGCACATTTTCATGAAAGCCCACGGTCTTGGTCTTTACCTTGGCAATTTTATCCACAACTTCAAGGCCTTCGGTCACCTTGCCAAAAACGCAGTAGCCCCAGCCGTCAAGGGTGGGAGAGCTGTGGTTAAGGAAATCATTGTCCACCAGGTTGATGAAAAACTGGGCGGTGGCGCTGTGCGGGTCGCGGGTGCGGGCCATGGCAAGCGTGCCGCGCTCGTTTTTCAGGCCGTTGTCGGCTTCGTTGGTTACGGGCTCACGGGTGGGCTTTTCGTCCATACGCGCGCCAAGGCCGCCGCCCTGAATCATGAAACCGGGGATAACACGGTGAAAAATGGTGTTGGCGTAAAAGCCGTCATCCACATATTTCAAAAAATTGGCAACGGTTTGGGGGGCCTTGTCGGCAAAAAGCTCCACCAGAATGTCGCCGGAGGAGGTCTCCAGCAAAACCGTAGGATTGTCGGACATGGGTGCTCCTTGAATGATTGTTCTGCACAGCGGGCGCTCCCCGCTATTGCCCGAATATAGGGCAAGGAAGCCCGGATGACAATGCCCGTTTAGCGGTATAGGCTGCAAGCATGAACCGCAAGCTTGCCAAACCCCAACCCGCCACGCTGCCGGGTCTGCCCACAACGGACGACATTCAGCCCGACCACCTGCCTCCCCAGAATCACCGCGCGGAGCTGCAACAGTCCCTCCTGCACTGGTTTGCCCAAAACCAGCGTAGCCTGCCTTGGCGGGCAAACTACACACCTTACGAGGTCTGGATATCCGAGGTCATGCTGCAGCAAACCCAGATGGAGCGCGGCGTGAGCTATTTCAACAGCTGGATGCGGCGCTTCCCCGACATCGCCAGCCTGGCCGCCGCCAGCGAGGAAGAAGTGCTGCGCCAGTGGGAGGGCCTGGGCTATTACTCGCGTGCACGGCATATCCTCAAGGCCGCCCGCAAGATCATGACCGAGCACGGCGGCGTTTTTCCCTCCGACCTCGCCGCCATCCGGGCGCTGCCCGGCGTCGGCCCATACACGGCGGGCGCGGTGGCCAGCATTGCCTTTGGCGAAAAACTGCCCTGCGTGGACGCCAATGTGGAAAGGGTCATTGCCAGGGTTTTTGATGTGGACAGCCCCGTCAAGCAAGACCCCGCTGCGGGCGTCATCCACCGCTGGGCGTTGCGCCTTGTGCCCGAAGGGCTGGCTCGTGAGCACAACCAGGCCATGATGGAACTTGGCGCGCTTGTGTGCCGCAAAAAACCCCGCTGCGGCGTCTGCCCCCTGGCGCGCTACTGCATCAGTCTGCATCTGGGCATTACCGACCAGCGCCCGGTACCGGGCAAACGGGCCGCCATCACGCCCGTGCTTGCCGTCACCGGCGTACTGCGCTGCGGCGACAGGGTCTTTGTGCAAAAACGCCCGCCCTCCGGAGTGTGGGGCAACCTGTGGGAGTTCCCCGGCGGCAGGGTCGAGACCGGTGAAAGTCCGGACCAGGCCGCCGTGCGTGAATTTATGGAAGAAACGGGCTTTGCCGTGCGGGTGGCCCAACGCTACGGCATCATCCGGCACGGGTACACCACCTATCGGCTGACCCTGCACTGCTTTGGACTGGAGCTTGCCGCTGGCGCTGAGACGCCGCCCAAACCGCCGCTGCTCTCCGCTGCCACAGAGGCCCGCTGGGTTGCCCCGCAGGAGCTCAACAACCTTGCCATGCCCGCAGCCCATCGCAAACTGGCGGACAAACTTTTTGGCGCCCCGGATGCGGAGGGTGCGGCCGAGCCGCAACAGGCCCAGCTGCCGTCTGAACCATTACAATAAAACGATGCGGCAAATGCGCTTGCGCACCGGCAATGCCGGGCAAAAATAAAGGGCGGACTCGCAGGAGCCCGCCCTTTATTTTTTTCAGGACATTTCGGTCAGTGAACGAATTAGTCCGCCACAACCGAAAGCACGGTCTTTTTGGGGTTCTGTTTGCAGACCTTCATAATCTGGGTCAGGTTGTTTTCCACAGCACCGGCGTCCAGGGTCGTGTCGCCGGTTTTGGCGCTGGCGTAGCCATCAAGCCAGAAATAAAACATGGTCATGGTCTGGGCGTCCAACTGCACAAACGCGCTGCAGGGCAGTTTGCCAAAATCGATTTTGTCGCCCTTGGCCGAGGCAGTCATGGGCAAGGCAAACAGGGCCGCCAGCACGATTGCAAAACACAGTTTTTTCATTTTGCACTTCCGGTGTTACAGATTTTGGGACGTACAGAATGCGCACAAAGAGCGACGTGAAACATGATCAACCTTGTTGCAACATACTCGGTTGCAGCAATACATCACTACAATTGCAGTATTTATGATGCTGCCAAAGCATGGGTGCAAAAAAACGCCGGAGAGAACGAAAAACCGAAACTCTCCGCAAAGGCATATCCCCGCATAGCCCACGATGCCACGCATTACATCACAAATACTCTCTTATTTTTTTGTCTTTGTCGATACTCAAGGCCTGAATGCCCTTTTTTAAAAATCAGGCAGTTTGCAAAATTTTTTTTGCGCACATGACATATACAGCACAGTATTTTGCCAGTATTTGCGATTTACGTCTGCAATGGCATTTCTGCAACGCGCAGCATGATTACTGCGCCATGATAATGCTCATTGCGTGACAGATCTTTATTGTATTTTTTATTGAGGACACCGCAGCGCTCAGTCAAATACACATAAAAATTTCTGATTACCAAAACTCGTCTGCAAAATATAAAAGATGCTCCTCGCGGGCCGGGTTGCGGAGGCGGCAGTACCGCAGTCGCCCTTCGGGCGGGACGGCGCAAAAAAAGAAGCAGGCGCAATCCGTTTGCGTCTGCTTACTTTTATGGTCGCTTTGACCTGCCGCGCAGTGCGGGTTTACTTGCCGGACCCGACAGCGGCATGTTTTTTGCGCTCCATGACCTTGGCCACGGCCTCGGCCAGACCGCCAAGCGAGGTTTCCTTGTAACGCGACTGCAAATCCAGCCCGGTGCGGTACATGACCCCGATAATTTCATCCAGCGAAATAACGCGCTGCCGCCCGTCTTCGAGCCGCGACAGCTGGGCGCAGTTGACCGCGCGCTCCGCCGCAACGCCGTTGCGCTCGATGCAGGGAATCTGCACCAGCCCTCCAACAGGGTCGCAGGTGAGGCCAAGGTTGTGCTCCATGCCGATTTCCGCCGCCACTTCCACCTGTTTGACATTGCCGCCGGTAACGGCGCAGTAAGCGCCCGCCGCCATGGAGCAGGCCACGCCAACCTCGCCCTGACAGCCGACCTCCGCGCCCGAAATGGACGCATTGAGCTTGTAAAACAGGCCAATGGCCCCGGCAGTGAACAAAAAGTCGCGCGCCCCTTCGTCGGTGGCATGGGGGTAAAAATTCAGATAATACAGCAGCACCGCAGGCACAATGCCCGCCGCTCCGTTGGTGGGGGCAGTGACAATGCGCCCGCCTGAAGCGTTTTCTTCCGCTACGGCAAAGGCGTAGAGCATTGGCCACAGGCTCAGGTCGCGTCGCCCTGCAGCCTGCAGGGCGCTCACCTTGCGGAGCAGGTTGGGCGCGCGCCTGCGCACGTTGTAGCCGCCGGGCAGCACCCCATCCGTATAACAACCGCGCTCCACTGCCTCGCGCATGGCGTCCCTGATAGCGGCCACGCGATCATGAACCTCGCTCTCGGACCTCCAAAACACCTCGTTGGCCATGACTATCTGCGCGATGGTCTTGTTTTCGCGGGCGCAGATTTCAAACAGCTCCGTGGCATTTTCATAGGGATAAGGAGGCGTTGCGTACAGCTCGCGCGGGCGGTCAAAGTCTTCGTCGGTGCGGATAAATCCACCGCCGATGGAGTAATAATTTTTGGTGTACAGCGGCTGGCCGTCGGCGGTGAAGACCGAAAACGTCATGGCGTTTGAGTGGCGAGGCAAAAAAAGGCCCTTGTGCACGCACACGTCGCGCTGAAAATTGAAAGGGACGGCGTAGGCGCACATGAGCACCAGGTCGGCGTTGTTTTTTAGCTCTGCCGTACGGCGGGCCATCTGCGCAATGTCCACCTCTTGCGGCTCCTCGCCTTCAAGTCCCGCCAGCAGGGCTCCAAGGGTTCCGTGCCCTTCGCCAGTGTGCGCCAGCGAGCCGTACAGCTCTATCTTTACCCGCGCCACCAGCGGCAGCAGGCCAAGCACGGCGAGCTCGCCGGCAAAGGCCTTGCCCGCCACCATGGGGCCAACGGTATGAGAACTGGAAGGTCCGATCCCTATCTTGAACAGGTCAAAAACGCTGAGCATGACGCTCCTCCCGCAAATCGCATGGCGAGGCGCAAGGCCTCTGACGCAACATATCCCGCAAAGGTCACCGGACACAAGCGGTTAGCGGATACTCTTCTGCTTTGTCAGCGCTGCGAACGTCGCCCCGCGCAGCTCTACCGCCCGGTCGGCCACACGTTGCATGAACTCAAGCAGACTTTTCTTTTCCCGCTCCGAAAGCACCCCCGTGACGGCATCGTCCCAGGCTTCGATCACAGCCATAATCTGCGGGTATAGCTCATGGGCGCGGGCCGTGGGAAAAACCGTGGCAGTGCGCTTGTCGCCGGGGTTGACCTTGCGGAGGATGAGCCCCTTTTTTTCAAGCTGCGCAAGCGTGCGGGCCACGTTGCTTTTGTTGATGCAGATGCGCTCGGGCAGTCTGTCCTGGGTGATGCCCGGCTCGCGGCAAAGATAGATGATAAACAGGTACTGGCTGCTGTTGAGTCCAAACTGGGCCAGCGCCCTGTTGAGGTAGAGATAATAGTGTCGGTTGGCCAACGTAATCCATCTGTAGGCAAGTTCCATGGCATGTTCCTGCGGCATGTGGGCTGCCGCCGCTCTGCAGGGTACAATCTGACCAAGGGCCTGCGCCCTTGCGCAAACCTGGCCGAAAGCTCGCGCCTTGACAAAACGTTCCAGGCGGGGGCATAGATCGTTGCGTACGCAACGATCTATGCCCTACCATAAGCACGAGGTCAACCATGCCCATAAAACGAAACCGCGCCCGCGTAGCCCACCGGACGGATTCTGATTTTTGCGAGGCGCTTTCGGCCATCTGCAGGGGCAATTTTATGGTTGTCACCTGCATCAACCTGCTGCTGATGACAGATTATTATCTAATCTTTGTCACCGGGGCTGCCTATGCGCAAAAAACCTTTGACGTAAGCCTCAGCCTGGCCGGGCTTTCATCCGGCGTCATGGTTATCGGCTGCCTGGTGGGCAGATTTATTACCGGCAACCAGCTGTCGTCCATAGGGGGCAGGCCGTGCCTGCTGGCGGGCCTGCTGCTGTTTACGGCGAGCATTGGCGGCCTGTTGCTGGTGCATTCGCTGCCGCAGCTTTTTTTACAGCGCTTTGCCGCCGGGGTCGGCATTGGGGTGGCTGGCACTGCCACCGGAGCCATTGTGGCCTATGTGGTGCCCGCGCGCTTTCATGGTCTGGGCATCGGGCTTTTTAGCATGAGCGCAGCATTGGCTCTGGCTCTCGGCCCTTTTTTGGGCATCAGCATCTCTCAACGATACGGACATGAAGCCCTGATGCTGGTTAATGGCGGCGCGTGCCTACTGTGCCTGGTCATTTTTTTCTTTTTGCGCAACCTGCCGCACATGCGTCTGCATGCGCGCCCGACCTTCAGCCTGTACAGTTATATAGACCCGCGCGTGGTGCGGTTTTCACTGGTGGCGCTTGTTATCTGCCCAAGTTACGGCTGCATCCAGGCTTTTTTGCCATCCTTTGCCGCGCAAAACGGACTGACCGCCGCTGCCAGCTTTTTTTTTCTTATATACGCTGGCGCTGCCATACTCACGCGGCCCCAGACTGGCAGGCTTTTTGATAAACACGGCGAGCATGTGGTCATGTACCCCGCGCTGCTGCTTACGGCCCTGGCCCTGTGCGTTCTCTCCCAGGCCGACAGCACCGCCGGGCTGCTGGTCGCCGGGCTGCTGCTGGGCATGGGCTTTGCCAATTTTCAGTCCGTGGGGCAGGCGGTATCGCTCTCTCTGGTCTCACGGTCGCGCTATGCTCAGGCCACCACCACCTTCTATATCTTTTTTGACCTTGGCATTGGCCTTGGGCCGTACATTTTTGGATTTTTCATCCCCGTTGTCGGCTATAGCGGCATGTACCTCCTGCTGGGCATGGTGGCTCTGACAGCCGTTGCCGTTTACCGACTTGTGCACGGCAACCGGGCGCGCTGACAACGCCAGTAATGGCCGGGGGTGCGCAGGCTGCGGGCTTGCCTCTTTTTTCCTCCGGTTGTAGGCTGATGGATAAAGATATTTTTCCGAAGCCAAGAGGAATCCATGGCCAGTCAGAAGTCCCCCAAAGAATCCGAAGACACCACGCCAGCTGCGCAGCCCGCTACGCCCGCCGACGCCAAATCCACCAGCGCACAAACCTTGCAGGCCGCTTCTGAAGCAGCGCAGGCAGAACAACACAAAGGGTTCAGCAAAGTCAGCAAGGGCGCCTTTTTTGTAGGCATTGCCCTGGCTCTTGTGCTGGGCCTCTATGTGGGCAGCCTTGTGCCGTCCATGTTTGCGCCTGAACCCGCCCAGCAGGCGCCCGCGCCCGCCGCAACCGCGCAGCAGGCCGCCCCGGCCCAGGCCCCAACCCAGACCCGGCAGGATAACCAGCCCCCCATGCCGCCCGAGCTTGCGGCCAAAATCGCCGCAATGGAGCAGAACGTTCTTGCCAACCCCAAGAGCGCGGAAAACTGGACGGAACTGGGCAACCTCTATTTTGACACCAACCAGTCGCGCAAGGCGGCCGGAGCGTACGAACGCTCGCTGGCGCTGGCCCCCGATAACGCAGACGTGCTCACCGACCTTGGCATCATGTACCGCGAACTGGGAGAGTTTGATAAGGCCGTGGCAAGTTTTCGCCGCGCCTCAAGCGTAAATCCCCGCCATGAAAACGCCATGTTTAACGAAGGCGTGGTGCTGTACTTTGATCTCAAGCGCAAGGACGACGCCATGAAGGCATGGCAGCGCCTGCTGGCGATCAACCCCGGCGCGCGTGCCCCCGACGGGCAGACCGTTTCGGATGTGATCAGGAATTTGCGCTAGCTGCGGCAACCGCAAAAACCGTCATACGGCAAACCGCCCCCTGCCGCGGAATCGGAGGCGCTTTTGTGCCTGAAGGGGGAAAGCATATAGATATACCGGCGAACTTACAGGCGGAACAACCATGACTGTCTTTTTCTCTGGCATTTCGCGTGCCCTGCTGCGCACGTGCGCTCTGTTTTTGTGCATTGCCTGCGCAAGTTTCGGCGCACCTTCCATAGCGCACAGCGGCATGATTCCGCCCGTGATGCGCGCCTCAAGCGTGCCTCTGTCGCCGGATCTGCAGTACTTTATTGACGTTACAGGAACCATGGATGTAGAGGAGGCTGCAGCCCCCGCCAACAGCCAGATGTTCAAACCGCTGGACGTCAAGGCCCTGCCCCGCGTGGCCGGGGTCATGTGGCTGCGCTTTACCCTGGCTCCCCTGCCTGCTGGCGGTCGTTCACAGGCAATGCTGCTGGACCTGGGGGCAGACATTCCATCCGACCCGGTGCTGTACGAACCTGCGCCAAACCCCATTGGCGACGGAGTGGAGTGGCGCGAAATTCTGCCCGCCCACCGCAATGTTTTGCTGTTGCCGGAGCCGGGGCCAGAGGCTGTTGCCTGCTATATACGCCTTGACGGCCTGCCGGGTCTCTGGTTTTCACCCATGCTGCGTACGCCGCAGGACGCCGCCACCAACCTGGGCAGCCTTTCGGGCACTGCGGCGCTTTTGGCCCTTGGGGTGGTCATGCTGCTGTGCCTGCTGCGCGGCCTCTCCGAGAGGGGCCAGTGGCGCGTCTGGACAGCCCTGTATGTCGGCGTGGCGCTGCTGCAGGGCGTGTTGGGCATGCCCGCCTACGGGTCGGGACACATTACGCTCACACAGGCGCTGGCCGTGCTTGCGCCGGGTCTGGCCCTCATGCTTTTGCCCCACGTGGGGCGTCACCTCATGCGCACGCGGGGTCGCTCGCCCCTGCTTGACGCGCAGTTTGTGCTGCTTTCGCTGCCTGGCGCGGCTCTGGCACTGTTGCCGCTTCTTCCCGGTTTTGGCTGGAGCATACGCTATCTCTCCCTTTGGCCCGCAGGCACGGCCATTTTTTCGCTGAGCGCACTTGGCGGCGCCGTTATGGGCCTTGGCGGCGCCCGCCGCTTTTTGCTGGGCTGCCTTGTGCCGCCCCTGTTTGTGGTTGCGGGCGTCATGGGCCTTGATTACGGCTACGCGGCCAACCTGCTGGCCTCCGCGCCCCTGTGGGGCACGGCGCTGAGCGCCCTGCTTATTGCGGGAACAGGCCTGCCGCGCGACATGGCGCAGACAGAAGCCCAATCCAAGACGGGCAAGGGCGCGTCCAGCAAACGAGAACCCGCAACATCCACCCGCAAAAGCATCGCCGGGCTGGATGCTGCCCTGGTAAGCTCGGGCCTGGACGATGGCCCCATCAACCTGGAAGCTCCGCTTGACGACCCCAATCTGCGCCTGCTGCCGCCCTCTGCAACGGCCAAAACCGCAGCGGACTTTTCCGCCCTGCCGGTAGATATATCTGACAACGCCGAGCCAGCTCCCTATGCCTCGCGTGCAAAAAATCAAAAATCCACAGCCGCCAGCGCCGACCCCGGCATGTGGGAAAATATGCTGCGCCCGCCGCTTGACCGCCTCATGCGCGAGGGCGCCGCGCTCAGCCACTGCTCGCTGCCGCCCGCCGTACGCCAGTATGCGGAAAATATGCTCGGCGCTGCGGGCGACATGGCCAAGATCATCGACAATCCGGGCCAAACGCTGGAGCCGTCCAGCGTCGGCGAACCGCGCACGCCCTTCAACCTGCAGCATCTGGTGCGCGAGGCCCACGATGGTGTAGCCGCAGCCGCCGAAAATGCGGGCATCGGCCTTGCATGGTACATGCCTCCCCTGCTTGGGCATATGTATGAGGGCCAGGCGCGAGCCCTGCGCGAAACTTTGGGCATGCTGCTTGAAAGCGCCGTGCGCGCCACCACGCGGGGGGCCGTGCACCTTTCGGTGCGGCGTGTTCCCGAAACAGTCGACCCCGGGCACCTGCTCTTTACCGTTGCGGACACGGGAGCGGGCATTCCGCCGCGCGACAGGTCTTCACTGGCGCTCACCCGCGCGTGGGAGCTGGCTGGCTCCAACAACGGCTACCTCAATGTGGAGTACGGCCCGCAGGGATCCTCCATAGCCTTTACCCTGCGTCTCAAACCCCTTGAACTCGCCGAAAACACCGAGCCAGCCGCACCGCAGGCCCGCACCCCTCATATTGCTGTAGTGGCCGAAAGCGCCGTGAACCGTCAGGCGCTGGCCCACATGATCGACAGCCTGGGCTGCAACAGCACCGAATCGCGCAGCATGCACGAGGCCCTGCAGTGCAACCGGGAGGCTCCGGCCTTTATGCTGGTGACCCAGTATCCTCAGCACGGCGCGGCAGAGGCCGATGCCCTTGGCCGCTTTGAGGCGGAGGCGCTCGAATCGGGCCTGCCCGTATTCAAGGCTATGGCCATCACCAAGGACGATAAAAACTGGGACTCGCTGGCGGAAACAGGCTATACCCACGCCCTGCTTGAACCTGTCGACGCCGAGGCCTTTGCCGCAACCCTGCGCGAAGTACTGGACGAGGCTGGCTTTTCCGACAAGCGGTCAGCCAATCCCTCGGCGGAAGCCATGTCTGCCATGCCAACAGACACCATGACCGCAGAGGCTGGCGAGACTTTGGCCATGCAGCCCCTTGACGATCTGCCCCTCGCCGCGCGGCAGGATTCCTTGCCTGACGATGCACTGCGCAGGGACGCCCGCCCCGCGCAGCAACCGGAGCAGAACCGTCTGCCCGACCTTTTTGGGCAGGACTCCCCGGCGCGGGATATGCCGCTGCCCGACCTGCAGCAGGCCGATTCGGCAGCAGGGGCCGCCGACGCACTCCAGATGGCCGGCCCTGAGGCTCCGCTTTCTTTCAGCGCGCAGGAACAACCGGAACTGACCCGCCCGCTTGCCGACCAAGGCGACATCCTGCTGCCGTTGATGTCAGACGCCGCCGCGGCAGCCGACGAACAGGCTCCCATTGAGCTTACCGACCTCTTGCCCGCTGAAAACGCCGGGGAGGATGCAGGTCTGCGGCTCTTCGGGCAGGACAATGCCCCCGCCGACACGGCTGCGGCTGTTGACCAGCCAGAAACTGCGACAACCGCGGCAGCCTCTGCGCCAGAATTTACGCCAGAATTTACGCCAGACTTGGCGGCACTTGCCCCGACAGCCTCGCAGCCAGATGCCCGATTGGATGATATTCGGGCCGACGCCAGTCATGATGTTCAGCCGGAGAATGAGCCCGCCATTGCGCCGGAAACACCGGAAGCCCTGCCCGAGGATCTGCCAGAGGAGCTGCCAGCGCAGGTGGAGAACGCCGTCGCGCAGGCAAGCGCGGGCAGCGCGGATGAATTTTTGGCTTCGGCTGGCCTTGAAGGCCCCCACTGGGCCGCTGAATTTCCGTCGGCGGATGCCGCTGCCTCAGAGGCTCAGGCGGATCTTGCCGACGAGGCGGCAGAGGTATCGACGCCAGCAGCGGTAGACGCCGCGACGGCTCAGGCGGCGGCTGAAACCAGCTTCGCGCCGGAGCTGCCAGCCAGCCAGACCGTCAGCCAGTCGGACAACCCCTTTGCCCATGGCTATGCCAGCGGCCCGGCGGGGGAGCAAACCCCTGCGCCCGTTGTCCACAGCGCCGAGGCTGACCCGGCTGACAAGGCCGAGCCTACCGCAGAGTTCGCCGGGGCCGTCGGGCTGGACGCCATTGAATGGCCTGAACCCGGCGCGCAGACCAATCAGCAGGACAAGCAGCAGACCAGCCCGTTTGCGCCCCTCAAAAGCGGGGTAACACCTGCGGAATTTATTGAAGCGGCTCTGCCCTCGCAGCCGGATATGCCTGCCGCGCCTGCGGCGGAACAGCCGGAGCCCCCGCTGTCCGCACCGGCTGGGCAGCCTGAGACAGACAATACGGACTCTCTCCGGGCTATGACCGGCAGGGCTGGCGAAGCCACGCTCTCGCCCGTCAAGGCAACCGGCGGCACGGCTGCCAGCAAAGATGGCTTTGACGTGCCCGCGCCCGCAGGCAGGGGCGCGTGGGACAACTACAGCCTGCACGAAGAATGGGTAGGCGAACCAATGCCCCTCGGCACGCCGGTGCCAACAGCCCGCGTGCTGCCCGAACAGGCCGACAGTGCAGCTGCACAGGCCGTTGGCAAGCCCGCTACCGAGCCCCTTGCACGGGCTGCGGCAAGCGTTGCGCAGGCGCGGGAAGCCCAAAAGACGTACGTGAGTCCAAGCCTTGCGCATCCTGGTGAATGGGTGGGCGAACCCATGCCCATGACTAAGCCCGCAAAGCAGGAAGAAGAACCGACCCCGCAGCACGCTGACGACCGCCGCAACCGCCCGGTCGAAATGCCGCGCACCGCCACAGGCAGGCTTATTCTCAAGCTGCTGGGCAGCGCAGGCGACAGGCCGGTTGCGGAAGGGCAGGACCAGACCAGCGACAAGCCCGACCTGATGGCCGATCTGGCGGCCATGCCCGAGCAGGACACGCCTGCGCCATCAACCCAGGCAGCTGCCGAGCCCGCCGCTCCAGCGGAACCCCGGCGTGCGGCAACCCAGCTCAAGCCCAGCGGCGCGGGCAATTCCATTATGAACTTTATCGCCGGAGCCGCCGAGGCCCTGCGCCATACGAACCACGAAGCACAGCCAGAGGCGGACAGCCCCACAGGCGCAGCACCAGCCACCGCGCAGCAGCCTTTTGCGCCCGCCACGGCGGCCTCTGCGGCGCTGGTTGCCCCCACTGCACCGCGAGAGACAGACCAAACCATTCCACAGCTTGTGGCCCGGCTCGACGCCGCCATGGACGACGCACAGCAGGGTTTTAAAAACCGGCGCTGCGCGGTGGTGGGAGATGCGGCCAACCGTATTGCCACCGAGTCCGACGCCTTTGGTTTTCGCGTGCTGGCACGCATGGCCCGCTGCGTTGAACGGGCAGCCAAAGCCAACGACATGAACGCCCTGCGCGATCTGTTGCCCGAGCTGGCCGTGGCGGTTGAGCGCAACCGCATCGGGCTTACCCCCCGCCGCTAGCCAACACTTTAGCAGACAAAGGGAGCCCATGTACAAGACCATACTTATCCCCCTAAGCGACAAAAACGGCCTTGGCCGCGCAAAAGCCGCCCTTGCCCATGCCCGCAACTTCTTGGGCGCGGAGATTGTGCTGCTGCACGTTTTTGAGCCCCTGCCACAAATCGTCGGGGGAGCGGCCCACGCGGAGCTGCTTGCGGAGCAGAAAGCCAAGGGACAAACCCTGCTCAACACGGTTCTTGCCGAATCCCAGTTGCCCGGCGAGCATGTACGCTGCCGTGTTGACGAGGGAACCACGGCCGAAACGATCATCCGCGTCGCGCATGAGGAAGACGCCGACCTGATCGTCATGTACACCGACGGACGCGACGGCCTGCAGGACCTGCTCCTGGGATCTGTGACCGAACGCGTGCTGCGCAATACAGACACGGCCCTGCTGGTTATCCGCCGCTGACATCCCGGGGCGGCCTGCGGGCCTGCCCTCAACCCGCCCCCTTCACCTGCAAGGAGGCATGCACTGGCGCTGGCCCACTGCTGACGCGCAATCACTGTGGGGATACATGCTGTTATTTTTTGAAACCCTGGGCATACTGGCTGTCCATCTTGTCTCGTGGGTTGCGGTCTGCCACGCCCTGCTGACCAAACACGATCCCCGGGCGGCCCTCGGCTGGACAGTGACAGCGCTGATGCTGCCGCTGGTGGGACCCATATTGTATGCCTGCTTTGGCATCAGCCGTGCGGAGAGCCGGGCCAGCCGCATTATGCGCCGCCAGCAATCTCTTGAGCCGGATTACGCCCACCCTCCGTTTTCCAAGGTTCCCCCGGAAAACGTGCCCGACAGCATTGCCCGCATGGAGCACATTGGCCGCGTGCTTACCGAACAGCACCTCAGCAGCGGCAATGCCGTCTCCCCCCTGTGCAACGGCGACCAGGCCTACCCGGCCATGCTTGAGGCCATAGAGCAGGCCAGAGACCACGTTTTTTTGTGCACCTACATATTCAACGCGGGCAAGGTGGCAACGGCCTTTGGCGAAGCGTTGGCCCGCGCGGCTGAGCGCGGCGTGGATGTGCGCCTGCTGGTGGACGGCATCGGCATGCTGTATTCACTGCGCAAGCCATGGAAAAAACTTGCGGCCCATGGCGTGCAGGTGGCCATGTTTCTGCCCCCGCGCCTGTTTCCGCCCAATTTCAGCATCAACCTGCGCAACCACCGCAAAATGCTGGTGTGCGACAGCGTGGCCTTTACCGGCGGCATGAACATAGCCGACGACAACCTGGCCGAGGGCAAGACCAAATACGTGCAGGACGTGCACTTCAGGTGCGAGGGCCCCATTGTGGATCAGCTGCGGCGGGCCTTTTTGCTCAACTGGGGCTTTTGCACCAACAACTATACTGCCCTGCCGCCAACCACCACGCTGCCCTGCGGCGAAAGCCGCTGCCGCATCATCATGGACGGCCCCGGCTCCGAGGCCGATATCCTCAACGACATCTACTGCGCCATCATCAACGCGGCCCGGCGCTCAGTGCGCATCATGACGCCCTATTTTCTGCCGTCGCACGGTCTGGTCTCGGCCCTGCGCTCGGCCGGTCAGCGCGGCGTGAACGTGCGCATAGTGCTGCCCGCCAAAAACAACCTGTTTTACGTCCACTGGGCGCAATACCGCCTGCTGCCAACCCTGCTCGAGGCGGGCGTGCGCGTATGGTACCAGCAGCCCCCCTTTGCCCACACCAAGCTGCTGGCCGTGGACGGTTACTACGCGCAGATAGGCTCGGCCAACCTTGACGCCCGCAGCCTGCGGTTGAACTTTGAGCTGAATATGGAAGTATTTGATCCCGATCTGCACGACCAGATCGCCAACCACATCGACAGGACCATCATGACCGGTAAGGAGATCACCCAGGCGGATCTTGCCGCCCTGCCTCTGATCTACAAGCTGCGCAACGCCGCTTGCTGGATTTTTTCACCCTATCTGTAGACGAGCAAACCCGCCGCGTGCCCCTGTCAAAAAACGCCCGTACGCGGCGTATGCACGCATTTATCTTCAGCGCCTTGATTGAACATGCGGATACAGTTTCAACGCCTCGCAGCGCCGCTGGCGTCCAAAACAAGGGGTACAACGCCGCAGCCCCCGCATGCCCATCAGCCCGCAAGGAGCAGACAGGGCACGCGGGGGCTGCCAGATATACGGGTCAAAACCCGTTAGCCAAATACGCGCACTATGTCGCTTGCGTCCATGTCGGGATGGATGGGCTTGAGAGCCAGACGGCAAAAGTCGTCAGACCTGTCCATATCCAGCTTGAGGTCTGGGCGGCGCAGCCAGTCTTCTGCTGGGTCAAAGGTGCCAATTTTGAAACTGGCGGCGTTGTCCCAGATGTAGTTGAGGCAGTGCTCGCGCTGCGAAGTCTGGGTGGCCTTGGCGTCCAGCTCTTCCAGCAGGTCGCGCGAGAGAATCTCGGCTCCCAGGCCATCGGGCCAAAGGTTGTTGCGCGGGATATGGTTGTAGGCGTAGTCCCAGTTGCCCTGGCTGTAAAAATCCACCAGGCGGTCAATGGCCCCGGCCCAGATAAGCGGATTGTCCGCACAGACGCGCACCACGCGCCCGGCGTCCGCCGCGCGGGCCGCCAGACAAAACCGGGCCAGCACGTCGTCTTCCGACCCTGCCACGCAGGGCACGCCGCGTCTCTGAAGGTGCTCAAGCAGCACGCGGTCAAGCGGCGTATCGGGCACGGCAACCACCATGCCGTCAAGCTTTGCCGCCTGCGCCAGGCGGCGCGTAACCCAGTCGATAACCGGCACGTCGCGCAGACAGAGCAGCGATTTCATGGGAAGCCGCGTGGAGCCGAGGCGGGCCTGAATAATGGCTATGACCTTGCCGTTGTTGCGCATGGGTGTTCCTTTGTGGAGCAGGTTATGCGTGCTGTGGTTGAGCTTGGGCGACAGGTTCCGCCGTCTGCTGGGCGGCGCCTTCCTGCAGGATGTTTTGCATCAGGCCCACCACGCGGCCCTTGTTGGCCGTAAAATTGAGGGCGTTCTGGCGATCCCAGAAACGCTTGCGCCGTGGATTTTTGAGCATGGCCAAAAAAACGTTGCGGATCTTGGCGTCGCTGACCCTGTCCATGATGCCCACAAAGGCAAAACCGTTGCGGGGGCGGGCAAAGGTGTGCCGTGCTTCGCGCTCGTGGTGGGCCAGCACCATTGACGGAATGCGCATGTGGGCCAGCTCATACACGGTTCGCCCGGCTGAGCAGATGGCAAGGTCAGCCCCTTCCATCATGCGGCTCATGACGTTGGTGGCCCAGGTAAATTCCACCAGCGGGTTGTCAAGCCGTGCCAGATGCGCCTCCATGGCGTCCTTGTGGGCGTAGCCCGGCCCGGCCACCAGGCGGATGCAAATGCCATAGGCGCGGCATATGGGCTCGATAATGTCCAACACCCGGCGCGAGCAGTCGTTGAGATCCGTGCCGCCAAACGTGATAAGCACGGTTTTGAGCTGGGGCCGGAAGGGATTGCGGGCCGCGCCCAAAAATTCGTCGCGCAGGCAAAAATAGTCCGGCCCGTAACGCAAGCGCTCGTTGCTGTCCCTGTCTTCATACAGGGCGTTGATGACCAGCCGCGCCCAGTCCGCACCGGGGCCTTCGTCCTCAAAATTGACGCAGCGCACGCCCGCTGTGGTCAGCCGCGCCATATAGGCCGAGGAGGTGTTCAGGATGTCGTTGACCACCAGGTCGGGGCGCAGGCGCAGCACGGTGTCGGCCAGCTCCTCGTTGCCCTGGCGCACGATCTTGTAGTCTTTGCGGGCCACGCTCTCCACCGCCAGCTCGCTCTCGCGCGTGCAGACAAAGCTGACCTTGTGGTTGGTTATCTCGTGGGCCAGCATCAGCGCGCGGTACACGTGCCCCATGCCGATGGCGGGCCAGCCTGCCACCACAAAGACCACATGCCGCCGCTGCAGCAGGTGCTCGCATATCCACCAGTCCTGATACCCCTGAATTTCGATGGCCCTGTCGTTGAGAAAATACGGCACGATCTTGCCGCGCCCGGCGATGCCGCCGTTGGCCGCCTGCAGCAGGGCAAGGCGCAGGATGATAAGAGCGCGGCTTTCCACCACCAGCGTTTTTTCGCTGTCGTGTCCGGCGTCCTCATCCAGCAGGCTTTCCAGCCCTTCGCCCTGCACGTTCCAGATGCGCTGACGCATGCTTTTGACCGTCACCAGGCTGTCGGCCTGCGCCTCGCTGTAGCGCTTCCAGGCGTCTTCAACATCCACCCAGGTCAGCAGCGGACAGGAGGCCCGCAAAATCAGGCAGTGCTCGTACTCCCGCGCAAGCTCGGCCAGCAGCCCGCGCATCTCGGCCACGATGTCCAGACTGGTAAAGCGCAGGTCCTTGTTCCAGTGATGCCGCACCCCAGCCCGCTCGCAGATCAGCGCAATCTCCTGGCTGTCGGTCAGCACCATGATGTCGTCGCCGGGCAGCACGCTGCGCGCGGTATTGATGGCCCTTTCCACAAGCGTGACCCCGGCCAGCTTTTTTACCAGCTGGTCAGGTATGACGGCATTTTTTTTAACGGCAGGTATGACGATGCAGCGTTCTTTCACTTTTTGTCTCTGTGAGCGAGAAGGGGCGGGCTTGAAGCCCCCCGTCGACGCGGCCAAGGCCGTACCGGCAGGGGGCGTGACAGGCCGCGTTAGCGCAGGCTGGCCAGAACCTCGCGGGTGGAGGCCAGCATGTAGGCAAACTCCTCCTCGCTCATCCAGTGCTGGAAGGGGAAGGAAATCATGGCGTCAAAAAAGGCGTCGGCATTGGGGCAGTCGGCCTTGCCCATGCCAAGACGGCGATAATAGTCGTAGCGGTCCAGCGGTATGTACTGCACCACGCACTTTACGCCCTTGTCGTTAAACATGGCCCGCATAAACCGGTCGCGCTTTTCTACACCCGTGGTCATGCGCGCGGCCAGCAGGTGATAGTTGTGACGGCGCGAATCCTCCCGGTGGAATTCCAGCTCGGGAAAGTCTGCCAGCGCGTCGATAAAGCGCAGGGCGCGGGCGCGTTTTTCGTCGTTGATGCTGTCGATGCGCTCAAGCAGCTTCGCGCCGAGGGCGCATTCCACTTCGCCCAGGCAGTAGTTGTTGGGCTGCAGCACGTCATTGTCCAGCATGGGCAGATCCACGTTGCCCATGGCGGGCTTCCAGTAGTCGGGCCGCTCAAAGTCATAGCCGCAGTGCCCATTGTGACGCAGTGTGGGCACCAGCGCCGCCAGCCTGGGGTCGCGCACGTAGAGCATGCCGCCCTCGCCAAGCGTCGTGAGGTTTTTGTGCGAATGGAACGAAAACACGGCCATGTCGCCAAAGCTGCCGGCCTTTTTGCCGTCAAGCTCGGAGCCGATGGACTGGGCCGCGTCTTCAATGAGAATCAGCCCGCGCTCCTTGCACAGGGCCGCGATGGCCGGCATGTCGGCCACGTAGCCATACAGGTGCACCACAACGACAGCCTTGGTGCGGGGCGTAATGGCTTTTTTGATGCTTTCGGCCGTCACTACGCGGGTGAGCAGGTCAACGTCCGCCCAGGCCAGCGTGGCGCCTTTTTTGATGTAAGGGTATGCCGAAGCCGTAAAGGTGTGCGAGGGCATGACCACTTCGTCGCCGGGCTTGAAGCGGCAGAGCTGGGCCGAAAGCTCCAGCGCCGAAACACCGTTCATGGTCACAAAGCAGCTGCCCTGGGCCACGCCCTGATAGGCGGCAAACTTGCTTTCAAATTCGCGCATATGCACGCCCTGGGTGAGCGGGTCGGCATTGCGCATGGCCTCGACGACCACGGCGATTTCTTCTTCCGTGTAGCGGATGGCGCGGCCGCTGAAATTTACTTTAAGGTCCATAAGGACTCCTTGTGGCAAATGCGCCGCCGGAAGGCCCGACGGCGCACAATATGCGGTTATCACATCCTGCGGCAGCGCGGCTTGCGCCGTGCGCGGCTACATGCGCTTGAAGCGCTCGATAACGTTTTCCTTGGTGAGGATTTTTTTAAAATCCGGTCCAAGGCGGTTGGATAGCGGCTTTTCGTGCACAATGCTGGCCTCGTACAGGGCGTCGAACTGCGCGTCTGTGAGGCCGTTGCAGATGCCCTTGGGCAGGTCGATGCCCTGGCGTTCGATCATGGACATAAAGTCTTTGTATTCGTTGGGGTAAATGTCTTCAAGTACGGTGATGGCGTGGCAGTTGGCAATGCCGTGGTGCATGTGCAGCACCATGCTGAGCCCGGCCGACAGGGGATGCACCACGCCCACGAAACCGGCGGCCATGCCGCCCATAAACGAGGCGATCATGAGCTTTTCGCGGTTTTCGTCGCTCATCATGTCGCTGGAATGGTAGACCTGCTTGCTGAGGTCGATGGCTTTTTCGGCCAGCGAATCGACCACCACGTTGCGGTAAGAGCCGGTGATGCTCTCAAAGCAGTGCATGTAGGTGTCGATACCCGTGTAAAAATACTGGTTGCGCGGCACGCTGGCGGTCAGGTCCGGGTCGAGCAGCACCTGCTCGAACATGGTAAAGTCGCTGTTCATGCCCAGCTTGATGTTCTTGGCCTCGTTGCAGATGATGCCCGTGCGCGAAGTTTCCGAACCAGTGCCGGAGAGCGTGGGAACGGCAATTTTATAGGGAGCGGGATTTTTGACCAGTTCCCAGCCCTGATAGTTTTCAGCCTTGCCGGGGTTGGTCAGGAGGTTGCCCACGCACTTGCAGGTATCAAGCACGCAGCCGCCGCCAAAGGCCACCATAGCGCAAGGAACGACGCCGTTAAGGTAGGCCTTGACCTTGTCGGAATAGCCGTCGATGCTGTCCGTGGTGGGCTCGTCGGTGGAGTCTACATAGACAACCATGTCCTTGCTTTCCACAGGCAGTTTGGCAATCAGATCCTTGCCTTCAAAAAAATGATCCAGAAAAAATACGGCGGGGCCCTTTACTGCGGCGCGACGTGCGCCAAGCAAATCGCCAAGCTGGCTGAGGCTGCCCGAACCGATCATATAATAACCGACATTTTTCGCGTTGCGATACATAGTTTGCCCTCTCAGTAATGGCAGATGATGACCGGGCCATACGCTATAGCCAAACGTCTGGCAAGCTGGCCTGCAATGGGCCAGCGGCGCGGATTTTCGCCTGTTGCCGCCACGGGCGGCTTAACCTTTATATGTTGGCCCTCAGACCGCAGTTCCGTCAAGAGGATCAGGGCCGAAACGGTTGGGGCCGCACGTGCCCTTGAGCGCGTACAGCACCAGCAGCGCCAGGCTGGCAAGGCCCGCTGCTGCTGCGGAGCACGCCAGCAGCCAGGTGGCGTCAAGCGCCGCCCCCGCGATGCCCGGCAGCACCAGCAACAGCGGCAGGGCCTGCCACCAGCCGGAAAGATCGCGGTCGTGCAACCTGCGCGTGGTCACCCCCACCGTCGGCAACAGGAGCCACAGCCCCTGCACGGCGCTGACGATGGAGGCCAGCGCCGGGGCAAGCGCCCCCAGCACGGCCACAAGAATACTCAGGATAGTGGAAAAAAGACAGAACCACCAGAATTCAGACCGGCTGGCCCGCCCTTTAAACCGGCAGTAGTTACGGGTCAGGCAGACTTTTACGGCCTCTCTGAATTCCATGCGCTTCTCCCCGGGAGGGTCAGGCCCTGTGCTTGCGCCAGCTCTGCACGGTATTGCTCAGCAGCATGGCAATGGTCATGGGCCCCACCCCGCCGGGCACCGGCGTAATGGCGCTGGCCTTCTGGCTCACGCTGGCAAAGTCGGCATCGCCGCACAGGCCCTCGGGCGTACGGTTGATGCCCACATCAATGACCACAGCGCCCTCGCGCACCATGTCGCCCGTGATGCAGCGGGGCCGACCCATGGCCAGAAACAGAAAATCAGCCTGGCGGCACTGCTCGGCAAGGTCGGGCGTGCGCGAATGGCATACGGTGACCGTGGCGTCGCCAAAGCGCCCGGAGCGGGCCAGCAGCATGGCCAGCGGCTTGCCCACAATGTTTGAACGGCCCACAACCACGGCTTTTTTGCCGCTGGTGGGCAGGTCATAGCGTCGCAACAGCTCCATGACCCCCGCTGGCGTACAGGAAACATAGCCCGGCAGGCCGAGCGAAAGCCGCCCCACACTCACGGGATGAAAGCCGTCCACGTCTTTTTCAGGATCAATGGCCAGCAGGCATTCCTGCGCATCCAGCCCCTTGGGCAGCGGCAGCTGCAGCAAAATGCCGTCCACCTCGGGGTTGGCGTTGCATTGGTCAATGAGTTTCAGCAGGTCCTGCTGGCTCGTGGAGGCGGGCAAATGGTGGGGAAAGGACACGATGCCAGCTTCGGCGCAGGCGCGCTCCTTGTTGCGCACATATACCTGCGAGGCGGGGTCTTCACCCACAAGAATAACCGTAAGGCCCGGAGCGCGTTGCCCCTTGGCGCGGGCGGCGGCCACTTCCGCGCCAAGTTCCGCGCGGATGTCGGCGGCGGTTTTTTTGCCGTCAATCAAAATCATGTTGAACTCCGAAAGTATGATGGCCGCCCTAAACAGGGCGACCGCCGCTCCCGGCCGGTGCGGCGGTCGCTGGTAAACCCGCGCCCATCCATTTGCGGTTGCACGCGGGTTGGAGGTCCATACGAGATCAGCGGTGCCAAGGCCCGCAGGCCGGTCAACAACCAGCCTGCGGGCGTGTGGATTTAATCTTCTTCGTCAAGCTGCAGATAATATTCGGCCATGATCGGGCCAAAGAAATCCGCGTCGTCGCCCAGTTCTTCTTCAATGCGCAGCAGCTGGTTGTACTTGGCCATGCGTTCGGAACGGCAGAGCGAGCCGGTCTTGATCTGCCCGGCGTTAACGCCTACAGCCAGATCGGCGATAAAGCTGTCTTCCGTTTCGCCCGAGCGGTGCGAAACAACGGTGCTGTACGAGGCTTCCTTGGCCATTTCGATGGTGTCCAGGGTCTCCGTGACAGTGCCGATCTGGTTGAGCTTGATGAGGATGGAGTTGGCCACGCCCTGATCAATGCCCTCGGCCAGAATGCCGGGGTTGGTCACAAATACGTCGTCGCCCACCAGCTGCACGTGATCGCCCAGAGCGGCGGTAAGCATGCCCCAACCGTCCCAGTCGCTTTCGGCCATGCCGTCTTCGATGGAGATAAGGGGGTACTTCTGGGTAAATTCGGCCAGCCAGTCGCTCATTTCGGCATTGTTAAAGCTCTTGCCTTCGCCGCTCAGAACGTACTTGCCGTCCTTGTAAAATTCGCTGGCGGCGGCGTCGATGGCCAGGGCCACTTCCGCGCCGGGGTTGTAGCCCGCTTCTTCAATGGCCTTGATGATGTAGCCAAAGGCTTCGTCGTGGTTTTTGAGGTTGGGGGCAAAGCCGCCCTCGTCGCCCACGCTGGTCACGTGGCCGTCCTTTTTGAGGATGGCCTGGAGCATATGGAAAATCTCCGCGCCGATGCGCAGCGAATCGCGGAAGGTCATGGCCCCCACGGGCATGATCATGAATTCCTGGATGTCGAGGTTGTTGGGGGCGTGCGCGCCGCCGTTGATGATGTTCATCATGGGCACGGGCAGCACCTTGGCGTTGATGCCGCCAAGATACTTGTACAGCGGCAGACCCAGAAATTCTGAAGCCACGCGTGCGCAGGCCATGGAAACGCCCAGCATGGCGTTGGCGCCAAGGCGGGACTTGTTGTCCGTGCCATCCAGATCGATAAGGGTGTTGTCGATCTGCACCTGACGCAGCACATCCATGTCCACAATGGCCTCGGCGATCTCGCCGTTGACGTTTTCAACGGCCTTGGTCACGCCCTTGCCGCCAAAACGGCTTTTGTCGCCATCGCGCATTTCCAGGGCTTCGCGGCTGCCCGTGGAGGCCCCCGAAGGCACCGCCGCACGCGCGCTGTGACCGGATTCCAGCGTCACTTCCACTTCAACAGTGGGGTTGCCGCGCGAATCGAGAATCTCACGGCCATAAACAGAAGCAATGCTGCTCATTGTCTACTCCTTTTACCCTGGCGGGCTTGTTTGCAAAGATGCTTGCCGCGCCAAAAGCGACGGCTGCGAATACTGACGGACTAAAAGAGTTGCTCTCCAGCGTCGGCATCAAGGTGATGTACGGGGCACGCCGCGCCGCATGAGCCGCGAAACGCGCTGTACGCTAACGCGCACGTGAAATGCCCTGCCTGTTAATCAGCCGCGCCGCGTTCTTCTTCAACCGCGCCGCGCTCTTCATAGTACAAGCGGCGCAGGCCCTCAAGCAGCAGCATGGGCAGTACCTGATCAAACACAGGGCTCACCCGTGCAATGGAGGAGGCAAAGCCTCCGGTGCCAAGAACCTTGACCGGGCCGGACATCTGCCGCCTGAGCCGCTGGGTCAGCCCCTCGACCATGCAGGCAAAGCCAAAAACCAGGCCGTGCTGGATGCTGGTGGTGGTGTTGCGCCCCGGCGTGGGCTCGTCGGCGCGCACGTCCAGGTTTACCCTGGGCAGCTTGGCGGCCTCGCGCGAGAGGGCGGTCAGGGCCGTACGCGGCCCGGGAAAAATCAGGCCGCCCATGTAGGCGTCGCCACTGACGCAGTCGATGGTCACAGCCGTGCCAAAATCAACCACGAGCAGGGAGGGTATTTCGGGATACATGCGGCGTGCCGCGTACGCGCCCACCAGTCGGTCTGCGCCCACTTCGGCGGGCCGTTCATAACGGTTTTCTAGCGGGACGGGCAACTCCTTGCCCACGCGCTGCAGCGGACAGCCCACATAGCGGGCCACAGCCTCTCGCAGCAGGGGGTCAAACCCCGGAGCAACCGACGAGACAATGCAGGCCTTGAGCTGCGCTGCGACAACGCCCGCATGCTGCAAGAGCGTAAGGAGCGTAAGGCCAAAATTGTCCGCCGTCTGGGCGGTGTCGGTGCGTAGAGTGTACGAGGTCAGCACATGCCGCTCGTTGCCCAACCCAATTTTAATGGATGTATTGCCTATGTCGAAAAGCAGAATCTCGGGCTGCATGTATGCCTCCGCAAAGGCCTGAAAGGTTACAGATACAGATTATGCCCAATTTGGCTCGGCTAGGCAAGCCACAGGGATCAGGCGTCCGTGTTTTGTCGCCCAGGGAGGCCGCATGAACGCAACAGCGCATTGCCGACAGGTCTTTCATTCGGGCAGGTTTCCAAACCATCACGCCCCGGTTACTGAACGAGGGAAAAATCAACCTTGCCGTCAAACAGGTCTTTGAGCGCAAAGCTGTATTCCTTTACCGGATGATCGTGGTTGGCCATGCGCAGATGCAATGTTTCGCTGCCGTCGGGCGTCTGCCCTGACAGGGGCAGCCAGCAGAACCAGCACGCACAGCAAGTGCATAACTGTTGTCATAGCAGCGACCCCATTGTTAATGGGCCTCTGGCCCGCAAAAAAACGCCGCCCCAGCGAAAAACTCTGCCGATGGCGGCGCTATGCGCATACCTTGACGCGGGGAGTCGTTTCCACCGGGCCTGAAGATCTGGCTTATTCCACAGTAACGCTCTTGGCCAGGTTGCGGGGCTGGTCAACGTCCTTGCCGAGGTAGTCGGCCGTTTCGTAGCTGAACAGCTGCAGCGCGGGCAGAGCCATAAAACCGGCCAACGGCGCGGGGAGCTTGGGGATAACCCAGGTATCCTCGGCCCCAAGGTCAAAGCCCTCGTTGGTCAGGGCGATAACCTTGCCCTGGCGGGCCTGCACCTCGACCATGTTGGACTTCACCTTGGGCAGCAGCACATCGTCCAGCGCCAGCGCAAATGTGGGAAAAGAGGGGTCGATCAGGGCGATGGGGCCGTGCTTCATCTCGCCAGCCGCATAGCCCTCGGCATGAATGTACGAAAGTTCCTTGAGTTTCAGCGCGCCCTCAAGGGCCAACGGGTAGCAGTGGCCGCGTCCAAGATAAAAAAAGTTGCGGGCCTGCGAATACTTGCGCGAAAGCTCACGGGCTTTTTTGTGCATGGCGGGCAGCGCGGCGTCAAGCTGGGCTGGCAGGCTTTCGAGCATGGCAATGATCTTGCGGCGCTCGTCGGCGGGCAGGGTGCCGTTGCGTTTGCTCCAGTACAGGGCCATAAGCGCCAGCATGAGCATCTGGCTGCACATGGCCTTGGTGGAGGCCACGCTTATCTCCGGCCCGGCCTGGGTATAGAGCACAGCCGAGGCGTCGCGCGCAATGGACGAGCCCACCACGTTGCACAGGCCAAGCACGGTGATGCCGCGCTCGCGGGCAATGCGCAGGGCGGCAAGCGTGTCGGCGGTTTCGCCGCTCTGGCTGATGACCAGCACCATGTCTTCCTTGTCGAGCAGCAGCGAATCGCGGTAGCGGAACTCGGAGGCTATCTCCACCTGTACGGGCACGTGCGCCCAGTGCTCCAGCAGATGCCGCCCCCACATGCCCGAATGGTACGACGTGCCGCAGGCCACAATGTGCAAACGGCGCGGCACAGGCAGGCTGTCCAGCTCCGCCAGGCGCACGTCGCCGTGGTCGCCTTCCACCCGGCCAGTGAGGCCGTCTGTAACTACGCGAGGCTGCTCAAAAATCTCCTTGAGCATAAAATGGCGGTAGCCGCCCTTTTGCGCAGCCTGCATGTCCCACTGGATGGTCTGCGGCTCGTGATGCACCGGGCTCAGGTCTTTGAGGCGCATGATGGCGTATTCTGAAGCCGTGGCGCGCACAAGCTCGCCGTCTTCAAGAAAGACCACCTGCCGGGTGTAGGGCAGAAAGGCCGGGATGTCGGAGGCCACAAAATTTTCGCCAGTGCCCTGACCAAAAATGAGTGGAGCCGACATGCGCGCGGCATAGATCACGCCGGGCTCGTCCTTGTCCATAAGGCAGACGGCATATGCGCCGTGGGCTTCGCGCAGGGCGGCGGCAAAGGCGTGCAGCAGGTCGGGCTCGGTCTTGCGGCGCTCGGAAACAAGGTTCACCAGCACTTCGGTGTCGGTCTCGGAGCTGAAGGTATAGCCTTTGGCCGCAAGGTCGGCCTTAATTTCCTGATAATTTTCAATGATGCCGTTATGCACGATGGCAAGAGCGCCGTCGTTGGAGCGGTGAGGATGGGCGTTGCGCTCGGCGGGCACGCCGTGGGTGGCCCAGCGGGTGTGGCCCATGGCGCTGGTGGGCGTGGCGATGCCTTCTTCGTGGGCGAGCTTTTCTTCCAGCGCGGCCAGCTTGCCGGTGGCGCGCACCACATGCAGGCTGCCCTGACGGGCAAAGGCAACGCCGGCAGAGTCGTATCCGCGGTATTCGAGACGGCGCAGGCCTTCAACCACAACGGGAACCGCAGGTCTGTGACCTGCATAACCGATAATGCCGCACATAAAGTGCCTCCTTTCATCGCCGGGCAAGGCCCGGTCACAGACCAGCTGGTCGATCTATGAAAACTAGGTAGGTATGTCGTTTTGTAAACATCCCGGCCGTCAGAACGGAAAGGGAATGTGGGGGAAATACACAAGGCCGGAACCGCGTGCGCGGTTCCGGTCCATACTGCCGACTGTCTTGTCTGCGGCCTGCGGGCGGGGTTTTACGCCGCGCGGGCTACATGTTTTTTCTGTCTACGATGTCCATATTGTGCACTTCGACCTTGGCGGTCGAAAGCAGACGCTGCATAAAGGTTTCGTACAGTCCCTGCACACGCTCGCGCTCCACGGCGTTGGCCATGATGTCCTTGACCATATCCCACTCGGCAGGGTCGGGGGGCTGCACAGCGCCCACGTGCACAAGCACCGCGCCCTGTCCGTCCTTGGGGCTGCTGACCGCAAATGCGGCGGGCAGCCACTGGCCGATCTTGGCGCTGAACACGGCGGCTGCAAGCTCCGGATCCGGGCCGAAGTCCGCCAGTGTTCCACTGCGGTCCATGGGCTTGGCCGTCTTGATGTTCATGCCCGTTTTGAGCGTGGGGTTGATGGCGCCGTCCACAAGGCCCTTGCGGCGCTCGGTCGCCGCGCGCATGGCTTCGGTCAGGGCTTTCTCGCCCTGCAGACGGGTGGTGATTTTTTCTTTAACAGCTTCAAGCGGTTCGCTGGAGGCGGGCTGCGCATTGAGCACGCGGGCAACCACGTAGGCGTCGCCAGCTTCCAGCGCGCGGTCCACCGGCGAATTGGCCGGGGTTTTTTCAAGCACGGCGGCCGATTCAGCCGTAATGCCCATCTTTTGCTGCAGGTCATGTGCAGAGGCAAGGCCCGTCTGCTGCGCCTCCAGGCCAAGGGCCTGGGCGCTCTTTTCCAGGGGCTTGCCGAGGATGTTGTCTTCAATAAGGTTATCAAGAACATCGCGCAGCTTGTCAGCGCCCTGCTCCTTGGCCATGGCCTTGCGCACTTCGGCGGCCACGTCGGCAAAAGGCTGCATGCCGCCGCCTTTCTTTTCTTCAACCTTGATGATGTGCAGGCCAAACTGGCTGCGCACCGGCGCGGAGATTTTGCCCGCATCAAGGGCAAAGGCGGCGTCTTCAAAAGGCTTGACCGTGGAACCGCGCTTGATCCAGCCAAGCTCGCCGCCGGGGCCTGCGGCATTGGGGCCGTTGTGGGCGTTGGCTACATCGGCAAAACTTTTGCCGCTTTTGAGCTCGGTCTGGATGGCTGCCACGGTTTCCTGAGCTTTTTTGACATCGGCCTCGGAGGCGTCCTCGGCCAGAGGCACAAGGATGTGGGCCGCCTTGACTTCTTCCTGCTGGTTAAACCGGGAGGCGTTGGCATCGTACCACTTGCGGGCGTCGGCCTCGCTGACGGATTCGGGCTTGATCAGGTTTTCTGGCGAAATACGGATATAGGCCACGTCCACCTTGGGCGGAATGGCAAACTCGCCCTTGTGGCTGTCGTAGTAGGCGGCCACCTCCGCATCAGTGGGCTTGGCCCCTGCCATGAAGTCCGCTGCGGGAATAAAGATGTAGTCGGGCACGCGCTGCTCGCGCAAAAAGTTGTAGCGGTTCTGGGCTTCAGCGGGATCGTGCCAGGCGGCTGCGGTGACCAGGGCAAAAAGCTTTTGCCGCAGCAGGTCTTCGCTCATGTCGTGCTCGTACTGGGCGGGCGTAATGCGCTGCATCTGCAGCACGCGCTTGTATGATTCGGGGTCAAACTGCCCCTTGGCGTTCTGGAAAGCGGGGATCTGCCCCACAGCCATGCGCAGCTCGAGGGGAGTCACCGTAATGCCCGTGCGGGCCGCCTCCTGCCGCAGCAGGGTCTGGCTCACGAGGTCGCGCAACACCTGACGGCCCAGGCCCTGACGAACCTGGTCGCGCGCGATGCCGGGGTTGTTGCGCATCACGGATTCTTCCGCGTTGCGGTAAGCCATTTCAAAATCCCGCGCGGTGATGGGGTCGCCGTTGACCACGGCCACGAGGTTACCCGCGCCGCGATCCTTCATGCTGCCCACGCCCCAGAAAATGAAGACGAGAATAATCAGGCCAAAGGCCAGCTTGACGCCGAGAGACTGTGAATTTGAACGGATATACTCAAGCATGCTTACTCCGAGATGCGGTATTTCCAAAAGATAAGGAGGCATCATATGCGTAAACGGCAGGAAACTCAACAACAGGAACGCCACGCGGGAAAATACCTGCGTAGTGGCCCTGCCTGTGCGCGGGCAAGGTTAACCCTGGCCGCCTATGCCAAGTTTGCGCATTCTGTGCTGCAGAGTTGAGCGCGGCACGCCCAGCAGGGCGGCGGCCCCGCGCGGGCCGGAAATACGCCCGCCCGCGTATTGCAGGGCGCGCGCTATATGCTCGCGTTCGTTCTCTTCAAGTGTGGAGATGCGGGCGGTTGCCCAGTCGGCAGGCTTTGCCGCGACGCCATCAACGGCGGCGGCAGGCGCGGCCCCGGCGGCGGCCAGGGCTGGCTGAGGGGCGTCGTCGTTTTCGGGCGACCAGAGGTGCAGAGTCTCCACGACAAAGTCTTCCGTTACGGCAGAGTCGAGCGAATGCAGCAAGATACGGCTTACCACATTGCGCAGTTCGCGGATATTACCGGGCCATGAATGCCCGGAAAGGGCCTGCACCACAGCGCGGCTCAGGCGGGGAGGGCGGATCTCGTACGTTTTGGCAAACTGGTGGATAAAATGGTCGACAAACAGGGGAATATCATTTTTGCGCTCGCGCAGCGAGGGCATGCGCACAACTACCGAGCCCAGGCGGTAATAGAGGTCGCGCCGCAACCGCCCCTGTGCCATGGCCTGGGCAAGATCAATATTGGTAGCCGATATGACGCGGATGTCCACCCCCACAGACTCTGCCTCGCCCACACGCTCAAACGAATTTTCTTCCATAACCAGCAAGAGCTTGCTCTGCATCTCGGGGGCCAGCTCGCCAATTTCGTCCAGAAACAGCGTGCCGTTCTGCGCCAGCTCAATACGCCCTATGCGCTTGGCTGTAGCGCCCGTAAAGGCCCCCTTGGCGTAGCCGAACATTTCGCTTTCAAACAGGGTGGGAGCGATGGAAGGGCAGTTGACCTTGACGAAATTTTCGTCGCGGCGGGGGCTGTGCCGGTGCAGCCAGCGGGCCAGCATGCTTTTGCCCGTGCCTGTTTCGCCGGTGATAAGTACAGGGATGTTCAGCTTTGAAACCTTGCGTGCAACCGCCATTATACGGGTCATGGGCAGCGTTTCAAGCAGCTTGGTCTCCAGCAGGATGGTGCTTGAATCGTCAACCATCTTGTCCGTACGGTCCGGCACGGGCCTGCTTTTTGCCATGCGCTCCTCCGCCAGCACGGCAAACAGAAACGTGGTCAGCACGGGCGTAAGCTCTATTAAAAAATTGAGAATTTCAACTATGTTGTCTGGCTGTTTGACAAACGAAACGTGCAGCGTGCCGATAACCTCGCGGTTGATGATCAGCGGCACGGCAATGGTGGCGTTGAGCCCCACCGAAGACAGCGGTATGGGCCCGTCGCCCAGATTGTACGAAGACAGATCGTTGATAACCACCGGCTTGCGCGAGGAGATGGCCAGGTCGGCAACGGTGTTGCGGGCTATGCGGGTGTTGGAAAGCGACTCCACAACGGTTCCGTCAGCCGCCGTAAACAGGTTGAGAAACTCGCGCTCTGAGTCATACAGGTTGATGCAGAAGCGGTCATAGTGAAACAACACACGAAGCTGTTTTGAAAGCAGCTGAAAAAACGCGTTTCTGTCGATCTTTCCTGCCACGATGCGCGCCAGATGGTGAACTACCTGCCCAACGGTGAGGGAGGGCGTGTTGAGACCTTCGGCTGTAATTTTGTATTCCATGGTGACCGCCAATATTTGGGTAATTTTGTGCCCAAATATAATCATAACTGCCTAAATATCAAGCTATTAGTTGAGCGTTCAATCAAGATTGTGAAAAAAATCCATATTTCTCGCCGCATAATTCGGCTCGCTAAACTTGGCACACGTATTGCTATATCCCTCTCAGCAAGACTTATTGGCAAAAAAAAGACTGATATTTACATGCGGTAAACAAATATACCGTAGGTAAACTATCAAATTTTTTTCGGGCGTGATTCTTATTTTGCTCTCAATGCCATTAAGTATTTTGCCTAAACACATTTCTATACCATTGTTAGTCAAGGAGAGCTGTATGGTAACCCACTTTGTGGTTCACGAACCCGGCGATTGCGTCGGTGTGGTCGTTGTCGAAGGCGTTAAGAAAGGCGATAAGCTCAATGGCTGGGTTATGGACGGCAACCAGAGCATTGAATTTGAAACCCTGAGCGATATCCCGATCGGCCACAAGATTGCCCTTAAGGATCTGGCTGTGGGCGACACCGTCATCAAGTACGGCACCGACATCGGCAAGGTTGTGCAGCCCATCAAACGCGGCGAACACCTGCATGTCCACAACGTCAAAACCAAGAGGTGGTAATCCTATGCAAAAGACTTTTATGGGCTATCGCCGCGAAAATGGCCGTGTAGGTATCCGCAACCATGTTGTTATCCTGCCCCTGGACGACCTGTCCAACGCCGCCTGCGAAGCAGTGGGCAACAACGTCAAGGGCACCCTGGCCTTGCCGCACGCCTATGGCCGCCTGCAGTTTGGCGAAGATCTTGACCTGCATTTTCGCACGCTGATCGGCGTGGGCTCCAACCCCAACGTGGCCGCCGTCATCGTTATCGGCATTGAACCCCAGTGGACCAAGCGCGTCGTCGACGGTATTGCCAAAACCGGCAAGCCCGTGGAAGGCTTTGCCATCGAACAGCACGGCGACCTTGAGACCATCTGCTCCGCTTCGCGCAAGGCCAAGGAATTCGTGCACTTTGCCACCGAGCTGCAGCGCACCGAATGCAAGGTCAACGAGCTGTGGGTTTCCACCAAGTGCGGCGAGTCCGACACCACCTCCGGCATCGCGGCCAACCCCACCGTTGGCAACGCTTTTGACAAGCTGCGGGAAAACGGCGCCACCACACTGTTTGGTGAAACCACCGAAATCACCGGCGGCGAACATCTGGTTATGGAACGTTGCGCCACCCCCGACGTGCGTGCCAAGTTCAAGTTTTTCTTTGACCGCTACGCCAAGGTTGTGGACGACCACAAAACCAACGACCTCAGCGATTCCCAGCCCACCAAGGGCAACATCGAAGGCGGCCTGACCACCATTGAAGAAAAAGCCCTGGGCAACATCCAGAAAATTGGCCGCAAGGCTCCCGTGATCGGCTGCCTCGACAAGGCCGAAATGCCCACCGGCCCCGGCCTGTGGTTTATGGACTCTTCGTCCGCTGCTGCCGAAATGGTTACGCTTTGCGCCGCCTCCGGCTTTGTGGCCCACTTCTTCCCCACTGGTCAGGGCAACATCATCGGCAACCCCATCCTGCCGGTGATCAAGCTGTCGGCCAACCCCCGCACCATCCGCACCATGAGCGAACACATCGACGTGGACGTTTCGGGCATCCTGCGCCGTGAAATGAACCTTGACGCCGCTGGCGACAAGCTGCTTGAAATGTTGTTCCGCACCTGCAATGGTCGCAATACCTCTGCTGAAGTGCTGGGTCACAGAGAATTTATCATGACCCGCCTGTACGAAAGCGCGTAGACAAAATAAAAAGGCCTGCCGCACTGTGCAATGCATCTGCGGCAGGCCCAAAAGCACTACAGTATGAGATATTAATGCACGCTATTTCTTGATGAATTACGGCTGTGCAAGGAGTTGTTTATGGAACAATATTCCTCAACTCGCTACAGAGCGTGGATCGTCTTTTTGCTGTTCAGCGGCACCCTCATCAATGCCTTTGACCGGGCAAGCCTTTCGATCAGCGCTCCCACACTTATTAAAGAACTGGGCATGACCCCTACCGAAATGGGCGTGGTGCTCTCATCATTTTTCTGGCCCTACCTTATCTGCAACATATTTGCTGGCAGCTGGGCGGACAAATTTGGCGCAAAGCGCGTCATGGGCTGGGCGGCTTTTATCTGGTCGGTTTTTTCAGCACTGACGGGGCTTGCCCACGATAAAATCCACCTTATCATCGCCCGTATTGGCGTTGGCGCAGGTGAATCCGCCAGTTTTCCCGTCAATGCAAAAGTTGTGAACAACAGCTTTCCCTCTGAACAGCGCGGCGTTGTTACGGGCATATACACCGCCGGTCTGCGCATGGGTTTTGCCGTATGCCCGCTCATGATGGCCTTTTTGCTCACGCACTGGGGCTGGCGCTTTGCCTTTATCACCACAGGTATTGCCAGCCTTGTGTGGGTTGCCATGTGGTTTTTTTCGTACAGGGAAAGCAAATCCGAAACCCAAAAAAAAGGCCCCGCCCAAAAAGTGCCCTGGGGCCGGCTGCTGCGCCAGCGCGGCATGTACGGCCTTTTGCTGGCAAAATTCTTTCAGGATTATCTGCTGTACTTTTTTGTGACGTGGCTGCCGGGCTACCTGATTATTGAGCACGGCTTCACCACCATGCAGATGGGCACCTACGACTCCGTCATGTGGCTCTGCGGTTTTGCCAGCCAGCCGCTCATCGGCATGTTTTCAGATTATCTCATTCGCCGGGGCTTTTCTGTAACCGCCGCACGCAAGGGCTGCATCGTAGTGATGATGCTCATGGCTTCGCTGGTTATCGGCGTCGGTTTCACCAAGTCTTTTACCATCTGCATTTCGTTGCTGATAGTTGCAGTGGCTTGCGAGTCGGCGGGCACAACCATGCTCTGGACCATTTGCACCGAACTCGCACCCAGAAAATTCGCTGGCCGCATCGCGGGCGTCATGAACGCCGCCGGGGCCCTGGCCGGTATTTGCGCGCCCCTGATTACGGGCGCCATCCTGCATGTCACCGGTTCGTTCAGCAAGGCGCTCATCACTGCCGGCGGCATGGTACTGCTGGCCGCCTGCACTGTCATTTTCATCATACCCAAGCTTGAACCCATGGACCTGGGCGAAGCGTATGCCGACGATGGCGGGGATGCGGAAGACGACGCAATGCTGCGAGCTGGTCATTAATCATTGGCCATCGGGTCCCGGCTTCCCTCAGCCGGGACCCAGAGGTCATGGCAGCCTCACGGGCGGCCAACAGCACCAGGTGGAGTATACATAAATGCTGTATTCAGTAAAATACGGGCATCAGAAGCTCTCGCTTGCAATACCCGATACCTGTCCTACAGATGTCATTGAACCCATTACTGTTTTGCCTCTGGAAGCTCCGCTTGAGGCTTTTGAAGCAGCACTGGATTCTCCCCTGGGGCATCCGCCGCTCTCTGCGTTGCCGCAACCTGCATCCGTGGCCATAGCCGTACCAGACGAAACGCGCCCCGTTCCCGTCAGGGATCTGCTGCCGCCTTTGCTTGAACGTATATTTGCCGCCTTTCCCAAGCTTGATCACCGCAGGATAACCATTGTCGTTGGCGGTGGTCTGCACGAACCACCGGATCAGGCCCAGCTTGACCGCGTATTGCCCGCCGACCTGCACGGCTGCACCGTGGTCAGCCACGATGCCCGCAATTCGGCCATTTGCCGTATGGGCGTGACCAGCAGGGGAACGCCCGTTGAAATCAACGCGGCCTATGCCTGCGCGGAACTCAAAATAGTCATGGGCATGGTCGACGCGCATCAGTTTGCCGGGTTTACCGGCGGCGCCAAGGGAGTGGTGGTAGGCTGCGCATCCGCCGCCATGATCGCCCACAACCACAGCCTGCTCAGCCATGCGCAGGCCTTTGCGGGCAACCTTGAAGGCAACCCCGTCCGCGAGGACCTTAACGAATCTGGCGTTATTGCAGGGGTCAACATTGCCATCAATGTGGCCCTTACTGCCGAAAAAAAAATTGCCGCGCTCTTTGTCGGCGATCCCCAGCTTGTCTTGCGGCGGGCCGCCCAAGAAACCCGCGCCCTCTACGGGCACCGGCTGCACAAAAAGTACGACGTTGTTATTGCCTCGTGCGGCGGGCTGCCTAAGGACATCTGCCTGTATCAGGCCCAAAAAGCTCTGGATGCCGCCCGCCACTGCGTCGCGCCCCAGGGCAAGATTCTGCTGGTTGCCGAATGCTCCCAGGGCATCGGCGACGATGTGTACGAGGATTACGTCAGCCGCTTCACCTGCCAGCAGGACCTGCTCAAAGACTTTACGCAACACGAATTCAAAATGGGCGCGCACAAGGCTTTTCTTTTTGGCCGGGTGGCGGTCGCGCACGAGCTGGTGCTGCACACGGAACTTTCTGAACGCGACACCAGCCGCTGCCTGCTGCGCAAGGGTGACGCCCAGCAAACGCTGGATGCCTGGTTTGGCATGAATCCACATGCCGAGACAGCCGTCATCACCTATGCAAATTCAACATTCTTTTACACGCCAGAAGCATAACCTGCACTGAGCTGAGCATACCCCCGTAACCGTTCCGCCAGCTGGCGGCTGCGGTAGGGTTGCATCCTCCGGACAGGGGACACGCAAAAAAGGTCGACCATTTTGGGGGCTGACCTTTTTTGGAGGCAAGTAAAGTACAAATTTCACAAAAATAATGTAAGAAGAGTATATTTAAACAAAAACGGATAAAAATATCTTTATGAGGTAAATATATGTCTAAAAAAATCTTTTCATCACTATATTTTAAAGTTCTCGTCGGCATTGCACTCGGTATAGCATTTGGTTTTATTTCACCAGATATTGCTGTAAAGTTAAAACCACTCGGCGATGCATTTATCAACCTTATAAAGATGATCATTACACCGGTTATTTTTTGTACCGTTGTTGTCGGCATAGCTCGCATGGACAGCCTTAAGGCTGTGGGTAGGGTTGGCGGTAAGACCCTGCTTTATTTTGAAGTTGTCACAACGATTGCCCTTTTTATCGGTTTGGTTGTCGTGCACTTTGTGCAACCTGGCGCAGGTATCCACGCCGACCCAGCAACCATGGACGCATCCTCTCTGGGCAAGCTTGCCCACGCCAAGGCGCAGACCACCATGGACTTTGTCATGGGCATCATTCCGCACAGCGTCATCGGCGCTTTTGCCGACGGCAACCTGCTGCAGGTGCTGCTGTTTTCCGTGCTGTTTGGCATGAGCCTTTCGCACATGAGCGGCAAACCCAAGGATGCCATCCTTGGCACGCTTGAGCGCTTCGGCAACGCCCTGCTGGGCGTGGTCAATCTGATCATGAAGCTTGCGCCGGTGGGTGCGTTTGGCGCCATTACCTTTACCATTGGCAAGTACGGCATCGGCGCTCTGGCCTCGCTGGGCAAACTTGTGCTCTGCCTGTACACCACCAGCGCACTGTTTGTTATCGTGGTGCTCGGCCTGATCTGCAAGGTATCGGGCATCAACCTATGGCAGCTCATCTGCTATATGAAGGAAGAAATCTTCATCACCCTGGGCACAGCCAGCACAGAGGCCGTGCTGCCCCGCAGCATGGAAAAAATGGAAGCTCTTGGCATCCAGAAGTCAGTGGTTGGTCTTGTCTTTCCCACGGGTTATTCGTTCAACCTCGACGGCGCGGCCATTTACCTGACCATGGCGGCCTCGTTTATCGCCCAGGCCATGGATATTCATCTCGACACAACTCACCAGCTCACCCTTATGCTTATCCTGCTGCTCACTTCAAAGGGCGGGGCCGGCGTTGCGGGCGCAGCCCTCATCGCTCTTGCGGCCACGCTTTCCGCTACCAACATTATCCCCGTGGTGGGCATGACCCTGGTTATCGGCATTGACCGCATACTCAACGAAATGCGCGCGGTGGTTAACCTTATCGGCAACTGCGTTGCCACGGTGGCCATTGGCCGCTGGGAAAAAGCCGTCGATCTTAAGCGTGCCAACAGCGTGCTGCGGGGCGAAATCGATATCGACCACGCCCTTAACAATGCCGACGCCCGCAACGACCTGACTGAAGCCATGGTTGAAACCCAGCCCTGCAAATAATCTCCTCCACCCCCTGTATGCGCCTGCTCTCCCCATTGCCGGGAGGGCAGGCGCAATGTCATACCGCGCCCCGCGCCACGGATACTGCCCATGCGTTACGCCATAAAATGTCAGTTTGAACGCCTGTCTGCGGAGATATTAAACCAGTATTCAACCCTTGCGGTTGCCGACATCTGCGACGCCCTTGGCCGCAACGCAGCCCTGCCGTCGGCCCTCAAACCCTTGGGCGCCAACCGCATGCTTGGTACCGCCTATACCGTAAACCTGCCCGCCAGTGAAAACCTGCTGCTGTACTACGCGGTGGACAACGCCAGACCGGGCGACGTGCTTGTCGTCTCCTGCGCCGGATACACCGAAAGGGCCGTGGCCGGCGAGATTGTGGCAACTTTGGCCAAGGCGCGGGGGCTTGCGGGCTTTGTCGTCGACGGAGCGGTACGTGACGCCGAAGCTCTGCGTCAACTGGACTTTCCCGTCTATGCGCGGGCCGTGTCGCCCAACGGGCCATACAAGGACGCCTGCGGCGAAATCAACGTGCCCATAAGCATGGGCAACGTCGTTATTCACCCTGGCGACCTCATTGCGGCAGACGCCGACGGCATTGTGGCGATCCGGCGGCAGGAGGCTTCCTGCGTAGCGGAACAGGCCCAAAAAATAACCGACGCAGGTCTTAAAAAACTGCGCTCCATCGGCCAGAACGGCTCCATGGACATGACCTGGCTGTACGACAAGCTGTCCAAAACCTGCTGCGACATCCACAGCTAGACGGCGCTTGCGCGGTACGGCAAATAAAAACGCCCGCTGCTTGCGGGCGTTTTTATTTGCCAATGTGGGCGAGGCTGGCGCGGGGCCGCATAAATCAGTCTATCGGGTGCCCCGCAGCGCGGTATTCATTAAGTTTATTGCGTAGAGTGCGTACGGATATGCCCAGCAGATCCGCAGCCTGCGTACGGTTGCCAGAGGTAACCTCCAGCCCTTTGAGAATCATGATGCGTTCCATCTCGTGCAGGGGAATGACGGGGCCCTGCATGCGGCTGTCCACAACCTGCGCGGCAGGAGCTGCCGCAGAGTCGAGCGGCCGGGGCGCTTCGGTGGTCTGAGCGGCTGCCGCTGGCGCGGCTGGCGGCGTGCCGTCGTCTTCCTGCTGGGCGCATACAGTGGGGGCGTCTTCTTCAAACAGCGGCCAGTCGTCGTTCTCAAGCAAAAAGTGGCAGGGTTCCACCGGTCTGCCGTTGGCCAGCAGCACGGCTCTTTCCATCAGATTTTGCAGCTCGCGCACGTTGCCGGGAAAGTCGTACTGCTGCAGCCAGGCCACGGCGCTGTCAGAAAGCGGCGCAGCGGGCAGCTGATACTCGCGCGTATACATGCCCATAAAAAATTTGGCCAGCTGCATCACGTCGTCGCCGCGCTCGCGCAGCGAGGGCAGCCGCAGGGGGATGACATTGAGCCTGAAGTACAGATCCTGCCGAAACTTGCCCTGTTTGACCCAGCCCTCAAGATCGCGGTTGGTGGTGGCAAGCACGCGCACGTCGACCTTGATGGTTTCCGTGCCGCCCACGCGGTCTATCTCGCCTTCCTGCAGCACGCGCAGCAGTTTGGCCTGCAGGGCCATGTCCATTTCAGAAATTTCGTCCAGCAGCAAGGTGCCGCCGTCGGCCAGCTCAAACTTGCCGGGCTTGCGGGCTATGGCTCCGGTAAAAGCGCCTTTTTCGTGCCCAAAAAGTTCGCTCTCAAGCAGATGCTCGGGCAAAGCGGCGCAGTTGACGGCCACAAAGGGCTGGTCGGCGCGTTTGCTCATGGCGTGCAGATAGCGGGCAAACATTTCCTTGCCTGTGCCCGACTCGCCGGTAATCAGCACCGTGGCGCGCGAACCGGCAACCTGCCGCGCCAGCTGCAGCACGCGGGCTATGGCCGGGTGCTCGCCTACGATGCGCGGGCCCGTGCCTTCTCCGGGGTGGGGTTTGTGACCCCCAAGGGTAGAAACCACAGGTACAGCCGCAGCCTTGCGTTTTTGTCCGGCTACGGCGGCAATGCGCTCCACATCAAGGGGTTCAAGCCAGTAGTCGCGCGCACCAAGGCTCAACAACTTTTCTGCTTCTTCAGCGCTGCCTTTGTCTGTGATAACTATGACGGGAGGAAAATTGGGGTCTTCCGCGCCCACGGCAAGCAGGTCTTCAACCCGAAAACCGGGTAATGATGGGCGCGAAAAAATAACATCAGGGCCGGATTTTTTTATAAATACAGACGCGCCCTTAAGATTTTCTGCAATGCCAAGCTCAAAACCCGCGTTGCGCAACGCAGGAAAGACGGCAGTAACAGCCGGAGCGGGGGTAAGAAAAAGCAAGCGGCGCGGTGACATAAGAATTTGTGTATCTTTTCGTGCTCCACAATGCAACCGCTTAAGCCCCAAAACAGGCTGTCTTCGGCCACTTGCGCTTTACATGAAACCCTGCGGCCTGCCTACGCCCAGCCGCTTGCAATGGCACCCATGCCCAGCAGGTTTTCGGCCGAGAGCCGCCACTGGGTCTGCATGAACGACTTGGCGCTCTCCTCCTGCAGCAGGGCGTCGGCGGAAGCCGTGCTGTCATCAAGGATGGAAGGATAATACGTAATAAAGCCGGGGTTATCTGGCATGCCGGGAATTACCACAAGAGTCAGACCGGACCCAGGCTCGTAATAGGTCATGATACTCCTCCTGCACGAAAAATACAGCCATTCTACACCCTACCTGGCGTTAAGCCAGACAAAAATACAACGCAGCTAACCACGTCAGTTTTTGTGCTTCTTTTTATGTTTTTCGGCTTTTTTTGCTGGCTCCGGGGTTTTTTCCTGCTGCGGTTGCTCCATCTGATCGGGCACGATGCTGTCCACAGTATATTCGGAAAACGTCTGCTCGCCCTTGAGCAGAGCCAGCTCCTGCGCCATAACCTTTTCAAAGGCGGGCATGGCGCCTCTGCTGACCGGCTCGCCACGCGGGTTAATGGCCTTGGCCGGGTTGATAAACCTGCCGCCCTGACGCAACCTGAAATCCAGATGCGGCCCCGTGGCCAGGCCTGTCATGCCCACAAAACCAATGACCTGCCCCTGACGTACCTTCTGACCGTTTTTAAGCCCTCTGGCGTAACCAGAGAGGTGCGAATACAACGATTCAAGACCCCCGCCATGGCGCACGATAATCTGGTTGCCGTACCCCCCGGACCAGCCGCGCTCCGTCACCACACCCTCGCCAACGGCCTTGACCGGCGTGCCTGTGGGGGCGGCGTAATCCACGCCTTCATGCGGCCTGCTATAGCCCAATATGGGGTGCAGCCTGCTGTTTGTAAAGCGCGAGGTCACGCGCGTAAAAGCAAGGGGAGCCTGAAGCAGCGACTTGCGGACATTTTCACCCTTGCGGTTGTAATAACTGGCGGCTCTGTCGGCTCTGTTGCCCTCGCGGAACAGATAGGCCTCAAACATCCTGCCCTTGTTGGTAAAGTGGGCCGCTATGATGCGTCCATAGCCCTTGTATTCACCATCGCGGTAGCGCTTTTCGACCAGTACCGAAAAAGAGTCGCCTTCCTGCAGATCGCGGATAAAGTTGATTTCGGAGCCAAACAGTTCCGCCAGCCGCAGGGCCAGCTGCGGATTTTCACCGGCGTCGGCCACTGCCTGAAACAGATTGTCGTCGATGGCGGCGCTCACGCTGCTGAGCAGGGTAATATACTCGATGGTTTCTACCCGGGCCACCGGCTGCTCACTGCCCTCGACCACCAGCCTGCGGCGGCTGTCTATCTCGTATTCAAAGCGTTTTACCTTGCCCGAGGCCGCCTCGGTAACCACCACATAGGGCTGACCGTCGCGAAAAGCCCGCATGGAAAAAACCCGGCGGGCAGCGGTTATGTAATCCTGCACTGTCTGGCTGTCCGCGCCCGCAAGAATTTTGGTGACGGTGTCGCCTTTTTCCACAGTGCCCCTGACCACTTCTTCGCCTGGGGCGGCGCCTTCTTCATCCTGGGCAGCTGCGCCGGAGGTTTCCGCTCCCTCAGCAGACGGGGTTGCAGAGGCTGCCGGGGCGGCACTGACGCCATTGGCGGCCGACTGAGCTGCAGCGTTGCCGGAACCAGCAACCGTGCCGCTGTCGTCGCCTGCTGTCGAAGCTTCAGAGCTTGTCTGGGACGTTGCGCCGGTCTGCCGCTCTCCAAACGGTGGTAGCCCCCTGTGCCAGGCAAACAAACCAGCAAAAAGCAGAGCAATGACCGCGCCGACCAGACATAGTTTTTTTATCTGCAAAGACATGCCAAACATATACCTGCCGCGCTGTTCCTTGTCCAGCAAGCAGACTTGGGAGTGCAGGTTTTTCACAATTTTTCACAGGTAATGCGGCTCATTAGAGCGCCTATGCTGACAAGTGCGGCAGCAGAGCCTTCCTGACCGCCAAAAACAACTTTTTTGACCGGCGTTTCATGCCGGGTCACCCCCTGCGGCTTGCGGCACTTGTCTCATTTTAAGCTTTATGGTATGCATGTTCTTTGCTCCTTCATGGCGTGAACCGCGCCAAAACCGGCATGCAAGGCCCGTTGGCCCTGCCAGCAAAAACCGGTTGCCATGGCGCCATGCACGGAAGGAACTGTTATCCACAGGCCTATGGACAGGCCGCGCACACTATGCTGAAAAACGAGTTGCGGGACATACTGACGCGGCAAAAAGCCGATGACAGGGGAGACTGGCTGGAATCCCTTACCCTGCGTCACGAAGGCGACACGCTGAATGTCGGGTTTCCCCACTTTTATTTTGCCGTGTGGTTCAGTCAGCACAAGCGCGATCTTTTTGAACAGGCGCTTTCCTGCCGTTTTGCCGATGAAAGGCTTCCTCAAATTGTATACGAGCAGCCCGCGCTGGGTCATGTACAAACATGGTCGCTGCAACATGCGGGGCAAGAAGCCCCAGGCCAACACGGCGCTAACACGGCGGATCGACCTGTCGACGCTTCAGCCCACGGAAATGAAAACGACGCCTTTACGGCCTTTATTGCCAATGCAAAAAACTCCTTTCCCCTGGCTGCCGCCAAGGAGATAGCGGAGCAGCGCGCTGGCGTGACCTACAACCCGTTTTTGCTATGCGGGCGCAGCGGCACAGGCAAGAGCCACATTCTGCGATCCATGGCCTCAACGCTGCAGCAGAGCCAGGCTGGCAACCGCGTCATCATTGCCCCGGCAGCACGTTTTTGCGCCGACAATCCCGCCTGGGTACGCCATCCGGAACTTTTCTGGCAGCAGTGGGATGTGCTGCTGCTGGACGACATACAGGACCTTGCCGGGCAGACGGCCTGGCAGCAAAAGCTTGTGGCATGCATGGACGCCTGCCCGCCATCGACCTCGCCGGGGCGCAGGTCGGGGCAGATGGTATTTGCCTGCACGGGCCAACCCCAGGCGCTCAAGACCCTGGACGAGCGCCTGCGCTCGCGGCTTGAAAGCGGCCTCGTGGTGGAACTCATGGAACCTGACCTTGACGTGCGCATGCGCTACCTGCAGGCCACATGCAAGGAAAGGAACATGAACCTTTCACGCGATCAGTTGCTGTTCATAGCGCAGCGCTGTTCACAGTTTCGCCTGCTGCAGGGCCTGCTGATCAAGGTGGCGGCTTTTTGCTCTGTGACAGGCTGTGAACTGTCGCAGGCAGATCTTGAAAACATCGTCCGCACGGGCGTGGCCGACAAAACGCCAGGCTGCCTTGAAATTCTTGGCGAAGTGGCGCGCACCATGAACTTGCGGGCCGAGGACGTACTTGGCGGCAAACGCCGCCCTGACCTTGTGCTGGCCCGTCAGGTCGCCATGTATATCTGCCGGCGCAAGCTGGGGCTTTCATACCCTGAACTAGGGCGGGCTTTTGGCGGTAAGGACCATAGTACTGTCATCCATGCTATTAAAAAGATTAAGAAATTTCTAGTTAGTGACAAAGCGCTCCAGCAGTTAGTGGCGGAACTGGAGCTTAAGACACAATAGCGCCCCGCAGCCGGGGTAAAACCACTGGGCAATGTCACCGGCGTTTCCTGCGAAGGCACTGGAATGTTCCAAAAAATTTGAATAAAAAAAACATGTTACGCAGCTTAGACACATAGTTACAGACGTCTATAATAGTAAGGAAAAAGCATATGAAACTTACTGTAAACAAAGAGCAAATCATCGAAGGCCTGCTGAAGGCGGCTGCCATCATTCCCGCCAAGGCAGGTGCGCAGTATCTGCGCTCCATCTGGCTCAAAGCGGAGGAGGGCAGTCTTTCCGTCATGTCCACCGACGCCAACATAGAATTTACCGGTCGGTATCCCGCCGAGGTAGCCAAGCCTGGTCTTATAGGCGTGCAGGGCAGAGCCTTTGTAGATCTGGTGCGTCAGCTGCCCACAGGCGTTCTGCACCTCACGCTTGACGAGGCTTCGGGAAATCTGCTGATTGAACAGGGCCGCCGTACCTACAAGCTGCCAGTGAGCGGGGCGGAGTGGTTTCAGAATTTTTCCGCTTTTCCCGCTGAGGAGGCGGTCACCTGGTCGGGCGACTTTTTACAGGACGTGCTGGACAAGGTGGCCTTTTGCATCAGCGACGACGACGCCATGGACGCCATCGCCTGCCTGTGCATGAAGCCGCGCGGCAACGGACGCATTGACGTGTGCGGACTCAACGGGCACCAGTTTGCCCTGGTGTCGTTTACCCACGACGAACTGGCGGATCGTCTGCCTGAAGCTGGCATGCTGATTCAGAAAAAATACCTGCAGGACATCAAAAAATGGCTTGGCGTGGATGAGATAGAGCTGAACATCACCGACAAGCGTCTGTACCTGCGCAGCCTGGACGGTGCCGAGACGCTCAGCCTGCCGCGTGCGGCTCACGAATACCCCGACTACAACATTTTTATGAGCAAGCTGGCCAGCGAAGACATGCACCCCATGACGCTTGCCCGCAAAGAAGCCATTGAGGCGCTTGGGCGTATCCTTATTTTCAACACCGAGAGCGACCGCTGCACCTACATGGATCTGACCGCAGGCGAGGCGCTGCTTTCCGCCCAGGGGCAGGATGTGGGCTCCGCCAACGAGAGCCTTGAAGTAACCTATAACGGCGATATAAAACGCATTGCCTTCCCCACACGCAACCTGCTTGACGTGCTGGGACACTTTGTTTCGGCAAAAATAGACATGATGCTTACCGGTTCTGAAGGCCCCTGCGGCATACGCGGCGCCGACGACACTGAGTACACGGTCATTATCATGCCCATGAAGGTTTCTGAAACGACCTATTATAGCGAGGAAGACGTTTAATGGCTCCTGAAACCGGCAACGGCGGGTACAACGCCTCTTCCATTACCATTTTGGAAGGCCTTTCGGCCGTGCGCAAGCGCCCGGCCATGTACATAGGCTCCACTGACGCGCGCGGCCTGCACCACCTGGTATACGAGGTAGTGGACAACTCCATCGACGAAGCCATGGCTGGCTTCTGTTCGCGGATAACGGTCATTTTGCACGCCGACAACAGCGTCACAGTACGTGACGACGGCCGAGGCATACCTGTCGACATTCACCCCAAGGAAGGCGTGCCCGCCGTGCAGGTGGTCATGACCAAGCTGCACGCCGGCGGCAAGTTTGATAACTCAAGCTACAAGGTTTCCGGCGGGTTGCACGGCGTTGGCGTGTCGTGCGTCAATGCCCTTTCAGAAGAGCTTACGGTTACGGTCCGCCGCGACGGCAAGCGCTACCGTCAGCATTACGCGCGTGGCGTGCCGCAGGACAAGCTGGTTGTCATCAGCGAAAGCTATGTGGAAGGTCACGGCACCACAGTGCGCTTCAAGCCCGACGAAGAAATTTTTGAGGTGCTTGAGTTTTCATATGAAACATTGAAAAAGCGCTTTGAAGAGCTGGCCTACCTCAACAAGGGCCTGACCATCGAGTGCATTGACGAGCGCATCGGCGAGACTCATGTTTTCCACGCCGATGGCGGCATACGTCAGTTTGTGGGCGACCTCAATTCGGGCGAGCAGGGCATTCACCCCATTATTTTTGGCGAAGGCGTGGTCGAAAACGTCACCGTTGACTTTGCCCTGCAGTACAACGCCGGGTACAAGGAAAACATTTTTACCTTTGCCAACAACATCCGCACCAAGGAAGGCGGCACCCACCTTGTGGGCTTTCGCACCGCGCTGACCCGCGCCATCAACGGCTACATCAAGGGCCAGCCGGACCTGGTCAAAAAGATGAAGAACACCTCCCTGTCGGGCGACGACGTGCGCGAGGGTCTTACCGCCGTTATCAGCGTCAAGCTGCCTCAGCCGCAGTTTGAGGGGCAGACCAAGACCAAACTTGGCAACAGCGAGATAGCCGGTCTGGTGGCTGGTGTTGTTTACGACCGCCTTAACGTCTATTTTGAAGAAAATCCCAAGGATATACGCCTTATTATCGACAAGGCCGTCGATGCCTCACGTGCCCGCGACGCCGCCCGCCGCGCCAAGGAGCTTGTGCGCCGCAAGGGCGCGCTTTCTGACAACGCGTTGCCCGGCAAACTCGCCGACTGCCAGAGCAAGGACCCTATGGAGTCTGAGCTGTTCATCGTCGAAGGTGATTCGGCAGGTGGTTCGGCCAAGCAGGGGCGCAACCCCAAAAATCAGGCTATCCTGCCTCTGCGCGGCAAGATTCTGAACACGGAGCGCACCCGCTTTGATAAAATGCTGGCCAACAAGGAAGTAAAGGCCCTCATCACCGCCATGGGCGCGGGCATCGGCGAGGAAGACACCGACCTTGACAAGCTGCGCTACCACAAAATCATCATCATGACAGACGCCGACGTGGACGGAGCGCACATCCGCACCCTGCTGCTGACCTTTTTCTTCAGGCAGTATCAGGAGATGGTGGAGCGCGGCTTTGTCTACATCGCGCAGCCGCCTTTGTACCGCGTGCACAACTCGCGCATGGAAAAGTTCATCAAGGACGACCCTGCGCTCAACGAGTTTCTGCTTACCCGCGTCAGCGAGGATGTGACCGTGGTTGCCGCCAGCGGCAAGGAATATACGGGAAAAGAGCTGATCAACCTCATGGAGCACATTGAAAAGCTTGAAAACCGCGTCAACGATGCCGAAATGGCGGGCACCCCGCGCGATCTCTTTATGGCCCTTGTTACCTATGCAAAGCAGATTGACGCGCAGAGCCTCGAAAACCAGGATAACGAACTGACCGGGTGGCTCAACGGGCACGGCTATATGCTGACCCTTGAGCGGGAAAAGAACGAGGACGAAGAGGAACGTCTGTTTGCGGTATTTGAAAATACCGGTGGGCACCATACCCGCAGGGGCATGGAATTTTTCTCTTCGCGCCTGTACCGGCAGACCTGGCAGCTCTTTGACGAGCTGCGCTCGCAGTGCGGGTCGTTTGCCTTTACCCTGCGCCGCAAGGACGGCGATGTCGCCGCCGAGGATATATTTACGCTCATGCGCATGGTGTTTGACGAAGCCCGCAAGGGCATCAACATCCAGCGTTACAAAGGTCTTGGTGAAATGAACCCCGACCAGCTGTGGGTAACGACCATGAACCCCGAAAACCGCGTGCTTCTGCAGGTTTCGGTGGAAGACGCCAACGAGGCCTCCGATGCCTTTGTTGAGCTGATGGGCGACCGCGTGGAGCCGCGCCGTGACTTTATCGAGCGCAACGCCCTGGCTGTTCAGGATCTGGATATCTAGGCGTCAGGGCGTGCATAACCTGCCCGTCGGCGGGCAGATATGCGTGCGCCTGTGTATGTTTTTTACTTACCTGTGTGGGCAACTGACGGTTTGAACGTACTTTTGCCGCACAACATATAAAAAGGGGTTTCAGCGGGGCGTAGCCCACTGAATACCGGGGGCCTGCCCTCCGATCCCCAAAATAACAGCAGCGAGGCCCGCAGTGGCAGACATGCAGTCGCAGATAAGCATAGAAAAAGAACTCCGCAAATCGTATCTGGAGTATTCCCTTTCGGTCATCATCGGGCGCGCCATCCCTGACGCGCGCGACGGCCTTAAGCCGGTGCACAGGCGTATTCTTTTTGCGCAGTACGAGCTTGCCAACAACTATAACCGTCCGCACAAAAAATCCGCGCGTATCGTCGGTGATGTCATCGGTAAATATCACCCGCACGGCGACTCTGCCGTGTACGACGCGCTGGTGCGTATGGCGCAGGAATTTTCCATGCGCGATCCGCTGGTGGACGGGCAGGGCAACTTTGGTTCCATCGACGGCGACGCCGCAGCTGCCATGCGTTATACCGAAGTGCGCATGTCCAAGCTTGCCCAGGAGTTTTTGAACGACCTGGACAAGAATACCGTGGACTTTCGTCCTAACTACGACAATACCCTGCAGGAACCCACGGTCATGCCGAGCAAGGTTCCCAATCTGCTGCTCAACGGCAGCTCGGGCATTGCCGTGGGTATGGCCACCAACATTCCGCCCCATAACCTTGGCGAACTGTGCGACGCCCTGCAACTGCTGCTTGATAACCCGCAGTGCAGCGTCGACGAGCTTATGGAATATGTGAAGGGGCCGGACTTTCCCACCCGTGGCTTTGTGTACGCGGGCAAGGGTCTGTACGACGCCTACCACACCGGGCGCGGCACCGTTAAGGTGCGTGGCCGTCTGGATTTGGAAGAACGCAAAAAGGGCGCGCAGAGTATTGTCATTCGCGAGATCCCCTTTGGGCTTAACAAAAGCTCGCTGGTGGAAAAAATCGCGGCTCTGGTCAATGACCGCAAGATCGACGGCATCACCGACCTGCGCGACGAATCTGACCGCAAGGGCATCCGCGTGGTTATTGACCTCAAGCGCGGCACCATCCCCGACATTGTGATCAATGCCCTGTACAAGTTTACGCCGCTTGAAACGAGCTTTGGCATCAACATGCTGGCCGTGGTGGACAACCGCCCCCAGCTGCTTACCCTCAAGACGGCGCTTTCGTGCTTTGTGGATCATCGGCGCGAGGTGGTCATCCGCCGCACGCGTTTTGACCTTGAAAAGGCCGAGGCCCGGGCGCACATTCTCGAAGGTCTGCGCATCGCCATCGACAATATCGACGAGGTGGTGGCCCTTATTCGCGCTTCGGCCAACCCGGAAGAAGCCCGTAACGCCCTGATGGAGCGGTTTACGTTTTCAGAGCTGCAGGCCAAGGCCATCCTTGATATGCGCCTGCAGCGCCTCACCGGCCTGCAGCGCGAAGAACTGATGAACGAATACAAGGACCTGCTGCAGAAAATTGAATTCTATCGCTCCATCCTTGAAAATTCCGAAGTGCTGCGCGGCGAGCTCAAGCGCGAGATCGCCGAGATACGCGACAACTTCGCCACGCCCCGCCGCACAGAAGTGCTGCGCGAAGCCCTGAGCGACATTGATATTGAAGACCTCATCCCCGACGAGGAAGTGGTCATTACCCTGTCGCGGCGCGGCTACATGAAGCGCACCGGGCTTGAAAACTACCAGCAGCAAAAACGCGGCGGCAAGGGCATTGCCGCACTGCATACCTCGGACGACGACTATGTGCAGGAGTTTTTGACCACCACCAATCATCAGTACCTCTGCCTGTTTACCAACAAGGGCCGCATGCACCAGCTCAAGGTGCACCAGGTGCCCGAGGGCAGCCGTACGGCCAAGGGCGTGCATATCAACAACCTGCTGCCGCTTGAGGAAAACGAGTGGGTGACGACGGTGCTGGCACTGCGCGAATTTGCCGAGGACAAGTTCTTTTTGTTCATCACCAAGCGGGGCATGATCAAACGTTCGTCCGCGTCGCTGTACGCGCGTTGCCGCAAGACCGGGCTCATGGCCGTGGGCCTGCGCGAGGACGACGAGCTTGTGGTTGTGCGACCCATCCGCGACAACAGTCATGTTGTGCTGGCCACGGCCGACGGCTTTTCCATCCGCTTTGCCTGCAACGACGTGCGCCCCATGGGCCGCGTGGCTACGGGCGTCAAGGGCATTGCCCTGCGCAGGCAGGACTTTGTGGTGGCCGCAGTCATCACCAAGGACATTGACCTGACCACAGAGATAATGTCCATCTCGGCCAACGGTTACGGCAAGCGTACCAGCGTCGACCTGTACCGCCTGCAGTCGCGCGGCGGCAAGGGCATCATCAACTTCAAGGTGACGGGCAAGACCGGCCCCGTTATCGGCGCCATGCCCGTGCGCGACAATGACGGCCTCATTCTGTTGACCTCGTCCAACAAGATCGTGCGCATTGGCGTTGACGATGTGCGCAGCAAGGGCAGGGCAACCATGGGCGTTATGCTTGTGCGCCTTGACGAAGGCGCGCACGTGGTGGGCTTTGACCGTGTGGACGAGGGCGGGCAGACCGGCAGGGACGCCAACGCTGAATTGGACGGCGACGACTTTGCCGGGGTTTCTTCCACGCCCGCCGTTGTTGAGCCCGAAGTGCCCGGCAGTGATGCCGCAGACGACGACGGCGAGGAATAAAAACGACTGATGAAAATACTGCGGCGGGTTTGCGGCAAGGCTCTGCCCCTGTGTCTGTTTCTGTTTTTTGCGGGCTTTTTGTGCGCTTGCAAAGACCAGAACCTCGTGGGCGACGATCTTTCCGCTGCCCGTACCGCGGTATCTTTACGCGACTGGTCACTTGCCGAAAGGCTTTTGGAGCGTTATCTGCGTGAGGCACGGGACGCTGACCTGCGCTGGGAGGCGTGGCAGCAGCTCCTGGTGGTGCTCAACGCCGCCGGGCAGGAGCCGCGTACAACGCTTGAGTATCTGGAAACCATGCTGGCGGAATTTGCGGACAACGACGCCAGAAGCGCCGTTATCCTGCGCCGTATGGGCGAGGTAAACGAGGGCATGCGCCGTTATGGTCGTGCGGCCGACGCCTGGAACGCCTACATAGGCCTTGGCGGTCTGTCCGCCGAGCAGACGGTGGACGGCTACCGCAGGCTTGCGGCCATGCAGTTTAATCTGCGCCGTTTTGACGCGGGGGAGGATACCCTCCAGCAGTGTCTGGCCCTGCCCCTTGCCGACCATGATAAAATAATGTGCATGTACGACCTTGCCGACCAGAACATGGCGAGGGAGCGCTGGCAGGAGGTTTCCGACCTTTGCCAGCAGATACTGGACAGCGACCCTGACAAGACCCTGCGCGGTCTGGCGGGGTATTTGCTGGCTGATGCCCTTGAGCAGCTAGGCAAAGGCAAGGAAGCCCTTAAAAACTTTGAACTGGCCCGCGACGATTATCCCAATCCGTCGGTCATTGATAATCGCATTGCGCATTTGCGCAAAAAACTGAAGAAGTAAGGCCTATGATCAAGCACGAATGCGGCGTATTCGGCATTTACGACCATGAAGAAGCGGCTCGTCTGGCTTATTTCGGTTTGTACGCACAGCAGCACCGCGGGCAGGAAAGCGCCGGCATTGTCACCTTTGACACGGACGGCGTGCACGAACACAAGGGCATGGGCCTTGTGCCGGATGTTTTTTCTGAGGCGGATCTCAAGGCGCTTACCGGCAGAACGGCCATCGGGCATGTGCGCTATTCCACCACCGGGCGCTCCTCGAGCAGCAACGCCCAGCCTTTCCTAGCCCATTTTAAGGGGCGGGACGTGGTGCTTGCCCACAACGGCAACCTGGTCAACGCGGCCCAGCTGCGCGAAGACCTGGAGAACGAAGGGGCCATTTTTTCCACCAGCAACGATACAGAGGTGTTCATGCACCTGCTGGTGCGCGCTCTCAGGCACAACGACCTGCCCGGCGCGGTCAAGGAAACCTGTGCGCGCGTGCGTGGGGCTTACTGCTTGCTGGTGATGGTTGATGGCGTCATGGTTGCGGTGCGCGACCCGCACGGTTTTCATCCGTTGGCCTTCGGGCGCATGAACGGCAGCCCCGTGTTTGCCTCCGAAACCTGCGCCTTTGACCTGCTTGAGGCCCAGTTTGAACGCTCGGTTGAGCCGGGCGAGATGCTTATTGTCAACGGCAACAGCGTGCGCAGCGACTATCTTTTGGGTCCGCTGCCCGAAAAGCCGCGCCAGTGCATCTTTGAACTGGTATATTTTGCACGGCCCGACTCGTACATTTTTGACGAGCAGGTGTACCTGTGCCGCAAAAAAATGGGCTGGAACCTGGCTGACGAATCGGCCCCAGACGTGGACTCCGTCATGCCTTTTCCCGATTCGGGCATTTACCCCGCGCTTGGCTTTGCGCAGCGCTCTGGGCTGCCCTACGAGCACGCCATGATACGCAACCACTATGTGGGGCGCACGTTTATTCAGCCTTCGCAGAGCATGCGCAGCTTTGGCGTGCGGGTTAAGATCAACCCTGTGCGCGAGATGATCAAGGGCAAACGCATCTGTATTATCGACGACAGCATTGTACGCGGCACCACCATGATGACCCGCGTCAAAAAGCTGCGCGAGCTTGGCGCCAAAGAGGTGCACATCCGCATTTCAAGTCCGCCGGTTAAGTTTCCCTGCTTCTACGGCATAGACTTTTCTTCACGCGGCGAGCTTATTGCGGCTCAGCACAACCTGCAGGAAATAACCCGCAAGCTCGATGTGGATTCGTTGCATTACCTCAGCATCGGCGGGCTGCTCGGCTCGGTGAGCAAGCCGCAGAATTACTGCATGGCCTGCTTTACAGGCGACTACCCCGTGCCGTGCGACGAATGCACCGGCAAATTCAGCCTTGAATCTGCCTGCGCCAAAAGGTAGACCATTTTCTTGCGCTGCCTTTTCTGAAGGCGGACAGTCTTATATGAGGAAGCCATGAGTATCGCACGTATCAAGGGTTTTGCGGACATGTTTCCGCCTGACAGCGACCAGTTTACGCGCATCGAAAACACCGCGCGCGGCGTTTTTGGGCGCTACGGTTTTGTTGAGCTGCGCACGCCCCTGCTGGAGTTTACCGAGCTTTTTTGCCGCTCTATTGGCGAAGAAACCGATGTTGTGCAAAAGGAAATGTACACGTTTCCTGACCGCAAGGGGCGCTCGCTCACCCTGCGGCCCGAAGCCACGGCTGGCGTCATGCGGGCCTATATCGAGAGTGGGCTGACCAACCGCGAGGCTGTAAGCCGCCTGTTTACCACTGGCCCCATGTTTCGCTACGAGCGCCCGCAGAAGGGCCGCATGCGTCAGTTCCACCAGATTAACTGCGAGTGCCTTGGCAGTCATAGCCCCATGGCCGACGCTGAGCTTGTCAGCATGCTGCTGCGCTTTTTGTCCGATCTGGGTCTGACCGACCTCACGCTCAAGATCAACTCGCTCGGCTGCGCAGAGTGCCGACCAAAATACAAGGCGGCCCTGCTCACATATCTTGCCGGGGTGGATAAAAGTCTTCTTTGCCCCGACTGCGCCCGCAGGGTTGAGACCAACCCGCTGCGCGTGCTCGACTGCAAGCAGCCTGGCTGCCGCGCCATTACAGACAACGCTCCCAAGCTGCTCGACTACAATTGCCCTGACTGCCGTGCGCACTTTGATACCGTGCTGCAGCTGCTTGACGGGCAGGGTCTGCCCTATGAGCTAGACCACAGGCTTGTGCGCGGCCTTGATTATTACTGCCGTACCACGTTCGAGGTGGTGAGCGGCAGCATTGGCGCGCAGGCTGCGGTGGCAGGCGGCGGCAGGTATGACGGGCTTGTGAAGAGCCTTGGCGGTCCCGACGTGCCCGGTGTTGGCTTTGCCTGCGGCATGGAGCGCCTTGCGCTCATGATGGGCGACGGCGGCGCGGCCGCAGCCGATTTTTATCTTGTCGCCATGGACCAGCAGTGCAGAACCCAGGGTTGGCAGCTTGCCCAGAAGCTGCGCAACGCCGGGCTGAGCGGTGAAATGAATTTCAGTGAAGGCGGTTTTAAAAGCCTTATGCGTCAGGCTGGCAAGTCGGGCGCGAGGTATTGTCTGATCATCGGCCCCGATGAAGCCGCCCAGGGCGCAGTGGTCGTTAAAAACCTTGAAAGCGGCGAGCAAAGCTCCATGCCGCAGTCAGGTGTACTCCAATTCTTGCAAACGGGAACCAACAATGACTGAACAGATGCAGACGCAGGACGCGCAGCAGGACGTGCAGCGCGAACACCAGAAATTCGTCACTGAGCTTGGAGACTGGCGGCGCAGCCATTCCTGCGGCCAGCTGACCATCAACAATGATGGTGAAGATGTTTGCCTGATGGGTTGGGTGCAGTATCGCCGCGACCACGGCGGTCTTATCTTTGTGGACCTGCGCGACCGTGATGGTCTTACCCAGGTTGTTTTCAGCCCCGACATCGCCCCGGCTGCCCACGAAAATGCCCATATCCTCCGCTCAGAATATGTCCTCGCGGTAAAGGGCAAGGTGCGCCCGCGTCCTGACGGCATGGTCAACACCACTATGGTTACCGGCCAGATTGAGATTGTGGCTTACGAATGGAAGCTGCTCAATACTTCAAAAACGCCGCCTTTTCCCATTGAGGACCGTACCGACGCCGGTGAAAACCTGCGTCTTACGTGGCGTTATCTTGACCTGCGGCGTCCGCGCATGCAGGCCAACCTGCGACTGCGCCACAAGGTTTCGCAGGCAGCCCGTCGTTTTCTCGACGACAACGGCTTTACGGAAGTGGAAACTCCGGTGCTCACCAAGTCCACGCCTGAAGGCGCGCGCGACTTTCTGGTGCCCAGCCGCCTGAACAATGGCGAATTTTACGCCCTGCCGCAGTCCCCTCAGCTTTTCAAGCAGCTGCTCATGGTGGCAGGCATGGACCGCTACTTCCAGATCGTGCGCTGCTTCCGCGACGAAGACCTGCGCGCCGACCGTCAGCCCGAGTTTACGCAGGTCGACCTTGAGATGAGCTTTGCTGATGAAGAGCAGGTCATGACCATTGCCGAAGGCCTCATGGCCCGCGTGTTCAAGGACGTCATGGGCAAGGATCTTTGCCTGCCGTTCCCGCGCATGCCCTGGGACGAAGCCATGGCACGCTACGGCGTGGACAAGCCCGACACCCGTTTTGGTCTTGAGCTTGTTGACCTTACCGACATTGTACGCGGTTCGGGTTTCAAGCTTTTTGCCACGGCGCAGCTGGTCAAGGGTATGAAGGTTCCCGGCGGCGAATCCATGACCCGCAAGGAAATTGACGCCTTTACCGAGTTTGTGAAGATTTACGGCGCCCAGGGTCTGGCCTGGATCAAGATCAAGGCCGATGAATGGCAGTCGCCCATAGCCAAGTTTCTCTCTGACGCGGAGCGCAAGGGCATTGCCGATGCGCTGGACCTCAAGGTCGGGGATATCGTTTTTTTCCAGGCTGGCGAACCAGCCATGGTCAACGCCGCTCTGGGCAACCTGCGCGTGCACCTGGCCAACCACCTCAAGCTGATACCCGAAAACAGCTTCAACTTTTTGTGGGTTACGGACTTTCCGCTTTACGAATACGACGAGGAAGACAAGCGCTACGTGGCCTGCCACCATCCCTTTACCTCGCCCGCGCCCGGCCATATGGAGCTGATGATCACTGACCCGGCCAAGGCCCGCGCCCGTGCTTACGACATGGTGCTCAACGGCTGCGAAGTGGGAGGCGGTTCCATCCGCATCCATTCGGGCGAGGTGCAGCGGCGCATGTTTAAGGCCCTTGGCTTTACGCCCGAGCAGGCCGAAGAGCAGTTTGGCTTTCTTATTCAGGCGCTTGACCTTGGCGCACCGCCGCACGGCGGTTTGGCCTTTGGTCTTGACCGTCTGGTCATGCTGCTTTCGGCTTCGCCCAGCATCCGTGACGTTATTGCCTTCCCAAAGACGCAAAAGGCTACTTGTCTCATGACCGACGCGCCCGCTGGCGTTTCGTCGCGTCAGTTGAGGGAGCTGGGTTTGCGCTTGCGCGAAGTGCCCGCAGCGGAGCAAAAAAAGGACGGCGCAGCAGCCGACAAACCATAGGGGGCGAACCCTGCATGATTCTTGATATTGTCGTCTACCCTGATCCACGGCTCAAAGAGGTTTGCAAACCTGTTGGCGAGATAACGGACGAAATTCGTCAGCTGGCCGCAGATATGCTTGAGACCATGTATGCAGCGCCTGGCGTTGGGCTTGCCGCCCCTCAGGTGGGCCGCAACATCCGCATGCTTGTTATGGATCCTGCCATGCAGGATGAGGAAAAAAATCCACGGGTGCTTATCAATCCTGTGCTGACCCTCTCTGGCGAGAAGGTTGTCAGCGAGCAGGAGGGCTGCCTCTCGGTGCCCATGAACTACCGCGCGGATGTACCCCGTATGAGCAATGTGCACCTGCACGCCTTGGATCTGGACGGCAATGTTATCGAAGAGGATCTTGAAGAGTTCCCTGCCATTATTCTGCAGCATGAATTCGACCATCTGGACGGCATACTGTTTATCGACAAGATCAGCCGCCTGCGCCGCACCCTGTACGACAGCAAGGTGAAAAAATGGCTCAAACGCAAAAATGCCGCATAGTATTTATGGGAACGCCCGAGTTTGCCGCCGCCAGCCTGCAAAGGCTGGCGGCCTGGCCTCGTGGCGAAATTGTGGCTGTGTACACCCAGCCCGACAGGCCAGCGGGGCGCGGGCACAAACTTGCGGAATCACCCGTTAAAAAGCTTGCGTTGCAGCTGGGCCTGCCAGTTATGCAGCCCGCCAGTCTCAAGACCGCAGAGGCGCAGGCCGAGCTTGCCGCCTTTAAGCCTGATCTGCTCGCTGTCGCAGCGTACGGGCTTATTTTGCCAGATGCTGTGCTTGCCATGCCGACTCTGGATGCCGTAAATGTGCATGCTTCGCTGTTGCCAGGCCTGCGCGGCGCAGCGCCCATACAACGTGCTGTGATCGACGGCTGGCAGCCCGGCGCGCGCGCAGGAATTTCCATTATGCGCATAGCGAGCAAGCTTGATGCTGGCCCTGTGTTTGCCACTGATGGTACTGTCATAGGCGAACACACTGCCGGTTCGCTGCACGACGCACTTGCGGGTATCGGTGCGGAGCTGCTGGTGAGAGTTGTTGACGATATCCTTGATGGCAAGGCCAGGGCGGTAGAGCAGGACGACGCGTTGGCCACCTATGCGCCAAAAATTTCCAAGGAAGATGGTTTTATCGACTGGACGCTGCCTGCTGCCGAGGTTCATGCCCGGGTGCGCGGCGTCACCCCCTGGCCGGGTGCGCGGACGGTTTTGGAAACCGCCCGGCCTGACGACAACCCGCGTCAGTCGCTTTTGCTCATTCTAGCCCCAGGGCGTATTGGCGAACCAACAGGCAGTGCCGCGCCCGGCTCGCTGCGTGTGGATGTCGACGGCTTAAGCGTTGCCTGCGCGGACAAGTGGTATGAGTTTACCGCCGTACGACCTCAAGGTAAAAAGGACATGTCGGCCCGCGACCTGCTCAACGGAATTTTGCGGGGCCTGCCCAGGGGCATCGCCGGTCTGGCCAGAGCGCCAGTACCGGGCGAGTAACCCTTGCTGACACTTTTTATGTTTTTACTGAGGCTCTTTTGAGCCTCGTTTTTTCTTGTTTTGGCTCCTAGTTCATGCCTGCCTGCTGCGCTTCTCTGAGGGGCGTTTAAGGGCTTTTTTGACTATGCTCGCAGTTTTTCCCTGGCTGATGCAGCCGAGGCATCATGTTTCGCAAATCGCCCTTTTCATTACCCCCCGATCAGTACGGCGGCGCGCGCAAACGCGTTTTTATCGGGCTTATGCTTGCATCTTGCCTCTTGTCGTGCGTTGTTATTGCTTTTTTTCTTATTTTGCCGTGGGTAGGTTTTTTTTCAACGCAACACTGGCTGCCATCAGTTAGTATTACCGTTGGTTTTATTGTAATTTTTGCCATTTTGTGGCTGTGTATTATTCTTGTTTTTCATATTTATACTGGCAAAACCATGCCGGGTGTGGACAGCGTACGTCATGTTACTGTGCGTCTTTTTTTCCCACTTATGGAGTTACTTGCAAAACTTGTCTGTATTGATAGAGGCAAGGTTCGTCGGAGTTTCATCAAGGTTAACAACGAACTTGTGCTGGCCAGCGCGGTCACGGTACAGCCGCATGAGCTGCTTTTGCTGTTGCCGCACTGCGTGCAACAGGCCCTTTGCCCGCAGCGTCTTGTTCACAACCCTGACAACTGCAGGCGTTGTGGTAAATGCCCCGTTGGCGGTCTGCTTGAGCTGCGCGACAGGTACGGCGTACGGCTCGCCATTGCCACAGGGGGCACCATTGCCCGGCGAATAGTGGTTCAGACGCGGCCCCGTTGCATTATTGCCGTCGCCTGCGAACGCGACCTTACCTCCGGCATACAGGACAGTTACCCCGTAGCTGTCTTTGGTGTGCTCAATCAGCGCCCGCACGGCCCTTGCGTTGATACGCTTGTGCCCATGCCCGCGCTTGAAGATGCGGTTAAAATTTTTCTTGGCCTGACGCGTCGCGTCCAGCAAGGCAGGGTATGTAATGGGTAAGGCTTCGACAGCAGATAGCAGATTGTTTGCCTTGCAACGCAAGGTGCGCGCCCTCCCGTTTACAGCCCGCAATGTCGCCTTGAGCGCCTTGCTTTCAGTGGATGCTGGGCAAAGCGCTCAGCAGGCGTTGTCTCTTGCTTTTGGGCCGTCTTTTGCCGAGGGCGCGGACAAGTCCGCTGCTAGTTTGCCCACAGTGGAACGCAATTTGTGCTCGGAGCTTGTGTACGGTTATCTCCGCTCCGAAATCCGTATTGCGTTTGTGCTCGCGCAGGTTTTGCCTCGCCCGCAATCGCTGCCGCGTCCGTTGCTGCATGTGCTTGGTCTTGCCGTTTACTCATTGATGTTTCAGGACAGAATACCTGATCATGCGGCAGTTTTTAGCGCGGTGGAAACTACCCGCGCTCTCTACGGCTCTGCGCTTGCCAAGGTTGCCAATGGTGCTTTGCGCTCGTTGCAGCGACTTGCCGATGCGCCTTTGCAGCCCGATTTTTATCTGCCTGGGGGGGTAGCGGTTGGGAGCGTCGAGCACCTTGCCCTGTTTTATTCCCTGCCGCTATGGATTGTGGGCCACTGGTGCAAGCGTTACGGGCCGCAAGCGGCGGAGCAGCTGGCCCAGCGTTCTTTTGCCCGCCCCTGGAGTGCTCTTAGGGTCAATGCCTGCCATGTGCTTGGCCATGATTTGCTGTCAGACCTGCTTGCGCAGGGCGGCACGCCGGTGGGGCAGTGGGGTGCCGCTTTTGCGCCGGGCAACTTGCCAGCACTGGCCTGCGGCAAGGCTTTAACCGATCTGCTGGCATGCGGGGCGGTGTCGTTTCAGTCCGCCGGGTCGCAGCTCGTGCTTGAAAAGCTTGGGCTTTATGATTGGAAGCGCCCGGTGTGGGATGTTTGCGCCGGGTTTGGCGGCAAGACTGTTGCGCTGCTCGAGCGGGAGGTTGCGGTTGCTTTTTCTACCGACCGCAACCTGCAACGCCTGACAGGCCTGCCAGGGCAGTGCGCACGTCTATTGTTGCCTTGCCCTGGCACTGCCCTGATAGACGCGGTTGCGCCGCCCTGTTCCGCCTGGGCCGGTCATATGCTGATTGACGTGCCCTGTTCCGGTCTGGGCGTGCTTGCCCGCAGGCCAGACATACGCCGCCGACCGCAACAGCAGGCTCTGGAGCATGAGCAGCTGCAAGGCCGCATGTTGGAGCGTCTGGTTGCCATGCTGCAACCCGGCTGTGAGCTTGCCTATATTACCTGCACGTTGCGCACGCAGGAAAATGAAAAACAGATACAGAAAGTTATGCGTAATGCGCCTGGTTTGCAGCTGGTGCGGCAATGGCAGACACCGCACGAACATCCATGGCTTGAAGGAATGTTTGGCGCGGTGCTGCGCAAACAGACATAAATAAAAAAGCGCAATGCGGTTGCTGCCGCCTGCGCTTTTTTGTGGTTTTGCAATGCCTGCACGTGCCGTTTTTTTACGGCCAGCCAGTATTGTTCCGCTGGCTATTTTGCAGGGGTTTCCGTTGCATCCTGCACAGCGGGCAGCGAAACGCCCAGCTTGCCAAGCAGCATTTCAAGCTCTTCACGGCTCGCGTAGGCAAGCGCAATGCGCCCGCTGTTTTCGTCCCCGCTGACCTGTGTTTTGCAGCCCAGGCTTTCGCACAGGTTTTGTTGCAGGGTTTTGAACTGGGGGCTTTTTTTGCGAGGTGCCTTGGCCCGGGGCTGCGTGTTTGCGTCCTGATCTTCCCAGGGCAGGGTATTGTGACCGCGCCAGAAGGCGGCGGCGTCTTCCGCTTCGCGGACTGTCAGCTTGTGGCTGATTATACGCTGCCGCAGTGCATCTGAGGCCATGGCATTGTCGATGCCCAGCAGGCAGCGGGCGTGTCCGGCGCTGAGCAGGCCTGCCTGAATATCCGCCCGTGCGCTTGCGCTCAGCTGCAGCAATCGCAATGCGTTGGCGATTGCCGGGCGGCTTTTGCCAAGTCGCGTAGCCAGCTCTTCTTGCGTGAGCTCCAGAGCTTCTCTCAAACCCTGCAGGGCTTCCGCTTCTTCAATAGGGTTGAGGTCTTCGCGCTGCAGGTTTTCAATAAGGGCGGCGGCCATAACCTCTTTGTCGCTCAGTTCGCGCACAAAAACGGGAACTTCCGTCAGTCCCGCCATTTGCGCGGCGCGCCAGCGGCGTTCGCCCGCAACTATCTGATAGGCGTCTGCCCCGTGGGGGCGTACCAGCAACGGCTGAATGATGCCTTGCGATTTGATGGAATCTGCCAGTTCGCGCAATGCGGTATCATCAAAATGTCTGCGGGGCTGGTTGGGGTTGGGCCGTAAGGATGTGACCGGCACAAGGTTAACTGCGCTTTCTTTCTCTTGCGGTTCCTGCCTTGGTGCCGAGCCGCCAAACAGAGCGTCAAGCCCTCTGCCCAATCCCTTGCTGCTGCTCATGTTTTCTCCTTCCGCATTTGGTCGTATGTTTGATATGCTTTTGCTGCCGCGCTGTGGTTTTGCGTTGTGTGCGGCCTGGCCTTCAAGCCGGCGCACTGGCGTGTTGCAGCGTTGTTTGTCTAGTGTGCCTGTATGTGTATCTGCGCATGTCTTGCTGTCATGCCGGGCTGTATGCGCGGTTTAACCCCATGGCTTGTCATGGCTTCTTGACATTTTCCCTTGGGGCGCGGCACGCTATGGGTTAGTATGGGCAGGGCAGGGCAGGGCCGCTGTTGCGGTTTATGCCTCTTGCTGCCTTGCAACGCTCACGTTCTGCCTGGCATCGGGCTTTTGGCGCTTTTGCCGCAGGCGCAATGCTTTTTTGCAATTTTCAACGTGTTTGTTTTGGCTCCCAGCAAATACATTAAGGAACAAATATGCTCAACAATCCGCTACTTCAGTACGTTACCGACGCCAAGGGCAATATTGCTTCTGTTATTATTCCTTGGCCCTTGTGGGAAAAAATGGAACCAAAGGTCCGCAAGCTGCTGGAGGCGCAAACAACACCGCAAGAACTCACGCAGGCACCCGGGCCTCTGGCCAACTTTGATGAACTCATGCAGTACTGGGATTTTAAATATCCCTATAGCCCTTCGGTTACGTGTCCGCACTGTGCGGCAAGTGCCCTTGACTGGCGCAACGATCCCAATCAGTCGTTTATTTTGACTAACGCCAATATCGGCGGCCTGCTCGTTTTTCACTGCCGCAAGTGCGGCACCACTATCAGGCAAAAGCATTTTCACAATCACGTGGCTGTGGAGCATACCACGCCCAACGATTAACTGAGGGCGTTTGCTGCCGTAGCCGTTAAGCGTCTATTGCAGTACTGTGTTTTTTTTGCTGGGTCTGCGCAAAACAATTTCTTTTGCCAGGCCCAGATATGCTTCTGCGCCTTTGGATTTTATATCATAGTGGATGATTGACTTGCCGTGGCTCGGTGCTTCTGAGAGGCGCACATTGCGGGGAATGACCGTTTCAAACAGGTGCTCAGGAAAGCAGCGGCGCACTTCGTTTTTTACTTCGCGGGTCAGGCGGTTGCGCGTGTCGTACATGGTCAGGACAACGCCAAGTAGTGAAAGATCGGGGTTGAGGCGTTTTTTGACCTGCTCGTAGGTTTGCAGCAGTTTTACGATGCCCTCGAGCGCAAAAAATTCGCACTGCAGGGGAATGAGTAGCTCGCGCGACGCGCACAACGCGTTGAGGGTCAGCAACCCCAGTGAAGGCGGGCAGTCAAGGATGATGTATTCGTAGTCTTTGCGCACGCTTTTAAGGCACTCGTCCAAAAAAAATTCGCGAGCCATTTTGTCTACCAGCTCTAGCTCAACAGCCACAAGATTTGTGCTGGCGGGCAGAATATCCAAGAACGGCGACCGGGTTTTTGCAATATTTTCTTTGAGTTTTTCGGGCTCATAAAAGGTGTTGTACAAATCGCCGTGCAGGTCTTCCTGGTGCAGGCCAATGCCGCTGGTGCTGTTGGCCTGAGGGTCGCAGTCCACAAGCAGAACTTTTTTTTCCATCACTGCCAGAGCGGCGGAAAGGTTGATGGCAGTGGTCGTTTTGCCGACCCCGCCTTTTTGATTGGCAATGGAAATAATACGCGCCATTGAGGCCTCCCAGTCATATTGACTGATTTTAGAGGAAGTTCTGCTTCAACCATTCCTTGCAAGTCAGGGAGCAGGTTCGTCAACGAGCATGAAATTTTTCATAGCAACAGTTTAACGCGCACTTGAATTTTAAAACTTCGTGTTTCACATGAAACATGACCTGGCGTGTTGCTGTACTGGGTTGGTTGTAAAAGAGCAGGCAGGGTGCGTCAAGATTAAAAGCATAAAAGTGTGAAGCTAACTTGCCCCACATAGCTAAACAGCGTAGTAAAAAAGCACAATTTCCAGGCTGGAGCTAATATGGAAACGACAAAAGTGCTGCTGGTTGATGACGAAACTGACGTGACGCGTATACTCTCCAAACGTCTGGGACGAAGAGGATACGAATGTCAGGCCGCTGCTAACGGTCAGGAAGCTGTAAACGCCATGGAGCAGTTTCCTTTTAGTGTGGTGATAATGGATGTAAAAATGCCGGTCATGGACGGCATGTCCGCACTGCAGGTTATCCACTCGCGCTGGCCAAAAACGCAGGTTATCCTGCTTTCAGGGCATGCAGACATGCAGCTGGCAGTGCAGGCCATGAGCGAGGGCGCCTTTGGGTACCTTATGAAGCCGGTTGACATTGACGAGCTGCTTTTTAAAATTGAAGACGCCACTACCCAGATTCGCCTTGAGGCGGAGCAGGGCTAGTAAACGTTACGTTAACAAGGACACCATATGTACAAAGGTAAAAAAATTGCCGCGGCTGTTGTTTTGGCATCTAGCATGGTTGTTGGTGCCGTGCCCGGTATAAACAACTCTGTGGCAAGCGCTGTTGAAATTACGGAAGAAAACCTGCCCCAGTTTCTCGAAAAACTGTTTCGTGAACGCCCTGAGCTAATAATGGACGTTTTGCGCAAGCAGAGCGAATCGGTGCTTGATATTGCCCAGCAGGGCTCAAACCTGCGCCGCCTGCACAGCCTTGAAGCCCAGTGGGCTGTAGACATGAAGATTAACAAGTCTGTCAAAACCGATGGCCGCCCGGTGATGGGGTCGCCCAAGGCAAAGGTGCGCATTGTGGCGTTCTCTGACTTTACCTGCCATTTTTGCCAGCAGGCCTCCAAGACTGTGGATGCCATTTTGAAAGAATACGGCAATGACGTGAGCCTTGTGTTCAAAAATATGCCGCTGGACGAAAAAGGGCCTGCCACCATCGCATCGGCGTATTTTGTGGCCGTGTCGCAGCAGAGTGAAGAAAAGGCCTGGCAGTTTTATAAAGCCCTGTTTGCCGACAGGGACAGGCTTATTGCTGAGGGCGAGGCCTTTTTGAAAAAAACGGCTGAAGACCTGCACGTGGACATGAAAAGGCTGGCCAAGGATGTGCACAGCAAAAAGGTCACGGACATTATTGCCGAAGACCAACAGGACGCCCAAAAACTGGGCATAGAAGGCACGCCGTATTTTCTCGTAAACAATCTTGTGGTGCGCGGTGCGCTGCCGCTTGACCTGTTTAAAAGCGCTGTGGACATGGCGCTGAAAAACAGCAAATAGCCTATGCGCCTACTGCCGGTCTGCAAAGCAGATCTGCCAGCAATTCTGGCCCTGCAAAAAAACAGCGTTTGCCGATGAAGCCCGGCTGGTCGGCGATTGGAGCATTCCGCCGCTGACGCAAACGCTGAGCGAACTTGCCGAGGACTTACGCAAGGGCGTTATGCTCAAAGCGCTGAACGAGCGCAATGAGCTTGTGGGGACAGTGCGGGCGCTGACCGCAGGCCTCGGTATGCATATCGGCAGGCTCGCGGTTTTGCCTCAAGGGCGGGGCAGGGGCTATGGTTTAGCCTTGTTGCAGGCCATTATGGCCGCAACTACAGCCAGTAGATACGAGCTGTTTACAAGCTCGCAAAGTGAGAGCAATTTGCGGTTGTACCAGCGCTTCGGATTTCGACCTTTTAAAAGGACTCTGACCGCATCCGGCGTTGAGCTGATCTGGCTGGAAAAAACCGCAACCAGCAATGCCGGCAAGGACCGCAACTTCAAGACGAGGTGGGGCTCTGCCGCATGACCTGGTCAGTTGAGGCGGGTACGTTTTGCATGCCCCAACGGTGCGCAGGCCGTCCCAGGCAAAATTGTTTTTTATCAGGTTGCGGAATCAGGCATGGTTGCGCTGTCAAAACGCAAGAGTAAAAACGCAAAAAGCAGGTCGAGAGCGACCTGCTTTTTGTGTTGATGCCTGGGCACAAAAAACATGCAGTACGGTATTGCCGGGTTGTTACGGAAAGCCAACACCCCGAAAAGCGCAGATAGGCCAATGCAAAGAATCCTTGCGCAACCCCGCAGATTGATGGTGCGCGGAGCGGTGCGCAACAGCATGTGCCGTAAAAGGGAAGAATGGGTGCATAAGCGTCATGCGCCAGCCGCAAAAACATGCCCAGGCGGGCAGGCAGAGCTAATCTGCGTTGCCGCGATTGCGGATAACCCTGGTCATCCATGAGCGCAACTGGTCAAGATCAGCCTGTTGCGTTTTTTCGGAGGCGTCTAGCAGCGTACGCAGGTTGGCAACCTCCTGACGCAACTGACCCACCTCAGGCGCTGGCGTGGCGCCGGGGGCTGGCAAGCGCTGCACCACAAGCTGCAGCAGGTGGGCGATGCCCTCAATGGCGCTGGTTTGCCGCTCAAGAATCTGCAGGGCGGCAGAAGGAAAATACTCATTACTCACTGCAAAGTCGGCAACATCGCCGGCAGCGGCGGTGTCCGCAACCGCCACCGCGTTGCGGGGAAAACGTGCGGACAGGGCGTCCTCGACCGCAGCCGCCGTGCGTGACTTTTGCATTTGCTCAAGTATTGCGGAGATGACCTCTAGAGTTTCGCGACGGTAACGGCGTCTGCGTCCATCGCCAACGCTGGGTATAAACTGCGAAAAACGTTTGCAATAATAGCGGGTTGTGGATTCCGGCAAAGAAAAATGGCGCGAAATATCCGCAATACTTAACAGGCTTTCAGCTACAGCAGCCTTGCGTGCCATGTTTCCTCCCGTGCCGGGAAAAGAGCTTTGTTATGCAATCTGAGCAACGTACAGCCCGGCAAATTGAATAAAATGAGGGGAGTGGGCAGAATCGGAACTCAGCAACAAGGTGATTCCGATACAATTCTTGTTTGAAATACTCCAAACAAAATTTAATAGCAAGTCAGCAAACAGAAAAGGCGGTACAGACAAAGCCGATACCGCCGTATTCAGACAATTACGCTGTTGCGCTTTGGCGCTTATGCGAATCAGTAAACCACCCTGCGTACCGCCACAAGGCTGTTGCGCCAATAGGGAACATTCAGGCTTTCCACGCGCACGTTTTCGCCCCGTCGCGGGCTGTGGATAAACGAATTACCCCCGGCGTATATGCCGGTGTGCAGGCCGCGCGGGCCAGAACCCGTGCGGAAAACGAGTATATCGCCCTGCCGCGCCGAGGAAAGGGATACCTGTTGCCCCGCGCTGGCCTGATCAGACGTGATACGTGGAACCTTCAGGCCGTTTTGCCGGTACGCCCACCAGATAAGACCGGAGCAGTCAAAGCCCTTTTGGGGGGATGCTCCGCCAGCGCGGTATTTTTTGCCCATCTGCGTGTACGCTGTCTTAACGACCTTTTGGGCCGATTCGGGCGCTGGGCCGCCGTCGGGAGCAGACCGAAAAGCGCCGCAGGCCGTCAGAAGTACGGCGCAGACAAGCAATAAGGCCATATTGCGCCAGAGGCGCCAATTGAGTGTGCGCATTGCTGCTTCCATGCTGCAACCTGCTGTGTTTGCAAATAAATTTGCAAAGGTCAAAAATATAACACCATGCTCGCTGCATCAAGAGTAGCAAATAGCGTGCCTTGTGTGCGTACAAGGGGAGCTGGTGCGGTGTTTTTTGCTGATTGCCGCAACAAAAAAGCGCCGTGGTAATTCGGCGCAAACGGAACATGCAGCGCGGGGTTGAAAAAAGCCCCGCATGAACGGGGCTGTGGATTTGGATGTGCAATGGGAGCGGCCGGAGCCGCTCCCACCATGCATGTGCTGTTTTATTGCGCGGGTTTTGCCTCGGGCGTGACGCGGGTCTGGCCGTTCCAGACCTGATCAGCCTTGGGCAGAGCGGGCAGCAACTTGGTCCAGGGGTTCTTTTTGAGGAATTCCGGATCCTGCTGCAGCTTGCGGCTCATCTCAAGGATAGGCGGCACTGTTTCCTTGATGTCCCTGGAAAGCGGTTCGGCAATGCCGAATTCCGTGGCCTTGATGGCCAGATCCACGGCCTTCTGGCTGCATTCCATGGAGGTCATGAGGGTATCAAGGGTCTTTGCAGGGTTGTGGAAGCCAACGCTGTTTTCCGCCGAAACGTAGTCCCAGAACAGCTGACCCTTGCGCACCATCTCACGGGCTTCAGTCATCAAGGCATCGTAATCGGGCGAACGCTTGCCTTCATAGCCATTGGCGAGGCGTACGGCCTCGTGCGCCTTAACCGAGATTTCCTGAGCTTTGAGCAGCTGCTCGTAGGCCTTTTTCTGCGTGTATTCAACACGGCCGCGCAAGTAGTCGGCTGTCTTGTCCGCATGGCACTGCCTGCAGGCGCGCAGCTCGGGATCCTTGAGGGGCGAGGTCATCCAGTGGCTGGAAACCTTTTTGCCGCCTTCGCGCATATAGGGCATGTGGCAGTCGGCGCAAGCGACGCCAGCAGCCCCGTGCGGGCCGTCCTGGAACATCTCGTAGTCAGGATGCTGCATCTTGATCATGCCGACCTTTGAGGCCGCGTGCGTCCAGTCGACAAAAGGACCAGGCTTGCCGTCGGGGCCCTTGGCGCCGTGACCCTTGTAGTACTGGTACATATCCTCGGGGTTGAAGCCATTGTCCCAGGGAAACACGGGTTTGGCGGCGGGGCCGTTGTCCTTGTGGGTAAAGTAGTATTCCACATGACACTGGGCGCACACGAGGCTGCGTTTCTGGTTGCGCGAAAGCTTGGCCCAGTCTTGCCCGCTGCGCTTCAGCCAGTCCTTGAGCGGTTCGGAGTAGGGGCGCAGCTCCATGGTTGCCGGGTCGTGGCAATTGGCGCAACCGATGGTTTCGTCCATGCCGTCAATCTTGTCCTTGCCGCGAAATTCGTTGACGTCTTTGGACCAGAAGCTGTCGCCGTACTGTTTGACCCACTCCATCATCTTGGGGGTTTTGCAGTTCCAGCAGGTGGCGGGCAGGCTACCCTTGCCGTCTGCGGCAAACCGGTTGATGCGGTCGATATTGACAAAATCCTCAATGGCGTAGGTGTGGCCGCGGGCTTCGTTGTACTCGTACATAAAGTGATAGCCCAGCCACAGGTTTTTCAGATAGGGCTGCGCGTGCTTGAAGCCAGCGGGCAGGGGGTTGACGTTATCGTTCTTGTGGTAGGGTATGGAACCCTTGTACTCGGTCATGACCGAGGTTTCGTTGTTCTTCATGTACGAGGCGTACTGCTGGGGAAATTCCTTTTTGAAAGCAGAAATACGGGTTTCGTTTTCAGGAATGCCGGTTTTGTACTTGGGGGCCGTGAGGTCAGTTGAAACATCCTGACAGCCCGTAAGCAAAACCACACCAAGCAGGGCCACCACTCCCAGGGCCTTGTGTATATTGCTCTTAGTCATTGGCTACCGTCCTTGTGCTTATAGGCATCATGCGCATATGGGCCATACCCCGGTGGCAATCCACGCAGTAGGGTTTGGCGTCCATGCTGGCCACATTGACATTGGTCTGGCTATGGCAGGCCATGCAGTTGGCATTAACCACATCCTTGGTCCGCACACTCAGAGGGCGCGGAATGTCGTGGCCTGAAACATTGCCGATAAAGTCACGTAAGCCTTCCTGGGCCTTGAACGGCAGCTTGACCAGCAGATTGTGCGGGGCATGGCACTCGTTGCACGAAAGCTTGGCATGCGAACCCATTTTTTGGGTTACGGCCGCTTCCTGCATTATGTGACAACTGGCGCAAAACGGTCTCTGGTCAGTTGTCGTCATGGCGTACGCAAGCACAGCCAAAAGCACCATTCCCGCCGCAACGCCGCCCAACAGCACCTTAAGCCATGGTCCATTGCGGGGTGTTCCCATAGAGCCTCCTTAACTCGCTCCTTGCGTGTCGCCCCAATGGCGGCAACCCCACTAAAAGAACAAGAACCGTACCAAAATGCGCAAATAAATTAAAAAAATAATAAATAAATAAATTGGCATATTAGATAACACTAAAGAAAAAACAGTGATTCTTGTCACAGAAAAAATCAGAAAAATAAGACAAATTCATAAAAATATGACAACTCGCACCAGAAGGTAAGCAATGCTGCGCGAATCATTAAGGAAGTCAAAAAAAATGCCGTGGCTGGCCATTGCGGCCAGTCTTGCCTGGCTTGTGCTGACCGGTGTGCTGTACAAAAATGCCGTGCAGGTCAATGCCGAACACAGTCTTGAACTTGAGCATACACGACTCTCAACGATGGCGCAGCAATTAATGGACGCCAGAAACTGGAATGCCGCACACGGCGGCGTGTACGTGGCGCAAAGCGAGTATGGCCAGCCAAACCCTTGGCTGCCCGAGTCGGAGCGCACGGTCAAAACCCAGGATGGCCGTACCCTTGTGCTGGTCAACCCAGCCTATATGAGCCGCCAGCTGGCGGAACGCAGCTCGCGCGAAGGCGTGAGCATCAGCATCATCAGCAACGCCCCACTGCGACCCGAAAATATGGCCAACGTCTGGGAACGCTCAGCCTTGGCCCGTTGCGCCGGCCAAACCCCCGAAGTCTTTACGCCGCCCAGGCAGGGCGACGGGCAAAGCCTGCGGCTGTTGAGCGTGCTCATGGCCCAGCAAAGTTGCCTGCGCTGCCATGCAGGCAGAAAGGTGGGGGATGTGCTCGGCGGCATCAGCGTAAGCCAGGACGCAACACCGTTTCAGAAAAGCCTGGAACAACAGCGTCACAACATGCGCCTGTTGTACGGGTTGCTTGCCGTTACGGGTGTCCTCGCCATTGGCGGCATCACCCTCAACCTCACGCGCAGGCGCTGGCTGGCCGAAGAAGCCAGCCGCATGAAGAGCGCATTTATGGGGCACCTGAGCCACGACATGCGTACGCCCCTCACGGCCATAGTGGGCATGAGCGAGCTGGCCCAAAAAAAGAATCTGCCCGAGCAGGAGCGCAACCGCGCCCTCAATTATCTGGTACAGGCTGCCGAGGCCCTGCACGAAATGGTAGGCGACATCATGGACCACGCTGCGCTTGAGCAGGGCGCGCCGTCCCTGCAGGCGGCACCGTTCAACCTGCGTCAGTGCCTGGCCGACTGCGTGGAGCTCTATCGGCCCATCTCAGAAAACAAATCAATTACACTTACGCTGAGGCTGGACAAAAACCTGCCCGCCTGCGCCGTGGGCGACAGTTTTCGCCTGCGGCAGGCGCTCGGCAATATCATCAGCAATGCGGTGAAATTTACGCAGGCAGGCTCTGTACGGGTGTTTGCGACAGGCATTGAAAATACCCCCGCGCAGCTGCGGCTGGCCATAGCGGTGACGGATACCGGCCCTGGCCTCGCACAGGAGGATCAGGCCCGCGTGTTCGAGAGCTTTCAGCGGGGACGCGACAGCGCCCACACGCCGGGCACAGGCCTGGGCCTGAACATCGCGCGCACGCTGGCGAGGCTCATGGGCGGCGATGTGCAGCTGGTCTCCCGCCCGGGGCAGGGAGCCTGTTTTACGCTGGAGGTTATGCTCCAGCAGTGCACCCAAAGTCAGAACAGCGAAGCGGACAGGCAGGAAGACGCCGCAGGGCAGAATCAACGCGCGCCCCTGCAGGGCAAAAAAGTGCTGGTGGCCGAGGACACCACGTCCATTGCCTACGCCCTCGGGCAGATGCTGCTGGGCATGGGGGCCGAACCGCTGGCCGTTGCAAGCGGTGAAAGTGCGCTGCAAACACTCGCTGATCCAAGGCAGGGGCCGTGGGATATGGTCATCCTCGACAGCCGGTTGCCTGGCTTGAGCGGCCTGGAAGTACTGAGCGCCATTCGCCAGGGCGAAACCCTGGCCCCACGCCAAACTCTAGCCGTCATCTATACTGCCACCAGCAGCAGCGAATTTGTGCAGACCTGCAGAAAGCTGGGGGCAGATGGCGTATTTTTGAAGCCACTGAGTTTTGAGCAATTGCGCAGTCAGCTGGAAAGAATTGTCGCAGAAAGGCATTATGTCCGGCACGGGCCTGCCTCGCAGCCTGCGGACGACAAAAACGCAATAAACGGTGGCGCAGTGAAAAGTTCGGCATTGCAGCGAGATGAAGCCATTCAAAGTGGTAACGTGGTGTGGAACCGCAACGCGGCGCTTGCAGACCTCGACCATGACGAAGCCGTACTGCGAAATCTTGTGGATGTGCTGGGGCACGAGCTGACAGAGCGGCTCGCCGCACTGGACGCGGCCCTTGCCGACGGTAATGCCGAGCAGGTGCGCCGCACGGCGCATGCCTGTAAAAATTCGGCGGGCATCATGCGCCTAGATCAGCTGCGAGCGGCAGCCAGCGCGGCTGAGAGCGCGTCAGGCGACACCCTTGCGCCGGCCGCGCAAACGCTCAGGCAGGCCATACTTGAGGCCAGGCAGGCGCTCGTCGCCGACGCGGCGGAATAACAGGGCCACTCCCGGCGCTGCTGGCGGCAGCAGAACAACTTGCGGCGGTAAGCCCCGCGCACGCGGGTATGAGGAGGGGATCTGATGGCCAGAGTCCTCGTAGTGGATGACGAAGGTCTCATGCGCACCATGGTGCAGGTGGTTTGCAACCGCATGGGGCACGAGACGTTGTTGGCAGGCTGCATCCAGGACGCCCTGCGCATGGCGGTGGAGCCAGTGGACGTGGTGCTGCTTGACGTATGGCTTCCTGATGGCAATGGTCTTGAATATCAGGCAGATTTTGCGCATCTGCCCGGCGACCCCGATGTGGTGGTCATTACGGGCAACGGCGACGGCGACAATGCCGAGGCCGCGCTGTGCTCTGGAGCGTGGGAGTTTTTAACCAAACCCCTGCAGATGCGCGACATTGAGCAATGTCTGCGGCAGGTGCTGCAGTTCAGGCAAAACCGCTCTCTAGCGGCGGAATCGCTGGTGGTGGACAGCGGCCATATTCTGGGGGCCGGGCCTGGCATGAGCCGCGCGCTCAAGTTGTTGGCGCAGGCGGCAAAAAGCGAAGTAAACGTACTTTTGCTGGGTGAAACAGGCGTAGGCAAGGAGTTGTTTGCGCGGGCGCTGTTTCGCAACAGCGGGCGTGCCGCCAAGCCCTTTATAACGGTGGACTGCGCCTCGCTGCCCGAAACCTTGGTGGAGAGCCATTTGTTTGGACACAGTCGGGGGGCCTTCACTGGCGCCGACAGGGCGCGGGACGGCTTGCTGCTGGCTGCCGACAAGGGCACGCTGTTTCTTGATGAGGTGGGCGACTTGCCGCAGCCCATGCAAGGCGTGTTTTTGCGCGCGCTGGAGCAGCGCCGTTTTCGACCCGTGGGCGAGGTGCGCGAGGTGAGCAGCGACTTCAGGCTGGTGGCGGCCACCAATAAAAATCTGGAGCAAATGGCCCGGGAAAACACCTTTAGGGCAGACCTGCTGTACCGGTTGCAGGGCATAACCATTGTCATCCCCCCCCTGCGCGAAAGGCTGGACGAAATACCGGCTCTGGCCCGACAGGGCATAGCCCGTTTTTGTCTCGCCAGCGACCAGCCTGAAAAAAGTCTCTCCAACGAAGCCCTGAATATGCTGCTGGAATACGCCTGGCCCGGCAATGTGCGCGAGTTGAACCACTGCCTTGAGCGCGCCTGTCTGGCGGCGGGCAAAAGTGATCTGCTGCTGCCCGCGCATCTGCCCACCCGCATGAGGGTCGCCAGCGTGCGTCGGCGTATGCGGCAGGGGCTCGCTGAACCAGAGCGGGCAAACGAAATGCTGCTGGCTACGGATGCCACGCCCGTCGCAAACGGGGCCGCAGGCCTTACGCTGTCAGCTGGGGCCGACAATACGCAGCCCAGCCTGCGAGAATGGAAATCGCAAGCGGAAAAAGCCTACGTCCGGCAGGTGTGGGATATGAGCGGCGAGGACGTGCGCAAGGCTGCGGAAGTTGCAGGTATTTCACGCGGGCACTGGTATGAACTAATGAAAAAAAATGGGTTGTAGCAGGGTGTTTTTTGCCATGGGTGGGCGCAGCAAGGCAGAAAAACACGACATTTGCCCAAGGATGCTTGCGTCAGAAAATAAAAGGAGCTATAGGCGAGAAAAACCGGCATTGAAAGGCAATGTTAGAGATTATGAACAAGAGTCCCATTACTGTCAGAGGCTATGTTGCGGCAGTGCCGCGCTCTGTGGACCCGCGCCAGGCCCGTGTTGCGGTTGTGCAGGATGATGTGGAGTACCGCATTATGCCGCGCGGCGCCGGGGTTGATCTGGACGATGAAGTCAGCGTGCCCGTCGAGGTCTCAGGCCTGGTGGAAGAGGCCGACGGCGTTGTGTACCTCACCGTGCGGGGCTATAAGGTGCTTGAAGACGACTCCTGGCTGGAAGAATAGCCTCCCGCCGCATCGCCCAAGTGGTCTTCCTTAGCGCTTGTTGCCGGATATGGCGTCTGCCAAACCGGAAAGTCCGGCGCGTCCATGCGTTTGCGCCTTGCGCGCGGGGGCGACGCAGCTTTCGCCTGCCCAGCTGTTTGCTGCACCGGTCAGCAGATTGCGTGTCCCGCGCGCCAAAGCAAATACCCGTCTGTTAAAGACCTCGTCGTACGGTGGTCTGCTCCCCGGCGAAGTCCCGTGATCCCTTTTTTGTCCCAGCATTCGCAAGCGCCAATGGCGCTTTTTTTTTGGCCCACGGCCGCTAAAAAAGGCTGATCTGCTTTTGCGCCTTGCGGGTGTGCTCGGCAAGGGCGCTGTGTCGGCAAAACTCGCGTATTTGGCCTATAAAGGGCGAAGGCTGCAGCTGCAGCGTGCGGCCATAGAGGCTGCGCTGGGCGCAGTGGCTGAGAAACAGCGCGCGGGCGGCACGCGTCAGGCCCACATAGAGTAGCCGACGCTCCTCAGCCTCGGTTTGCTGGCTTTCCCCGCAGGATATCCCCTCTGTGGGGAAGAGCCGCTCGCGCCGCAACGGCAGCAGGCCGTCTTCCAGCCCAGGAATAAATACCGCCTGAAATTCAAGCCCCTTGGAGGCGTGCAAGGTCAAAATCTGCACGCTCTCGGCTTTTTCGCGCACAAGTTCGGCCTCGCGCAGCCAGGCCAGCTGTTCAAAGAATGCTGGCCAGCTGCCGCACTGCTTCCATACTCGGCACAATTGCCGCCAGCTGTGCCCGCTGGTAAAGAGTTCCCCCGCCCATGGCTGGCTTGCAAGCCATGCGGTCATACCCTCGGGCGCAGGCATGGTCTGGGCTGCCCAGTGTTCTGGCAGTCGGCAGGCCTGATCCTGCGATTCGGCAAAAAATTGCGCAAAACCGCAAGCGGCCGCCAGTATGTCCAGCAGGCGGGCGCAAGAGGGGTCCTGCCAAAAAGCGTCCTGAGATGGCGCTGCGCATGGGATGCCCGCCTGTTCAAGGGCAGCTCGCAAGGGGGCGATCTGCGCCTTGAGGCGCACAAGAACCGCAACATCGCCGGGTGCAAGGGTTCCGGCCAGGCCATGCAGGTCGTCCGGGTCTTGCCTGTCCATGAGCGTGTGGGCGGTTGCACCAAGCAGACGCCGCACGCGCTCGGCAACCCAGCGGGCTTCGGCATGCTCGTCAGGGGCGGAAAAAAGCCTCAGGTCGGCCATGAGTTGCTGCGCAGCTCGCAAAGGGCCGCACTGCCCCTTGTGGAGCAAAAGGCTGCGGGCCATGTCCAGCACGCTCTGGCTGGAGCGAAAGCTCTGCCCGAGCCTGTGCACGTCGAGGGCCGGCCAGCAGGCGCGCAGACTGGCTTCGCTTTGCCCCGTAACGCCGCGAAAGCCGTAAATGGCCTGATCAGGGTCGCCGATGCCAAAAAACCCCGTGCCGTCTGCGGGCAGCAGTGCGCGTACAATGGCGAGCTGCACAGCGGAGAGGTCCTGCACCTCGTCCACAAGCACATGCAGGGGGCGTGCGCTTTCGTCCAGAGGGTTTGCGGCCTGAGCGCGGGCGTGCGCAAGCCACCAGTCCAGCAGGTCGGCATAGTCCACATAGCGTTGGCCAGCGTTTTTGCGGGCCGCATAGTTGGTAGCGGCACGGGCCAGCGGGCTGTTGGCCTGTGCGTCGGCAAGGCTTGCCCGCTCGCGCGCCAAGGCCAGTTGATCCCACAGGTCGCGGGCCTCGCGGGTTTTCAGCGCTGGGTTTGCCAGCCGAAACAGGTTGAGCGCGGCATCCTCGCCCAGCAGCAGCGGGGGGATGCCTTCGCAGGTCTCGCGCATGGCGGCCCAGGCCATGCCGTGCAGGGTATCGCACTGCGGCAGGGAGCTTTGATCCGCTGCCAAAAAAGCTCCGCTCAATCTCTCGCGCAGCTCGTCAGCGGCACGGCGGGTAAAGGTGACGGCCAGCACCCTGCGCATGTCCACGCCTTGCCCGGCCAGCCACTGCAGGCGTCCCACCAGTACGCGGGTTTTGCCCGCGCCGGGGCCAGCCAGCACAAGCACTGGCGCGGGGCCGCTGGTAAGGGCCTCCTGCTGCTCGGCGGAATAGGCAAACACCCGCGCCGGGCAGTCCGGTTTGGCGGCGGCCCGCACAGCCAATAAATTGGCGGCATCCACCGTTCCGTCCGCAAGGGGCAGAGACGCGTGGCGTACCCGTACCGAACCTTGAGCGGATGCGTCGTCCGCTGCTGCAATGGCCTTTTTACGTCCACGCTTGGCCGGAGCTTTTACACCCGGCAGAGCTCCGCGCGCGTCTGCCAGCTCTTCTGGGGCAAAAACCCGCACAATGCCGTACTCGCCGTCATAGCCGCCCTGACGGTAGACCTGTCCGCGCCGCATGCGGGCCACGGCCTCGCCCAGCGGCTCCCAGTGGGCGCGGATGTCGGCCTCCGGCAGACTGCAGAGGATATCCAGCTCCGGCCCAAGCTCACGCAAAAGACGGCTGTAGCGTTCCTGCACCCGCCGCGAGGAGGGGCCGACACCCAGAATTTCGCCCACCACCTCGGCCAGCGGTATCAGCGGGCGCACCTCGGGCTCGTGCAGGAGTTGCGCCGGGGTGTCGCGGTCGGCCAGCTCAAGCACGCGGTGCAGCACGCCCACGGTCAGCGGTTTGCCGCAGACGGGGCAGATATTGCCAAGGGCCAGCGAATCTTTGGGTTCCAGCACCACGTTGCAGCTGCGGTGTCCATCGAGGTGGTACTTGCCTTCGTCGGGGTAGAATTCCATTGTGCCCAAAAAACGGCAGTCGAGGCCGCTCTGGTCCTCTCGCCGGGCAGAAGCGCGCAGGGCCGCAAACACGCCCGCGTAGCTCGGCTGACCCGCAAAAAGATTGGCCTCGCGCCCCAGATTGGCCCCGGAATGCGCGTCCGAGTTGGACACAAGGGCGTACCCGTCAAGCCTGCTGATAAGGCGGTTCATGGCCGGGTCGGACGAAAGGCCGGTCTCAAGAGCAAAGATGTGCTCCGAAAGGTCGCCGTAGCAGTCCTCCAGCCTGTCAAAGCCGGATTTGGAACCAAAAAGCGCAAACCAGGGCGTCCACACATGGGCAGGAATCATCACCGAACCGGGCGCGCATTCCAGCATGATTTCAAGCAGATCGCGAGAGTCCAGCCCCAGAATGGGCCGTCCGTCGGCATTGAGGTTGCCTATCTGGGCCAGGCGCAGCGAAAGCCGCTCCGCATCCTCAAGCGTGGGAACAAACACGAGGTTGTGGACCTTGCGCACCTGACCGCCGCGCTTGTAGATGGAGCTGATCTCGGTCTGCAGCATGAACAGCGGAGCTTCGGACGCACGCAGGCCGGGGCTTGCCGTCGGGTCCATGAAGTCCAGCGTTTCCGGCTCCACCGCCAGACGGTAGAGGCCGGAATTCTCGTCGAGCACGAGCTGTTCCGCCAGTTCCGCCCGCCACTGGGGGTGGGTAAAGTCGCCAGTGCCCAGTACGTTGATGCCCTTGCAACGTGCCCAGGCGGCCAGATGACGGGGATTGAGCGCCTTGCTTGTGGCGCGCGAAAACCGGGAATGGATGTGCAGATCAGCTATAAAATTCATGGTTCACCCTGCGGTGGTGGTGTATAAAATGTCGTGCCGCGGCACGGGCGGCCCGTTAAGCCAGCCAGGGGCAAAACTGCAGCGCCCGCGCGGACCAGCGGGGGCCGTCGGTTGCGGTCTGCGCGCTGTGCAGCGTCAGGGGCGCTTCAAGCACGCACTGGTGCGCCGCGTTTTTGCGGGCCAGCGCAAGAACGCGCATGGCGGGCCTTGAGGCGTAGGCCCGCACGGGCACAATGCCGCGCAGGCCAAGCCCCGCGTCATTCAGGGCGGCGCACAGCCGGGGCAGCGCTGCAGCGTCGTAAATACAGCAAAAATATCCCAGATGCCGCAGCAGGTTTGCGGCGGCGCGGCAAAACACCGTCAGCGAGACCTCAGGCGTATCAGCCCCAGTGTTCTTGCGCGTACTCTCTCTCTGCACTGCGCGCAGGGCCCGCTCGCGCATCCGGCGGGGCGAGGGGCGGCCCGCCACGTCATAGGGCGGGTTTGCCAGTACCAGGTCAAAGCTGGCGGGCTTGCCGCCGGAGGTCTCGGGCAGCCGCCCAAGCTGGCGCAGGTCAGCCAGGTCGGCCTGGGTAAAGTGCAGCCTGTCCGCGAGGTCAAGGAGCTGCGCATTGGCATTGGCGGCCTGCACAAGGGGCGCTTCCCTCTCCAGCCCAAGGCCTTTGAGAGTGTCGCAACGCAGGGCCAGCCCCAGCAGGGCCGCCCCGCAGCCGCAGCCTAGCTCCGCAGCGGCAAGGCCGGTGCGCCGGGCCGGGCTCAGGCCTTCCACCTGCCGTGCGGCAAAAGCCGCCAGCAGCAGCGCGTCCGCGCCAAATCGCAAGCTGCCTTGCGGCTGCTGAAGCCCGCGCGGGAAAAGCGCACGGGCTTTGTGGATGGTGGCTTGGGTGTCCATGGCGTTTCCTGCGCAGGAGAAAGGGCCGCCGACAGAAATGGTATCCCTGCTGGCGGCCCGTGATATGTCGTGCTGTGCATGCCGCCGGGCGGCCTGCATGGGGGCTACAGCAGCGCCCCCTCCCAGTTGAACAGGCTTTTGCGCCGCATGTCGGGCACAGAGGCGGGCGGGTTCTCCTGCATATGCGCAAAAAAGCCGTATCCAGCCGCCGAGAGCTCCTGCCGTTTGCTGGTGATGTCCAGCGGCCAGCCAGGATAAATCCAGATATTGCCGCCGTACTGCCGCGCCCAGAAGGGTTCGCCCATGGGGCTGAGGAAGGGCTCGTTGGGCTTGACGCCCAGCAGGCCAAAACGACTGATGCCCACGGGCCAGTAGCCGGAAAGCACCGCGCCCAGCGGCAGGGGGCTTTGCGCGGGCAGGGCGAGCATGTCTTCCTGCGCCAGTTCGGGGCTCACGAATGCACCCGCAAAGCCCATTTGCGCCAGCACGCCAAGGGCTGAGGCATTGGCCGCATTGCAGAACGGCCCTGCCAGCAGGTCGGCGTTTTCGTCCAGCTGCTCTGGGAAAAGGCCTCGCTGCCATGGCGCGTTGCAGACAAAGTGCCGTGCGCCGTCGCGCCACAGCCGACCTATGGAGCGGCGCAGGGTTTCCTCCTCATCCGGCCAGATAACAGGCGGCAGCCACCAGCACATGCGCGGGGCCACCGTGCGCGAGAGCTCCGCGCTACGCGCCGATAGCCAGAGGCCCTGCAACTGGCTGCGGCTTGTGCGGGTCTCCTTGCCGTGGGGCACGCTTGAGCGCACGTACACGTCTGGCCGGGGCTTGGCCTTGATGGGCTTGGGCAGACGCGGGTCGGTTTCTACCGGTTTGCTGGGGCGCGAGGGCATGGCCTCAAGGCGTGCCTGCCAGCTCTTGATGATGCGCATAAGCTCCGGTTCACGCCGGTCAATAAGAAAAACCGGCGTGCCTGCCTTGGGCGTTTTGTGCTTGGGCAGGCGCAGGGCAAGGCTGCCCCCCTTGGGGATGCGCCGGGTTACGGGCAGGGTGGCGTGCCAGCGCTCGTCCTCCACGCCCACGCGCAGGTAGTCCTGCGGCAACAGCTCAAAAAAGGGCTTGAGCGTCACGCCGCCTTCGGGCTCGATGCGTATCTTGCCCGCCAGCAGGCCGGAGCTGGTCTGGCCGTCCGGCGCGATGGGGATGGTGTGATCCTTTTGCGGCAAAAAGCGCGCGCGGGTCACGGGCCGCCCCAGAGCCATCTGCAGTATTTCTTCCGCAGCTTTGCGGGCCTGGGCGTCGCCGGGGTTGTCGCGCAGCATGCGGTAGGCTGTCACCACATGGTACACGTAGTGCGGGCCTTTTTTGCGGCCTTCGATCTTCCACGACACCAGATGCGGGATGTTCATCAGGGTTTTGGCCAGCACATCCAGCGAAAGGTCAAGGCAGGAGAACCAGCGTCCGTTGTGCTCCTTGCCGCGCACCTGTCCGCGCGTGGTCTGGCGTCGGGGCGCGTCAAACGATTCGTTTCTGCGGTCGTCGGATTTGTCCCGGTCGTCGGGCCTGCCACGTCCATCGCGTCCATCGCGTCCGGTGCGGTTTTTGCGGGCAATGTCCATGCGCGACTGTTCGCGGCGCAGTCGGTCCTGCTCCTCGCGTTCCGCATTGCGGATCAGGGCAATGGCCGCAGGGCCGCCCTGACGGTACACGCGGCGGCAGGGCTGCACGCAACGGCCGCGCAGGCCGCTTTTGCCACCCATGTAGCTCGACCAGTAGCAGCGGCCGGAAACGCAGTAGCACAACGCGCCGTGTACAAAGCATTCGAGGTCAAGGCCTTCGGGGCAGGCCTCGCCCATGGTGCGTATTTCGTCAATGGAAAGCTCGCGCGGCAGGATAACGCGGTTTGCGCCAAGTTTTTTGGCCTGCAACAGGCTTTCGGGGTGGGTGAGGTTGGCCAGGGTCGAAAGAAAAAGGCCGCCCTCAAAACCTGCCTGACGGGCAAGATCAAGCATGGCCAGATCCTGCACGATAAGCCCGTCGGGGCGTACCTGACGGGCAAGGCGGGCCGCCAGCCGGTATGACTGCGAGGTCTCGCCCGGCTTTATGAGGGTGTTCATGGCCACATAGACGCGAGCGTTTTCGGCATGGGCCAGATCGGTAAGGCGCGAAAGCTCGGTCAGGCCAAAATTTTCTGCCTGCATGCGGGCCGAAAAATGCTTGAGGCCCAGATAGATGGCATCGGCCCCGGCGGCAAGCGCAGCCAGAAATGAAGGCGCGTCGCCCGCCGGAGCCAGAATTTCGGGCCGGGCGGGCGTGGGTGCGGTCAGGGTTGCGTGGTCCGCAGAGGGGGAATTTGTGTCGTTCATATTTTATAATACTCTTTGTACCAGGCCACAAAGCGGGCTATACCCTCGCTGAGCGGCGTGGACGGGGCAAAGCCGGTGGCGGCGGTGAGGTCGTCAATATTGGCCCAGGTGGACTCCACGTCGCCCGGTTGCATGGGCAGCAGTTCCTTGCTGGCCTTCATGCCCAGGGCGTCTTCAAGAGCGCGGATAAAGTCGTTGAGTTCCACCGTATTGTTGTTGCCGATGTTGTAAATGCGCCAGGGCGCGGAGCTGCTGGCGGGGTTGGGGTTTTCGGGGTCAAAGTCGGGGTCGGCCTGCGGGGCCAGCGGCAGCAGGCGCACCACGCCTTCGATGATGTCGTCGATATAGGTAAAGTCGCGGCGCATGCGCCCCTCGTTAAAAACCTTGATGGGTTTGCCGTGCACAATGGCGGTGGTAAACAGGTGCAGGGCCATGTCGGGCCTGCCCCAGGGGCCGTAAACCGTAAAAAAGCGCAGGCCTGTGCAGGGAATGCGGAACAGATGGCTGTAGGCGTGGGCCATGAGTTCGTTGCTTTTTTTGGTGGCGGCGTACAGGCTCACCGGGTGATCGACGTTGTGCTGCACGCTGTAGGGCCGGGCCGCGTTCATGCCGTAAACAGAGGACGATGAGGCAAAAAGCAGGTGGCCGACCTTGTTTTGGCGGCAGCCTTCAAGTATATGCCCAAAGCCCAGCAGGTTTGCGTTAAGGTACGATTCCGGGTTCTGCAGGCTGTAGCGCACGCCAGCCTGCGCCGCAAGGTTGACCGCGTGGGTAAAACCCTCGCGGGCAAACAGGGCGGCCATCGCCGGGCCGTCGGCCAGGTCCAGATGCTCAAACCGGAACCGGTGCGCTTCGGGCATGGCGGCAAGTTGGGCCAGACGGTCTTTTTTTAGTTGCACATCGTAATAGTCGTTGCAATTATCAACGCCCACAACGCTGTGCCCGTCGGCCAAAAGCCGCCTGCAAAGATGGTAGCCTATAAAACCCGCCGCGCCGGTCACAAGAACATGCATGAGAACCTCCCAGAGTGCATGCAGGCAAGGTAAGCCAGATGCGCCTTCTGGGCAAGGGCGGCGCGAAGGCGTGAAATCCTTGTTTCGGGGTCGTGGGGCTTGCGGGAAAAAGCGGCGCATCGTATGTTTTGGGAACCGAGGTAACGAATGCAGAAAGCAGAGAAAAACAGCACCGACGCGCAGGGGCAGCCCGCCGCAGCAGCGGGCAAAAGCCGCAGCGCCGGTCGCGTCGCCTGGTACGCCGGTCCGTACAAGGATGCGCTCATATACCTTATGGTCGCCATATTTTTTGTGGAACTGGTGGTGGGCGGCGTCTCATTTTTTTACGGCGTCATGCACTCCGCGCCGGAAGTGCCCGGCGGGCCGCCGCTGGCGCGCTTTCCCTGGTTGGGCTGGGCCGTGGCCGCCGTGCTCGCGCCTGTGGGGCTGATGCTGATAGTGCACCTTTCGGGCACGTATGTTTCGCGCTACCTCGGCAGGGAGGACGTCCAGCAGGCAGACCCTCAGAGCGGCGCAGGGTATGGGGCGGACGACGATCAGGTTCCCGAACGTCTGCGCCGGTTTTACGCCATTATCCGCAATGCGCCGACTGTGGCCCTGTTGCTGGGCATCATGCTGCTGGGCGCTGGGCTGTTTTTTGTGGACGGGGCTTTTTCGGCCATTGTGCGGCTGGGCGGAGCCCTGACCGACTATATCCCCTGGATCGCGGGCAGTCTGGCCGCGCTTATCGCCATGTGCTATCTGGTGCACCGCTGGTTTGTTTACCGGCACCACCGCATGCAGCAGGAATATGAGTATCGGCGCGAAGTGCTGGAGCGCACGGGCATTGTGCTGGTAGACAAAGGCTGCATACCCCTGCCGCAAAACGAAATGCAGCGCCTGGCCCTTGGCGGGCAGGTGGTGGAGGCCAAGGCCCTGCCGCCGGTGCTGGATGCCCGCAACGCGTCGGGCAATGGCGCAGGTTGCAGCGCTCCTGCCGGGCACGACGACGATGTGACCGATGCGGAGATCATCAGCCCCGATGCCGCCACGCCAGCGGCTGGCGCGGCCCCTTCGGACGACCAGACGCATTTGGACGATGCGGCAAGCCCGGACGGGGCGGGCCGTAAAGCCGCAGCCGGGGACGCCGTCGATCAGGCGCAAAAGCCCGGCCAGCAGGGCTAAACTGACAGAATACCGATCGGGTCGGATAACCTGGGGCAAAAAATGAGCATACCCAAACCAGGCACACCTGTCCGCGGCTCCCGAAGCGGCGTGCCACTTATGGCGCTTTTTGACCTTTTGGGCAAGCGCTGGGCCATGGGCGTTATCTGGCAGCTGCGCAAGGGGCCTGCCACTTTCAGGGGCTTGCAGGCGGTGTGCGAATCCATATCCCCGGCGGTGCTCAACAGCCGTCTTAAAGAACTGCGTGAGGCCCGGCTGGTGTGCGCCACCGACGAGGGCTATGCCCTGACTGATATGGGGGTTGAATTGGGCCGTCTGCTTGAACCGTTTGGAACCTGGGCCATTGCCTGGGCCATGGAAGTGGCCCCGGAGGAAGCGGAACGCTGGAGCGAACTGCTCAGCAAGAGGCTTGCCTAGCGCCTCCCCCGGGGTTTGCTGTTCTGCTTGCGGGCTTCAGGCCGACAGACCGTGCGCAGCCTATTGCTGCGCTGCCTTGATCGCCTTGAGCGTGCGGCCGCCAAGGCCGATGGCATCGGTGCCGTATTCCTCGACAAATACCACAAATTTTTCCTGCGGAACCTGCGTTGCGGTCACGGCGGCAGCGGTCAGGCCTTCAATCAGATTTCTTTTCACTTCTTCAGTGGTGCTGTGCAGAGCTATGGTAATGACAGGCATGGGGTTTCTCCTTGTTGTCTGCGTCTGTGCCTCATGCCAAACGGCGAGGCTGCGGGCGCGTATGGGTGTTTGCTGCGATCGCTATGGATTAAATAGCGCGCTATTAAAAAAATAGCAAGAACACCCGGAGCGTAACCCAGGCTGAACCTTTTTACCTTGCTGAACGGGGCGAAGGGATGGGCTGCCTTGGTCAGGCCGTCTAGCCCTGTCGGCGTCGCAGCTTTTTGTGCGGAGAGCCTGTCAAATATTGAAGAGGGCGCTTGTAAGCGGTGTGTTCACAACGCTGCGGCCTGCGTAAGGCCGCGCCTGGCCAGCGCCATATCTGCCAGGGCGTTGATGCAGGCGGCGGCCACGGCTGAGCCGCCCTTGCGGCCCAGCAGGGTAAAGTGCGGCCACGGGCTTTGCCGCAGCAGCTCCTTTGACTGGGCGGCGTTCACAAAGCCCACGGGCATGCCCACAATCAGAGCTGGGGGCTGCGCGCCCTGCGCCAGTACTTCCAGCAGCCCCAGCAGGGCAGTGGGAGCGTTGCCGATAACAACGATGTTGCCGCCCATATTTTGCGCAATGCTCTCAAGCCCGGCGCGGGAGCGCGTGGTGCCCCGGCTGCGCGCAAGCTCCGCAAGGCCGGGCAGGGCCATAAGCGGCGTTACCGTGACGCCCAGCGGTTCAAGGCGACGCATGGGCAGCCCCGCGGCGGCCATGCGGGTGTCGGTGTACACCGTACAGCCCGCCAGCAGGGCGTTCACGCCAGCCTCCATCCCCGTAGCGGAGAGGCGCAGATCTGCCACAATATCCGTATCGCCGAGGGTATGGACGCAGCGGCGGGCCACCTGCCACAGAGGGCCCTCAAAAATGCGCGGTTGGGGAATTTCGGCATCTATGATGGCAAAAGAACGGTTTTCTATCTCTGCCGGGGTGCAGGCCGGGTCAAGCTCTGTCGTGATGGGGGTGCGGGATGTCATGGCGTCCTTACGAGCGTTGATCTTTGTTGTATGCCGCGCAGAGCCCCAGCCATACACGCCAGAAGCTGCGGGAGCCTTCCGGGTAGCAGTGCAGCCATGCCCCGGCCACAGAGCCAAGGCGGCAGCCGTCATCGCGTAAAAAAAGGCCCTGGCTGTCGTACAGCTTCCACAGGGGGCTGCATTGGGGCGGCAGGGGGGTGTTCTGCTCCTGCGCGTAATGAAATTCGTGCCCGCGCACCCACAGGGGGCGGTTGCCGGAGGTGTTGCCTTGGGCGTTTACCCGCGCGCTCGGTAAAAACCCCGGCGCGGCCGTCGCCGCCCGGTACCCAAGAGCGGCCCTGGTTGCCCCCAGGGCGCAGCTGCGCGGCAAGAGGCCGCTCATGGCGTACTGACGCCCGTTCATCTGCAGCGAGCGCATAAGGTACATGTAGCCCCCGCATTCGCCGTACATGGGCATGCCCTGGGCCGCAAGCCTGTGCAGGGCCGCGCGCATGGGCGTGTTGGCCGCTAGGCCCGCCGCGTGCAGCTCTGGATAGCCGCCGGGGAAGTACAGGCCGCTGCACTGCGTGGGAGGGGCGGCGTCGCGCAATGGCGAAAAGGCGACCACCTCTGCCCTGAGTTCGCGCAGCACTGCGGGCAGGTCCGCGTAGCAAAAACTGAAGGCCTCGTCCCAGGCCAGCCCCACCACCAGCTTGCTTCTGCCCCGGCAGGCGGTTGCATCAGTGGCGAAAAAACGGCTTGCGGGCAGCGGCATTGCTGCTGATTCAGACTCCACGGCTTGCGCAGGGCCTTGCCTGCTGCCGGAGTCAACAGTGCACTTGCACCCGTGCGGGGTGTCGCGTCTGTTTTCTGGACCGCCTGCTGGCTGCGCGGCGTAGTCTGGCCTGAGGCATGCCAGGGTTGCACCCGCAGGCTTTTCCTCCTGCACGGGGGCTTCCGTGGGGGCAGCCATGCTGGCCGGGTGCAAGGACGAGCGTACCCCTGCAAGGCGGAGCAGCAGGTCAAGGTCGCAGTGGTCTTCGGCCCATTGGGCCAGAGCTTGCCGGTCCACGGCGGGCAGTGCCTCGTGCGCCTCCACCAGCCCCAGATGACGCGCGGCCAGCGCGGGCGCTCCCTGTCGGGGCAAAAGGCCCAGCAGCGGCACTCCCTCGCTTTTGCCCAGCGGGGCCAGCGATTGCCGCAGCAGGTCGGCGTGCCGGGTGCTGCCCACATGGGTGCAGACCATGCCCAAAAAGCGTAGTGCCCGTCCCTTGGCCCAGGCTGGCCGGTGGTGCAAAAAACCCTCAGCCATGGCGGTCACCGACTGGCCCATGCCTCCTGCATTGAGCACCAGCAGGATGGGGAGGCCCAGCAGAGAACCCAGATGGGCCGTGCTGCCCGCCCCATTGTGCCCGCCGTCAAAAATACCCATGGCTCCTTCCACCACCAGCAGATCTGGCGGGCAAGGCGCGGCAGTGGTCAGGACGCCTGCCGTCTGCCGGTCAGGCAGGCGCATGCGTTCAAAAACGCGCAGCAATCCTTTGGGCAGGCCGCCGCTAGTGCGTAGGGACTGCGAGCCGGGCGACGGCGCGGATTCACGGCACATCCATGTATCGAGGTTTGCGGCAGGCTGGCCGGTTAGGTCGGCGTGAAAGGCAGCGTCGATATAGTCCGGCCCGGTCTTGGCCGCCCGTGCCGCAAGACCCCGTTTGTGCAGAGCGCAGAGCAGGGCCAGCGTAAAGGTTGTCTTGCCGGAATTGCTGCCCGTGCCGCCTATGACAAGGCCGGGTATGCTCGGCTGCGGCTTGGGCATGTGAGCGCTCCGTGCGGCGGCAGGTGGGGTGTGGCCTTGCGGCTGGCGCGGTCAGCGCTGCCGCAGCGCCTCGGCAATGATGGCCGCATCTTCCTGCGGTCGGGCCTTGAGCTGCAGCTCGGGGTTGCCGCCGGTGCAGGCAAAGCCATCGGGCCCCAACTCCACAAAACCGGCTGAAACCACGCGGCTGTAGGGCAACTGCTCGCGCATGTCGCTGTGATCCACGCGACGGGGAAAGATAAAGGGCACGGCCTGGCCGGAAAAATCTTCAACGATGAGGTACTTCACAGGAGCCTCCTCAGCGCGCGTCGGGCGCGGCGGGCTTGGCACTGCGGCGGTTTTGCAGATATTGCCGCACGGCCTTGTTGTGGTCGTTGAGGTTGGTGGAAAAAACGTGTTCCCCACCATCGTATTTAGCCACAAAATACAGATAGTTGTGCGCCTCTGGGTGCACGGCTGCGCTAAGGGCTGCTGCACCGAACGAGCATATCGGGCCGGGCGGCAGACCGGGGCGCTGATAGGTGTTGTACAGGTTGTTGGCATCGTCCAGGTCGCGGCGGCGCAGGTTGCCGTCAAAGGCCGGGCCAAGGCCGTAAATGACAGTGGGGTCTGCCTGCAGCAGCATGCCCTTGTCGATGCGGTTTTGGTACACCCCGGCCACGCGGGCGCGCTCCGCATCGATGGCGGTTTCCTTCTCCACAATGGAGGCAAGGATAATCCAGGTTTTGAGCTGGTCGGCCTGGGCCGGTCCCGGTTTTTTGCCGTCGGGCCAGACCTGGGCCGTCTTGCGCCAGAAGTTGTCCACCATGCGTCCGGCAACGGCCCGTGCCTGGGCAAGATCGACGGTTTCGTTTTTCTTGAGCAGATAGGTGTCGGGCATCAAAAAGCCCTCAGCCGTGGCAAAGGGGATGCCGTAGTGACGCAAAAAGTCCGGATCTGTCAAAACCTTGCGAAAATCTTCAAAAACCACAAGCCCCGCTTCTTCCAGCAGGCGCCCGGTCTGCCACCAAGAAAGCCCTTCGGGAATGGTGACGCGGTACAGCACCGGGTGCCCGTTGACCAGTTCATCCAGCACTTTTTCGGGCAGCCAGCCGGTATTGAGGGCAAAGCGGCCAGCCTGCAGGCGGTTTTCCCATTTTTTGTAGCGGGCCAAAAGGTCAAGCTTGCGCGCGTCGGTAACAACGCCCAGCTTGGCAAGCCCGGCGCTCACCTGCGCCAGGCGCGCCCCCGTAGGGACGTCAAAAAAAACATCGCGGCCCGGTGTTTCGGGCGCAGTGGTAAGGAAGGTGTGCGCCTCATAGGCCATCCATCCCCCACCTGCCAGGGCCAGCAACAACAGCAGCCCTAGCGCGCGCAGCAGTATTTTCATGCTTGTCTCCGGTCCTGGGGCGCCAGCGAAAGAAAGGAGGAAAGGATGCGCACGGCGGCCTGCTGGTCAAGCACTGCCTTGCGTTTGCTCAGTTTGAGACCCGCCTCGCGCAGGTCCGACCATGCTTCCGCAGAGCTCAGCGCTTCCATCATAAAGAAAAAAGGCAGCGGCACCCTGCGTTTGAGGCGTTCGGTGACATTGCGTATCTGGCGCGTGGTCAGGCTTTCCTCGCCATCAAGCGTGAGCGGCAGGCCCATCACCACAGCCTCTGCGCCAGCCTGCATGATGCGCTCCGCCAGCGCGGCCAGAAAGACCTTGCGATCGGTAAAGTCCTCAAGCCGCAGGGTCTCGAGAGGAAAGGCCAACCGCCCCTCCGGGTCGGATACGGCAAGCCCGGTGCGGGCCAGGCCGTAGTCTACGCCAACGAATTTCACTGCAAGCCTCATGCTGCGCAAGTTGCGCGTGTTGAACGGTAACCGTCCGCAATATCTGTCTGAGCGGGTGTGAGCAGCCTAAATGATGCCCAACAGCGACAACAGGCCCACGGCGCTGCCGCTGACCAGCGGCCCCAGCACCAGACCCAGCGCCCCGGTAAACAGCAACAACAAAAGAATGACAAATCCGTAACGCTCGATACTCAGGTAACGATATGCGGTAGTTGCAGGCAAAAAATAGGCCACAACCTTGCTGCCGTCCAGCGGAGGAATGGGGATCAGATTCAGCCAGCCCAGACCAAAATTAATGATTACGCCGGACTGGATGGTCTTGAGCGCAAACACGTAGCTTGAACTCTGCAGCCATTGCTGCGGGGGGAAGATGTGGATCACCACCCACAGCAAAAGGCCAAAAAGCGTTGCCAGAATAAAGTTTGTCAGCGGTCCGGCAAGAGCCACCAGCATCATATCCTTTGCGGGATTGCGGAAGTTGCGGGGATCTACCGGCACGGGCTTTGCCCAGCCAAAGACAAAGGAGCCGGAAAGGCTCGTGAGCACAAAGGCCAGCAGGCCCATGGGATCAATATGCGGCAGGGGGTTAAGGGTCAGGCGGCCCATAAACTTGGCGGTCGGGTCGCCGCAGCGCGAGGCTGCCCAGCCGTGGGCCACCTCATGCAGGATGATGCCCAGCAATGCTGGAACAGCGGCCACAGCCAAGGTGCTCAGCACCTGAGATATATCTAGGTTCAGCATATGTTGCGGTTACCATTTTCCTCTTGGCGCGGCAAGGTCGGCCTAGCCGGACGAGGCCACCTTGCGCACCAGCAGATTGTCTTCGGGCCAGATACGGCGGTCAGGGGTCAGCAGCTGCCCGTCGCGGGCCACGAGGGCGGTTTCTTCCGCAAGACCCAAGGCCTCAAGCAGCTGGCGCGAGGTTTTGGGGCGGGGCAGGGAGAGGTGCTTTTCTTCCGGCTGCAGCAGCACGGCTACGCGCGCGCCGGTGTGCTCGGGCTTGATCACATGGACGCGGGGATCTTGCGCCGCAGGGGCGGATTCGTTGACAGCGGCCGGGCTGGCCGGAGTGGCGGTATCGGTCATGGATGCTCCTACAGGTATTCTTCCAGCAGCGCACAGGTGGCGCAAACCAGGGGGGAACAGGTTTTTATGAACAGGTTGCCCTTACGCACGGCGGCCATTCCTTCAGGCGTGGTAAGGTCGTGGCCCAGCACCTCCCGGCACAGCAGGCTGCCGTGCGCCTTGGCAAAGGCTCCGGTAAAGGCGTCGCGCCGGGCGTAAAAGGCTTCTTTTTGCGGGCGGGCGCAGGGGCCGTTTGGCCCGTGCAGCATGCCCAGCACCATGAGCGAGCCGGAGATGCAGCCGCACACTTCTGCCCGCCCCATGCCTGAACCAAAGGCGGAGGCCACGCGCAGGGCGGTTTCTTCCGGCAGGCCAAGTCGGTCGGCAAAGTGGGTCAGCACCTGCTGGGCGCAGATAATGCCCATGTTGAAATTTTCCTGTACTTCGTCCAGTTCAGGCAGCCCGTTCATCCTACATGTCCTTTGTGCAAAAATAATAGGCAAGGGTAACCACGGTCATGCTGGTGGCTCGTAGACCCTGGTTGGCCAAAATAAGCCGCAGGGCCAGCGCCGGGCGAAAAAAACCGGCGTACGACGGAAACTGGTGCCGTATGGCGCGCATGGGGGTGGAAAGGATATTGCCCACCATAAGGGCCAGCACCACGTCGCGCGGCGAAAGCCCGCCAGTCTGCAGCACGCTGCCCGCCGCGCCGAGGGCGGCCCCAAGCTCCGCGGCCAGATGCAGCACAATGATGCCCATGGCCTGGGGTTTCAAAAACGACAGCCAGCCCATGTGGTCGGCCAGCCATGCCTCGGCCAGCGCAAAGTATCCGTAGCGCTGCAAAAGGAACATAAGCACATATATGGGCGCGGTGAAGTAGACGAGCTTGGGCAGACGGCGCAAAAAGCGCCGCCAGGCCTTGCGTAGGGCGTCGGCCCACGAGGAGTCCTGCTCCTTGAGGCTCTGGCAGGCGATGCAGCCGTGCGGCGGCGAGGGCAGCAGCCAGCGCGAAAGCACAACCGTAAAGCCCGTGCGCCCTACGGCGGCCACAAGGGTCAGGGCCACATACACAAGGGCCGGAGTACCCAGCACAGGCCATGTGAGCAGAAAGATGGTGGGCGTGTGCACAAGATAGGCGGGCAGGCTGTTGAAAAGGTTTGCCAGCATCAGCTCATTGCTGGAGAGCTCGCCCAGGTTGTGGCTGTCGGACAAAAGTCCGTTGGCGGCGGCAGGCGACACAAAGGCCAGTGAAAAGCTGGCCCCGGCCACGTCGCGCAGATGGGCGGCGCGGGCCAGAGGTGCGGCAAGGCGGGCCAGATGGCGCGTCCAGCGCAGCGCCTCGAGCAGGTTTGCCACCAGAAGGCCAACAGCCAGCCCCATGAGCAGGCGTACCAACGGCCAGCCAAGTGAATGCCAGAGTGCGGCGAGCGAAAGTGCGGTGTCGGGGGTGGTTGGTGTCATACTGGTGATGTCGGCAACTGGCCTGAAAAACGGGAATTGGCAAAAGCTGCGGGGTGCGCGCCCCTGCGGGCAGCCCCGCAAGGGCAAAGTGGCGGGCCTTGTCAGGCCTAAGGCTTATAGCCTGTGTCGGGGGGCAGATCTCTGCGGCTGGCCTCGGTGCGGGCCAGTACGTCGCAACGCTCGTTTTCCGGATGCCCGGCATGCCCCTTGAGCCAGTGCATGCGCACTTTGTGTGTGGAAAGCATGGGCAGCAGCCGCTGCCACAGGTCGACATTGAGGGCGGGCTTTTTGTCGCTCTTGATCCAGCCTTTTTTTTGCCAGCCCCATACCCAGCGTTTTTCCACACTGTCGCACACGTACTTGGAGTCGGTGTACAGCTCAACCTCGCAGGGGTTTTGCAGCTGGCCCAGAGCCTCCACCACCGCCAGAATTTCCATGCGGTTGTTGGTGGTAAGCTTATAGCCTCCGGCAAATTCCTTGCGGTAATCCTGCCCGTCAAGTTTGAGCACGGCTGCCCAGCCTCCGGGGCCGGGGTTGCCCAGGCACGAGCCGTCGGTATGAATGGTCACTTTTTGCATTGGCGTCCTTTGCGCTTGTTCCCGCCGAAGCTGTTTCGGCGAGGAGACAGCATACACGGCAACGCACCGCTGGGCAATGCGCCCCAAGCGAAGGTAACCCGCTTATCCGGGTCGGCAACTAAAAAAGGCCAGGGCATATCAAGCCCCGGCCTTTTCAGTATTTGTACCCGTTGGTCTAGTAGCGGTAGTGGCTGGGCTTGTAGGGGCCCTCGACCTTTACGCCGATGTACTCGGCCTGCTCGGGGGTAAGCTTGGTCAGCTTGACGCCCAGGCGGGCAAGGTGCAGGCGGGCAACTTCTTCGTCCAGCTCCTTGGGCAGAGTGTACACTTTCTTTTCAAGCTTTTCAGAAGCCAGCTTGAGCTGAGCCAGGGTCTGGTTGGTAAAGCTGTTGGACATGACAAAGCTGGCGTGCCCCGTGGCGCAACCCAGGTTGACCAGACGGCCCTCGGCCAGCACGATGATGCTGCGGCCGGACTTGAGGGTCCATTTGTCCACCTGCGGCTTGATGTTCAGGCGGGTGATGCCGGGGGTGTTTTCGAGATAGGACATCTCGATTTCGCTGTCGAAGTGGCCGATGTTGCAGACAATGGCCTCGTCCTTCATGCCTTCCATGTGCGCGGCGGTGATAACGTGGTAGTTGCCAGTGCAGGTCACGTAAATGTCGCCCTGAGGCAGGGCGTTTTCGACCGTAGTGACTTCAAAGCCCTCCATGGCGGCCTGAAGTGCGCATATGGGGTCGATTTCCGTCACAAGCACGCGCGCGCCAAAGCCGCGCATGGACTGGGCGCAGCCCTTGCCCACGTCGCCGTAGCCCACAACCACAACTACCTTGCCAGCCACCATGATGTCGGTGGCGCGCTTGATGCCGTCGGCCAGCGACTCGCGGCAGCCGTACAGGTTGTCGAACTTGGACTTGGTGACCGAGTCGTTGACGTTGATGGCGGGGAACAGCAGCGTGCCGGCCGCTTCAAGCTGATAGAGTCGGTGCACGCCGGTGGTGGTTTCTTCCGATACGCCCTTTACCTTGGCTGCAACCTTGTGCCAGTGCTGCGGGTCTTCTTTGAGTCGCAGCTTGAGGCGGTCAAGGATGCACTGAAATTCCTTGTTGTCGGTCGGCTGGTCAAGGATGGCAGGGTTGACTTCGGCCTCCACGCCTTTGTGAATGAGCAGGGTGGCGTCGCCGCCGTCGTCCACTATAAGGTCGGGGCCGCTGCCGTCGGGCCAGGTGAGGGCCATCTCGGTGCACCACCAGTAATCTTCAAGGCTTTCGCCTTTCCAGGCAAAAACCTTGGCCAAGCCCATTTCGGCAATGGCGGCGGCGGCGTGGTCCTGGGTGGAAAAAATGTTGCACGATGCCCAGCGGATGTCCGCGCCAAGGGCGTGCAGGGTCTTGATGAGCATGGCCGTCTGTATGGTCATGTGCAGCGAGCCCGTAACCTTGAGGCCCTTGAGCGGCTTGGTGGGGCCGTATTTTTTGATGCATTCCATGAGCCCGGGCGTTTCGCGCTCGGAAAGCTGCATTTCTTTTTTGCCAAAGTCAGCCAGCGACATGTCGGCCACTTTGTGGTCAAGGGTCAGGTCAAGGGGCTTAATCATGAGGGTCTCCTATCCGTAATTCTGTTGTGGTCGTTTGCGATATATTACTAAAAAAACTAACTAGTTGTGATGTAGCTAACAGGCCTCGGCGCTCAGCAACAGCAGGGTCATGTCCCGGTCAACGGGCATGTGCCTGCACTGCAAAACCCTGAACCCCGCCGAGGCAAGGTCCACGCCGAGCTGCTGTTCGTCAAAGCCAAGCCAGCGGTCGCCATAGCGGATACGCATGGTTTCGTCGGCGTGGCGCTGAAAGTCGGCCACAAAAAGCCTGCCGCCCGAGGCCATGATGCGGCGTATCTCGCGCAGGCCTTCGGCCGGGTCGGAGAGGTGGTGCAGCACCAGGTTGATGCAGGCAAAGTCAGCCTCGTGATCACGCAGGGGCAAGTGGCTGAGTTCGCCAATACGCAGCGATACGCGGCCGTCGGCCAGAGCTTCTGGGGCAAAGCGGCGGCGGCAGATCTCGAGCATGCGGGCAGAGCCGTCCACGCCGATGAGGCCGTGCGCCTTGGGCAGCATGCGGGCCAGCACCGCGCCCGTACCGCAACCAAGATCCACTGCGGTGCCGCAGCCAGCGGGTACGGCCTCGCAAACTGCTTCAGAAAGATCAAACGAACCAAGTACTTCTCGGTTAAGCTCGTCCCAGTCTTCCGCAATGGCGTTAAAAAACTGGCGGGTTTTGAGTGCACGCTCCTCAAGAATCTGGGCGGCCATGTTGATGTCGGCGCGCATGGCCGCATCAGGGTGCACAAAGGGGGTAAGGGCACGCAAAAATTCGCGTTCCTCGCCGGAGTGAGGGGTTGCGTAAAATACCCACAGGCCGTCCCGCCGCGAGGTAAGCAACCCCGCTTCGGTAAGTATCTTGAGGTGGCGCGAAACGCGCGACTGCCCCATATCAAGGATGCTGACCAGCTCGTTGACCGAGAGTTCGTAATGCAGCAAGATGTGCACAAGGCGCAGGCGCGTCTCGTCCGAAAGGGCCTTGAAATATAAAAGTGCCATGTCTTTCCTATAAATCAAATTTGATTGATACAAGTATCAATATATCTGGATATAGTCAATATGCTCAGGCCGCGCCCGTGTTGTGCGCTCACGGCAGCAGGGCAAAACTGGCCGGAACAGATAAATATACGCGCCTGGGGTAATCCGGGTTAGCCCGGACCGGAGTCATGGAGCAGTGATGGCAGCCTTTCGCAAACGTCAAAAAGACACGCAACCCGTACCCGCCATGGAGGTTATGGCCTCAGTGCTGGCCGGGCTTGGCGCAGCCCCCGGTCAGGGGGAAACCCGCGCGAGGCTGCAGCAGCTCTGGCTCAACTGGTCAATGGTGATGGGGCCTGAGCTCGCGCCGCTGGCGCGCCCCATGGGGCACCACCGCGACCTTTTGCTCATTGGGGCTGAGGACGCCATGCTGGCGCAAGAGCTGCACCTGCTGGCGGGCGAGATGCTTGAGAGGGTCAACGCCTTTATGGAGCAGCCCTTCTTTACGGCCATCAAGGTGACGCTGCTCATGGGCAAGACCGGTCTGGACAAAACCGCAGCCAGTAAAGCCGCGCCTGCAAGGGGGAGCGCCCCCCGACCAAAAAGGCCGGAACCACCCAACGCCCACGGGCTGTATCTTGAAGCCATGGACCCCAGCTCGCCGGTGGCGCGGGCTTACGCGCGCTTTGTGCGTCAGCGGGGTTGAAGCTGGTTGGCCCATGCCCGCGCGGCGCTGCCGCAACCGCAATGCGTCCGCCCTGCTAGGCGGGTTGGCGCAAGGGGCAGGGTGGTGCAAGGATGGGTGCAACGGCAGCCTTTGTCCGCCGAAAAACGTAAACCGCAAAAGAAAAAGCATCTTTTTTTAGTAAAAAATTTAATATATTACAAAAAATACGTGCTGTTTATGCATGCGATTTTGTTGTTCGCTTGCTGCGCTTTATTGACAACGCTTCTGCTGCAGTGCTAGTTTTCCCCAACGTTGGTTGGGTATTTGTTGTGACCGTTGTTTGATGGTCTGACCCTGCGGAGGATAATGAATGAACGCGCAGAAAACCATGGAAGACATCTGCCTGAAACAGGACAATGGCTGCGACTTTGCGTTTAGCGGTCGTCTTTTTTCAGAATGCTCATGGTATGATGAATCGCAGGGCACACTGACCCGCCAAAAGCTCTATGTGACCGAAAGCAACGAACAGGTGTACTACATCGTGCGTTCCAGCGGTCAGGAACGCAGCCGCCACGCCTACAAGCTTTTCATGCGCGGCGATGTGTGCATTATCCACAACGGCGTTACCGAAATGGCCCTGCAGTTTGAGATGCTTATGCTGGCCGTGCGCGGCCTGTGCGGGCTCGAATCCGGCGCTACGCCCTCCCTCTCCATGGTTGAAGAAATGCTCAAGGCCGCCAACGCCTGATATTTCCATATAGCCGCTGCTGGCGCGCACGCGCAGGCAAACGCAACCTCCACATGAAACGGCCCTCTCTTTGAGAGGGCTTTTTCATTTTGCGCTGCAGACATTATGGAATATTGCAGGACGGCGCATTGTTTTCACGCAGCCCGACCGCGTCGTTGCGACCGGGCTGCGGCGATCAATCAGTACAGGCCAAGAAATTTTGGAACAAAGGTTGTTATGGAGGGGAAGGCCGTTATGACAGCCAACGCAAGCAGGGCTGCCCCAATAAGCGGCAATGCCTCCTTGCTGATCTGCTCCATGGTGAGGCCGCTGATCTTGGCGCCAACATAGAGGTTTACGGCCACAGGCGGCGTAACCTGACCCACGGCAAGGTTGATTGTCATCATGATGCCAAACCAGACAGGATCCCACTGAAAGTGGCTGACAATGGGCAACATGAAGGGCAGAAATACATAGTAGATGGAAATGGCGTCCAGCAACATGCCTGCAAACAGCAGGATAATGTTGATCATCAGCAGCACTATCCATGGGGTATTGGACATGCCAAGCAAGACGCCAGAACATTTTTCAACCAGCCCAACGGCTGAACCAACCCACGAATACAGGCCTGCACAGGTGACCACAATCATTACTATCGCAGTTGCCTTGGCAGTTTCTGTCAAAATTTCAATAATAATTTCAAGGCTGTTGATTGTGCGGTAAATAAATACGCCCACAAAAAGCCCGTAGAATATGGCCACAGCGGCAGCTTCTGTGGGGGTGAAAACACCGCCATAAATGCCGCCAAGAATAACCACGGGGGTCATGATGCCCCAAAATGCTTCACGCAGGGCCTTGCCGACGGGTTGCTGACGTGGCTTGCCCTTGTATCCGCGCTTGCGCGAGATAAGCAGCACCGCACCCATGATAAAAAAAGCCACGACAATGCCTGGTACAAAACCCGCTGCAAACAGGGCCGGTACCGATACATCCGCAACACCGCCATACACAATAAAGGCTATGCTGGGGGGGATGACAATGGCAAGGCCAGACGTGACAGAAACTGTCGCCGTGGCAAATGCCTTGTCATAGCCTGCCTTGGCCATGCCGGGAATAAGTATGAGCCCCAGGGCAGCCACTGTGGCAGGCCCGGAGCCGCTGACAGCACCCCAAAATGTGGCTACGGCCACAGTGGCCACGGCCAGCCCGCCGGTCATGGAACCCACCAGGGCCTCCATAAGCGCAACAATGCGGGCGGCTATGCCTGCCCGCTCCATGATGTATCCCGCGAGAATAAAGAAGGGTATGGCAAGCAGTGGAAATTTGGCAATTCCTGCAAAGAAATTGTAGGAAAGCATGCTGACGCCCATATCCCACTTCCACACCACAAAAAGGGCGGAAAAGCCCAGCGCAAGGGCAATGGGCACGCGAAAAAGCAGGGGAACAAGAAAAAGCGTAAACAACCAGAAGGCGGGATCGTGAAGCAGTGCGTCCATAGTATCCCCCGCCTAAAAGTTGTTGGTGCGCTGGTCTTCAAAAGCCCTTTGCGCAATGCGGAAAATAATAAGCAGGGAAAACAGCGGGGTGGCAATTGTGTACCACCATACAGGAATCCCCAGGGCCTCAGAGGTCGCGTCAAGATCAATTTCGTCCACTACCTCGGTGAAGCCAGTCCAGCACAGTGCGCCAAAAAAACACACGCCAAGCAGTACAGAGCCCCAGTAGCAGATGCGCCGATAGCGCAGCGGCAGTGAATCGTACAACGCGGTCATGCCCAGATGCCCACCCTCGCGAAAGGCGCGGGCCGTGCCCAGCATGGTTATCCAGACAAAGAAATTGATGGTAATTTCTTCTGTCCATGCAAAAGAAAAAGAAGTGCAGTAACGTACTATCACGTTGATAAATGCGATTACAGCCATTGCAGCCAGTATGAATGCTCCCAGCAGATCCTCAAACCGTTTGTCCAACAGACTCCACATCATTGTACCCATCCCTGAACCCCCCCCTCAAACGCCCGTGGCGTCATGAGGGGGTGATGCTATTTTGCTGCGGCCATATCCTGCTCAGCTGCCTTGACCAGATCGGGCCCGATTTTTGCTGCCCAGTCATCGCGCACGGCCTTGGTGGCCTTATGGAACTGCGCAATCTGCTCGGGAGTAAGGCGCGAAACAGTCATGCCGTGCTGCTCAAGGCAGGCATAGGGGTCGTTGATTTCGGGGAGTTTGCCGATTTTTTCCAGATAGGCCTTCGAAGCGCCATCGTCCATGCCAAGGCGGGAGAGGGCCTTGCTGTAGGCTTCCATTTCTTTGGCGCAGGCAAGCAGAATCTGCTGGTCTTCGGGACTAAACTGTGACCATACTGCGGGATTGATGCCGAGCATCAGCGGGTCAATGACGTAGTGCCAATCGCAAAGAAATTTGTGGAAATCCCATATTTTCAGGGGGATATTGATGCCATTGGTGGGGTTTTCCTGCCCGTCCACAACGCCCTGCTGAAAGCCCGTTGTGGCTTCTGCCCAGTTCATGTTGACGGGGTTTGCCCCAAGCGCACGAAAAGTATCAATAAAAATGGGGCTGCCAACCACGCGGATCTTGAGGCCCTGCATGTCTTCGGGCTTGGTGATGGGGCCTTTGCTTGTGGTCATTTCGCGGTAGCCGTTTTCGCCCCAGCCCAGAAATTTAACGCCCTTATGCTCAACAGCGGCGATCAGCATTGCGCCCGACTTGCCAGCGGTGACCGCATCGAGTGCCTTGTAGCGGTCTGGCTGCACGGCCATGAAAAAGGGCAGCGCCGTGAGGTTCAGCTCTTTGATCTGGGGCGACCAGTTGATGGGCGAAGCCAGCGCAAAATCAATGGCGCCGTTGCGCAGCATAAGAAATTCAGAGGTCTGTTTGCCTGCCAGCAGCTGGCTGGAGGGATAGACCTTGATGTTTATGCGGCCATTGGTGCGCTCGTTGACCAGCTCGGCAAAACGGGCAGCTGTCAGGCCCCAGCCAGAGGTGGCGCCAGGAACAACGCTGAGTTTGTACTCTGCTTTGTAGGCCGCCTCAGCCTTCTGCGATAAAGCAAGCAAAGCCCCGGCTGACAGCAGGCACACGAACACAACGCCCCATGTCCAACGCATAACGCCTTTCATATTCACAATCTCCTCATCAAAAGGGTAACAAACAAGACCTTGCCACGCATGCGCGGGCAACATGTATGAGCGCCAATCCTTCGCAGCATTGGCGGCTCTGCCGTAATAACGGGATCTTTGGCAGCCTTGTGGGCCGATGGACGCCGGCAGGTTTTACAGCGGGGCTTGTGGCCGGGCGTTGCCGCTGAAAGGTACCCTCGGTATAAAGATCGCGAATGAGTATTTCTTTATTTATGCCAGACTTACGCAGAATGGTACAGATTTTTTTGGGGTGTTGCGTGGCAGGCTGTGGAGAAAATTGGTTTGACGCCAAGTTGAAAGGGGTGGGCAAGTGCTTTATCATGCACCATAGAATACGCTCCCATAAAGATGGCTGGCAACGAGTTCAGCAATCAAACATCATAGGCAGTGAGGCAAGATGAGCACGACACTAAAGCCAGGTATGACAGGCACACTGGAAACCACGGTCACGGAATCAATGCTGGCAAGCAGCGTGGGCAGCGGCAAGGTCGACGTGTTTTCAACCGCCATGATGGTGGCCTGGATGGAAGCGACAGCCGTGGATGTGGCCCAGGCCTGCCTGGAGCAGGGGCAAACTACTGTAGGAACCGGCATAAACGTGACCCATGTGGCTGCAACGCCGCTGGGCATGAAGGTGCGCTTTACCGCAGAGCTGACGGCTGTCTCCGCCAACGGCAAGGGCCTGAGCTTTAAGGTTGCCGCCCACGACGAGGCCGGGCTTATTGGCGAGGGCACGCACGAGCGCGTGGTGGTGAACAGGGAAAAGTTTGAGGCGCGCACCAGGGCCAAGGGGCAGCCCAAGGATTAGCCAGCAGGATAAACAGTAGGGGCCAGAAGCCGAATCGTTACGGCGCGGGGGCCATACTGCCGTTGGCTGTTGTTGTGGGCTTTTGCGTCAAAACGCAGTAATCTGCTAGGGTCTGTACAATGCAAGGAGTTTTTATATGCAGAATCTTACTTTTGTCGGCATATCGGGCAGCCTGCGCAAGGCCTCGCGCAATACCGGGCTTTTGCGCTGCTGCGCTGCGCATCTCCCACAGGGCGTAAGCCTGCGGATTGCAGATATTTCTTCCCTGCCGCTGTATAATGCGGATATGGAAAAACCCGCTGCCGCGCAGCAGCTGATTGATCTGGTCAGCGCTGCGGACGGTTTGGTGCTGGCCTGCCCGGAATACAACTATTCGTTGGCCCCGGCGCTCAAAAATGCGCTGGACTGGCTTTCGCGCGAGCCCGATCTTGTCCCGCTGGCGGGCAAGACGGCCTGCATTGTGGGCGCGGGCGGCGGTATGGGCACTTCGCGCGCGCAGTACCATCTGCGCCAGGTGTGCGTGTATCTGAACCTGCACCTGCTAAACAAGCCCGAGCTGTTCTCCAATGCCTTTACCCCTGCGTTTGCCGACAACGGCGACGTGCAGGACGAAGCCCTTGCCCAACAGGCGGCGGCGCTTATGCAGGCCATGGCCGACTGGACGTTGCGGCTTAAATAACCCGCTCTTGCGGCCCCGTGGCGTTGCCCATCCGCAATGCGCTGCGGGGCTGAAATGTGCAAAAGGAACTTCAATGGCTGGCTGTGCCGCACGCCGTAAGCTGCAGGTACCACAACCGGCGCACGGAGCGCATGCTGCCCGGCATGGATCTGTTGCTGGACGCTTATACTGGTTGATTGCGGCATGGCGAGGGCCATTGACCACTGGCGGCAAAAACCGCTGCGGGGCTGGCGTCGACCATTGCGGCACGCAGGCTATCCCGATAACTCCGCTGGAAATTGTGGGTTTGCGGCTGCTTGCGCAGCAGGAGGCCTTGCCGCATGAATATGCGGCGGCTGTCGGCGGCCTGCGCTATGTTTCGTGGCCAAAAGGCCGCGCTTGGAGACGTGCCCTTTTTGGCGCGGCAGATGCTGCGCCGTGTAGCCCGTGCGCCCCATGGCCTTCAGTATATTGTGTACGGCCAACCCTGCGCCCAGGGCGAGAACCGCACCCAAACGAGCCCGCAGGACGTGCTGCGACCGGGGCGGGATTTTTTGCAGGCTGACTTGCGGCATACACTGCCATGGAACCGCGAGCGGTATCCGCTGGTTGAGCAGGAGTCCACTGCTGAGGCCCAGGCATTTTTCCGTTCCTGTGCAACCATCTTCAGGCCGTGCCGGGGGCAAGGTATCTTGCGCCGCAGGACGTGGCCGCCAAAGTCAGCGATTTGCCAGGTCAAGCCTGAGCAGCGCACCGTTGTTTATCCCCACAAAGAGCCCCAGAGGCGTGCTGGCGGCCGGGCAGACCGGCACGGCCAGATACTGGCCGGTTTTCCAGGCGTCTGCGGCAAAGGGCAGGTATTCGCCAGCCAGGGCCACAGCAATCTGGGCAGGGTCTTCCGCCAGTGGCGCGGCGACGGACTTGACGGATGGCTGCGCAAGCAGCATCTCCGCTGCCTGCTGCTGTACAAACAGCGGCAATAGCCTGCGCCAGTCAGGTTTGTTGACGCGCAAAACCGCAATGCGTTCAATCCGGGTCATGTCCTGCCCGTGCAGTACCAGCCATAGATTGCTGAAGGTGGCAGAGGCGGAGAGGGCTTCTACGCCTGCGGGCGCGCCGTTGGCGCGCACCAGCCATGCGCCGTCGATGCCATACGTGCCCAGGTCCTGCGTCAGCGTCAGCGCCAGCGGTTTTTGCGCCGCAAGCTCGGCCCGCGCCGTCAGCGCGCCAACGGCGGCACTGGCGAGGGGCTGGGCGCTGTGCACGCTGCCAAGCCCGAACATCCAGGCCACCCAAAGGTTGGGCCACGTTTCCGGCTGCGCGGGCAGGGCCTCGCCCGTCTGCACAGGAAAAATTTCATCTGGAATACTGCGCTGCACCGCAGGCTGGGGCAGGCTGGGGTCGATGGCCCGCTTGCGTGCTCCGGGACGGTAAATTTCGCCCAGCAGACCAAAGCGCGGAGAGGTATTTTGCCCTTGCGCGGCCTGCCCAATGGCTTGCAGGGCGTCGTAGCGTTGCTGCAGCTGCAGGCCAAGCTGCAGCATGCTGCCGTTGATCGCGTTGACAGCCGTAGTGCGCCAGTTGGCGCTGCCAGCCAGCAACCCCAGCAGTAGAACGAGCAGGACAGGCATCAGCGCCTGCCGGGGCAACCGCGCCAGCGCGCGCTCCAGAGCTGGCATGGCTTCAAGTATTCCCCACAGGGCAAAGCCAAAGGCGTAGGCAGAAAAAATGGCCAGCCCGGAGGGCAATTTGCTTGAAGAGCTGACTGTCACGTCGCTTAAGGCGTGCAGCACGGTGATAAGGCCCGAAAGGCCCATGTAGGCCGCAACGGCGAGCGCCGCCAGCAGCAGGCCCGAACGGGCCGGGCCAGCGGAAGGGCGCAACGGAGGCTGCCCCCGCAGGCCTCGCAGTACAAGCACAAGCAGCAGCACCACCCACGGCCACAGCCCGTCAAAAAACCAGAAGGCCGCATGACGCCATTCGTCAAACGCCGCAGCCAGCTGCCGCAGTTGCGTGGCCGTATCAATATGGCGGGTGGCTCTGCGCATCTGGTTGCCCGGCGCAAGAAACGAAAAAAGCAACGCGCCAAAAATCCATAGCCATACAACGCACATATGGCGTAACCGCATGCGGGCCGTCTGCGCAGCGTCGGGCTCAGTTTCACGGGCGGCAAAGCGGTCGGCAAGGGCCAGCAAAACCGCAACAGTGCTGGCGGTCAGCGCCGCCAAGGCGGAATGCTCAAACACGCCCACGGTCAGCACGCCCACAATGACGGCGTGCCTGCGCGCCGAGCGCGCCTGCGCAGCGGGCGCGGTCCACAGGCGGCACAGCACCCACAGGTACACCAGCGTCATGGCCTGCAAAAGGCCCATGGTCAGGCTGTCTGTAAGAAGGTAGAGGTTGGGCAGACTCTGGTGGCAGGCCAGTACAGTCAGCACGGCCAGCAGGCCGCAAAAGGCGGCAGGCCCGCGCCGCAGCCGCACCACGCGCCCAAGGCCGTACAGTCCCAGGCCGTACAGCGCCGCCACGCCTGCGCACACAAGACCGTAAAGAGGGCGCAGCTCTGCCGCCTTGCCCAGAAATACCGCCAGAAAGTGATAGGTGTAGCGACCACTCCAGGTAAGCCACTCGCGCGCGATCTCATACAGCCCGCCGGCCAGGTCAAAGGGAAACATGGCCCTGGTGACTTCGTCAAAGTCGTCCCCGCGCGGAAACAGGAAACAGCAGGCGTAAGCAAAAGGCAGCAGCAGAGCCAGCAGCAGAGCCCACCAACCCCAGCCGGGCGCAGGCAAAATCAGACGGGAGGCAGACGGTAAGGCCGGGGACGCGCCGTCTTGTGATGCGGCAAAATTGGCAGGCTGCGCCATGTGCTGACAGACCTTGTGTTTGCGCGGGAGGCCCCGTGATCCGGAACCCCCCGCGCGTTATCTTTTGCAGAGATGCCGACCGGTTGGCAGGCGGCGGGCGGCGCTGTCTGACAGGGCCGCCGTTTGGGCTGCACGTTATTTTACGTCGACAATGCGCACTTCGCCCCGCGCTTCGTTGGCCTTTTTGCGGAAGGTCTGGCGGCGGTCCTCGCCGTCGACCTGTCCGGCCAGCCACTCGACCACATGCATGACCGGGCGCTTGTCGTGCATATTGATAAGGCAGCGGCCAATGCCGATCTTGCACGAGGGGCAGCCCACAATGACCGGCGCATCACTGGCTTCTTCAAAGGCGTCGCCAAGGCGTTGCTGCTTGCGCGAGCGCAGCAGGTTGTAAATCTCGGGCGAGGTCATGGCGCCCATGCCAGATTCGCCGCAGCAGCCGGGGTTGAGGGAGATTTTGGCTCCGCTGAAGTCGCCCAGCGCCTTGACGATCTGCTTTTGCCCCTTGATTTTGTGCACGTCGGCCCATTCGCAGTGGCAGGCGCCGTGGTAGACGACCTGCGATCCCTCGGGCAGGGGCCCCCTGAGATCATTTTTGTCGAGCAGGGGCAGGGTAAGCTGGCCCACGTCGCGCAGGGTAAGCTGGGGAAACTGCGTTTCCATGTGCAGGCGCTCAAGGCCGTCGCGGCACGAGCCGCAGGCCGTGACCAGATGCTTGCAGTCAAATCCCTGCTTGGCGAGGTTGCGCAGCATGGAGGCCAGATACTGGCGGTTTTGGGCCATGTTGTCTTCAAAGGCCGTATCCATTCCCGCCGCCAGCAGAGGAAAGCCGCAGCACAGATGCCTGGGCGGCACGGCAACGGCAAAGCCCGCCTTGAGCAGCAGCATGACGGATGAAATGCCGATGCGGTCATAAAACAACGCGCCGCCGCAACCGGGGAAGTACAGCACGCAGGGCATGCCCGGCGCAGGTTCGGCAGGTGCAAAGATGGAACCCTTGTGCAGCTTGAGGGCCTCGTACAGGTTGGTATAGCCCATCTTGGGGCCGCGCCCGGCAAACAGCGGGCTTTTCATGCGCCGCTTCCACATTTCGGGCACGAAACCAAGAAACTTGTTTTGCATCTTTTGGCCCAGCGAGGCCATTTTGGCGGCCTTGGGCACGCGGTGCTGAATATCGCCCGAGAGCCACTCGAGGGCATGCCCCTTGATGGGGTGGCCGCCCGCGCCCTCGTGCTCCAGCAGGGCGCGCAGGGTAAGGGCCACCTCGCCCGAGGGAATCTTGACCGGGCAGTTGGCCATGCAACGCCCGCAGGCCGTGCAGTGCTCCACAATGTCGCGCAGCGCCTTGTGCAGGCTTTCGTCAATGCGCCCCTTGTTGACCTGGCTGTAATAGACAGCCTCAAGCAGCATGCCCAGCACCATGTTTTTGTTGCGGGGGTGATACTGCATGGAGCGCTCGGGGTAGCACATGGAGCAGACCTGCTTGCACTTGCCGCAGCGGGTGCACACCTGAATGGAGGTGAGCAGGCTGATGAGCTTTTCCTTGTCGGGCAGGCCGCTCTCGCGGATATCGCGGATGAGCCTGTTGAACGAAAAGGTGAAGGGCCTGACTGGCAGCTCGCGAAACACCAGCTTGGCCGGGTTCATGACGTCGCGGGGGTCAACGCGCTCTTTAAAGGCGCGCAGCGCGTCCATCTTGTCCTTGCCAAAAAAGGCGATCTTGGTGATGCCTATGCCGTGCTCGCCCGAGACCTCGCCGCCCATCTCCTGACATTCGGCCATGATGCGGGCTGCGGTTTCTTCCGCTTCTTCCAGCATATGGGCGTCGTTGGAGTTGACGGGGATGTTCACATGGCAGTTGCCGTCGCCCGCGTGCATGTGGCTGGCCACCACAATGCGGCTGGCGTCCATGTATTCCCTGATCTTGTCGATTTTTTTGGCAAGATGGGGATATTTTTCTTTGAGCTTGGCAAGGAAGTCTTCCGCCCTGGCGGCCAGCTCCATGTCCGAAACTTCGGCGGCTGCCACGTCGCCCGAGGCGGCCTTGGAGGCCTGCGAAAACTCGCGGTTAAAGTCCTTGTCTTCCATGGGAAAGCCCGGCAGGCGCCCCACTTCCTGCAGGGCGTGGCGGTAGGCCGCTGCCGTGCATTCAAGGTTGATCTGCTCAAGGAACAGCGCAAAGTCGGGGATGCGGTCCATGGGGATAACCACGTCCTCGTTCATTTTAAAGCCCGAGGTGCGTTTGGCGATGGCCGAGAGCCTGTGCCGGTCTTCCCAGAAGCGCTCGCCTTCCTTGTCGTCGGCGGCAACGATAATATCCACGTTGTCCTGCTGTTCGACAACGCCCACGATGTCGGCCACGCATTTGTCGAGCAGGTAGGGGTCGTCGCCGTCCACCTGCAGGATGATGACCGAAATGGGCGAGCCCTCGTATTTTTCGGACTTGCGCTTGTATTCGATGGCCTGCACGTACTTGGCGTTAAATTCTTCCATGGCCGAAAGGTGGGCGTAGTCGCCCTCCTGGCGGATGCGGTTGCGCAGGGCCACCAGCTCGCGCACCACCACGGCTGCGGGGTGCATGGAGCGGCCAAAAAATTCAAGCACCATGACGCGGCTGTACTTGGGCTTGGGGTGGATGATAAAACAGGCCTCGGTGATGATGCCGTCCACGCCTTCCTTCTGCATGCCGGGCAGGCCGCCCAGAACCTTGTTGGTCACGTCCTTGCCCAGGCCCGGCAGGCGTATCTCGTCGCCGCGCAGGTGCACCACGTTGCGCACGCCGCCGCTTACATCCTTGACCACAAAAACGGCGGTTTCGTCGGGCAGAATCTTGTGGCGGGGGTGGTTTTCACGCTCGACGGTGATTATTTCGCCCGTAGGGGTAACCATGCGCCACCACAGCAGGTTGTCGAGGGTGGTGCCGTATTCGAAGGCGCTGGGGCCGCCGGCGTTTTCAGAGACGTTGCCGCCGATGGTCGAGGCCTGCTTGGAGGCCGGGTCGACGGAAAAAAGCGCGCCCTTGGCGTCCACCGCATTGATGACAGCCTGCGTGATGACCCCCGCCTGACAGGTGACGGTCATGGCTTCAAGGTCGACGGGCCCTATGCGCGTAAGGCGCGTAAGGCTGACAATGACCGTGCGCTTGCGCGCCGGCACTGCGCCGCCGGTCATGCCCGAGCCGCCGCCGCGCGGGATAAGCGCAAACTTCATGTCGTTGGCAAGCTTGACCAGCTCGGCCACCTGCTCGGTATTGTCTGGCTCGACGACCAGCAGCGGCAGTTCCATGCGCAGGTCTGTGGCGTCGGTGGCCGATTCGACCATGGCGGCAGGGTTGGTGAGGATGCACTCATCGGGCAGGATGCGGTGCAGCGCGTCCACCAGTTTGGTGCGAAAGGCCGTCTCGGCCTCGTGGGCCGACCAGAACATGGTAAGGCCCTCGCTGATGGCGGTGGCGTAGTAGTGCGCCAGCGAAACCGATTCCTTGTCAAAGCTCTCGCGCACGCTGGTGCGCACGGTTTCCGCATTGATAAAGGGGTTGTAGGCCACCAGAAAAAGCTCTTCGGCTATGGCGATGGCCAGGCTGCGGACAGATTCGGGCCATTCTGCGAAGTCGTCGATGTTGATACGCAGAATCCTGTTCACCACATAGTCAGGAGAAATGGAGATATGCGGACCCTTGTGGGGCATGACGTTCTACCTCATGAAGCTCTTGCGGCGTTGCCGCCGGTCAAATCCAATGAAGACAGGGCGGGTATGCGCAACCCGTCGCCGTTTGTGCCCCGCATCTTGCCGTAACCCTCACCTGCCATGCGTTGCGCCGCCAATAGCCAACCATGCCGAACCGAAGCCCGTATTTGTGCGGGGTCGGGCGGCATGGCAAATGGGTAACAGCTCGCGCGCTTGTCAGGCCGCAGGCGGCTGGCAATTTTTAAAACCACCGGGTACGCCGATGGCTCTTGCGCGGGGAAGCCTTTTATCTACGTTCTATATGGGCGGTTGGCAAGTGCGCAGGGCAGGCCCAGCGCCACGATCAGGCCAGCAATGTGCGATAACAGGAATAGTAGTCTTTGACATTTGGCGGGCTGTGGATATTCTCTGCCTGACGGCAGGCCCCCCTTGGGAGTTTCCGCTTTTATCTACGGAGTTATATTGATGTTTATCGTAAAATTACAGCCTATTACGGATGTTTTTGACTGGCTGCATTCTGCCTGGGAGCGGGCCACAACCCAGCGTCGGGTGGCCCTGTGCATCCTTTGGGTATACTTGCTCTCGCTGCTTGGGGTGGAGCTGAACAGGCTGGGCATTTTTCCGCCCTGGTTGGCGGCTATCACGCCGCGCAGCCATTTTTATGCAATCCATCTGGCATTTACGCTGATTCTCGGGCTTGAGGTCATGAGCCTCATCTTGGTGATACCCAGTTCACTTTCGCAATCCATGGGCAAGCAGTTTGAAATTCTCACCCTCATACTGTTGCGCAACGCTTTTAAGGAGCTGGCCCACCTGCCAGAACCCGTGAGTGTGGTCAACGACCTGCTGCCGGTTATCAACATTGCGGTTTCCGGGGCGGGAGCGCTGGCCGTGTATCTGTGCCTGGGGCTGTACAAGCGTATTGCCAGGCAGCATCTGCACTTTATCGCCACCGCCGATCTGCGCATGCGCTATGTCATGAGCAAAAAAATGCTGGCGCTGGCATTGTTCGGCATTTTTCTTTTCACGGGCCTCAGAGATCTTGTCCTTTTTGTGCAAACGAACGAGGAGCATAATTTTTTTGAGACGCTCTACACGGTGCTGATTTTTGCCGATATTGCCATGGTGCTCATAGCGCAGCGGTACATGCCCGCCTTTCATGCGGTGTTTCGCAATTCCGGCTTTGTTATCGGCACATTGCTCATGCGGCTGGCCCTTTCGGCCACACCGCTGTGGAGCCCGGCCATCGGTATTTTTGCCGCCGTGTTCGTGCTGGCCGTAACCTGGGGAACCAACTATTTTACGCCCCTGCACCAGCAGGGCTACTGCGTGCGCGAGGTTGAATCCACCGACTGAGCCTGCCGGGCTAGCTGAACTAAAGCAGACATTGGGCCGCACCGGCATGGCGTTTTACACGCCCCGGTGCGGTTTTTTGCGCGCATTGCCAGCTCGTGCGACCTGCCAGGAGGAGCCGCGTATGAATCGAAATGCCCAGCCGCGCGGCGTCGCGCACAAGTGCAAGCGCTGCGGCCAAGCGTGGTAAAATATATCTGTCTACGCCCGCAGCTTTTTTATGCTGTTTGCGGCTCTGCGCCGCAATTGCCTTGATCAATAAAAACGTCCCGCACTGCAATGCAGCGCGGGACGTTTTGTCAATCAACCGGCAGAGCAGGCTAGTAGGCGTGCTCGTCCTTGAGGTCGTCGTTGGTGACCGGCGCGGAGAATGTCTTGTACAGCCAGAACTGGTAGGCAAGCACAATGGGAACCATCACCAGGGCCACGCCCAGCATGATCTTGAGGGTCAGCTGGCTCGAAGCGCCGTTGAAGGCGGTGACAGTGGCGGCAGGATCAATGGAAGAAATGATCATGCCGGGGAACATGCCCGCCACGCCAAAGAAGGTAACTCCCAGGATGAACAAGGCGCTGCAGGCCCAGGCCAGCCAGAGCTTGCCCGCGCCAAGCATGACGCGCGCGCCCACAAGGCCAGCCAGAGCCAGCAAAGGCAGAGCAAACAGCACTGGCGAGGCAAAAAAGTTGGCGTAGAGCTTGGTGTAGATGCCCGTAAGCACCAGAAAAACCACGAGCAGCAACAGCATGAGGGGCCACAGGAAGGTAGCCGAAGCAATAGCGCGGGTCTGCAGGCTGCCGGTGCTCTTGATGGCCAGCCAAAGCGAGCCGTGCAGCAAAAACATGCAGAGAAAGAACACGCCGCCCGCAAGGCCGTAAATGCTCAGCAGGCCAAGCAGGTTGCCGTGGTACACGCCCCTGGCGTCAACAGGAATGCCCATGAACAGGTTGGCAAAGGCAACGCCGAGCAGCACGCAGGGCACAAGGTTGGAGAGAAAGTGCACGCAGTCCCACAGGGCGCGCCAGCTGTCGTGCTCGACCTTGTTGCGAAACTCAAAGGAAACAGCCCGGAAAATAAGGGCAAAAAGCAGCAGCAGCAGGGGCGCGTACAGCGCGCTGAACATCACCGCATAGGCCTTGGGAAAAGCCGCAAAGGTTACGCCGCCGGCGGAAATAAGCCACACTTCGTTGCCGTCCCAGAAGGGCCCGGCAGCATTGTACATGATGCGGCGCTCAGACTCGTTTTTGCCCAAAAAGGGCAGCAAAGCGCCAAGGCCCAGATCAAAGCCGTCCAGAACAAAGTACACGGCCCACAACAGCGCCCACAGCACAAACCAGATGGTTTCCAACATGGCTATACCTCCTGGGCGTTGGGGCCCTTGATGGCGTATTTACGCAGCAAGTAAATGTCCAGCAGCCCCAGCAGGGAATACACCACAATAAAACCGCCCAGCGAAATGGCGATATTCTCTGCGGGTACCGGCGATACTGCGTCGGAAGTGCGCATGAGACCGTAGACAATCCAGGGCTGACGGCCAATTTCGGCCACTGCCCAGCCCAGCATGATGGCAATGTAGGGCAGGGGAATGTTCCATACCAGCGCCTTGAGCAGCAGCGGGCAGGGTTCGTCCTTTTTGCGCTGCAAAAAGGCGCCAACCGCCAGCAGCACAAATATGCCCGCCATGACGAGCATACCGCGGAAGCTCAGGAAGGTGGGCATAACCGGGGGGCGGTCTTCCTTGGCAAAGTCTTTGAGGCCTTTCACTTCGGCATCGGTGTTGCCATAGGCAATCCAGCTCAGCATGCCGGGCAGGCCAATGGCCTGTACCTTGTTGCCCTCGTTGGCTTCATCGGGCCAGGTCAGCAGGTAGAAGGGCACGTTGCGGCCCGTTTCCCAGTGCGATTCAAGCGCGGCCAGCTTGGCAGGCTGCACCTGGGCCACGGTTTTGCCCTGCTGGTCGCCAGAGAGGCCCAGCAGCAGCACAAGCGCCAGCGTGAAACCAGCGGACATCTTGAACGATGCGCGGAAAAATTCCACGTTGCTCTTGCGCAGCAGGTGCCAGGCCGAAACACCCAGCACAAAAAAACCGCCAAGCGCCCACGATGCCAGCACGGTGTGGGCGTACATGCCCCAGGCGTAACCGTTGGTCACCACCTGCCAGAAGTTGGAAAGCTCGGCGCGTCCCATGGTTTCATTGATGGTATAACCCACGGGGTGCTGCATAAAGCCGTTGGCAAGGATGATCCAGAGTGCGGAAAGGTTGCCCGCGAAGGCCACAATGTAGATGGACGCGAGGTGCATTTTTTTGCTGACCCGGTTCCAGCCAAAGTGCCAGACGGCAAGAAATGTGGATTCCAGAAAAAAGGCTACCGTGGCTTCAATGGCCAGCAGTGAACCAAAAATATCGCCCACGTACTCCGAGTAGCGCGACCAGTTTGTACCAAACTGGAATTCCAGCGTGATGCCAGTCACCACGCCAAGGGTAAAGTTGATGAGAAAAAGTTTTCCCCAGAACTTGGCTTGTTTTTTCCAGAATTCGTCGCCGGTGCGAACATATCGGGTTTCCATCCAGGCAAGAATGATGGAAAGACCGAGAGTGAGCGGCACGAATATGAAATGGAAAAAAACGGCCACAGCGAATTGCAAACGCGAAAGCATTACAACGTCCATGCAGGCCCTCCTTGAATATCCTTCAGGCGAGATAGCTTTTTTCCCATCAAATAGCAAGTAGTTACGAATATCGTTTTACCTCGCATTCCTTTAATGACGCGGGTATTATTATTTATCCCCCTTATTGTTGAAATATGATTTCATTTTTTTCGGGCCAAAATTTTACCGCCGCAGCCAGTCTTTCTGCTGCGTTGCGGCAAAGTTCGCGCAAAAAACAGGTGTTTTTTACGTGCCTCCCCTTGAAAATTCGGTAGGGGATATTATTTTCAACCATATCGTTTTTCAGGAGGTTTGTCATGGCAGAGGCTGGTAAGAATTCCCGCCAATTCCGCGCTGAGGTGCGCAAGGTCCTGCATATCCTCACCAATTCGCTCTATACTAATCGCGAAATTTTTTTGCGGGAACTTGTTTCCAACGCATCGGACGCGCTGGATAAATTGCGTTATCGCATGAACCGGGGCGAGAGCCCGAGCTTGCCTGATCTTCCGCTCGAAATCAGCATCACCATGGACAAGGACGCCAAGGTGCTGACCATTGCCGATACCGGCGTTGGCATGACCGCAGACGAGCTGGCCGAAAACCTGGGCACCATCGCCCGGTCCGGTTCGGAACAGTTTTTGGCGGACGTGGCTGCGGAAAATGCCGCCAAGGCAACAGATCAAGCAGCCGAAGCCGCATCTGGTGAAGAAGGCGCGGATGCACGGCCCGCGGATGCAGCCAACATCATCGGACGCTTTGGCGTGGGCTTTTATTCCGTCTTCATGGTGGCCAGCAAGGTCGAGGTTACATCGCGTCCGGCTTTTGGCGACAACGCCGAAGCCAGCGTGTGGGTGAGCGACGGCCTGGGCACGTTTACCATTGACCCCTCCACTGGCGACGCCCCCAGGCGCGGTACGGTCATCAAGGCCTGGCTCAAGGACGACGCCACCGAGTTTGCAGAAAAATTCCGCGTGGAATCGGTCATTCGCAAGCACTCGGCCTTTGTGCCCTTTCCCGTGCTGGTGGACGGCGAGCGCGTAAACACCCAGCCCGCCCTGTGGCGCGAGCCCAAGTTTTCGGTCACCAAGGAGCAGTACGACTCCTTTTACAAGGCACTGACCTACGACGCCAAGGATCCGCTGGATACCTTGCATCTTTCGGTGGACGCGCCCGTGCAGTTTAACGCCCTGCTGTTCACGCCCGATTCGGCGCAGGACTTTTTTGGCGCTGACCGTGAATACTGGGGGCTTGATCTCTATGCCCGGCGCGTGCTGATCCAGCACCGCAACAAGGAGCTTGTTCCGGAGTATCTGGCCTTCCTTAAGGGCGTGGTGGACACCGAAGACCTGCCGCTGAACATCTCGCGCGAAACGCTGCAGGAAAACGTGGTGCTGCGCAAGATCAGCCAGGTACTGGTAAAGCAGGCCCTTGGGCATCTTGAAAAGCTGGCCAGCAACGACGCGGAAAAGTACAGCCGCTTCTGGCAGCTGCATGGCAAGGTCTTCAAGCTGGGCTACCACGATTACGCCAACCGCGAGCGCATTTGCGCCCTGTTGCGTTTTAACTCCTCGGCGCTGGCAGACGCAGATGCGCTCACGAGCCTTGACGAGTACATGGCCCGCGCGCCCGAGACGCAAAAGACCATCTGGTACGTGGCCGCGCCCAACCGTGAGGCCGCCCGCCTCAACCCGCACATGGAGCGCTTCCGCCGCAAGGGTGTGGAGGTGCTGTGGCTCTACGAGCCGGTTGACGAATTTGTCATGGACAGCCTTGCCAAGTACAAGGACTGGGAATTCAAGTCGGTGGAAACAGCGGCGGACGACGCCCTGAAGGATTTGGCCGACAAGGAGCAGCCAGAGCACGAGGCGGCAGTGCCGCTTTCGGAAGACGATACGGCGAGCTTTGACGCCCTGTTGGCAAAGATGAAAGAGATTCTGGGCGAAAAGGTCACCGACGTGCGTGTGTCGCATCGCCTGGCCGACAGCCCGGCTGTGCTGGTTTCGCCCGACGGGGGCATGTCCTCTTCCATGGAAAAGCTGCTCAAGGTCATGCAGAAGGACGACTCCATCCCCGTAAAAGTGCTGGAGGTCAACCGAGACCACCCGCTGCTGCGCAGTATGCTGCGCATCTTTAAGGCCGACGCTGACGACAGGATACTTGCCGACATGACGGGCTGCCTGTTTGACTCCAGCCTGCTGCTGGACGGTTACCTCAAGGACCCGCAGGCGCTGGCCGCACGCACTGGCAAACTGCTTGAGGAAGCCGCCGCCTGGTATACGGAAGTGCGCAAGATATAGCTGGCGGGGCGCCCCAGCGGGGCGTACCGGCCATGGCCAAAATACAAACGGCCCCTGTGAGCGATCACCGGGGCCGTTTGTATTTTTTATCTGGGCAAGCAGGGGGTTAGTACACCACGCTGTACGACATGACCTCGGGCCTGTGGAAGAAAAACTCTACCCGCCGGTTCATGGCGCGGCTTTGTTCGTCAATACCGGGTTTGAGGGGGCGGGTGTCGCCGTAGCTTACAGCGCGCATGCGCGTGGGTTTGATACCCTTGTTGGCGAGATAATGCACCATGGCCGAGGCGCGCGCGCCGGAAAGCTCCCACGCAGAGGCAAAAGGCGGCCTGGCCTCGGACGAATCCGCATGTCCCCGCACCACGAGGTACAGGTTATACTCGTTCATGAGTTTGAGCACCGCTTCCAGCACTTTTGTGCCCTCGGGCAGCAGGTCGATGCTGCCGGGTTTGAACATGACGTCCGAGTTGACGCGCAGCTGCACGCCCACGTCGTCGGCGCTGATGCCCGACGAATTTTGCGGCACGGCGTCAGCCATGAGCATCTGCTTGATTTTTTGCGCGATGGCGTAGTGCGACTTTTCAACCTCGTTGATCTTGAGGTCGCGCGCGTCGATCTTGTCCGTATTCTGGATAAACGGATTGTTGGAAATGGGGGATGTGGAACTGGAATCGAAGTTTCTGTCGCCGCTGAAATAGGCGGCAAGCCCCGCCTTGGTATCCGGCGGAACCATGCTGAGGATCCACAGCAGAAGAAAGAAGGCCATCATGGCCGTAACAAAGTCGGCATAGGCCACTTTCCATGCGCCGCCGCCCATAGGCTTTCTCCTTTCTGTAGTATTTTGCGCCGGGCCGTGCGCACACTGCCGGGGCCAGCAAAAGCTGGCCTTCAGCGCCCTTGCCTCCAATCCATATCAGGTTTTTGCGCAAGGGCAAAATATCAGCACGTCACGCCCCCGCATGGGCCTGCTAGCCGCTCTTGAGGCGTTCTTCCATTTCGGCAAACGAAGGCCGGAAGGGATAGGGTATGGCCCTGCGTCCGTATTCAACGGCGATAAGCGGGGTAGAGCCGCGAATAGCCGCCGCCACGGCTTCCTTGATGGAGTTGAAATAAAAATGTTCTTCAGCCACGTAGTTTTCAAGCTTTGCACCCATGGGGCCAAAGAGGCCATAGCAGGCAAGAATACCAAAAAACGTGCCTACAAGTGCTGCCGCGATGTAGTGGCCCAGAACTTCCGGCGGTTCGTTGATCTTGCCCATGGCAAGCACCACGCCCAGCACGCAGGCCACAATACCCATGCCCGGCAGCGATTCGGCCATGTGCGATACGGCATGCGCCGGCAAGATGCCTTCTTCGCGCATGGTCTCGATATCCACGTCCATAAGGCTGTCGATGTCGGCGGGGTCGCCGGTGGTCAGGTACACGCGCAACGTGTCGCCCACAAAGTTGACCACTGTGGCGTCTTTGGAAATGTTGGGATACTTGCTGAAAATAGGGCTGGATTCGGGCTTTTCCACATCGCTTTCAATACTGATGACGCCTTCGCGGTGCATCTTGGAAAAAAGCGCGTAAAGCAGGGCCAGCGTTTCGAGGTAGTGCCCCTTGCTGGAACCCGGGTCGGCAAACAGGTGCTTGAGGCTTTTGACAACCAGGCCAAAGGTGTACTTGGTCTGCGAACCAAAAAAAGCCCCAAGACCGCAACCCAGAATGATGATGAACTCGGCGGGCTGAAAAAGAACGCCCCAGTCGCCGTGGGCCATGGTGTAGCCCGTGCCGACAGAAGCCGCAACAATGACCAGTCCTATAAGTAAGTACATACCGCCGCCTGTTCTCTCAATGCTGTCCGTGTCGTTCGGTCACCTGCCAGGGGCGTCGCCGCCCTGAAAAAACGCGTACTCGCCCGATGAACGGGATTTCGTACCCATAAAATCACGTGCGCATGTCGCCGCACTGTCAGGCCTTCTTGTATGCTTAACGCCCGCAATGCTAATAGCTTTAGCCCAAGGAGCCGAAAAGGCAAGCCCTGGTTCAAATTCGCTGGCTCCGCGATGTTGCGGGCAGCCTGTTGCAGGGGGCTGCCCGTTTGCCGGTCGTTACTTGCCCAAAATGCCGCGCAACAGGCCGCCAGCACCCTTGGCCGCGTCCTTGGTGACGCCTCCGGCCTGTTTGCCCGTGTTTACCAGCGTGCCGGGCAGACTTTTGGCCATATCCAGGGCAAATTTGGGGTCAACGCCGTACGAAATGTCACTCAAAGGTCCCCTGGCCGTCACAGGTATGGTCAGCCCCAGGGTCTTGATGTCCATGGCGGCGTCGAGGTGCTGCCTGGGCAGGCTGATGCGGGCCTTGCCAACGGCGTTGAGGCTGGGCGAGGTCACGGTTATGGGCGCTGCGTTTATTTCGCCGTCCTTGGCCGTAAATGGCGCGCGGGTCAGATCAAACCGGTCGGGCAGGGGGCCGCCCTTGCCCGCGAGCATCGGCAGGCTTTTGGAAAGCTCGGCCATGGCGGGCACGTGCAGCTGGCGTATTTCAACCTGTCCTCGCCCTGCGAGGCTTTGCCGCAGGTCTGCCGCTGAGCCGCAGCCCATGGTCAGGTCCGCGTCGAACAGGGCTGTACCGTCCACCATACGGCCCTTGCCAAGGGCCACCATAAGCGGGCCAAGCTCCACATCGGCGGCATGGGCCTTGACGGCGCAGGTCTGCGCGCCCATGTCCATGCTGCCCGTGGCCTTGACGGCCCCGCCGCTGCCAAGGCTGGCCGTCAGCGAGGTCAGGTTGTAGCGGCCTTTTTCGCCCTTGAGGGCCAGTATAATGTCCTTGACCTGCAGGCCTCCCTTGCTGATGCCGCCCACCTTGGCGCGAATGTCCAGGGCTGGCATCTTGCGCATTGCCGCAGCATCTGGTTTGGCGGTGCGTTTGGCGTGGGCCGTGCCGCCGTCGCTGGCTTGGGCCTTGGTTTCCGCCCCCTTGGCGGGAGCCTCGGGGGCAGGCAGATAGGGGTCGAGATTGATCATGCCCGCCTGTACGTCCGCTGTTATGCCCATAGGGGCATCAGCAGGCAGGTCGAGGCGCAGCCCGCCACGCAGGGTAATGTCGTCCAGCTGCAGCTGCATCTGGCTGAAGTTGAGGGCATCGGACGTGTAACGCAGCATGGTTCTGAACCGCAACTCGTCCTTGCCTGCGACGGCCTTGATTTTTTGGCCCGCCAGCGCCGCCAGCTTGTGGGGGGAGCCTTCGATCTCCAGTGAGCCGTTAAACGACGGCGCGCCAAGGGCCGCCTCGCCGGAAATGTTCAGACGCGCCTGCGGCATGTTGAGCACGGCCTTGTTCAGCTGCAGGTGCAGGTCGCTGAGCCGCAGCGAGCCCTCGCAGGTCAGCTGCAGAGGGCCTGCCTCCTTGGGCAGCAACCCTGTCAGAGGGGTGACGGTCAGCGCGGTCTGCCGAAAAAGCAGCTGCGTCGGCGCGTAACGCAGACGGGATGAAAAGGCCAGAGTTCCTGTCATGCTGCCAGCCTCAGATGCGGTGGTTTTGCCGCCAAGGGCAAAGGTAAAGTCGCATTGCACCACGGCCTCTTGCCCCGCGCGCAGGTTTTCGACCGAAAGGTTCACATCGTTGATGTTCAGGGTCTGGCCGCTCGCGGCCATATAGACAACCGAACCCTGGCGCAAGACCAGGCGTTTCAGTTCAATGGGCAGGGCTGCCGGTTCCGCGCCAGCCTTGGGCGCGTTTTCGGCGGCGGGCTGGTCGCTATTGGGCGCGCCAGCGGCGACGGATTTGCCTTCGCGCACTTCGATGGCAGGGCTGTCCAGCCGGATTTCGCGCACAACCACATTGCCCGCCAGCAGCGGGCTGAGTTCCAGCTGGGCCATGCCGCTCTTGACCGCGATGGACACGCCCTGTCCGTCGTTTGCATTGCCCCAGTGAGCTTGCCCAAAGTGGACGCCAAGGGGAAAAAAGGAAATCCCGGGTGGGGTGTCGAACTGCAGGGGCTGGCCTGTGGCTTTGGCCGTGGCGTCAGCGATCTGCCGCACCACAAAGCCCGTGTCCACGCGACTGATCAGAACAAACGCGGCCCCCGCCAGCACGGCAATGCCGCCCATAATCCATAAAAAAACACGCTTCATTGAAACTCCGCAGGCGTCGCGCGGCCAGAAGGCCGCGTTAGCCGTCCGTGCCTTGTGGGCAGCGGGGTATGGATATGACCACTGTTTCTCTTATACGAAAAGCCCGCGAGCAGCGCAAGGCGAAGAAAAGGCGGGTTTGTTTCAGTGTATCCTTGTGCGGTCGTAGTTGCGGTCTGACCTCGCAATCCATATATTACCAAAAAAAGACAAATAATGCTCGGCGCTCCATACGGCCTGGGCCGCAGGTGCAGGGAGGACGTATCCACATGGCGGGCAAAACCATCCAGACAACAACCATGCGGGGGGGCGGCGCGCCCTCGGCCCTGCCGCCAGCCCTGATGGTTCAGGGAACCTGCTCCAATGCAGGTAAAAGCCTGCTCGCGGCCGCCCTGTGCCGTCTGCTGGTCCGGCGCGGCCTGCGCGTGGCGCCCTTCAAGGCGCAAAATATGGCCCTTAACTCCTTTGTCACCAGCGACGGCAAGGAAATGGGACGCGCCCAGGTGCTGCAGGCGGCGGCCTGCGGCCTTGCCCCCGACGTGCGCATGAACCCGGTTTTGCTCAAGCCCACATCCAACACCGGCTCGCAGGTCATCGTGCTGGGGCAGCCCGTGGGGCAGATGCGCGTGGGCGAGTACCTGCGCTATAAACCCACGGCCTGGCAGCATGTGCGCCAGGCGTACCGCAGCCTGTCGGCGGGCATGGACGTCATGGTGCTTGAGGGGGCAGGCAGCCCGGCGGAGATCAACCTCAAGGCGCACGACATCGTCAATATGCGCATGGCCCGTTATGCCGGGGCACACGTGGCGCTGGTGGCCGACATCGATCGCGGCGGCGCCTTTGCGGCGCTGGCGGGAACCATGGCCCTGCTCACCCGCGCTGAAAGGGCGCGGGTGGGAGGATTTATCCTCAACAAATTCCGGGGCGACGCCAGCCTGCTGGACCCGGCCCTGACCATGCTGCAAAAGCGCACAGGCAAGCCCTTTTGGGGGGTGGTGCCCATGCTGGAAGACCTGCGCCTGCCCGAAGAAGATTCGGTAAGCCTTAAGGAAGGGCTGACGCCGGGCCTGCACTCGGGCGCGGCAGACGGTACGGCAGACGTGCTGGATATTGTCGTGCCCGACCTGCCGCATCTGAGCAACGCCACCGACCTTGACGCTCTGCGCAACGAACCAGGGGTGCGGCTGCGCATTGCGCGCAACGCCGACCAGTGGGGCGCGCCGCATGCGGTTATCCTGCCGGGAAGCCGCAATACCGTAGACGATCTGCGCTTTTTGCGGCGCACCGGTCTGGCGGCCTGCGTGCTCGATTTTGCCGACCAGTGCCTGCGGCATGGGCGCGGCGCGCTGGTGGGCGTTTGCGGGGGCCTGCAGATGCTGGGGGCAGAAATTGTCGATCCCCTGGGGCTTGAAGAAGGCGGCCGCGAGGCGGGGCTTGGTCTGCTGCCGCTCGGCACAAGCCTGCAGGCGGCCAAGCGGCTGTGCCGCTCAAACGGGTGGGCGCAGGCATGCCTGACCGGGCAGGGGCGGCAACAGGTCTGGGGTTACGAAATTCACCATGGGCAGACCGCGCCTGTGACCACTGTGGCCCGTCAGCGTCCCGACGGTCTGGCGCAATGGGCGTGCGCCCCAGTGCAGGTGGTAATGGCGGACAGCGAGGGGCAACCCCTGGGCTGGGGCTTGTGCGATGCGCGGGGCCGCGCCCGGGTGTGGGGCAGTTATCTGCACGGGCTTTTTGACGCGGATGCCTTTCGCCACGCTTTTTTGCAGGGCCTGCGGCACGAGGCCGGTCTGCCGTCAGAGCCAAAGACCGTGTACAGCCTTGGCCCGGAGCTGGACAGGCTGGCGGACGCCGTGGAGTCGGCGCTGGATATGCCCGCCATCCTCAGGCTGCTGGGCCTGGACTGAAGCCTGGGCCCACAGCTAGCTCGCGGGGTTTGCCGCAGCCTTGCCCCTCCACTGGCTCAGCAGTACGCCAAGCACTATGAGGGCAGCCCCGCCGTATTGGGCGGGGAGCAGTTTTTCGTCCAGCAGGGCAATGCCGAACAGCAGGGCAAAAACAGGGATAAGGTTGGTGTAGGCGGCGGCCCGCCCGGCGTTAAGGCGCTTGACGCCAAAATTGTACAGGCCGTATCCGGCAAAGGTAACTATGCCGCCAAGATAGAGCAGACAGGCCCATGGCGCCCAAGCGGGAAAGGTCCTGCCAAGGCTGACAAACGCGGCGGATTCAGGAACGGTCGCGGCCAGCAGGCAAAAAAAGACCATGCCTACAAAGGCCTGCACGGCCGTGATGCACAGTGCGCTGTACTGGGCCGAAAGGTGGCGGGCCAGCACGGTGTACCCGGCGGCGCAACACATGGCGACGCCTTCAAGGATGTTGCCCAGCAGGGGGTTGGCCGCTTTTTCGTCCGGCACGGCGGCCAGGGTCAGCCAAGTGACGCCGCATACCGCCAGCAAAAAACCCAGCCACATGCGCAGACCGGCGTGTTCGCGCAGCGTGGCAAAGGCGGTTGCGGCCACCAGCAGCGGCAGCAGGGAAGTGATCATGCCTGCCTGCGAGGCGGTGGTGAGCCGCAGGGCGTTGGTTTCAAAAAGAAAAAAAAGACAGGGTTCGCACAGGGCCATGAGGGTGAGCGTGCCCAGATGCCCGTGTGCTTTCAGTTCGCGCCACAGCCGCGGCCATAGGGGCAAAAAAACAATGCAGGCCACGAGCATGCGCCCCGCCATGGTTTGCAGGGGGCTCAGGGTGGTCAGGGCAATGCGCAGCACGACAAAGGTGGACCCCCAAAAAGCCATGGCGGTCAGCAGTGCCAGATGAGGCAGCAGATTGGGAGCGGTGGGGGGCATGGCGGTTTTTCGGTTTCTCCAGAATGGTCGCGGATGATTTTTGACGCAGCCTATGGTAAGAAGCCCAATACTTCAAGGTTCAGCTGTACCAGTCGATTGCGCGGGGCATTGCCTGACGGTCTGCGGTTTGCGGATGGCAGCCTTGCCTGCGGGAGCACGAAGCATGAGCATCAAAACCATCATCAAGACTTCCAATCTCGCGCAGTTGCTGCTTCTTTTGCTGCTGGGGCTTTGCCTTGTATTCTTTGGGCGCGGGTTGCACGAAAGCAGGCGGACGCTTGAAAACTATTACAGGCTCGATTCCCTGCTGGTGGATGTGGAAACCAACACCCGGCAGAGCTATGAAGAAGCCCATGCCTTTATTTTTACCGGCAGTCCTGAAAGGTACGCCAACTGGCAGATACTGAGCCAGGCGAGAGCTGGGACGCAGCAGGATTCCGCAAGGCACGGCGTGTCTTTTGAAGACACGGCGCGCAATCTCAGTCTGTCCTCAAGCATGCAGGCGCAGGTGCAGTCGCTGCTTGCCCTGCGCGAACACCTGGACACTCTGCTGGATACAGCCGTCAGCATGGCCCTGGGCAGCAGCGGCCCCCCGCAATGGGACAGGGATAGCCTTGATCTGAGCGGTGCGCAAAACTGGGCCGACAGGGTAAATCTGGACAGCGAGGTGCAGCAGGTGCTGTTCAGCGCCCAGGCCCTGCGCGAGGTGCAGTACCGCAGTTTTCTCGACCAGGTAAGCATGCAGGAAGCGCCGCTCGTGCAGATGCTCTGGGCCATGGTTATCGCCTTGCTGGCCCTGGCCGCCAGCGCGGTTGCCAACATTTATATTTTCCAAAAAAGGGTTGCGCAGCCGCTGGACGAAGTCAGCCTGTATGCCGAGGGCGTGGCTGCGGGCGAGGATCCCCAGCCGGTCAAGCTCAGATACAGGGACGAGCTTTCGGGCATGTTTGGCTCGCTGCAGCGCATGAAGGGAACCCTGTTTACACGCATACGCGAGCTCAAGGAGGCCGAACGCCGGGCGCGTAAAAGCAAGCAGCAGGCTGTGCTTGCCAGGGCGCAGGCCCTGACCTCGCTGGAGCTTGCCCAAAAGGCCTCGCATGTGCAGGAAGACTTTTTGCGGCGAATGAGCCACGAAATACGCACGCCCCTCAACGCGATCATCGGCATGAGCTATCTCAGCCTGCAGACGGGTCTCAGCGGCGTGCAGCGCGATTATATGTTGCAGATCAACAAGTCCGGCAGCGTGCTGCTGGACATGGTCAACCGCATCCTCGACTTTTCCAGCGTCAACGAGGGTTTGCTGCGGCGCGAAAGCCGCGCTTTTCTGCTGCCCCGGCTGCTGGAGCTGCTGCGGCAAAGTGTTGCGGGCAGCGCCCTTGATAAGCATCTGGAACTCCATTTTACCATTGATCCTGACGTGCCGACGGTTATAGAGGGCGACGAGCGCCATCTTGAAGAAGCGCTGCGCATCCTTTTGGACAATGCGGTCAAGTATACCCGCACGGGTTCTGTGGAGTGCCGCGTGCAATACGCGCACGACGGCGGGCAGGACGATGCCTGCCGCCTGCTTTTTGTAGTGGCGGACACCGGTCCCGGCATGGATTCGACCTTTCTGGAAAAACTGTTTGAGCCCTTTGCCCTGGGCGACGAATCGATGACCCGCTCGACCAGTGGCCTTGGCCTCGGGCTGGCGCTGGCCCGTCAGCTGGTCAACCTGCTGGGCGGTGATCTGTCTGTGGCGAGCTCGCTGGGCAAGGGCAGCCGCTTTTTCTTTGAACTTTCGTTTGGCCGGGTGCAACAGGGCGAAGCGTCGGAATCCCTCTCCGCCCAGGAGGAGGCGCTCGCCGCCGTAGAGAGCATTTTTACCCCCGCCGATGTGCAGCAGCAGACCGTGCTGGTGGTAGAAGACAACGACATCAACGCCCAGATCGCCAGCGAGCTGCTTGCCCAGGCCCGGCTGGCAGTGCGTGTGGCCTCCAACGGCCTGGCGGCGGTGGAAGAAGTACGCCGTGGAGGCGTTGACCTGGTGCTCATGGACGTGCAGATGCCGGTGATGGACGGCCTCGAAGCCACCACGCGCATACGCGAACTGGGCTATACGCCGGAAATTTTGCCGATTTTGGCCATGACGGCGCATGCCGACGCAGCCTCGCGCATGGACGGAAAAAATGTGGGGATGAACGACTACCTCACCAAGCCGGTGGATCCGGCAGCCCTGTACGCGGCGCTCAAAAAGTGGCTGCCGGGCGGGCTTGAATTCAACCCGCTGACCCAGGGCGGCGCCCTATGCGTCGCAACGGTGGAGGAGAGCGCAGGGCAGGGGCTGGACGTCATGCGTTCAGCGGATGCCGCCGTGGCTGAGCCGGAGGGGCTGGCCGTCAACGTCGAAGCGGGGCTTGCCACTGTGGGCGGCAACCGCGACCTGTACCGCGAGCTTTTGCTGCGTTTTGTCGACCACTATGGCGAAAGCGCCAGAGAGCTGCGCGGGATGCTGGCCTGCGGCGACTTGCGGGGAGCGGCGCGGCTGGCGCATACGGTCAAGGGCGTTGCCGCCAATCTGGGCGTGGAGCGCGTCTGCCGCCTCACGCGCCGCATGGAAAGCTCCCTGCCGCTGAACTCGCCCAGCGAAAGCCTCATGGATGAATTTGAAAAGAGCATGGATGAAGTGCTCATGCGCGTACGTTGCCTTGAGGGCACAAACGCCATGACCACCACCGGCACGCTGCACCTGGACGGCGAGCACCGCGAGGCTCTGACGGCCCTGCTGGCGGAGCTCCCGGAACTGGTGGAAGTTGACTGGGGCAATGCGGAAAGCACGCTGGAAAGCTTTGTGCCGTTTGTGGACGGCACGCCGTATGCGGAAGATCTGGCCGCCATCCTTGCTTCGGTAAAGGACTTTGACAACGGGGCGTTGCAGGGGCAGGCGGCCGCCCTGCAGATCCGCCTGCTGGGTGATCGAGTGTGAAAACCGTATTTTGCCTCGACGACAAGATCCAGTACCTGACGCTGCTCAAGGTGGCTGTGCGCTCCCTGCGCGCGGTCCAGGGCAGCGAAGCCCCCTGCCTGTGCGTGTATGCGGGCAGCGACGCGGCCCTGCTGGCCGAGCTTGCGGCCGAAAACATCCCCGTGGCGCGGTATGCTCCGCGTCTTGACCCCAGTGGCTTTACCCCTTTGGGGCAGGCCTGCGCTGGCTGTTTTCTCAAGCTCGAGCTGGCGCTTGTGCCCGAGCTTGCCCAGGACGACCGGGTGCTTTACTGCGATACGGACGTGCTGTTTTACCGTCCGCTTGATGAACTTTTTGCGCAGCAGCCGACGTATGTGGGCATGGCCAGGGAATACACGGCGCCCTTTTTTCACCAGTACCAGCAGCTGTCGTACGAATACAGGGGCGCCAGCTACACGGTGCCCCTGCCGTTTCCCATCTGGACATATTCGAGCGGCGTGGCCCTGTTTAATCTGGAAAGGCTGCGCAAGCGCGATTTTATCGGGCACTTCATGGCCTTTTGCAGAGAGAACGAATCGCGCATCGGCAACCTTGACCAGTCGCTGATCAATTATTTTTTTGGCAAGCGCATCACCCGGCTGGACGACTGCTGGAACTGCCCGCCGTACCGTGAGGAATGCAGGGATGCTGCGCGGATAGTGCACTTTCACGGGCCAAAACCATGGGAGCACAACAGGCCCGAGCTGGCCGACCTGCGCATCAACCATTACACCTACATGCGTGAGCGCTGGATGGAATACCTGACCCCGCAGGAGCGTGCGCTTGTGCAGAGCTGGGCCTGAAAACGGGGTTGCGTCAGAATGCGCGGCAGGCGGGGCGGACGGTCTGGATTTGTTCTGGCCTCTGAAGTATTTTGCGCATTGACCGATAAGAATGAAAACCGGGCCTTAAAAACCCCAATTAACGCAGTCGGCAACGGCGCGTAACAGGCCGGGCCGCAGCGGTTGCGGCGGTTCAAGGGCCGAAAACGCCCGCTTATACCATGGAGGCCATCCCATGACGGATACAATGGACGCGGCGCAAGCGCCGAGGCTGGAGGCGCAGGACTCTGGCCAGGAACATGACGGCGATCTGCTCCAGCTCGTCACCTTTCGCATTGGCGAAGAAGAATTCGGGGTTGATATCCTTTCTGTTCAGGAAATCATCCGGCTCATGCAGATTACCATGGTGCCCCATGCCGCAGCGTTTATCGAAGGCGTCATCAACCTGCGCGGCAAGGTTATTCCCGTCATCAACATGCGCACCCGGTTCAGCATGCCCGCAGTGGAGCATGACGCCAACACGCGCATTGTGGTGATGGAATTCAACCAGAAGATCGTGGGTTTTCTGGTTGACGGCGTGTCCGAAGTGCTGCGCATCCCCGCCTCAACCGTCGAACCCGCGCCCCCGGTAGTGTGCGGTATCGGCTCGGAATACATACGCGGGGTGGGCAAGCTCGAAGACCGTCTGCTCATTCTGCTTGACCTCGACACGTTATTGAGCGACATGAACGCCGATGCGGGTTAGCATGGCGGCCAGGCGCGCACCCCTGAATCTGCACGGACGGCGGGTTTGTTGAAGCCCGGCGGCCTGCGCTTTTTTGAGTGAACGACGCGCAGCCTGAAGCCAAAGCCAGCCGGAGCGGCCCAGCCGCCACGGTCATGCCGCCGCAGCAGGAGGCCTTATGTCCATGCGTCTTTCCCGTTCCATTGTGGGTGAAGCAGAAGCCCGCGCCGTCAGCCGCGTCATCACTGAAGACGGCTACCTCGGCATGGGCAACGAGGTGCGCCTTTTTGAAGAAGAAGTGGCGCACTACATTGGCGTCAAGCCCAGTCAGGTTATCACGGTCAATACCGGTACAGCGGCCCTGCATCTGGCTGTGGACGCCGTTGCCGCGCAGTGCCGCGTAGACGGCAAACCCGAAGTCCTCGTTCCATCGCTTACCTTTGTGGCGTCTTTTCAGGCCATTACAGCCGCAGGCTGCATGCCTGTGGCCTGCGATGTGCTGGCAGAAACCGGCACCATTGATCTTGCCGACGCCGGGCGCCGCGTGACCCCCCGCACCATTGCCATCATGCCAGTGCACTATGCCAGCAACCCCTGGCATCTCGATGACGTGTACAGTTTTGCACGCGACAGGGGCCTGCGCGTTGTGGAAGACGCCGCTCATGCCTTTGGCTGCAAAAGCCACGGCCGCATGATCGGCAGCTTTGGCGACATGGTCTGCTTCAGCTTTGACGGCATAAAAAATATCACCTGCGGCGAAGGCGGCTGTCTGGTTGCCTTTGACGAAGAGGCCGGGCAGCTGGCTTCGGACGCCCGCCTGCTCTCTGTGGCCAACGATGCGCAAAAGCGCTTTACGGGCGGGCGCTCGTGGGATCCGGACGTCAAGCGGCAGGGCTGGCGCTACCATATGAGCAACATCATGGCCGCCATTGGCCGCGTACAGCTTGGACGCCTTGAGGCGGAATTCATACCGGCCAGGCGGGCGCTTACGGCCATTTATGAAGAACGGCTCGCCGGGGTGGACGGTCTGGCGCTGCTGGCCACTGACCCGCAGGACTTTGTTGTGCGCCACATCATGCCCGTGCGTGTGCTTGACGGCCGCAAGGACGCTGTCAAGGAATTTTTGGCCGCGCGGGATATCCCCACCGGCGTGCACTACAAGCCCAACCACCTGTTGAGCTGCTTTGGCGGGGGAGCCCAGTCGCTGCCCGTAACAGAGCAACTCTATGCCGAGCTGGTAACCCTGCCCCTGCACCCCGGCCTCAGCGTCGAAGATGTGGAGAGCGTGTGCGACGCGCTTGTTGCGGCACTGAAGTAACCGCATCCGCAAGGGCTGCCCGACGTGGCTAGCGGCTGGCAAAACCTGCCGGGCTGCTCCCGGCTTGCGGCGCTGGCGCGCGGGCTTTTGGCCCGGCGCTGGGTGCGCTTTGGCATTGTGGGCGGCGCGGCTTCGGCGAGCTACTTTTTGCTGGGGTTGCTGTTTGTCAACGTGCTGCAGCTGCCTATACTGGCGGGCAATGCCCTGGCCTTTGCGCTCAGTTTTATCGTATCCTATCTTGGGCAATGCCTGTGGACGTTCCGCGCGGCGGATGCGGGCGCGGGCATTGCCACCCACCGCTCCATGCTGCCGCGCTATGCGGCTACCCAGGCCGTGGGCCTGGGCCTGAATTCAGCCATTATCTGGCTGCTCATGCAAATGGGCGTTCCCTATGCCTGGGCCATGCCCATAGCTGTATTGCTTGTGCCGGTTATGGTCTATATGCTGTGCAAAATCTGGGTATTCAAAAAACAGGCGTCGTTTGCCCCGGCCAGGGCAGGGCAGACGCCTCCGCAACCATCGGCCGTCTCCGGCCCTGCCCGCAACAAGGATAACGCATGAATGCCCCAGCTGTTTCGGTTATCATGAACTGCCTGAACAGTTCCCGCGATCTGCGCGAAGCCATGGACAGCCTCATGGCCCAGACCTTTGCGGATTTTGAAGTCATTTTTTGGGACAATTGCTCCACTGACGAGAGCCCCGCCATTGCCCGGAGTTACGGTGACAGGGTGCGCTATTTTCGCGGTGAGACCATCGTGCCCCTGGGCGAGGGGCGCAACCTGGCGCTGGCCCAGGCGCGCGGGCGCTATCTGGCCTTTCTCGACTGCGACGACGTGTGGAAACCCACCAAGCTGGAGCGTCAGGTCGCCCTGTTTGAAGCCAACCCCCGCGTGGGGCTGGTATGCACCGATACGGAAATTTTTGACGGCAGGCGGGTGCTCAAACGGCTGTTTGCCGAAACCTCGCCCGCAAGAGGCATGGCCTTTGCCGCGCTGATGCAGCGGCAGTGGATATCCATGTCGTCGGCCATGGTCAGCCGCGAGGCGTTGACGAGCCTTTCGGCGGATAAAATTCCCTCCGGGCAGGGCAGCAACGGGGGCTGGTTTGACCAGAGCCTCAACGTGTGCGAAGAGGCCGACGTTTTTTATCGCATTGCCCACGACTGGGAACTGGACTTTGTGGATGAGCCCCTGACCCTGTGGCGGGTACACGGCAACAACACCACGTTCAGAAAATTTGGGCAATTTGCCGATGAAACCCTGCGCATACTTGAAAAACATCGGATGCTTTATCCCGGATATGATCAGGAATATGCGGAGCTTGTAGCTATGATGACCCGCAGGGCGGGTTTTCAGAAAGCCGTGGCGCTGTGGCGCGAGGGGCGCAACAGCGCCGCCCGCGAGGCCATAAAGCCCTGGCGGTACAGCGGTCTCAAGTTCAAGATTTTCTGGTGGGCCAGTTACCTGCCTGGAGTTTTTTTTGACATGGCTGCCCGCCTCTATTTCGCGCTACCCGCCAATTTTCGACAATAGCGCTAAGTTTTGTGTCGTCAATATAGTAAAAACGTGTTGTTTTTTTGGCTAAAAGATTATATTCGCTCTCAATGGTCTTAGAGGGGGATAGGGTAGTATTACAGGGTCGCACGGAAGGGACTCCGCACTGCCATAAGCCCCCTAGTAACACATAACAGTTGAGGGTCTGTTATATGGCTTGGACACAAGTGTATGATCCGGTTGGCGGAGCTGTGGTTTCCGCCCTGCTGGCAGGTATCCCCCTGATCAGCCTTTTCTACATGCTGGCCGTGCGTCGTGCTAAGGGGCACTACGCTGCGGCTCTTGCCGTTGGCCTTTCTTTCGTTCTGGCGGTTGCCGTCTGGGGCATGCCGTTCGGCACCGCCTTCGGCGCTCTGACCTACGGCGCGGCCTTCGGTCTTTTCCCCATCATCTGGATCGTTATTACGGCGGTCTGGGTGTACAACATGACTGTGGAATCGGGCGAATTTGAGTACATCAAAGAATCGCTCGCCCGTCTGACCGACGACCGTCGTCTGCAGGCCATCTTTATCGCCTTCGCCTTTGGTTCCTTCATTGAAGGCACCGCCGGCTTCGGCACGCCTGTGGCCATTACCGCCGCCATGCTCGTGGGCCTTGGTTTCCGCCCCCTGTACGCCGCCGGCATCTGTCTGATCGCCAACACCGCCCCTGTGGCCTTTGGCGCCATTGGTATCCCGATCATCGTCGGCGCGCAGGTTTCCGGTATTCCGGAAATGCACGTCAGCCAGATCGTGGGCCGTCAGCTGCCCTTCCTTTCCGTGCTTGTGCCCCTGTGGCTCTGCGTGGTTATGTGCGGCTTCAAGCGCGCCATGGAAGTTCTGCCCGCCATTGTTGTGGCTGGTGTGAGCTTTGCCGGTTCGCAGTACCTGTTCTCCAACCACCACGGCGCGACCCTGCCCGACATCATGTCGGCCCTGATCACCATCGTCGCCATGGTGTTGTTGCTGCGCGTGTGGAAGCCCAAGACCGTTTGGCGCTTTGAGGGTGAAAAGGAAACCGTGCTCAGCGGCGCCGCCCCCTCTACGGGCGTTGTGCTGCGTGCCTGGCTGCCCTATATCGTGCTGGCCGTCATGGTGTTCTTGTGGGGCTTGCCCCAGTTCAAGAACATGCTGAACGCCGTGCCCGGCGCGGTGCTCAAGTTCTCCTGGCCCGCTCTTGACGGCATGGTGAACAAGGCTGCCCCCATTCTGGCCGCCGGCAAGGACCCCAACTACCCCGCAGTGTTCGTGTTTAACTGGCTCTCCGCCGGTGGCACGGCCATTCTGCTGGCTGGGTTCTTCTCTGTGCCTTTCATGCCTGGTTATTCGTTCGGCAAGGCCGTCAGCTGCCTTTTCCGCACCATTCACCAGCTGCGCTTCCCCATCGCGACCATCGCCATGATTCTGGGTCTGGCCTACCTCATGAACTACTCCGGCATGAGCTCCACCCTGGGTATTGCCTTTACCCTTACCGGCCCGCTGTTCCCGCTCTTCTCGCCCCTGTTGGGCTGGATGGGCGTGTTCCTGACCGGTTCGGACACCTCTTCCAACGCCCTGTTCTGCGGTATGCAGCGCTCGACGGCTGAAGTGGTGGGCATGGATCCGGCCCTGGCCGTTGCCGCCAACTCTTCCGGTGGTGTTACCGGTAAGATGATTTCGCCCCAGTCCATCAGTGTGGCAACTGCTGCCACCAACCTGGTCGGTCACGAAGGCGATCTCTTCCGCTTTACGCTTGGGCACAGCTTGGCCATGACGGGCTTTATCTGCGTGCTCACCTACCTGCAGTCCAACGTGCTGCACTGGATGCTGCCGTAAACGTGGTTTACCTTCCGTAATGCGACGCCGCCCCGCAAGGGGCGGCGTTTTTGCGTTTTTGCGGCGTATGCAGGGATCGGCCCCCGCGTAAAAACCGGTCTCTCGCTATGCCTTGCCGGGCAAGCATTTTGGCCAGTCTTGCCAGCCGGGCTTGCGTGCTTTATGGTGCGCTGCAATGCTTGGAGGAGTAAATGGATTCGCAGCAGGTCTCTTTTTCTACTATCATCAAATCGCTGGGCCTTGTGTTTGGCGATATCGGCACAAGCCCCATCTACACGCTGGCCGTCATATTTTTACTCACAGAACGCACGGAGGCCCATTTTATCGGCATCTTGTCGCTGATAATCTGGACCTTGCTGCTGCTTGTGACAGTGGGCTACGCGTGGCTCGCCATGAGCCTGAGCAAGGGCGGCGAGGGTGGAACCATTGTGCTGCTTTCCATTTTGCGGCCGCTGCTCAAATCGTCCAAAAAGCTTGGTGTTGCTTCGGTGCTGGCCTTTGTGGGCGTGTCGCTGCTCATCGGCGACGGGGTCATCACACCCGCCATTTCCATTCTCTCCGCCGTGGAAGGCCTGACCCTTGTGCCCGGACTGGAAGATACGTCCAAGGGCGTCATTGTGGGGCTGGCGCTGGCAATCACTGTAGTGCTGTTTGCCGTGCAGCGGCGGGGCAGCGGTGCTGTCTCCGTTGTTTTTGGCCCTGTCATGGCCCTGTGGTTCGGGGTGCTGGCTTTTTCGGGCGGGGTCTCCATTGTGCAGACGCCGCAGGTGATCAAGGCCCTGAACCCCTGGTACGCCATTGATTTTATGATTCACAACGGTCTGGTGAGCTTTTTTGTGCTTTCAGAGGTCATACTGTGCGCAACCGGCGGCGAGGCTCTGTATGCGGATATGGGGCACATGGGGCGCAAGCCCATCATTGCCGCCTGGGGCATTGTGCTTCTGGCCCTGATTGCCAGCTACATGGGACAGACTTCGTTTCTGATCCGCAACCCAGGCGCGGAAAACGTGCTGTTTGAAATGATCAACAGCCAGGCGCACTATCTCTACGTCCCCTTTCTTGCGCTCAGCCTGATGGCGACAGTCATTGCCTCTCAGGCGCTCATTAGCGGGCTGTTTTCTATCATGTATCAGAGCATGGCCACCCATATCATGCCGCTGTTTAAGGTCGATTACACCTCCAAGGAGCTGCATTCGCAGATCTACATCAATTCGGTGAACTGGGGCCTGTTTATCGCGGTGGTGCTTGTGATCTGCGGCTTTGGCGAATCGCACAAGCTGGCCGCCGCCTATGGTCTGGCGGTTACGGGCACTATGACCATCACCGGTATTTTTATGGTGTGGATATTCCACCTGCAGGGCAGAAACTTTAAAGCCGTGATTGCGGCCTTTGTCTGCGCTCTTGATTTTGTCTATCTGCTGGCAAACTTCTATAAGTTCCCGCACGGCGGCTACTGGTCCATACTTATTTCGCTTATCCCGCTTTCGGTTATCCTTGTGTACACGCAGGGGCAGAAGGCCGCCTACCAGCGCATGCGCCCCATGGGCAAAGAGCAGTTTTTAAAGAAATTTGCCGAAGAAAAAGCCCAGGGGCACACCATACGGGGCACAGCTATCTTTTTTTTGCGCAATCTGGACAAGGTTTCGCCCTACATTGTCAAAACCATGTTCAGCAACGGCATCATTTATGAGCAAAACATCATGCTGTGCATGGCGCGTACCTATGAACCCACGGGCGTGATCTGGCGCTTTGCCGAAGACCCGGCGGAAGGTATCCGCGTTTTTGAAGTTTCTGCGGGCTATATGGAAGTTGTGGACATCGACCACATCATGTCCGAGGCGGGCATAAAGCCGCGGGTTATCTTTTACGGCGTGGAGGACATCCTCACCAGCTCCCCGCTGTGGCGTATTTACGCCCTGATCAAAAAGTTGGCCCCGTCGTTTGTGCAGTTTTACAAAATGCCGGTGCACGCCGTGCACGGGGTCATAAGCAGAATTGACATGTAAGGCTGCCGCCGTGCTGGGCAAAAGGAGGCTCCGGATGTACAATTTCGCGCGCCCTGTGCGCCTGTTGCTGCTCTGCCTTACGGCTGGACTCTGGCTTGGGGGCTGTGCCCAGCAGCAACGGCAACCTCTCTCGTTTGACGACCAGCAGGCACTGGCTGCCAACAGGCAGTGCAGGGCCGAAGCCACGCAGATGAACAACGAGTGGCGCGGGGACACCAGTTATTTTCCCTGGCGATCCTATTACAATATGTGCATGCGGCGGTTTGAGGTAAGTGATGAACAGATGCGCAGACTCCGGCTGCCGTAAACGGCCTCGTCCTGCACGGTGGCTGCCGAATTGCCCTGCGAGGCATGACGTTATCGGCTAGCTGTCAACCGGGCGTCTCTGGCGGCGTTATAAGGCTTTTTTTAAAAATTTACGACCACCGCTAGCCCTTGCAGGCAATGGCGCCGGGAAGGCCGTTTTTGCTCCAAATTTGCCAATGCCTTGAAGCGGGCAGGTGCTGATGCGCATATAAACAAAGGGTGACTTTTCAGTCACCCTTTTTGCATTTGCTGGTTATTCGTCCCCGACTTTAAGCGCCGCCAAAAACGCTTCCTGCGGCAGCTCGACGTTGCCCATGCGCTTCATGCGTTTTTTGCCTTCCTTCTGCTTTTCCAACAGTTTGCGCTTACGGGTGATGTCGCCGCCGTAGCACTTGGCCGTGACGTCCTTGCGGAAAGCCGAGACGGTCTCGCGGGCGATGATCTTTTGTCCGATTGCCGCCTGAATGGCCACCTGGAACAGCTGGCGCGGGATGCTGCGCTTGAGCTTGAGCGCCAGTCCGCGCCCGTAGGTGTAGGCACGGTCGCGGTGCACAATGACCGCCAAGGCGTCAACGGTTTCGCCATTGAGCATGATGTCGAGCCGCACGAGATCTGAGGCGCGGTAGTCCAGCGGGTGGTAGTCCATGGAGGCGTAGCCGCGCGTGGCCGACTTGAGCCGGTCAAAAAAGTCGTAAACAATTTCCGCAAAAGGCAGCTCATAGGTCACGACAACGCGGTTGGTTGCCAGGTAGTGCAGGTTTTTTTGCGTGCCGCGCTTTTCTTCGCACAGTTTCATGACATTGCCCACGTAGTCGTTGGGCACGTGGATGTCCATGGTTACGTATGGCTCGTACAGCGCACGTATCTTGGTGGGGTCTGGCAGGTGGCTGGGGTTGTCGATGTCCATGCTTTTGCCGTCGTTGGTGTCCACCTTGTAGACCACCGAGGGCGCGGTGGCGATGAGGCTGACCTCAAATTCGCGTTCCAGCCGCTCCTGAATGATCTCCATATGCAGCAAGCCCAAAAAGCCGCAGCGAAAGCCAAAACCAAGGGCCTGCGAGGTTTCCGGCTCAAATGAAAAGGCCGCGTCGTTGAGCTGCAGCTTTTCCAGAGCGGTTTTGAGGTTCTCGTATTCGTCGGATTCCGTGGGGTACAGACCGCAAAAAACCATGGGCTTCACTTCGGTAAAGCCGGGCACGGGCGATGAGGCCGGGTTGTCTGCAAGGGTGATGGTGTCGCCCACGCGGGCGTCGCCCAGGTCCTTGATGGAGCCGCACATAAAGCCCACTTCGCCAGTATGCAGTGCGGCGACGTCTGTGGCCTCGGGCGAAAAAACGCCCAGCCGCAGCACTTCATATTCTTTGCCCGTGCTCATAAGACGCACGATCTCGTTGAGCTTGATGGCCCCGTCCATTACACGGAAAAGAATCACCACACCCTGATAGCTGTCGTACCAGGAGTCGAAAATAAGCGCCTTGAGAGGAGCTTTTTCGTCGCCGTGGGGTGCTGGCAGGCGGTGCACAATGGCTTCTAGCACTGCGTCCACGCCCATGCCGGTTTTGGCGGAGACGGGCAGGGCGCCTGCGCAGTCGAGACCGATGCTTTCTTCAATCTCGGCCTTGACGCGGTCCACTTCGGCGCTGGGCAGGTCGATCTTGTTGAGCACGGGGACGATTTCGTGGTCATGGTCAAGAGCGAGATACACGTTGGCCAGCGTCTGCGCCTCGACGCCCTGCGTGGCGTCTACCACCAGCAGCGCGCCTTCGCAGGCTGCCAGAGAGCGCGAGACTTCATAGTTGAAGTCCACATGGCCGGGCGTATCGATGAGGTTAAGCTCGTACATCTGCCCGTCTTGTGCGGTGTAGGGAATGCGCACTGTCTGGGCCTTGATGGTGATGCCGCGCTCCCGTTCCAGATCCATTTTGTCTAGGTACTGCTGACGCGCCTCCCGCTTGCTGACAACCTGGGTCAGCTCAAGAATGCGGTCGGCCAGGGTGGATTTGCCATGGTCGATGTGGGCGATAATGCAAAAATTGCGGATATTTTCCTGCTTGGGCATGGTCATGTCCTGGGAAACCGGATGGGGTTGGCGGCTGTTTTCCGCGTTGAACCTGTATCAATATCCAAGATTCGCGCGGAAGTCTATTTGCTGTTGGGTGCATTTTAGCATGGACGGCTAACGGCTTCTGCTGCGGGTAAGTTGAGGCGTGCAAGCTCGCGTTTGTTTACGCGCGGGCGACCAGAGATCCCGCAGGGGGCAGGCCATATCAAGAAGGTGGCTTTGCGTTGGGCCGACATTACAAAAGCAAAGCCGCAACAGCGCGGAAGCATTCCACGCGGCTGCGGCTCCACAAATCTGAAAATTGGTAGCTCAGCGAAGCTGGGCCAGCTGCAAACGCACAATAGCGCGTTGCAGAGCGGCTTCAGCGCGGGTGATGTCCACCTTTTCGTCATGACTGGTGATGCGCTTTTCGGCGCGTTCCTTGGCAGCCATGGCACGGGCGGTGTCAATGCTGTCCGCCAGCTCTGCCGATTCGGCAAGCACGGTGAGCACATCGTTGTTCACATCGGCGAAACCGCCAGAGATGAAAACATGCTCATCCTTGCCGCCGGCGCGGTAGCGCAGGCCACCGATCTTCAGGGCGGAAAGCAGGGAAACGTGCTTGGGCAGCACGCCGAATTCGCCCTCAATGCCAGGGCAGACGGCCATTTCCACTTCGCCGCTTACCACGGTTTTGTCCGGCGTAACCACTTCAAGTTGCAGCGTGCCCATAGGTACTCCTTCGCTCCTGATATACGCAGATGGCCAGGTTTGGGTCGCGCCTGACCGGCGCGACCCATAACCTCAAAGCGTTGCGGTTAACGCCTTACTTTTCTTCCTGCAGCTTACGCTGCTCGTACTTGGCAACGGCCTGTTCAATGCCGCCCAGCATGTAGAAGTCGCCTTCCGCCATGTGGTCGTAATCGCCGTCCAGGATGCCCTTGAAGCCATTGATGGTGTCTTCAAGCTTCACATACTGGCCAGGGGTGCCGGTGAAGGTTTCGGCCACATGGAAGGGCTGCGAGAGGAAGCGCTGAATGCGGCGCGCGCGCGCAACAGTCAGCTTGTCTTCGTCAGACAGTTCGTCCATACCGAGGATGGCGATGATGTCCTGCAGTTCTTTGTACTTCTGCAGCACCATCTGCACACGACGGGCCACCATGTAGTGATCTTCGCCCACAACATTGGGGTCGAGGATGCGCGAGGTGGAGTCGAGCGGGTCCACGGCGGGGTAAATGCCCAGTTCCGCGATCTGGCGGGAAAGCACGAGCGTGCCGTCCAAGTGCGAGAACGTGGTGGCCGGGGCCGGGTCGGTCAAGTCGTCGGCAGGGACGTAAACGGCCTGCACCGACGTGATCGAACCGTTGTTGGTCGAGGTGATGCGTTCCTGCAAGGCGCCAAGGTCAGTACCCAGGGTGGGCTGGTACCCCACGGCCGAGGGCATGCGGCCAAGCAGAGCGGACACTTCGGAACCAGCCTGCGTGAAACGGAAGATGTTGTCGATGAAGAGCAGCACGTCCTGGTGTTCTTCATCACGGAAGTATTCCGCGCAGGCAAGGGCCGTAAGGGCCACGCGGGCACGGGCTCCCGGAGGTTCGTTCATCTGGCCGTACACAAGTGTGGCGCGTTCCAGAACGCCCGCTTCCTTGAGTTCGTGGTACAAGTCGTTGCCTTCACGGGTGCGTTCGCCCACGCCCGCGAAAACCGACGAGCCGCCGTGCTGCTTGGCGATGTTGTTGATCATCTCCATCAGAATAACAGTCTTGCCCACGCCAGCGCCGCCGAAGAGGCCCATCTTGCCGCCCTTGGGGAAGGGAACAAGCAGGTCAACGACCTTGATGCCGGTTTCAAGCAGTTCCACCTTGGTGTTCAGGTCTGTAAAGGCCGGAGCAGGACGGTGGATGGGATAGTATTTTTCAGCGTTAACCGGGCCCAGTTCGTCAACGGGGCGACCGATGACGTTCAGGATACGGCCAACAGCGGCCTTGCCAACGGGAACCATGATGGGGTTCCCGGTGTCGACCGCGTCCATGCCGCGGACGAGACCTTCGGTGGCGTCCATGGCGATGGTACGAACGACGTTGTCGCCCAGGTGCTGCGCAACCTCACAGATGAGGCTGGGAGCATCGCTATTGTTCGGGTTGGTTATCTCCAGGGCGGTGAAGATATTCGGCAGGTTGCCGTCGCTGAACTCTACGTCCACCACGGCGCCGATAACCTGAACGACTTTACCGATGTTTTTGCTCATGTTTGGCTCCTTAACCCTTCAGCGCTTCAGCGCCGCCGACGATGTCGATGAGGTCGCTGGTGATGGAAGCCTGCCGCGTCTTGTTATAGAGCCGCGTCAGCATGTTGATCATCTCGTTGCAGTTACGGGTGGCGTTGTCCATAGCGGCCATGCGGGCGGCGTGCTCGCTGGCCGAGGTGTCCAACATGCCACGGTAAACCTGCACTTTGACATAGCGGGGCAAAAGCTCCGCCAACAGCTTTTCTTCCTGCGGCTCGTACACGTATTCACAGTGGGGTGTACCAGCTGTGTCGGCAACTTCTTCGGCTTCCGGCGTTTGCAACGGCAGAAGGCGAAGGGTGCGCGGGGGCTGGCTGCCCATGGATACAAACTCGCCGTAAATCAGCCACACTTCGTCGAGTGCGAAGGTTTCGTAGCCGTGTATGACTTCCTGAGCCACTGAGCTGGCCAGAGGGAAGTCAATGCTACCCATGCGGTCGCCATAGGCAGTGAAAATCGTGTGACCGGCAGAACGAATGGCGTCGCGGCCTTTACGTCCTACACAGGCAAAGCTGATCTCCATTCCTGCCTCGGCCTTTTCCTTCGCCAGCCGCAGAGCGGTGGCGATGATATTGCCGTTAAAGCTGCCGCACAGACCACGGTCTGATGTAACCAGCACGATGGCGCAGTGCTTCTTTTCCTCATGCTCTGCCAGCAGGGGGTGGGCGTTGCCCTCCACCTTGCTCGACAGTTCGGCGAGCACGTCGCGGTATTTGGCCGCGTACGGCCTGAAGCGCTCGATGCGGGCCTGGGCGCCGCGCAGTTTCGCCGAGGCCACCATGTTCATGGCCTTGGTGATCTGCTTGGTCTTACCGACCCCCACGATCTTCATTTTTACGTCTTTGAGTGAAGGCATGCTTATCTCCCGTATGGAGGGGGCCCCTAGGCCTTCCAGCCCTGCTTGAAGGCGGTAATGGCCTCGGTGAGCGCTTTTTCCACAGCCTCGTCAATGACTTTCTTATCTTTGATTGCGTCAAGCACATCCTTACGCGTGTCACGCATAAAGGTGAGCATGTCGTCTTCAAACTTGCGGATACTGTCCACCGGCACGTCATCCATGAAGCCACGGGTAGCGGCAAAAATGGAAGCCACCTGCTCATGCGAGGGCATGGGCTTGTACTGGGGCTGCTTGAGCAGTTCCACCAGACGTGCACCACGGTCAAGCTTGGCCTTGGTGGTTTTGTCCAAGTCAGAACCGAACTGGGCAAAAGCCGCAAGTTCACGGTACTGAGCAAGGTCGAGACGCATGGTGCCGGCGACCTGCTTCATGGCCTTGATCTGCGCGGCGCCACCCACGCGGGACACGGAAAGGCCCACGTTAATGGCCGGACGCACACCGGCGTTGAAGAGGTTGGGTTCCAGGTACACCTGACCGTCGGTGATGGAGATCACGTTGGTGGGGATGTACGCGGAAACGTCGCCTGCCTGGGTTTCAATGATGGGCAGAGCCGTCAAAGAACCGGCGCCCAGGCTGTCGTTCACCTTCGCGGCGCGTTCAAGCAAACGCGAGTGGAGGTAGAACACGTCGCCGGGGAAAGCTTCACGTCCCGGGGGGCGGCGGAGCAGCAGCGACATCTGGCGATAAGCCACGGCCTGCTTGGAAAGGTCGTCGTAAATGATGAGGGCGTGCTTGCCGTTGTTGCGGTAGTACTCGGCCATTGCGCAGCCGGTGTATGCCGCAATGTACTGCAAGGGCGCAGGATCGGACGCCGTGGCTGAAATGATGGTGGTGTATTCCAGTGCGCCGTAACGGCGCAAGGTGTCGGCCACCAGAGCCACGGAAGACTTCTTTTGGCCGATGGCCACGTAGAAGCAGTGAATGTCCGTTTCTTTCTGCGCCAGGATGGCGTCAAGGCAAACGGCGGTCTTACCAGTCTGGCGGTCGCCAATGATAAGTTCGCGCTGTCCGCGGCCGATAGGCGTCATGGCGTCGATGGCCTTAAGGCCGGTGGGCATGGGCTCATGCACGCTCTTACGCGCGATGATGCCAGGGGCCTTGATTTCCACCGGGCGCACTTGCGTGGAGTCGATGGGTCCAAGGCCGTCGATGGGCTCACCCAGAGGGTTGAGCACGCGCCCCATAACGCTGTCGCCCACGGGCACGGAGAAGATCTTGCCGGTACGCTTGACCGGGTCGCCTTCCTTGATGCCCACGTCCGAACCGAGCAGGGCCACGCCGACGTTGTCTTCTTCGAGGTTGAGCACCATACCCATGACGCCGCCGGGAAATTCCAGCAGTTCCATGGACATGGCGTTCTGCACCCCATAGACACGGGCGATACCGTCACCGACGTAGAGCACGGTGCCGGTTTCGCTCATTTCTACGCGCTGCTCGTAGTTTTGGATTTGATCCTCAATGATCTTGCTAATCTCTTCCGCTTTGATCTGCATGTGCTATTCACCCCTCTTGAATGTCTCCCGAAGGATTCCCAACTGCGCGCGCAGACTTGCGTCCAGCACCCGGTCACCCATTTTGAGCACCATACCCCCTAGTATGTCTTTGTCCACGGCAAAGGTCAGCTCGATATCGGTTCCCGCCTTCTTTTGGAGGGTATCCTTGAGCTTAGACTGTTTGTCTGCGGAAAGTTGTACTGCGGTTATACACTGGCCGCGGATAATACCCTTGGCCTCGTCCAGCAGTTTGCCGTACCACTCTGCGATCCCTTTGAGAAAGGCAAGCCTTTCTTTGTCTGCCAGCAGAAAGCAGAAGTTGCGCATGGTGGTGTCGGCCTTAAGCTTGCCCAGCAGTTTGTCGAGAACTGCCTTTTTTTCTTCCACGCCGATAACAGGGCTTTTCAGGGTAAGGTCAAGCCCAGGCGCAGTGGCAAGCAGCTTGCCAAGAGCTGCCAGGCATTCACCGTGCGAGCTCAGGGCTGCTTCCCCTTCCTTTTTGCCCAACGCAAAGATTGCGTTGGCGTACCTGCGTGCAACCACGGTGTCGATCAATGGAGCACCACCTTGTTAAGGGAGTTGGCGATAAGCTTGTCGTGCTCGGCCGCGTTGAGCTTAGCGCTAAGGGCCTTCTCGGCGGCGTTCACGATTTCATCGGCAATGGAGGCGCGCACTTCAGCGAAGATGGCGCGGCCTTCATTTTCCGCCGTTAGGCGCGCCTGCTCCACAATCTGAGCGGCCTGGCGGTGAGCCTCTTCCACAATGCCCTGCTTGAGGGCTTCGGCCTGCTGGCGGCTTTCGGCCAAAATGGCCTCGCGCTCAACATTAAGGTTAGCAATGCGGGCTTCTACCGAAGCCAGTTGCTCCTTGGCCGTCTTGCGACGTTCGTCAAGATTGTCCAGGGCATTCTTGATACCTTCGCGGCGGTTCTTAAAGAAACGCTTGGCCAGATCGCCGACGAAGTGCCAGAGGATGCCGGCAAAAATCACGAAGTTGAGCACGCGCCAGCCGAAGTCGCCCCAACGCGGCGCTGCATGTCCCTCAGAAGCCATGGCTCCTGCAGGAATGGCCACCAGCGCGGCAAAGGCAATAACGAGCGGCAGGATAAACCCCGCGTGTTTCCATCTGCTCAAAGCCCACCCCCTCTGTTCGATAATATGCCGATTCAAAACAGTTCCCAATGATGCCCGCAACGCGCAGCGCTGCGGAGCGGCCCGCAAAGGCCTGAGTCAGCGCCGCTTGCTAGCTCTTGATCAGCCGGTCGGCAAGGCGGGAAGAAAATTCGCCCACCTGCTTGCGCAGCGCGTCAAGAGTTTCCGCAGCCTGTGCCTGCAGCGAGGCGCGGGTTTCAGCCAGAATGTTGCGGGCGCTCTGCTGTGCTTCGCCCACCAGCTTCTGCTGTTCTGCCACGCCAGCGGCGCGGCCGTCCTCACGGTTGCTGCCTGCGTCCTGACGGGCGCGGGCCAGTTCGGCCTCATAGTTGGTGAGCCGTTCGCCAGCCTGATACTCGAAAGAGCCGGCTTCTTCGGCCATGTCATCCATGACGCCGTTGCGCTTTTTGATGATTTCGCGGATGGGGCGAATCAGGAGGATGTTAAGCACGTAAATAGCGATAAAGAAATTCGCCAGCTGAAAAAGCAGGGTGACATTTAAGTCCAGCATGCCGCATCCTCCATATGAATTGCGGATTGAAGGAGTTGAAAATACATAAAGCCCTTGCAACATAGCCCCTTGCCCCTGTTATGTCAAAGGGTATTGGTGACAAATTTCGCAAACTCCGCAATTTTTTTCCCGCGAGCCCCGTTCAGGCTTCTGGGAGTCGAGGAAAATGCCAGCCTTGATGTTCGTCGGCGTGCACTGCATCGACCGCGCAGAAAAAATGCGTTGGTGTTGGCTGTTTAAACAAACAAATAAAGTGCAGCGGCAACAATGGCGGCGCGTGCAGCAGCCAATTGTGTGGTAAGCAGCAATGCAATTGCAGTGTTGCAGTGTTGCAGGCGGGGCAGAAAGGAAGATGTGTTTGAGAAGAAAGACACAAAGCAATGCAAAATCTGATTTAACAGGTCTGCATTATTCCTGGTTTGCCAATCATACGATGATCGAGTGGGCCGGGTCGTACCCGGCCTGGGCGAGCCACTGGGCGGCTTCTTCCGCTGCGCCGTGAACTGTCAGGGCGTTGAGAATGCGGCAGCGGCCTGGCGGAGGCAGCGCGCTGCGGCCCTTGACGGGCACCCCCAGCACTGTGTTGCCGATCTTGCGCGGATCAACGTCTACATATGCCGCAGGTACAACACCCAGACGCCATAGCGGGGCGAGGCGCTGGCGGGCAACCCGCCCCGCGCCGATCACCCATACATGTGGATGAAAGGGGTTGTTGCGTTCAAGCCAGCGGGCCAGCCAGACTGCCCGCAGGTTGTCGCAGGCCGCGCGTGCGTAGCGTTGGTCGGCACGGGTCGCACGGGTGGGGGCGTCGTTCCACACCAGCAGCCGTTGCGGCAGTTTGTCCATTACCGCGCCGCTGTCGAGCCAGCGCAGCCATATTTCCCAGTCTTCGGCAAAGTCGCCGTGGCGGTACGCGCCCCATCGATCAACGCACTGGCGGCGAAACATGACCGAAGGATGACAGACTGGCGTATCCCGAAAGCGGGCGCGGCTGATCTGTTCATGGTTCAAAAGGCAGTTCTGCCAGTCCACAAAGTGCGCAAAGCCGTACGCCGACTTCCGGTCGCCGCCAAAAGCCACGCAGGTGGCGGAAAGGTCAACGCAGGGATTGTCAAACAGGTGGGCCGCCTGCAGGGCCAGCCGCTGCGGATGCGCTGCATCGTCCGCGTCCATGCGCGCCAGGTATGCGCCGCGAGCGGCGACAAGCCCGGCGTTGAGGGCGGCCACAATGCCGCCGTGGGGCAGGTGCAGGGAGCGCAACCGGTGGCCTAGAAGGCGCGCCGAGCCCCAGTGCCGCAAAATCTGCCGGGTGTCGTCAGTGGAGCCGTCGTCGACGACAACGACTTCAAAATCCGGCAGGGGAGCGCTGGCGGCGGGCTGCTGGTCGAGCAGGCTTTGCAGGGCCGCAGGCAGGGTGTCTGCCGCGTTGTATGCGGGCAAAACCACAGATACCAGCGGCAGGGCCGGGGTTTCAGGGTTCGTGCTCAACGCTTCGACCATAATCAATATTCAGGGCTGGCTGCGACCGCTGGCGTGGCAAGGGCAGCAGTGCCGGTCATGCCTGGTCCGCGTGCGCGCGCCACAGCTGGGCAATGCGGCGGCAGATGGCCGAAAGCGGCCGTGATGCGTCCACCACATGGTGGGCCGCCGCTTCGTACAATGCGCGGCGCTCGGCGAGCACCTGGCTGATTTCTTCCACAAGGCCCTGGCCCGTCAGCGAAGGCCGCTGGCTGTTAAGAGGGTTGCGCCCCAGACGCTCGGCCAGAACCTGCACCGGCGCGTCAAGAAAGACGACCATGCCGCGTTGGCGCATGAGCTGCCGGTTTGCCTCGGCCAGCACCATGCCGCCGCCGGTGGCTACCACGCAGCCGCCGCGGTGGGCGTCGGCCACGTCGCGCAAGGCAGCGCTCTCGCGGGTGCGAAAGCCGGGCCAGCCCTCCTCGGCTACAATCTGGTCTACCGTGCGGCCCGCGCTGTCCAGCAGATGCTGGTCGGTATCGGCAAAAGGCAGATCAAGTTTTTTGGCCAAAGCCTTGCCGATTGTGGTCTTGCCCGAGGCTCGCGCGCCCACAAGAAAAAGAATGCTCATCCTGCCCCCAGAGAGGATCAGCGCCGCAATGCTAGCAGCGCTGCAACGCGGTTAAAGAATGCGTACGCCGTCCTCTTCGACCAGCACCGTGTATTCCCAGCGGATACCGCCCCACTGCGGGTAGTACAGCCCCGGCTCGACAGTCACGACCATGCCGGTCTCAAGCGCACCCTCGGCCCGCGGCGAAAGGCTGGGCGCTTCATGGGTTTCAAGCCCTACGCCGTGCCCCAGGCCGTGGGTAAAGGCGCTGGCCACGCCCGCCTTGGCAAAAACATCGTGCGCCAGGGCGTAGACCATGCGCAGGGGCATGCCGGGGCGCATGCCCTCGATGGCGGCAGTTTGCGCCTGCCGGGTGAGGTCGAGCGCACGGCGAAAGGCGTCGGTGGGCGCATCGCCGACCCAGAATGTGCGGGTCTGATCGGAGCAGTAGCAGCCCACGCGGCAGCCCACGTCAACAAGCACCGGGCAGTTGCCGGTGACGGCGTCCCCGCCGGGGATTGCGTGGGGCAGGGCGGCGTTTTTGCCGACGGCCACAATGTTTGCAAAGGCAAGCTCGGATGCGCCGTTTTCACGAAAGAACTTCTCGATCAGCCAGCTGATGTCTGCCTCGGTGCGGCCCGGCTCCAGCTGCCCCTCGACCCACTTCATGAGCTTGTGGTTGAGGGCGAATGATTTTTCAAGGGCGGCAACTTCGCTGGGTTCCTTGATGCGGCGCAGGCGCTCCACCATGCCGTCGGCCGCTTCGCAATACAGGCCGGAGCCTGCGGCGGCAAGGGCGCGTGCAAAGGCCAGGCTGACGCCCTGCGACTCAAGGCCGATGCGGCTGCCGCAACGGCGCAGCAGGCCGTGCAGCTCGCGGGCCGCGCTGCCGCCGTAGATAAAAATACGTTCCCGGTCCCAGATGCGGGAGGCGGCGTCAAGATAGCGGGCATCCGTAGCCAGCCAGTCGTGCCCGTCGGCGGCGATGACAAGCCTGCCTGCGCTTTCGTTAAACTGCGGGTCGTGCAGCTCAAAGCCGGAGAGATAAAACCTGTTGGCTGCCTGGCTGATCAGCATGGCGTCAAGACCGCGAGCGCGCATGGCGCTGCGCAGCTTTTCACGACGGGAGGCGAAAATGTCTGTCATAAAAATCTCCTGAGCGCAGCATACCCGGCGCGGGCCCCCGTGAAAAGTTGAAAGTTGGCGATGTTGCGGGAGGGCGCGGCAGGAAAAGTTTGGCCTTGCGTTGGACAACTGATACTTTTTTTGTATAGATTAGCCATGAGGCTTTGCACCGCTGGTCAGTTGACCTAGAACCCAAGTAGGACTATATTTATAGACATGTCACAATCAACTTCTTGCGAACTTGACGTACTTGATCTGGTCCCCTTTGGCCAGACCGGCAATGAAAGTCGCTTTTTTGCGTTGCGCCTTTCACGCCCAGACTGGACACGGTGGCGGCCGGGTCAGTTTGTGATGGTGCGTCCGCGAAATTTTGGCCTGGATATTCCATGGGCCCGTCCGCTCGGCATCTGCCACATGACATCACGGCACATGATCTGCTTCTTTCAGGTGCGCGGCAAGGGTACGCGCCGCATGGCCGAGCTGCGTTCGGGCGACAAGGTGCGCGTGTGGGGGCCGCTTGGCAACGGGTTTGCCGTCGAGCCCGAAACCCCGACGCTGCTGCTTGCGGGCGGTATGGGCATTGTGCCCTTTGTGGGTTACGTGAGCGAGCACCCGAAGCCCTGGAACATCTCCATGCTCTTTGGCCACCGCGAGCACATCAGCTGCTACCCGGTAGACAGCATCAACGAGCATGTGCCGCTGGACAGCCTGCGCGAGGCGGAATCGGGCGATCTTGACGACTTTATATTTACCATCCAGGAGCGCATGAGAGAATACGCCGAGCAGAAGGGTCTTGTGCTCGCCTGCGGCCCCACGCCCTTTATGCGCACAGTGCAGAAGTTTGCCGCCGAGCTTAACGTGCGCTGCCAGCTCTCGCTTGAAAACCGCATGGCCTGCGGCGTGGGCGCGTGCCTGGGCTGCGTGACCAAAACCACAGAGGCCTGGCCGGTGGAAGAAAAGCGCGAAGGGCTGGTGCAGGTATGCAACCACGGCCCGGTGTTCTGGTCTGATCAGGTCGAACTGTAATCTGCCTGCGCTCAATCGATTTCAGAAACGACGCTTGACGCCAACACGCGGCAACCGTTGCGGCCATAGCGCGCCGCGCCGCCAACAGGCGGGCGCATTGCAGCTCGTGTGCCAGTACTATCGGGCAAAGCCACGCATAAAATGCCGGATGCCGGCAATCTGGAGAATGCGGCATGGATTTTTCTGTTACGCTCAAGGGGCAGACGCACGATCTGACCCTTAAGAACCCTGTGCTCACGGCTTCAGGCACCTTTGGCTACGGAATAGAATTTGCGACCTACGGCAACCTCGCGGCTTTGGGCGGCATGGTGGTCAAGGGGCTCTCACTGCTGCCGCGCCAGGGCAACGCCACGCCGCGCATTGTGGAAACCACGGCGGGCATGCTCAATGCCGTGGGCCTGCAAAACGACGGCGTCGAAAAATTCTGCACCGACAAGCTGCCACGTCTGCCCTGGCAGGAAACAGCCGTTATCGCCAACATCTACGCCGGTTCCGTCGAAGAATTTGCCGAGCTTGCAGCCCGCCTTAACGAAGAAGAAGGCGTGGCCGCGCTTGAGGTCAATGTTTCGTGCCCCAACGTCAAGGAGGGCGGCGTGCTTTTTGGGCAGGACCCCGTCCTTGCCGCTCAGGTAACGGCAGCCGTGCGCCGCGCCGCGCCGGGCAAGCACGTCATGGTCAAGCTTTCGCCCAACGTGACGGATATCGCCCTGATGGCCCGCAGCGTTGAAGACGCTGGCGCGGACAGCATCTCGTGCATCAACACCCTGCTTGGCATGGCGGTTGACCTGCAAAGCCGCAAGCCCTCGCTGGCCAATGTGGTGGGCGGGCTCTCCGGCCCGGCCATCAAGCCGGTGGCCCTGCGCTGCGTATGGCAGGTAGCCAGGGCTGTGGCTATCCCCGTGGTGGGGGTTGGCGGCATCGCCACGGCTGAAGACGCGCTGGAATTTTTGCTGGTGGGCGCCAGCGCCGTACAGGTGGGTACGGGCAATTTTATGCGGCCCGACTGCGCCTTTACCCTGGTGGAGGAGCTTCCCGCTGTTTGCGAACGGCTGGGAATTGACGATCTTGGCGCCTTTCGCGGCAGCCTGAATCTGGATTAACCATGTCGCTTACCATCATCCCCGCCCGCTCCAAGCAGGAGTTTGCGCTGTTCATGGATCTGCCCTGGAGCCTCTATGAACGCGATTCCCTCTGGACGCCCGGTCTCAAAAGTCAGGATGCCGAGCTGCTTACTCCCGGTGAGCATCCCTTCTGGGAGAGCGCGCGGCGCGAACTTTTTCTGGCCATGCGCGACGGCCGCCCCGTTGGGCGCATCGCCGCCATTGTGGACGAAAAATACAATGCCTACGCCAACGAAAAGTGCGGGGCGTTTGGCTTTTTTGAATGCGCCAACGATCAGGAAGCCGCCCACGCGCTGCTGGACGCGGCGCGCGACTGGCTTGCCGGGCAGGGCATGACCTTTATGCGCGGGCCGTTGAACCCCTCGGCCAACTATACCTGCGGGCTTCTGGTGGACGGCTTTGAGCATGCCCCCACCATCATGATGCCCTGGAACCCGCCCTATTACGCCGAGCTGCTCGAGACCTGGCACTTGCGCAAAGAGCAGGACCTGTTTGCCTACCTTATCGAGCGCTCGCGCATCGCGCAGCCCGACTGGCTCAACGCGGAGGTGGCCCGCCTCAAGGCCGAGGGCCGTTTTACCTGCCGCACCTCAAGCAAGGCGACCCTGGCGGACGACATCCGCACCATGCTGGATCTGTACAAGATTTCGTGGGCCAAAAACTGGGGTTTTTCGCCGCTTTCGGACGGCGAGGCAGAGCACCACGTCAAAGAGCTCAAGGGTGTTCTGGATCCCGAATTTTTTGTGCTGTTTTTCCACAACAACGAGCCAGCGGCGGGCATGGTGGCCCTGCCGGACATGGCACCGCTGCTGCGGCGGCTCAACGGCAAGCTGGGCATATCGGCCCTGTGGCACTGGTGGCAGTCGCGGGCCGAGATCCGCGGCGGCTACCGCATTATCCTGTTCGGCATCCGTGAAGAATTCCGCCTTATGGGCCTGCCCTTGCTGCTGCTCGACTTTTTGCTGGAAAAAGCCCGCCAAAAGCCAGATTTTCAGTGGGTTGAAGGTTCGTGGGTGCTCGAAGACAACGTGCCCGTCAACGAACTGATTGAAGATTTTTCGGGTCAGCTCACCAAACGCTACCGTATTTATCGCAGGGAGATACAGCCATGACCCCGGCGGCAGGCAACAACACGGCCCCGCATCTGGCGGGAAAAAAGGTGCTGCTTACGGGCGGCACTGGTTTTGTGGGCCGTCATCTGCTGCCGCAGCTACTGGCGGCAGGGGCCGAGGTCACCTGCCTCACGCGGGCCGTATCGCGCACCGGGCATCTGCCTGCGGGCGTAGCTACGGTTCAGGCCGACCTGACCAGCGGTCAGGGGCTGGAAGAAGCCCTGCAGGGCAAGGATGTGGTCATCCATATGGCGGCCCTGCTGTTTGGTCTGGGCTGGCAGGATTATTTGCGGGCCAACGCGCTGGCCGCCCGCAGCATGGCCGCAACTCTCGCGCGGTTGTCCGCCGGGGCCGGGCTGCCGGATAATTTTCGCTTTGTGCTGGTCTCGAGCCTCGCGGCGACAGGCCCCAGCGGCCTTGCCCCCGGTGTGGACGACGCCACTCCGCCCGCGCCGGTTTCGGCTTACGGCTGGTCAAAAATGCTTACAGAGCAGGTGCTTGGCCGCGCCCTTGGGCAAAGCCTTGTAACCCTGCGACCCCCCATCATTTACGGGTCGGGCGACAAGGGGTTGCTGCCGGTTTTCAAGGGCGTGCTGCGGGCCGCCACGGCCGTGAGCCCCGGTGCGGGGCGCGAGTTTTACGTCAGCGCCGTGCACGCCGACGATATGGCCCAGGCCGTGTTGTGCGCCTGCAGGCCCGAAGCTCGCGGGGTATATCATCTCAGCGACGGCGAGGCCTACACCATGGCGGGGTTTTGCCGCACCATGGGCGTCGCCATGGACAAGGTCATGGGCCAGACCTCCCGCAAGGGGCGGGCTGTGCGCATAGTGCGCATGCCCCTGCAGGTCATGGCGTGTACCGCCGGGCTCTCCACGGCCTTTGCCGTGGTGGCCGATGCCGTAGCCAACCGCCTGCTGGGCCATGGCCTGCGGCGCGCTCCGGCGTGGAATCTGGACAAATACCGCGAGGCCCGTCAGGCGGGGTGGCTGTGCGACAACAGCCGCATCTGCAGCGAACTGGGCTTTGCGCCGCGCGTGAACCTTGAGGCGGGCATGACCGAAGCCATCGAGGGCTACCGTCGAGAGGGCTGGTTGTGAAGATCACCATACAGGAACTTTCCAAGGCATTTGGCGGCAGGGACATCCTCAGCAATTTTTCGCTGGAGGTGGACTCTGGCGTGCGGCTGTGCGTCTGCGGCCCCAACGGCACGGGCAAATCCACACTGCTGCGTCTGCTGGCAGGTGTAGAAAGCCCCGACGGCGGCAGGGTCATCTTGCCGCGCGGCTGCCGCCTGGGCTTTGTGGAGCAGGAGTTTGCGGAACAGGTTCTCGATACGCCCCTGCTGACCTATGTGCTGGACGTGCTGCACGACTGGAGCGACTTTTGGTCAGAGTGGGAGGAGGCCGCCGCCAGCAAGGACGAACCCCGGCTTACGGCCCTGATGCACCGTCAGGGCGAGCTTGAGGCGCTCTACGGTTACAACCCCGAGCACAGGGCCAAGGCCGTGTTGTCTGGCCTGGGTTTTGCCGAAAGCAAATGGGGCCGTACCCTGCGCGAACTTTCGGGAGGCTGGCGCGAGCGCGCCAAGCTGGCCCGGGTGCTCACCGCCGGGGCCGACGTGCTGCTGCTGGACGAACCCACCAACCACCTGGATGTTGAAGCCGTGGAATGGCTCGAGTCGTTCCTCATGGACTTCAAGGGCGCGCTGGTTTTTGTGGCCCACGACCGCATGTTCATGGACAATGTGGGCACGCACGTGCTCTATCTGGGTCTGTCCAAGCCCGTGTTCCGCAAGGCGACCTATACGCAGTTTTTGACCCTGCAGGAAGAATACAACGCCCAGCGCGAGCGCGAGGCCCGCGCCCTCAGGGAAGACCTTGACCGTAAGATGGCCTTTGTGGAGCGGTTTCGTGCCAAGGCCACCAAGGCGCGGCAAGCCGGGTCGCGCCAAAAGATGGCCAAAAAGCTCGAAAAAGAGCTGGAAGACTACAGACCTGAGCCCAAGCGCAAAGAGCTGAATTTCAGCTGGCCTGAAGCTCCGCATTCCGAAAAAATCGTTCTGGCCGCCGCTGATCTGGATTTTCGTTTTGACGACGGCAAAACCATGTGGCCGCCGCTGACGTTTACCCTGTTTCGCGGGCAGAGGGTGGCGCTGGTGGGGCACAACGGTTGCGGCAAATCCACCCTGCTCAAGCTGCTGGCCGGTACGCTTGAGCGCCGGGGCGGCAATCTGGTTACCGCCTCGCAGATGCGCATGGGCTACTACACCCAGCACCAGATGGACACCCTGCGCGGCGACACCACCGTGCTCGGAGAGTTGCGCCGTCTTTCTGACCCGCGCACCACTGAAGAAGAGCTGATGAGCGTGCTCGGCCTCTTTTTGCTGGGGCAGGAGTATTTTGAACGGCAGGTCAGCGCCCTTTCGGGCGGTGAAAAAAGCCGCCTCGTGCTGAGCTCGCTGTTTTTGAAGCGCTGCAACTTTTTGCTGCTGGACGAACCCACCAACCACCTTGACCTTGAAAGCCGCGAGGCTCTTGTCAGCGCGCTGCAAAAATTTACCGGCACGCTGCTCATGGTGGCGCATGACCGCTGGCTGCTTTCGCAGGTGGGGGCTGAGGCCTGGGAGCTCAACGAAAAAGGGTTGACGGTGTTTCCGGACTTTACGTCCTATGACGACAACCGCCGCGCCCGACTGAGCGGAGCCATGGACGCGCAGCCCGCAGCGCCGGGCGCTGGCGGACGGACAGGGGGAAGGGCCCGGCAGGCCGATGCCCCTCCGGCCCAGCCGCTGTCGCGCGACGAGCAAAAACGCATCAAGCGCGAGCAGGCCGACAGACGCAACGCCCTGCACAAGGAACTGAAGCCCCTGCAGAGCCGTTACGAGGCGCTGGAAACGGAGCTTGCAGCCGTGCTTGACCAGCAGGGCACGGTAGAGGCGCAGCTGGCAGATCCCGGCGTGTATGCCGATCACGCGCATTCCGGCGAGCTGCTCAAGACGTTTGAGGCTTGCAAACAGCGCAGCGAAGCCATACTGGAAGAAATGACAGGGCTTGAAGAAAACATGGCGGCGGCGCGGGCCAGGTGGCACGTGGAGCAGGACTGATCGACCCGGCTTGCGGGCAGGGGCGTTTAACTGCAGTTGGCAGCCATTCAGATTCGGGCCTGCGCCCGATGCGGAGTAGTGCATGCAGCATATAGAAGTAGCTGCCGGTATCATTTGGCGGGGCAAACGTTTTCTGACCAGCCAGCGTCTCAGCGACAAGCCGCTGGAAGGGTACTGGGAGTTCCCCGGCGGCAAGCTTGAAGCTGGCGAGAGCCCCTTGGACGCCCTCAAACGCGAGCTGGCCGAAGAGCTCGGCATAGGCGTGCGTCAGGCCGTGTTCTGGAAAAACCTTGACCACGAATACGCCGAGCGCGGCTTTGGCGTGCGCATCTACTTTTTTCATGTGATGGAATTTGCTGGCGAGCCATGCGGCGCGGAGGGCCAGAACCTGCGCTGGGTCGAACCACAGGAGGCGTTTGCCCTTGGCTTTTTGCCCGCTGATGCTGTGGTGCTTGAAGAGCTTGTCTCCAGACAGCCCAGCATTGCCTGAGACCCCATGCGCCATGCCCGATAAAAAAACGCAAATTTGTTTTGTCAAGCAAGCCCGCCATGTGCGGGCTTTTTTATGATCTCAGCGTTGTCCCGGACCTGCCCGGCTATGGAATTGTTCCGCATAAAAAGGTAATTTGAAAAAGGATTAGGGAATATCGGTTACACTACGGGGTCTGCCAGCCAAGTGCAGGCTTCTGGCTGCAGCGCCGCCAGGGCGGGCGCAGCCTCTTGCGTCAGTTGTCTACATGCCGGGCGCGGTCTGCTGACTGCGGTTCGTTCGCACAGTCAAACGTAACGGCAGGTGATCCATGCGCATTAAGCAGCTCTCATTTATCGTGTGCGCTGCCATTGTGAGCCTGTTTGTTCTGATTTCCTATATTACGTCCGAGGTTGTGGTGCTGCGCGGGGTGGATGCCATAGAAGGCAAAAGCTCCAGCGAAAAAATGGAGCAGCTGCGCAACCACCTGCACGCCCAGCAAACCCAGTTGAGCCATATTGCCGTGGACTGGGGTTGCTGGGACGACGCCTACCGCTTCATGCAGGATTCAAATGCAGATTTTATCGCCACAAATCTGCGGCAGCAGATGCTTGCCAAGCTCAATGTGTCGTCCATAGCCTATTACGGCTGCGGTGCCGTGCACACGGCCATTGCCGTGGACTCCTCCGAAGACTGGGATTCCGGAAAGTCGGCGGAGGCGCAACGGCTTTTTGCGTTTCTGACCCGCAAGATTATGAGCGGTACGGACGAAGGTCTGATGGGTATTGTGATGATCAGCGGCGTGCCGCACATTATGGCGGCCCAAAAGATACGCGATACCGCAATGCTGCTGCCCGCCAACGGCGTAGTCTTTGTGACGCGGGCCATGGATGCCGGCTTTATCAAGGATACCGAGCACGATACTCTGCTTAATTTTAGCATCGTGCCCGTGGACGTTTTCAATAATGTGCGCATGCCTGCGGATGACGAGACCGGTTTTAAAACCGTGCGCGAAGACGGCGCAGTCAATTCCTATTCAGTCGTACGCGACGTGTTTGACTGCTCCGCCTTTTGCCTGAGGCTTGTGACAGATAGAGAGATTGCACAGCTCGGCAAGCGCATGTTTATGCAAAACTTTGTGCTTATCGTCATGACGGGCATGGGTATGCTTGTGGCCTTTCTGTATTTTGCCGAAAAGCAGATACTGCGGCGCATTCTCTCCATGCAAAAGCAGGCGCAGCACATCGAAAAAAGCAGCAAGCCACTAAAAAAGATTGAAATTCAGGGAGATGATGAAATTTTTGATCTCTCCATGAAGATCAACAGCATGATAGATGCGCTGCAGTCGAACGAAAAATTTTTGCAGCAAACGCTGGATACGCTTCAGGCGGGCGTTGTCACCATAGATCCCCGAACGCAGAAGATCCGCAGCATCAACGCTTTTGCCCAACAGTTCATAGGCCTGCCCGCCGAGGAAATTGTGGGCAAGCCCTGTCATGAGTTTATCTGCCCGCAGGGGGTTGAGCGGTGCCCCATGGACAAGGACAGCACCAAGGCCGAACTGCTGGCGGGCAAGCTGGTGTCTGCCGACGGAACGCAAAAGACTATCGTCAAATCCGTGCGGGCCATCCAGATGAACGGCGAGGAAATTTATCTGGAATCGTTTGTGGACATAACCGATCTGGAAACCACGCGACAGGAGCTGCAACGCTCTGAAGAACGTTACAAAACCCTGTTTATGAACACGGGCACGGCTACGGCCGTTATCAGCAGTACCGGGCTGATTTTTTTGACCAATACGGAATTTTCCAATCTTGTGGGTATCCCCACGGCGCAAATTGAGGGCAAGCTGTTTATAAGTCGGTTTCTGGGCAAGGGCGGGCTTGGGCCAAAAAATCTGGATGACGAGCATGCACGCAGTACTCGCGTAAAGTACGAGACCGAGCTGCAGACGCACAGCGGCAAAACGGCCAATGTGCTCGTGACGCAGGCCAGGATACCCGACAGCGGGCTTTCGGTCATTTCGCTGCTTGATATTTCCGAGCGCTCGGCCATGGAAAAAGAGCTGGCCTACAGGGCCAACCACGATCTGCTTACGGGGTTGGCCAACAAATCTCTGGCCGAGGAGCGACTGCTGAGCGCCCTCAAGGACGCCAGCGACGCCGGGGGCATGGTGGGGGTTCTGCTGGTGGATCTTGACCGTTTTAAACAGGTCAACGACAGCTTTGGGCACTCGCTGGGCGACAAGCTTTTGCGGCAGGCGGCCGAGCGTCTGACATATCTTGCGCGGTCCGACGATTGCGTAGCCCGTACCGGCGGGGACGAATTTGTCATTGTGGCGGGCAAGGTGCACGACAAAAGGCAGATTGAAGCGCTGGCAAAAAATGTACTGTGCTCGCTGAATCGCTGTTTTTATGTTGACGAATATTCCATCTATCTCAGCGCCAGTATCGGCATTGCCTGTTATCCCGACAACGGCGGCACCATGGAGTCGCTGTTGCAAAGCGCTGACCTTGCCATGTACAGGGCCAAGGCCAAGGGCAAGAACACCTATGAATTCTTTACCGAAGACCTGACCGTAGCCGCCAACGACCGCATGGCCCTTGAGACGGAATTGTTCAGGGCCATGGACGCCGCTGTTTTTGAAGTGCACTACCAGCCCAAGATCAACATCGCCGACAAAACCCTTGAAGGCTGCGAGGCCCTGGTGCGCTGGAAGCGTGCCGACGGCAACTGGATATCGCCGTCGGTGTTCATCCCTCTTGCCGAAGAGACGGGCCTTGTGCGCCGGCTCGACATGTTTGTGCTGCGCCGGGCTTGCAGGCAGCAGAGCGAGTGGCTGGCCCAGGGCCTGGGCAATGTGCGGGTGGCGGTCAACATGTCGGGCCGCAGCATCGCGGCCGAAACCTTTGCGGGCGACGTGCTGGACTTGCTGAGGCGGGAGGGCGTGCGGCCGGACCATGTAGGCATCGAAATAACCGAGACAGCCTTTATGTCCAACATGGCCGAGGCGTCACGGGCCATCGCGGCCTTGAGCGAGCAGGGGGTGCGGATATATCTGGACGATTTTGGCACGGGCTATTCTTCGCTCTACTATCTGCACACTATGCCCATTGCCAGCCTCAAAATCGACAAGTCGTTCATTGACGGCATCAACGCGCCCGCCAACGCCTCCAACGAAATGGTCAAAACCGTGCTTACGCTGGCCTCGGGCCTTGGCATGTCCACCGTGGCCGAAGGGGTGGAAACGCGCGAACAGGCAGAGTTTTTGGCGGAAAACGGCTGCAGGGTCATCCAGGGCTACCTGTTTTCGCCAGCGCTCAAGGGCAGCGATTTTGCGGCCTTTCTTCTGGATTACCCGGCGCGGGTGGCGGCGGCCCTGGCATAAATAGTTTTTGCCGTGCTGGCGCAGCAACAAAAGCCCCGCGAGACTTCTCACGGGGCTTTTGTTGCTGATAAACTGCTGCGACGTGTCGTTCAGCGATCGGTGCGGGCCATTGCCGCGCAGCCACGTGCAGGTTAGCGCGCTCCCTTGGGAAACAGCACCACTCCCACGGTTTTGAAAACAATGTTGATGTCCAGCAGAATGGACATGTTCTTGATGTAGTACAGGTCGTACTCAAGCTTGCGGCGCGCGTCTTCCTCGGAGGCTCCGTAGGGGTAGCACACCTGCGCCCAGCCTGTGAGGCCAGGCTTAACCGTGTGGCGCAGGCTGTAGTAGGGTATGGTGTCCTTGAGCTGGCGCACAAAGGCCATACGCTCGGGGCGGGGGCCGATAAAGCTCATGTCGCCCTTGAGGATGTTCCATATCTGGGGCAGCTCGTCTATGCGCACCTTGCGGATAAATTTGCCAAACTTGGTCACACGGGCGTCATGGGCGCTGGCCCAGACCGCGCCGTTCTTTTCCGCATCGGCGCGCATGGAGCGGAATTTGTAGACGGTAAATTCCTTTTCAAACAGGCCCACGCGGTCCTGCTTGTAGATGACCGGGCCGGGCGATTCGAGCCGCACGATAATGGCCGTCAACAGCATGATGGGCGCTGCGGGTATGAGCAGCAGCAGCGAAATCAGTACGTCCAACGCGCGCTTGAGGCGGCGCAGCGACCCACGGGTGTTGAGCGAAAAGCCCTCGGTCTGCAGCAGCCACTCGTCGTTGATTTGCGAGAGCGGCAGGCGCTGCACCACATGCTCGTAAAAACTGCGTATATCCACCACCATGCTGCCGCGCAGTTTTGCTTCGAGCAGGTCGTGGGCAATGTCGTCGTCAATGGGGGCGTCGGGCAGCAGCAGAATCATGGTCGCCTGCTTTTCCTTGGCGATGTCCAGCGCCATAAAGGGCGCGCCAAGGCACGGCCCGGCGTCAGGCCCCTGGTCGCGCTCGCCCACGTAGCCCAGAATCTGGGCCTTGGGCAGACCCTCGGCCAGCAGCTGGCGCACCTTGCCAGCGCGGTCCACGCCCACAAGCAGGATGCGCAGGGGGTGAGTGAGCCTTTCGGCATTGAGGTGATATATCCAGCGCCAGCCCAGCGAAAAGCAGAGCGAAAGCAAAAAGAGCATGACCACGGTTTCGCGGTCAAACCGCCAGTGCTGAAAGGCGTAGGAGGCCGTTGCCGAAGAAATGATGCCCAGCAGGCAGGCCACCAGCACCCGGCCCACGGTCTCTTTAAAATCCTCGTTGCCCACGCTGTAGGCATCAAGAATGTAAAAAAAGAGCATATAAAAAAAGATGGTAAAGAGCGTGGCGCCCGTATAGTCATGAAAAATGCTCAGATCCGGCTCGACCGTCAAAAAGCCGGAAATGCTGAGGGCAAGCAGAATGCAGACGAGATCCAGCAGCTGCAAAAGCGCCATGCGGTATGTACTTATCATAGTGTGTCCTCAGTGGCGGGGACGTGCATGTCTTCAAGAATGCGCGCAGCCACTTTTTCGGCGTCAAATTCGTTCACGGCCATTTCGCGTCCGGCCTTACCCATGCGGGCAATGTCTTGCGGACGGGTGATAAAGGCTTCCATGGCGCTGGCCAGAGCCTGCGGGTCGCGTACAGGCACAAGATACCCGTTGACGCCATCGCGCACAACTTCGCGGCAGCCCGGCGCATCGGTAACCACGGCAGGCCGCCCCATGCTCATTCCCTCCATGATGGAGGTGGGCGTACCCTCGCGCCACGAGGGCAGCACCAGCACATGGGCCGCGCCCACGTAGGGGCGCACGTCGCGCGTTTCACCAAGATATTCGATGCCGCCCTGTTGCTGCCAGCTGCGCATCTGTTCCATGCTCACGCTGCCAAGGCCTTTTTCCGGCGGGCCAAGCACCTGAAAGCGAGCCTCCGGGTAGCGGGTCTTGAGCATGCGCGCCGCCTCGGCGTATTCCGGCAGGCCTTTGGCCTCAAGCAGGCGCGCAACCAGCAGAAAAACAGGGGCTCCGTTCAGTTGTCCATCAGGGGAATAGTTGGGGAATGGGTTGGGGGCGAAGCGCCTTGTATCCACCCCTGTGCCGCGCGCCGTTAGCACGCGGGCGCTGGAGCCCAAAATGCCAGACTGGCGAAAAACCGCGATGTCGTCCTGGTTTTGAAAAAAAACGCCCTCAACCCCGGCAAGGGCCGTGGCGTAGAGCAGACGGCCCAGACGGTTGACGCATTTTTTCAAAAAGGTGTCGGCCTCAAAGGCGTAGCCAAGGCCCGTAATGGTTGCGTAGATGTGCGGCACCCGCGCCAGCTTTGCGGCCAGACAACCGTATATGACGGGCTTGATGGTGGAGGCGAAAAGCAGATCGGGCTTTTCCTGCCTGAAAAGACAAAACAGTTCGCGGGCGGTGCGCAGGTCGCTAAGAGGGTTGAGCCCCTTGCGGTCCAGCGCGTAGTGGCGCAGGCTCGCTCCCTGTGCGGCCAGCGCCGCCTCGGCGTCGGCATCCCCCGCAGGAGCGCAGCAAATGACCTCATGCCCTGCCCGCCGCATATGGCGAATCAGCACGCTCCAAAAATTGCTCATGGCTTTTGCCTGGTTGCCCAGAACAATGATCTTCATGCTTGGCGCTCTCCCTTGCCCCGCGCTGCCCCGCGGGCGTATGTCGCATGCGCAAGTCTATAGCATCACAACGATGCTATGAAAAGGGGCAAGCCATGTGTGGGTATGCAGTGGTCCGCCAGTGCGCCAGCTTTACAGTCGCACCGCTACGGGGTAAAAGCGTTGTGGTTGTGACGCCCGGCAGAGAGCCGGCGCATACCGCAAATCTGAAAACAGGACGCAACACATGAGCGCGTATTCCGACCTTACCAAATCCATGACCGCCCAGCCTTCACGTTGGCTTGTTACCGGCGTGGCGGGCTTTATTGGCTCCAATTTGCTGGAACATCTTTTGAAACTTGGCCAGACCGTTGTGGGGCTGGACAACTTTCTCACCGGCTACCAGAAGAACCTGGACATGGTGCGCGACATCGTGGGGCCTGAAGCGTGGAGCCGGTTTACCTTTATTGAAGGCGATATCCGTGATATCGACACCTGCCGCGCAGCCTGCCAGGGTGTGCAGCACGTGCTGCACGAGGCCGCCCTTGGCTCTGTGCCGCGTTCCATCGACGACCCCCTGCTGTCCAACAGCTGCAATATTACCGGCTATCTGCACATGCTTGTGGCCGCGCGTGATGCGGGCGTAAAAAGCTTTGTGTACGCGGCGTCTTCCTCCACCTACGGCGATTCGCCCGAGTTGCCCAAGGTGGAAGACAAGATCGGCAACCCCCTGTCGCCCTACGCCGTCACCAAGTATGTGGACGAACTGTATGCCGACGTGTTCCACCGCTGCTACGGTTTTTCCAGCGTGGGCCTGCGCTATTTCAACGTGTTCGGCCAGCGGCAGGATCCCTACGGGGCCTATGCGGCTGTCATCCCCCAGTGGTTTGCCAGCCTCATCAAGCAGGAAACCGTCTTTGTGAACGGCGACGGCGAGACCAGCCGAGATTTCTGCTACATCGACAACGTCGTGCAGGCCAATCTGCTGGCCAGCTTTGCCCAGGGCGACGCCGCCAACAAGGTTTACAACGTGGCCTTTGGCCAGCGCACGACCCTGAACGAGCTTTTTGACCTGATCAAGGAAGAAGTGGCCCGCCACAAGCCCGAGGTGCAGGGCGCTCAGTGCGTTCACCGCGACTTCCGCGCTGGCGACGTGCGCCATTCGCTTGCCGACATCAGCCGCGCCGCAAAGCTGCTGGGCTACGGCCCGCAGTTTGACGTGCGCCAGGGCCTGCGCCTGGCGGGCGACTGGTACGCCGCCAACCTGTAGCCGCCAAATAGCATTCCAAAAAGATAAAAACCCCGCGCAAGCGGGGTTTTTTGCTGTCAAAGATCAAAATAGCGAGATGTTGCGAGAGTTCAGGCGTTGGATGTTCCTTTGAGCCGGTGGACGCTCCGCGGCCAGGTTGAACCATCCTCACGCCGCTAATCTGTCCCTATTTGTCGCCCACTACAAACGCCCCAGGGTACATGCCGCGAAAAACTTCAAGCTGCTGCTGCGCGCCGAACGAATCGGGCCACGGCCCTATCTGCACGTTCCACATGTTGTTGCTGCCGTAGACAAGTCGCCCATGGTTGCCGCTCTGCGAAAGGATGCTGATGAGGTTGTCGGCGTTTATTCTGTCGGCAAAGGCTCCCACCTGCACGTAAAAAGCTCCCGTCAGGTCGCCGTTCTCCTGCATGCGCTCGACGCTGCCCATGCTCTGCACGCGCACTCGCGCCGTGCCGGGGCCGACAATGCTGAGGCGGTTGGCCGCAGCCCGCGAAAGATCAATGACGCGGTCGTCCACAAATGGGCCGCGGTCGTTGATGCGCACAATAATGGAGCGGCCATTGCCCAGATGCGTAACGCGCACCCTTGTGCCCAGCGGCAAAATCTTGTGGGCTGCCGTCATGCCGTACTGGTTGTAGGTCTCGCCGTTGGCGGTGGTTCTGCCGTGGAAGCCGGGGCCGTACCAGGAGGCCGTGCCTTCTTCCACAAAGCCGTTGGCCGACTTGAGGGGGTAGTAGGTTTTGCCGCGCACCGTGTAGGGGCGGCTGCCCGGCACCCCGCCCTTGTGCCAGGAGCGCGAGCCGCAGCCAGCGAGCAGGGCGGCGCAAAGCAGTGCTGTAAAAAAAAGCAGAAGTGGTCGCGCCGTCATGCACATCCGCGGCCCTGGCCAGCCAGATAGGGCAGGCAGGGGAGGGAATTTTTTTTGCCGCAGGCAGCGCATACGCCAGTTCCTTCGCATTGCGAGGTGGATTCGCACTCCAGCTCGGCCAGCAGGGCAAGGCCCTCCCGCCCCAGTCTGCCGCTTTCTTTTGCCTTGGCAAGCAAGGCAAGCGCGGGTTCGTGGCGACCGGCATTCAAAAAATCTCGGGCGGCCATGAGGTATAGCCGCTCCCTGTCGTTGCCAAAAAGCGAGGCCAGCAAGTGGTCGTAGTTGGGCCCAAAGACGCGGCGGGCAAAGTCCTCCTCGCTGGCGAGCCAGCGGGCAAGATGGGCATTGTACCGCTCGACGGCCAGATAGCTCGCCAGCAGGCGCAGCCCGTGCCCCAGTACGTGCATGATGCGCGAGAGTTCGCGCGACGAGCTTTCGGAGGTCTGCCCGCCGAGGCCGCGCAGGGGGTTGTACATGTCTGCCGTAACGGCAGGGCTGCGCGAAATCTGGATAAGACGGTTGGCGTAGTGCTGCCCCTGAAAGGCGTCTTCTTTCAGCTTGCCGCATTCATGAAAGGCATAGCCGATGCACCAGTCTATCAAGGCTTCAAGGGCTTTTTGCGCTCTCGCTCCGCCCGGCAGCACGCTGTCGGCATGGCGGCGCAGGGCGTTGATCTGCGCAAGCTCGGCCTCGTTGCCGCTTTCTGTCGGCGGGTCTTCGAGCAGCGGCAGCTCCACGACGGGCATGCCCCCCGGCGCCATGGCCTCAATACCTGGGCTGTTGCGGAACAGGTGGTGGGCGGTGTCTTTGAGCCGCCAAAAAACCCCCTTGCGCATGGCCTCGCCCAGGAGGTCGCGCAAGGCGGTGTACGAGACGGCCCCATCCACGTCAAAGCGGTGGCGCTGGTCGGCCAGCAGGCTGTAAACTGTGCAATAGTCGCGCACAAGATCGCGCACGAGAAAATCGCGGTTGGCCAGCAGCCAGCGTCCGTTCACGCTTCGTCCTCCTGCAGCAGGGCTCGCGCTACGGCAATATCGTACAGCAGCGTGGGGTCTGCCTCGGGGTTGCGGTCTTGTTGATACATGCGGGCAGCGCTGCGCACAATGGCCATGCTGAGCCAGGGGTGGCGCTCCCACACTTCGGGGTGGTCGCCCCGCCAGAGTCTAAACTCGACCTCTCCGTCCGGCCCGCGGCGCACGTAGACGCGCGACTGGGGGTTGCCCGCCTGCGGGTGGTAGTACAATCCAAGTTGGTCTTTCATTAATAATAGCCCTTGCTGGTCCGCAGTCAAAGCCGCTCGTTGGTGCAGAGTGCCCGCACATTCAGGTATAAGCATACGCGCAAGCAAGCGGTTTGCCAAGGGTGGGAAATATTGTTGTGAAAAATTGTACAATATTTAAGAAAAAAGTTGCTTTTTGCCCGAAAAAATTCCCCCCAGCTACCGCCTAAAGTAATGATTTTGCCATACTGTGTTCACGTGCATTGTGTCGCAAAGCCTTGAGCGACGGGTATTCACACGCCTTCTGTGCATATAGTGCCGCCCCGGTTGTCATTAGGTTGAAAATGGGCTAAGCAGTGATTTGACCGCGTTGCGGCCTGACGGTCGGAGGCCCTTGCACGTCCGTTATCCGCGATCCCTTGGGGCGTCCCGATTTTGCGGGGCGGGCGTATGTGGGTTTGTCCTGCATGCGTGTGCTGGCGGGTAGTTTACCGCCATGCATGGGCAGCGATTTCGCGCCTATACCCCGGATTGCCGCACCGGATCGCCGCAGTTGACCGGCACGTCACGTGAACGCGTGATACAAACAAACCATGTGGAGGTATGGCAATGGCGAAACATGCAACCCCCTTGTTGGACCAGCTTGAAAGCGGCCCTTGGCCGAGCTTTGTGTCCGACATCAAACAGGAGGCGGCCTCTCGGGCCAAGAACCCCAAGGGTCTTGACTATCAGATCCCTGCGGACTGCCCCGAAGACCTTCTGGGTGTGCTTGAGCTTTCCTACAACGAAAAGGAAACCCACTGGAAGCACGGCGGCATCGTGGGCGTGTTTGGTTACGGCGGCGGCGTTATCGGCCGTTACTGCGACCAGCCCGAAATGTTCCCCGGTGTGGCCCACTTCCACACCATGCGTGTGGCTCAGCCTTCGGGCAAGTACTACCACAGCAAGTTCCTGCGCGACCTGTGCGACATTTGGGACCTGCGTGGTTCCGGTCTGACCAACATGCACGGTTCCACCGGCGACATCGTGCTGCTTGGCACCCAGACCGCCCAGCTGGAAGAAATCTTCCACGAACTGACCCACAAGATGAACGTCGACCTGGGTGGTTCCGGCTCCAACCTGCGTACGCCTGAAGCCTGTCTTGGCCAGTCGCGCTGCGAATATGCCTGCTACAACACGCAGGGCATGTGCTACCAGCTGACCATGGACTATCAGGACGAACTGCACCGCCCCGCCTTCCCCTACAAGTTCAAGTTCAAGTTCGACGGTTGCCCCAACGGCTGCGTGTGCGCCATGGCGCGTTCTGACTTTGCCGTTGTCGGTACCTGGAAGGACGACATCAAGATCGACCAGGACGCCGTGAAGGGCTACGTGGGCGGCGAATTTGCTCCCAACGCCGGCGCTCACTCCGGTCGTGACTGGGGCAAGTTCGACATCCAGAAGGAAGTCGTTGACCGGTGCCCCTCCAAGTGCATGAAGTGGGACGGCTCCAAGCTTTCCATCAAGACCGCCGACTGCGTGCGCTGCATGCACTGCATCAACACCATGCCCCGCGCTCTGCACATCGGTGACGAACGCGGCGCGAGCATCCTCGTGGGCGCCAAGGCCCCCGTGGTGGACGGCGCCCAGATGGGTTCGCTGCTCGTGCCTTTCGTTTCCTGTGAAGCCCCTTACGATGACGTGAAAGAAGTCATCGAAAAGATTTGGGACTGGTGGATGGAAGAAGGCAAGAACCGCGAGCGCGTGGGTGAAACCATGAAGCGCCTGTCGTTCCAGAAGCTGCTGGAAGTCACCGACACTCCCGCCGCTGCCTACCATGTGAAGGAACCGCGTTCCAACCCGTACATCTTCTTCAAGGAAGAAGAAGTGCCCGGCGGCTGGACCCGCGACCTCACCGCTTACCGCAAACGCCATCAACGCTAGTCAAAGGGGGAGAAGAACATGGCTTTTATTTCTTCCGGGTACAATCCCGCAAAACCGATGGAAGGCCGCATTACCGACATCGGACCCCATAAGTATAATGAATACTTTCCTCCGGTGATCAAGAACAACTTCGGCAAGTGGCTCTATCACGAAATTCTTGAGCCCGGCGTGCTCGTGCACGTGGCCGAAAGCGGCGACAAGTGCTACACCGTCCGCGTGGGCGGCACCCGTACCATGTCCATCACTCACATCCGTGAGCTGTGCGACATCGCCGACAAGCACTGTGGCGGGTACCTGCGCTGGACCACCCGTAACAACATCGAATTCATGGTCGACAGCGAAGCCGGCATGAAGGCCCTGCGCGACGACCTGAACAGCCGCAAGTTTGACGGCGGTTCGTTCAAGTTCCCCGTGGGCGGCACCGGCGCTGGCATCAGCAACATGGTGCACACCCAGGGTTGGGTGCACTGCCACACCCCCGCCACCGACGCCTCTGGCCCGGTCAAGGCCGTGATGGACTCCGTGTTTGAAGACTTCAAGTCCATGCGCCTGCCCGCCCCCGTGCGTATCGCGCTTGCTTGCTGCATCAATATGTGCGGCGCCGTGCACTGCTCGGACATCGGCCTTGTGGGTATCCACCGCAAGCCCCCGATGGTCGACCACGAATGGGCTGACCAGCTGTGCGAAATTCCTCTGGCCGTGGCTGCCTGCCCCACCGCCGCTGTGCGTCCCACCAAGGTGGAACACAACGGCAACAAGGTGAACTCCATCGCCATCAAGGAAGACCGCTGCATGTACTGCGGTAACTGCTACACCATGTGCCCCGCGCTGCCCATCTCGGACGGCGAAGGCGACGGCGTTGCCATCATGGTTGGCGGCAAGGTTTCCAACCGCATCAGCATGCCCAAGTTCTCCAAGGTCGTTGTGGGTTACATCCCCAACGAACCGCCCCGTTGGCCTTCGTTGACCAAGACCGTGAAGCACATCATTGAAGTGTACGCGGCCAACGCCAACAAGTACGAACGTCTGGGCGACTGGGCTGAACGCATCGGCTGGGAAACCTTCTTCAAGATGACCGGCCTTGAATTCACCCACCACCTTATCGACGACTTCCGTGATCCCGCCTACTACACCTGGCGGCAGAGCACGCAGTTCAAGTTCTAGGTATAGCTCGTTTTAACCCCGGCGGCGCATCCGCGCCGCCGGGACAGGAGAACCACCATGGCTGACGACAAAGACGTTGTTGTTGAATTTTTGAATAGCAAATCCGCGTCCAAGTCCAAGTTCTATTTCAAGGACTTCCTTGAATTGTTCCCCGATCGCGGTCCCCGCGACGTGAAGAAAGTTCTCACCAAGCTGGTGAACGAAGAAGTGCTGGAATTCTGGTCTTCCGGTTCCACCACCATGTACGGCCTGAAGGGCGCGGGCAAGCAGTCCGCCGCTGAAGGCGAAAACTAGTAGCGTAAGCACCGGCCCAGCGCCTGTTGCTTTGGGCTGCGCCAAAACGCGCTTTTTATTACGGTCGAGTACCTTGCGTACACTCCCTGCATAAAAAGCGCGTCTTTGTTGCCGCTGAGCAGCTACACGCCGATGCCTCCGGCATTCGCTGCCGGTTATGCTTGATTCACGTCGGGCCAGCAGGCCCGGTCATGCCCCACGGCATGAACATCCGCAAGGCGCGTCAGCCTTTGCGTGGTAGCTTCAGCAAGTTATGCCGCAACGCAAGTTGTGGCATTTCTTGCTTTTGGGGGCTCGAGGGGTAATGCTTTGCCATGCCCGACGCAAAACACGATTGCCTGGCGTCTGCGCTGGGCGGGTATGGCCGCATGCTGTGATGCGCCGCTAGGCCTGCACAGCCGCAGATATGCCGGGTCGGCGTTACGAAGCGTCACCCCTTTGGCAAGACGCCGCAGGAGGCCCTATGAGCACGTCGTTTACCTTGCCTGATGCAGAAAAAAAGTTTCTTTCACAGCAGGCCCGCACCTCCATTGAAGCGGGATTACTGGGAAAAAATGTTGCGGATGTTCCTCAGCCGCCAGCAACGGAGTTTGCACCTGGCAGCGTGCTGCACCGCAAGCTTGGGGCCTTTGTTACGTTGCACATCAGCGGTGCTCTGCGTGGCTGCATAGGCAATATTATCGGGCGCGAACCGCTGTACGCCACAGTATGGCACATGGCCCAGGCGGCGGCCTTTGCCGACCCGCGCTTTCCCGCGCTGGGCTTGGCGGAGTGGCCGCGCGTCAACATGGAGATTTCCGTGCTGGACGAGCTGACGCCTTGCCCCGACCCGCAGGCTGTGGAAGTGGGCCGTCACGGGCTGGTGCTGCAGTACGCCGGGCGCAGCGGCGTTTTTTTGCCCCAGGTTCCTGTGGAGCAGGGCTGGGACAGGCTGGCCTATCTGGACAACCTATGCGGCAAGGCGGGCCTGCCCCCCAACACGTGGAGACAGCCCGGCGCACAGCTTTTTTGGTATGAGGCCACGGTGTTCAAGGCCTAGCGTGCAGGCCATTGCAAACAAAAATATGCCCTACACCTGCAACCATTGCTGGTATGGGCGCTTATTAAATGTCTTTCATTGTAAAACCAGCGTCAAGAAGCATTTTATAAAGCTCAAGGTGCGTTGTGTTGTCTATGTTGTTGTTCTCGCAATTTTATTTTAACCATTTTTTTACTTGTCGGGTTTCTTCGAAAAGCCCGGCAACGTAATTATGTTCGTAATCCTCTTCGCAGTTGAAGTGTGAATTTTACTTGGTCATGACTATTTTCCACTTAAGGCTGATAGTTAAAAACATTTGCTCTATATAAATTGTCGCTATTGGCTTTTTGACAAATGCCTTGCTCTGGATTAGTTTACGTCATTCTCAGGGCGGGGTGAGAGTCCCCACCGGCGGTGATGCGGCGGCCAGACGGCCTCGCCAGCCCGCGAGCGCCCAGTGTTTGGGGTCAGCAGATCCGGTGCGAATCCGGAGCCGACGGTTACAGTCCGGATGGAAGAGAACGGTTTTATGCCGCGCGCGGCGGTGCGTCCTTTATTTGAAGGCGCACTTTGCGTTGCGGCCCGTCCACGCCCTGATGCACCATCTCCCGGCCCGAGAGGCCGGAAACAGGAGAACGGAATGCATCAGTCCTCATTATCCCTTTCGTCATTCGGCAATTCTGAAGAACGTGTGCGCGCTGCTTTGACTTCGTTGAGCAAAGGCGGCGGCGTTTGCGTTGTGGATGACGAAAACCGGGAAAACGAAGGCGACCTCATTTTTAGCGCGCAGCACATCACCGTGCCGCAGATGGCCATGCTGATACGCCACTGCAGCGGCATTGTCTGCCTGTGCCTCACCGACGAGCATGTGCAGCGGCTTGAGCTGCCCATGATGACGGAGCACAACACCAATACGCAGGGAACAGCCTTTACGGTCACCATTGAGGCGGCCACCGGCGTTACCACGGGTGTTTCCGCCGCTGACCGCGTGGCCACTATCAAGGCGGCCGTTGCGCCGTGCGCCAGACCTGCGGATCTACGCCGCCCCGGTCATGTCTTCCCCCTGCGGGCGCGCCCCGGCGGCGTGCTTGAACGGCGCGGACACACCGAGGCGACCGTTGATCTCATGCGTATGTCGGGTCTGGAGCCGTGCGGCGTGCTGTGCGAGCTGACTCTGGATGACGGCGAAATGGCCCGTCTGCCCGAGGTGGCGAGCTTTGCCCGCGCCCACAACATGCCTTTGTGCAGTGTGGAGGATATTGCGGCGTGGCGGTTGGCTATGGGAGATCTGCACCTCGCCGCCAGCGCATAATTGATGGGCGCGCTGCAAGCGTCTTTTGCCGCGCGCGTCTTTTGCCCGCGCGCGTCTTTTGCCCGCTGACAGCGTCAAGCAGGGCTTTTTGCTCCAGTCGAGTACCATTGGCGTACACTCCCTGCGCAAAAAGCCCTGCTTTTCTCGTCAGCGAACAAAATCCATCGCGCGGGAAGTCAGGAGTCGGCTCTCTGGACGCAAAGCAACCCTTCCTCACAAGGCGCAGGAAAGTCTGAGCTTCATGAAAAAAGACAGCCCGGTTCATGGAATGAGCCGGGCTTGAATTTTGAATGGCGCTGTCGCGATTAGCCGAAGTATTCGTGGGGAGACTCGAGGACTTGAGTAAAGAGCTTATAAAACTCAGCCAGATGTATTCCGTCAATAAAGCTGTGGAGTGCTTCTATTGATACGGTGATGTTGCCAGAGGAATCAATTTTGCCAAAAAGGAATCTGGGAACACTGTCGACCCAAGGATCTCCCCACGGGTTGGTTGCTGACAGTATGGGGATATCTGGCACGCAGCTAAAGTAGATTAGGCTCTGGGCGTCGCCGCCCTCGGGATAAAGGGTTGGGGTCTGGTCGGCAACCGTCCGTGCCGCAGTGATGTTGCTGCTGAACACCGAGAAGTTTTTATCAAATTTTGCGACGCAATTGCAGTGCAGTGCTCTGCCCTTGGGGATGTAGGTAAACGCTGCATCAATGCTGTCAAATTCCGCAGGGCGCAGATTAACGATTCTTTGTCTAAAGCCAGAAACGCTATTGGCGGCGAACATGGCGGCAAAATAGATGCAGTCTGTAAATCTAAAGCCATGCTGCTTTTTTACTATGCATAATTTGTCAACATTTGCTGAAAAAGAAACACTGAAGCACGGATTTTTACGAGACTGAAAAAAATTAAAATGTTCATTTCTTTCCCACGAATCATCAAGGTATTTCATAATGAATCCTGGTGCGTCACTATTTTTTTAACAAAAGCGCACATTGCCTGACATCTCAGGATAATCATTGCAGACTATCGGCTGCGGTCTGACGCTGGCACGGCTGCAAGTGTTGGGCAAATTCTTTTCAGGTGCTGAATATTGCTACTCGACCGGCGCGAGGCGTTGGGCCAGCCTGGTATAGCGCTTGCGGGTCTTGTTGTTGTTTACGGCCATTTTAAGGGCGCGGGATTCGCCCACGAGGATGACCAGCTGCTTGCCGCGCGTAACACCCGTGTAAATGAGGTTGCGCTGCAGCAGCACATAGTGCTGCATCATGATGGGTATGACCACGGCGGGGTATTCCGACCCCTGCGATTTATGGATGGAGATGGCGTAGGCGGGCGCTATTTCGTCCAGCTCGTCAAATTCGTAGGGTACGACGCGCTCGTCAAAGGTGATGCTGAGAGTGCGCTCGTGCACATCCATAAAGCTGATGCGGCCCATGTCGCCGTTAAAAACGTCCTTGTCGTAGTTGTTGCGTATCTGCATGACCTTGTCGTGCAGGCGAAAGCAGCGGTCGCCACGGCGTACTTCGATGCCGTGAGGGTTCAGGGCTTCCTGCAGGCAGGCGTTCATGCGGCCGGCGCCCACAGCGCCCTTGTGCATGGGGGTAAGCACCTGAATATCATCTACCGGGTCAAGGTTGAAGCGGCGTGGAATGTGGTTGCGCACCAGGTCCACAATAAGCTCGGCGGCTTTTTCGGCGTCGTTCTGGTGGATAAAGTAAAAGTCCGAGAGCCGTTCCTTGCTCGATTCCAGCGAGGGAATTTCGCCCCGGTTGATGAGGTGGGCGTTGCAGATGATTTCGCTTTCCGCTGACTGGCGGAAGATTTCGGTCAGCTCGACAACGGGCACAACGCCGGAGCTGATGATGTCCGAAAGCACGTTGCCAGGGCCCACCGAGGGCAGCTGGTGCACGTCGCCCACGAGCACCAGGGTTGCGCCCAGCGGTACGGCCTTGAGCAGGTGGTAAAAAAGCAGGGTGTCCATCATGGAGGCTTCGTCCACCACCAGCAGGCCGCAGGCGAGGGGGTTGTCCTCGTTGCGGGCAAAGCCGTCTTCCTTCGGGCTGTATTCGAGCAGGCGGTGGATCGTGCGCGACTCGCGGCCCGATGTTTCGGACATGCGCTTGGCGGCGCGGCCTGTGGGCGCTGCCAGCAATATGCGGGCGCGCACCTCGCCAAAAAGTTTGATGATGGCGTTGATGATGGTTGTCTTGCCCGTGCCGGGGCCGCCGGTAAGCACCATCAGCTTGCTGCGGGCGGCGGTGCGCACGGCTTCGAGCTGCTCGGGCGCGAGCGAGATGTTGAGCTCGCCCACCACCTTGTCCACCAGGGCGTCAGGATTTTCAAAACGCACGGATTTGGGCGAGCGCAAAAGCCGCTGGATGTAGAAAGCTGTCTTGGATTCGCAGTGGTGGTAGCGGCGCAGGTAAACGCCCGTTTCGCCAGAGGCGTCGGGCATGTCCTGCTCTTCGCGTACGATGCGCTCGTCGCTTTCGAGAGCTGCGAGGGCGTCCTCCACCAGGGCTTCGTCCACACCCAGCTGAGCGCAGACGGCCTCGGTCAGTTCGGCCTGCGGCAGGTAGACGTTGCCGTCGTCGGTGGACTTTTGCAGCACGTAGAGCGTGCCCGCCTGAATGCGCAGGGGGTTGTCGTGCTCAAAACCGAGTTTGGCGGCGGCCGCGTCGGCGGTGACAAAGCCGATGCCGTGGATGTCCATGGCGAGGCGATAGGGGTTTTCGCGCACGATGGCGAGGGCATCCGCCCCGTAAGCCCGATAGATGCGTACGGCGTAGGCCGGAGTAATGCCGTGGGGCTGCAAAAAGAGCAGCAGATCGCGCATGCCCCGGTGCTCCGCCCACGAAGTGCGGATGCGGTCAAGGCTCTTGCTGCCTACGCCGCGTACCTTGAGCAGGCGTTCGGGCTCCTCGTCGAGGATACGGATGGTGTCTGTGCCAAATGTTTCGACAATGCGTCCGGCCATCTCTTCGCCAACGCCCTTGATGAGCCCTGAGGCGAGATAAAGGCGAATTCCCTCACTGGTGGCGGGGAGCATCTCTTCGGAGTTCTGAAACTCGATCTGACGGCCAAACCGGGGGTTGTTGACCCAGCGCCCGGAAATTTTAAGCTGTACGCCAGCCTGGGGGTTGACCATATGCCCGATGCACGAAACCGGGTCGCGCGGGCGGGTAAGGCCAGCGTTGCCGCCGCCGCTGCTGACGCTGGCGGGCAGCAGGCGCAGTACGGTGTAGCCGTTTTCTTCGTTGTGAAAAACGACGCGCTCAACAGTGCCTGTAAGTTCAACGGCGTCAGGATCTTGCAAAAGGGGCAGGTTGTTCATGGGCGCGGAGTGCTCTTGTTGGCGGGGCTTGCGGCGGCCTTGCGCTGGCGCGACCACCAGAACCAGTTGCACTGTTCGTGCGGCAGCTGGGGGTTTTGGGCCTGGGCCACGGCGCAGCAAAACACGTCCAGGCAGCATATATCAACGGCTTGCCCCTTGATGCGGCACAGGTCGTTGTACAGGGTCTGCGGGTCGCGGCAGGCCAGGTCGTGCACATCGGCAACCCCAAGCAGGCGCATGTCTTCAAGTGTGGCCGGGCCTACGGAGCGCAGCGCGGCAAGCGGGCGGGCGTCCGTATTTTTGTTCACAGGCCAAGCCCCATGCGTTGCTGCAGCAGCAGGGCGTCGGCCAGCGCCAGGGCCGTCATGGCTTCCATCACCGGCACAACGCGCGGTATGGCCGCAAGGTCGTGCCGTCCGCCAATGAGTACGGAGGCCGCGTTGCCCTCTTTGTCCACGGTTTGCTGGGTGACGGCAACTGAGGCGATGGGTTTGACGGCGGCGTGCATGACAATTGTCTGCCCGCTGGAGATGCCGCCCAGGATGCCGCCCGCGTGGTTGGAGGCAAAGGCGGCTTTGCCGGGCAGAGGCGGATCAGCGGGCAGCAGCGGGTCGTTGTTTTGCGTGCCGTGCAGCTTGGCCGCGCCAAAGCCCTCGCCGACGGAAAATCCCTTGACCGCGCCAATGCTCATGATGGCGTGGGCCAGCACGGCCTCAAGCTTGTCAAAAACGGGTTCGCCAAGGCCTGCGGGCACATTGCGGGCCTCGATGCGCACAATGCCGCCCAGGGTGTCGCCAGCCTTGCGGGCGGCCAGCACCACCTTGTCCCATAGCTGGGGCATGGCCTCGGTTGCGGCGCAGTAGGAGCGGTTGCGGGCGTTTTCCAGATCAAGAGCGGCCCAGTCCTGCACGGCGGTGCCGCCAAGCTCCACGCAGGCAGCCATAATCTTTACGCCGCGCCGTTCAAGTATCTTGCGGGCAATAACGCCGCCAGCCACGCGGGCGGCGGTTTCGCGGCCTGAGGAGCGGCCCCCGCCTCGGTGGTCCCGTATGCCGTTGTATTTCTGAAAATAGCCCCAGTCCGCATGACCGGGGCGAAAAATTTCGGCCAGATTGCCGTAGTCGTGCGAGCGCTGGTCTTCGTTGGCGATGTAAAAGGCTATGGACGTGCCGGTGGTCACGCCTTCGTACACGCCGGAGAGTAGACGCACTGCGTCAGATTCCTTGCGCTTGGTGGCGGTAGGCCCCTGACCGGGTTTGCGGCGGTCAAGCTCGGCCTGGATGTCGGCCTCTGTCAGCTTTAGGCCTGCGGGGCAGCCGTCAATGACGCCGCCAAGGCCCACTCCGTGAGATTCGCCGAATGTCGTCAGCCGCAGAGCCTGCCCAAATGTATTGCCAGCCATGTGCTACCTCGCCTTCACTACAGCATTTTGAGACGCCGCGTCAGCGCGTGCGTCTCTGTGGCGGGCGTCCGCTCGCGCGGTCGCCGGAGCGATTTCAGGGTGAAATTGCCCGAAAGCCGCGCCAGGGTGCACGGCCAAGTGCTTCAGTATAGGCAAGGGCGGGACGGCTTGCAACTCGCACGGGCCGGATAGTTTGCCGTCGCCAGCCGGGCAGGGTATGGAGGCGCGGCTGACAAGGGCGGAAAAACTGCGGAAGTGTGGCAAAGAAGCGGAAAAAACGGCAGCGGGGCAGGGATCCGCCCAAAGGGATATCCCTGCCCCGCGCAAGTACATTGGCCGGAGGGGTTAGACCTTGGCGGCGGTGCGCAGGTCGGCCACGGCGTCGGTTTTTTCCCAGCTGAATTCGGGCAGCTCGCGGCCAAAGTGGCCGTAGCAAGAAGACTTCTGGTAAATCGGGCGCTTGAGGTCAAGGCGCTTGCTGATGAAGTAGGGGCGCAGGTCAAAGACGTCGCGCACGGCCTTGGTCAGCATCTCGTCAGAAAGCTCGCTGGTGCCCTGCGAGGAGACAAGCACGCTGACGGGCTGGGCCACGCCGATGCAATAGGCGATCTGCACTTCGCACACGGGGGCGAGGCCTGCGGCAACCACGTTTTTGGCGATGTAGCGGCCCATGTATGCGCCGGAACGGTCAACCTTGGAGGGATCCTTGCCGGAAAAAGCGCCGCCGCCGTGGTGGCCGCTGCCGCCGTAGGTATCCTGGATGATCTTGCGGCCGGTAAGACCGCAGTCGCCCATGGGGCCGCCAACCACAAACCGGCCCGTGGTGTTGATGAAAATTTCGCAGGCTTTTTCATCAAAATAGCCGGAGGGCTCCAGAATGGGGCGGATGACGTGTTTTTTCACCGCTTCGGCCACATCAGCCTGGCTGGCGCTGGCAGCGTGCTGGGTAGAAACCACCACGTTATTGATGCGCAGGGGTTTGCCGTCCTGATATTCAAAAGAAACCTGGGTTTTGCCGTCGGGACGGAAAAAGTCCACCGTGCCGTTCTTGCGCACCTTGGCCAGCTGCTGCGAGAGCTGATGCGCCCAGTAGATGGGGGCGGGCATAAGGGTGGATGTCTCGTTGCAGGCAAAGCCAAACATCATGCCCTGGTCGCCCGCGCCCTGATCTTCGGGCCTTTCGCGCAGCACGCCTTGCGCGATGTCGGGCGACTGGTGGCCGATGGCGTTGATAACGGCGCAGGTCTGCCAGTCAAAGCCCATTTCAGAGCTGTTGTAGCCGATGCCCTTGATGGTTTCGCGCACAACATGGGGCAGGTCGGCGTAACCGCTGGTGGTGATTTCGCCTGCGATAACGGCCATGCCGGTAGTCACCAGCGTCTCGCACGCCACATGGGCGTTGGCGTCCTGCGCCAGCAGCGTATCAAGGATGGCGTCCGAGATCTGGTCGGCAACCTTGTCGGGGTGGCCTTCCGTGACAGATTCTGAAGTGAAATAATACCTGCCCTTGGTTTGCATATGATTCTCCTTGGGCGCTCGCGTCAGAGCGGCGCGGGTTTATGAACGTAACAGTATGTTGTCGATAAGCCGGGCTTTACCCATGCGCACTGCGCAGGCCATAAGCGCAGGGCCATCGACCTCGCTGAGCGGCGCCATGGATTCCGGGTGGACAATGCTGAGGTAGTCCAGCCGCCCCATGGGCAAAAATTCCGCCCAGCGGCGCAGCACTGTTTCACGCAGCAGCTTGACGCTGGTTTCGCCGCTTTGCGCCAGTTTCTGGGCGTAGAGAAGGGCTTTGCGGATTTCGGGGGCGTGGGCGCGTTCTTCGGCCGAAAGGTAGACGTTGCGCGAGGACAGCGCGAGCCCGTCAGCTTCGCGCACGGTTTCGCGGGTCTCGATGCGCACGGGCACATTAAGGTCGCGGACCATGCGGCGCAGGATGGCCTGTTGCTGCCAGTCTTTTTGCCCAAATACGGCCACGTCCGCGCCGGTAAGCATAAACAGCTTGAGCACCACCGTGCATACGCCCCTGAAATGAACAGGCCGCGACAGGCCGCACAGGCCGCGCGAAAGTTCGGGAACTTCCACCCATGTTGAGTGGTCAGGCTCGTACATGGCTCCGGGTTGGGGCATAAAGAGGATGTCCGCGCCCTGGTTGCGTGCGATTTGAGCATCTCGCTCGGCATTGCGGGGATATGCTTCCAGATCCTCGCCGGGGCCGAACTGGGTAGGGTTGACAAAAAGGCTCACCACCAGCCGCTTGGCCAGGGTGCGCCCGTGGGCCATGAGGTCTTCATGTCCCTGATGGTAATAGCCCATGGTAGGAACCAGAGCGATGTCGTCGCCAGCTCTGTGCCAGGCCTTGCATTGGGCCGCCAGTTCTTGGGGATTTGTTAATATCTGCATATCAAGGTATTGTGATATTGTTTATGGAGCAACATATATACACGCGAGCCGTCAGCTTGTAAAGATTCCGCCCGGGCAAAGAAACAGAGCCGTGCACTGGGGATGCTTGACCCTGCCTGCGGCTGTGGGCATAACAGCCGATGGGGGTATATATGCTGAAACCGTTTTACCAGGGCAAGTTGGATACATTCTGCGCCATCTATGCAGTGCTCAACGGCCTGCGTTTGACCCACAGCATCCGCGTGCTCAAGGCTCGCGACATCCTCAACGAAACCCTGATGGGCCTTGCAGCATCGCCGGAGGCCTTCCGCGCCGTGCTGGAGCAGGAAACAGACTACTGCAGCCTGGTGGACGGCATGCTGCGCATACAGGGCAGAGCCTTTCCCCTTGAGGTACGCCAGCCGTTTACAGACGATGACGATCCATCTGTGGAGCAGGTGTGGGATTGCTGCCGTACGTGGCTTGCGCCGGGCAGCGGCCGCGCAGTGATCTTTCGGTTTTTGCGCCACCTCACCCTGGACGGCCCGCCGGTAAACCGCCACTGGACCACTGCAGACGCGCTTGCGGGCGACGTGCTGCACCTGTTTGACTGCAGCCACGAGGCCGAGGCTATCCTGAATGTACGGAAGGACAGCTTTGTGACCCGAGCGGAGGACATCTGCGAGGGCAAGCTGCTGCATATCCAGCCCTACACCATTCGTTTGCTGCGTCTGCCGCTGTAAAAAATTACGCAAACCTGATGTGACGGGCCTGGCCGGATTTGGCCTGGGTTTTGCGGTGCGGCCGGTGCCCGTGCCCTTGCTGCCGCCAAAAAAAAAGCCCCTTGCGGGGCCGTGCGGTTACTGCTTTGGCGGGGTAAAGGGGCGCGGGGCGGCCCCGGTAACAATCAGTATTCCCTGGGGGGGCTTCGTTGCTGATGGGCAGGCCCAGGCGCACTGCGTCTGCCTTTAGCTGCGGGTGCACCCAGAAGGCCTTTGCCTGCACAAAACTGAGCACTTCAAACTCCGCAGTATCCACCGGGCGGGAATAATAGAAGCCCTGCGCGCAGTTGCAGCCGCTGTTGAGCAAAAAGCGGGCGTGCTCCTTGGTTTCCACGCCTTCGGCCACAATGGACATGTCCAGGTCGCGGGCCAGGGCAATGGTGTTGCGGGCCACAATCTGGCCGCGCTGATTGTTTATGCCGTCGCTGATAAAGGCCCGGTCGAGTTTGACCACGCTGAACGGCAGGTCGCGCAACGTGCTCAGGGACGAATAACCAGTGCCAAAGTCGTCCATGGAAAAAACAAAGCCCGCAGCCCGCAACTCGTCCATAAGCCTTATCAGGCGCGGCTCGTTGGCAAAAAACGCGCTTTCGGTCAGTTCCAGCTCCAGCATGTGGCGCGGCAGGTTGTACTTGTTCATGAGGCTGACAAGTTTGTTGGGCAGGTCGTCGTCATTAAAGTGCAGGCGCGACATGTTTACTGAAATGGGCGTGGGGTCGTACTTTTTGTCCAGCCATGTGCGCAGTGTCTGGCAGGTCTGGTCCCAGATGTAGGAATCGAGGCGCACAATAAAACCGTTGCGCTCAAAAAGCGGAATAAACCGACCGGGCAGAATGAGCCCGTCAGTGGGATGCTGCCAGCGCACCAGGGCTTCGGCCCCCACAATGCGGCCGCTCGATATCTGCACCTTGGGTTGTAAATACAGCCGGAACTGCTCTTTTTCCAGCGCCTCGTACATCTGGTCGGTGATATAGCTTTCGTCGTGCAGCTTTTTGCGCAGCGCTTCATCATAGAAGGCAAAATTGACAATATCGCTGCCCTTGACGGTTTTTAGCGCCAGATAGGCCCAGTCGCACAGTATGTGGGCTGGCGTGCGGGGATTTTCCACCGGGCAGATGCCAAAAAACAGTTTGACCCTGAAGGTGTCCGAGTAATGCTCAAGGCGTAGCGATAACGCCTGAACAAACTGCAGCGCGCGTTCTGAGCCGCCGGCAAGGCATACGGCAAAAACGTCGGCGGTAAGCCGTGCGAAAACCTCTTTTTCGGGGGCAAGGCGCTGGCGCACAAGGCGGGCGATGCCCCGCAGCAGGCGGTTACCTTCTTCCAGACCAAAGGATTCGTTGATGCCCTTGAACCCGGCCACGTCAAAACGCAGTATGCAGTACTGCTCATGAGCCCGGTTTTTTACGAGCCTGTCGATTTTTTCAAAAAATGTCTGGGTGTTGTATGCTCCGGTGAGGGGGTCGTGCTCCGCCCGGAGACGCAGGGCCTGCTCGCTGCGCGTGGCCGCGTCCACATCGTTGAGCGTGCCTATGTAGCGATCAGTTGATTCGCCGTCATCAAGCTTGGTGTAGGTGACCTTGCACCAGATGTACTGGCCGTCGCGGCGGCGCAGGCGAACGTTTATCTCGCCAGACCGGATGCCCAGGGCCAGACGCGCCAGGCAGGTGTCAAAGGGCTCCATGTCGCCGACATAGAGAACGTCGTCCTCGCGCCAGACATCAAAGGGATTGCGCCCGTCATAGTCGCCAGCCAGCATCTCGGGTATGCGCGGGCTTAAGTAGGTAAGGTCTTTGCCGCGCCACTCAAATACAAGGGTGCGGGTGTGGTCGACCACAGCCTTGTAGCGCAGCGCGTCAAGTTTTTGCTGCACGAGATGTTCGCTGTCGTGCCCCATATCGTCTGTGTCGTACCTGCTTTGCATATCTTCGGTGCAGACAAGGTACATTTGCCCTTCGCCGTGTCGCAGTGCTGCAAAGACAATGATGCGCACCCAGCGGTACGAGCCGTCCAGGGCTTTTTGGCGAATGTCCTGAGCTGCAAATGCGGGAGTGCCCGCCATGCGTTTTTGCAGGCCCTGGGCGGAAAAAAAGCTGGCAAAAGGCCCTGCGTCTTCGGGGTGCACCCGCGTGGCAACGTCCGCCCGTATTTTTTCAGAAAGCGACAACGCAGGATCCGCAGGGGCAAAGTGGGCAGGATTGTGGTAGATATTGCTAAAAATATCGGTTTCAAAATCGATAAGGCTGATATCGTCATAGTGGCTTTGCAGCGCAGCGATCGGATAAACCTTTCCCGCATCTTCCACAGACTGCCCGCCATCTGTCGTAATGGCTAAAGTGGCAATATTTGCGGGGGAAAGTGTTTTCATGTGGTTCCGCCTTGCGGCATTACAATCTGCGAAAGGGTTGTTCAACAACAAATTATACCTAGCACCAGAATTATCGTTTTGCAAATGTGGGCGGTTGCATGGACAGGGCAGGCCGCGCGGCTCGCTTTGCATGGCGGATGACAATCGGCCCGCCCCTCTGTATTGTGCCCAGATGACAACCGTAAAATTTGCCGCATCTCTTAAAGTCTGGTCACTGAGTCTTGGCTGCCCCAAAAACAGGGTGGACAGCGAGCGCCTGCTCGGCTCGCTGGGCGTCGCCGTGCAGCATGTGGAGCACATGGGCAAGGCTCGCCTGGTATTCATCAATACCTGCGGGTTTATTGACCCCGCAGTGCGCGAATCTGTACGTGCGGTGGTGGATGCCGTACAAAGGCTCCAAAAGTGCAAGGTCAAGCCCCTGCTGGCCGTTGGCGGCTGCATGGTGGGACGTTATGGCGCTGCGGAGCTGGCAGCCGAACTGCCCGAAGTGGACGTGTGGCTGCCCACCGCCGACATCCCGCGCTGGCCTGCCATGCTGGCGGCGGCGCTGGGCTTGCCCAAGCCGCCTGTGCACATCCCCGGGGGCGGCAGGCTGCTTTCCACCGGCCCTTCGTACGCCTGGCTCAAGGTGGGCGAGGGCTGCAGGCACAAGTGCGCTTTTTGCACCATCCCCTCCATCCGGGGCGGGCTCAAATCGCTGACTGCCGACGACATCGCCGACGAGGCCCGCGGGCTGCTGGCGCAAGGTGTGCGCGAGCTGGACCTTGTGGCGCAGGACCTTACCTCTTGGGGCGTCGACCTTGGACTAAGGCACGGACTGCCGAGCCTGCTCGAAAAACTGGTGGGCCTTGACGGGCTGGCGTGGCTGCGCCTGCTCTACCTCTACCCCAGCGGCGTTACGCCGGAGTTGCTGCGTTTTATCAGAGATTGCGGCGCACCCTTGCTGCCGTATCTGGATATCCCCCTGCAGCACGCGCACCCCGACGTGCTGTCGCGTATGGGGCGCCCCTTTGCTGGCGACCCCCGGCGCGTGCTCGACGCTGTTCGTGCGGTGTTGCCCGACGCCGCCTTGCGCACGACCTTTATTGTGGGCTACCCCGGCGAAACCGAAGAACACTTTGAGTCTCTGTGCCGCTTTGTGGAAGAAAGCCGCTTTCAGCACGTGGGGGTGTTCGCCTATCAGGCGGAAGACGGTACGGAGGCTGCAACCCTTCCCGATCAGGTGCCAGACGAGGTCAAACAGTGGCGGCGGGATTCGCTGATGGAAATTCAGGCCGACATCAGCAACCAATTGCTGGCGGCCCATGTGGGCAGCCGCATGCAGGTGCTGGTGGACGCCCCGCACCCCGACTGGCCTGGTCTGCACAGCGGGCGGGTGTGGTTTCAGGCGCCCGAGGTGGACGGCATCACCTATGTGAGCGGGCCCGGCGTTGTCCCCGGGGCGCTGGTGGAATGCGACATTGTGGAGAACAGCGACTACGACCTCACCGCGCTGGCCTGAGCCCGCTGCCCAATAACGGGGTAAACCCCAGTCCAAAATATCCCCGAAGGGCGAACCCTTCGGGGATATTTTGGGAAACGTGCCGAGCACGCCCTCAACCAGCGTTAACCCTGAATGAGCTGCATGGCCATCTTGGGCATGCTGTTGGCCTGCGAGAGCATGGCCACAGACGACTGGGTGAGGATTTGGTTGCGGACGAACTTCGTCATTTCCGTGGCCACGTCCACGTCGGAAATGCGGGATTCTGCCGCCTGCAAGTTTTCAGCCTGGGTTGTAAGGTTGGAAACGGTGTTTTCCAGCCTGTTTTGCAAGGCACCCAGGTGCGCCCGGATCTTGTCCTTGGAAACCACAGCATTGGTAATGGCAACGAGAGCCTTCTGCGCCGCCTCCTGGGTCGAGATGGTCTTGCCGTCGGTGTTGTCAGCCTGATTGCCTACGCCCAGAGCCGAGGCAGTGCTCGTGCCGATCTGGATGTAGTAATAGTCTTCCGCCGAGTCGTTGGCAGAGCCAAAGTGGACCTTCATCTTGCCCGTGGCGGTCATCTTGCTGCCGTCGTGGGTGTCACTGGACAGATTGCCGTCCAGCAGGTGGATTCCGTTGAAGTCCGTGGCATTGGCGATTCGGGTAATTTCCGAAGCCATGGCCTGGTACTCCGACTCGATCATCAGACGCTGGGTGGAATCGTACGTGCCGGTGGCAGCCTGTTCGGCCAGTTCCTTCATACGGGTCAGCTTTTCGTCGATGACGCCGAGGGCGCCGTCAGCTGTCTGGATGAGGGAAATGGCGTCGTTGGCATTACGCACACCCTGCTGCAGAGCAGTGATGTCGGTACGCATCAATTCGCGGATGGCGAGGCCGGCGGCATCGTCCGCCGCGGAGTTGACGCGCAGGCCTGTGGACAGACGTTCGGTCGAAGTCTTCAGGTCGCTGTAATGCTGGGTCAGGTTGTTGGCAACATTAGAAGCCATTGAGTTGTGATTGATATACATGACATTCCTCCATGAATGTTCTGTCTGCCCGGCGGCGCACTACGCGCGCCCGCTTCCATGCGGGCTGCCGCCGTTCATCCCGCAAATGCGGGGAAAAAGTTTATCAAAACCGGCCTGCGGTCAGCTATGCCGACCCAGACTGTAGCCCTAAAACGACAGGCGCTTTTGCCAATCTGATTCGTGGCTTCAGAGAGGCAATATTTGCCTGAAAACCTGCACTGCGTTTACAGCAGGATTCATGCCAGAAAATTTTATCAGGGGGCGTCAAGATACTGTCAGGCTAATGGCAAGCAGCTGCCCATATGGGTTATGCACAGGGTATTGACAGCAATAAAGTTATGATTATCTATATGATATAAAGATTTACACAGGAGGTTTGCTATGAGCAATAATCTTCGTATGCTGCCCGGTCGCTGGTTTGCGCCTCGCGATGCCGCATTTTGTGTAAACAGCCCTTCGGGTATGCCCTTGCGTGATGAAATTGACAGAATTTTTCAGGGCTTGTTCAACGGGATGGTCTCGCCGTGGGGCGATACTGGCGGCTTGCTGCCCGCAAACAGCGATGGCCGCGAGCAACCCTTGATGCCCCGGCTGGATATGACAAGTGATGACGCGGCCTATATGCTGCGCATAGAATTGCCGGGTGTGGAAGCGGACAAGGTCAACGTGGCCGTTCAGGACAAGGTGCTTGTGATCTCCGGCGAAAAACAGCGTGAAACAGAAGAGAAAAATAACGATCAATACATCCGCGAGAGGGTGTTTGGCTCGTTTAAGCGTATGCTGACCTTGCCGGACGACGCGGACGCAGAGGCCATAACAGCCGCATATAAAAACGGCGTGCTCAGCGTGACAGTTCCCCGTAAGGCTCTGGCCGGGTCAATGTCCAAAAAGATAGATATCGTGCGGGAATGATGCTTGCGGCCAGCACCGCGTAAGCATTGTGCTGGCTGCAGGGTTTGAGGGGCAGGGAGCGTTGGTGCGCTCCCTGCCTTTTTTTGCAGGTATGCGTCAAACAAAAAAAGCCGAACCGCGAGCGGTTCGGCTTTTTGTAAATCTGGTTGGTTGCGGCCTTAAAACTCTCCCCAGTCTCGCGGCCAGTTACGGGCTGTTGCCCTCCACCACCTGGTTTTACCGCTAGCCAGAGATCAGCGTCATGGCCATCCTGGGCATGCTGTTGGCCTGCGAAAGCATGGCCACGGCAGACTGGGTGAGAATCTGATTGCGGACGAACTTCGTCATTTCCGTGGCAACGTCCACGTCCGAAATGCGCGATTCCGCCGCCTGCAGGTTTTCGGTCTGGGTGCTCAGGTTGGAGATGGTGTTCTCCAGCCGGTTTTGCAGCGCGCCCAGGCTTGCCCGAATCTTGTCCTTGGAAACCACGGCATTGTTGATGGCCACCAGTGCCTTTTGCGCCGCTTCCTGCGTGGAAACGGTGATGCCGTCCGTGCCGGTAGCCTGGTTGCCCACGCCCAGAGCCGAGGCGGTGCTCGTGCCGATCTGGATGTAGTAATAGTCTTCCGCCGAGTCGTTGGCCGTGCCAAAGTGAACCTTCAGCTTGCCGGTGGCGGACATCTTGCTGCCGTCGTGCGTGTCGCTGGACAGGTTGCCGTCCAGCAGGTGGATGCCGTTGTAGTCCGTGGCGTTGGCGATTCGGGTAATTTCCGAAGCCATGGCCTGGTACTCCGACTCGATCATCAGACGCTGGGTGGAGTCGTACGTACCGGTGGCGGCCTGTTCTGCCAGTTCCTTCATACGGGTCAGCTTTTCGTCGATGATGCCCAGGGCGCCGTCGGCGGTCTGAATGAGGGAGATAGCATCGTTGGCGTTACGCACGCCCTGCTGCAGGGCGGCGATATCGGTACGCATAAGTTCGCGAATGGCCAGTCCGGCTGCATCGTCCGCTGCGGAGTTGATGCGCAGACCCGAGGAGAGTCGCGAGGTTGAGGTTTGCAGGTCGCTGTAATGCTGGGTCAGGTTGTTGGCCACTTCAGAGGCCATGCTATTGTGATTGATATACATACATTCCTCCATGAATGCTGTACGTCCCAGGCGGCGCGAAATGCCGACGCGTCCTTGCGTGCTACCGCCTTTTGTCAACTTAATCGGCGCGGGCGCAAAAAGTATTAGGGGGCGGAGGCAATTTTGACGTGCGGGCATAATGGCCAAAAAATGGCTTGCAGCGCCATATTTTTGCCGTAACGCCCAAAACATGCTGGGAGAAAGGAGGAAAAATTTTCCGCACTGACCTGCGCGAGCATATTTTGCCGGGTTGCCCGACGGATGCGGGCAAGGTCCCAGTATTTGACCGGAGGCCGGGGCTGCGCAACCTCGGGGTAAAAAAAGCGGCGGGCGTTTCAAACGCCCGCCGCTACAGCGACAGTGTCGGCTTCTGCGTGTGGCAGAGCCTGCATGCGCGGGGCATGCCGAGCCGTTAGCAGTCCTTGCCCACCATGAGCAGCAGCCGCAGCAGCTGGTTGGTGAAGCCGGATTCATTGTCGTACCAGATAAGCAGCTTGACCATGGTGCCGTCGAGCACCTGGGTGGAAAGCGCGTCAACCACGCCGCCGTAGGTGCTGCCCTTGTAGTCTATGGACACCAGCGGTTCTTCGCAAAAGCCCATGTTGTCGGCCAGGGCGCCCTGGCTGGCAGCCTGCAGGGCTGCGTTGACCGCAGCGGCGTCACAGGTTTTTTCCACTTCGCAGGTCAGATCCACCAGCGAGCAGTCAAAGGTGGGCACGCGCACCGACATGCCGTTGAGCCTGCCTGCCAGTTCCGGCATGACCTGCCCCACGGCCTTGGCAGCGCCGGTGCTCGAGGGCACCATGGACACGGCGGCGGCGCGGCCGCGACGCCAGTCTTTATGGGTGCCGTCCAGAATGCGCTGGCTCATGGTGTAGGAGTGGATGGTGGTCATGAGCCCGTGGCGAAAGCCAAAGGTCTCGTGCAGCACCTTGACCGCAGGGGCCAGACAGTTGGTGGTGCAGGAGGCGGCCGAGATGATGTTGTGCTGCGCGCCGTCGTAGGTAGCGTGGTTGACGCCCATAACGATCATGGCGTCCACATCCTTGCCGGGTGCGGAGATAACGACTTTTTTGGCGCCGCAGGCCAGGTGCTGGGCGAGCCCTTCCCTGTCCTTGATGGTGCCGGTGGTTTCCACGGCCAGGGTTACGCCCAGGCGTTCCCATTCCCATTCGCCCGCCTTGCAGCGGGTAACGGCGATGTGGCGGCCATTGACGATGATGCCGTCTTCATCGTGATCAACCGTGCCCTGAAAGGTTCCGTAGGTGGAATCATACTTGAAAAGATAGGCCAGCGCGGCATTGTCCGCGCGGGCGTTGATGGCGGCGATCTGGATGTCTTGATTGTCGGCCATAAGACGCAGCAGATAGCGGCCGATGCGGCCAAAGCCGTTCATTCCAACTTTCACGGGCATGATTCGCGCTCCTTGGGGCGGTAGGGATTAGGCTTTATTTGAAGATCCCATGACATTGCGGATCTTGTGGGCCACCATATTTTTGACGGCGTCGCGCGCGGGGGTCAGGTAGGCGCGCGGGTCAAACTGATCGGGGTGTTCGGCAAGGTACTGACGGATGGAGGCGGTGACAGCCAGGCGGATGTCCGTATCCACATTGATTTTGCACACGCTCATTCCTGCAGCCCTGCGCAGCATGTCTTCGGGCACGCCCTTGGCTCCGCCCACCTGACCGCCAAACTGGTTGCACTGGCTCACAAATTCCTGCGGCACGCTGGATGCGCCGTGCAGCACCAGGGGGTAGCCCGGCAGCTTGTCGCCAATGCGGGCCAGACGGTCAAAATCAAGCTTGGCTTCGCCCTTGAACTTGTACGCGCCGTGGCTTGTGCCGATGGCGACGGCCAGCGAGTCGCAGCCGGTGCGGTTGACAAATTCCACAGCTTCGTCGGGGTCGGTGTACACGTGCTCGGCGGACTGCACATGTTCTTCAATGCCCGCAAGCTTGCCCAGTTCGGCTTCAACCCACACTCCGCGCGGGTGGGCGTAGTCCACGACCTGTTTGGTCAGGGCGATGTTTTCTTCAAACGGCAGGTGCGAGCCGTCTATCATTACCGAGGTAAAGCCGCCGTCGATGCAGTCGCGGCACATTTCAAAGCTGGGCCCGTGGTCGAGGTGCACCACCACGGGGATGGAGGGGTCGAGCGCCAGGGCCGCTTCCACCAGCTTCATGATGTATATCTGGCCGGCATATTTGCGCGCGCCCGAAGAAACCTGAAGGATGACAGGCGATTTTTCCTCGGAGGCCGCGCTCATGATGCCCTGTATGATCTCCATGTTGTTGACGTTGAAAGCGCCAATGGCATACCCGCCAGCATGGGCGGCAGCGAACATTTCTTTGGGATTGATAAGAGGCATGGTTTCCTCCAGAGGGTCTGGCATTGAGGACGGTCAAAACACAGTTGTCATCCAAAAATGACAAATATGAACATATACCAATTTGCCGCAAAGGGGAATGCCTGCAGCCCCACAAAGAGGCTGACTTTCCGCTGCCCCGGCTGTGCCCTGCACTGGCCGGGCCGCGCATGCGCACATGCCCGTGCGCGGCTGTAGCGTACAAGGGGCGGCAGCGTCAAGGGGCCTTTGCCGTTTGCCTATTTTTTCGGCGAGTTGTGGCCATCGCCCCAGGTTTGCGCCGCAACGGCGGGGCTAGCCCAGCCGCATGCCCTCCAGCGCTTGCAAGCCCTCGGCATCGGTAAAGTCAAAGCGCAGCGGGGTCAGTGTTATGTATCCCCGGTTGAGCATGTCTTTGTCCGAATCGGGCTCTATGGATTTCTGGGGAATTTCGCCTTCCAGCCACCAGTAGGGCGCGCCGCGCGGATCGAGGCGCTCCGTGTAGGTGTTTACCCACACCGCGCTGGTCTGGGGGCAGACGCGCAGCCCTTTGACGTCGTCCAGCGGGCAGGCGGGATAGTTGACGTTGATCACCCTGCGGCGGCCCAGCCGTGACCAGTCGATGCGTTCGGCCAGGGCGATCAGGTGTCGGGCCTGCGGCAGCAGGTCTCCGTTTTTTACCTTGTAGCAGTCGTGCGAGACGGCGATGCTCGGCAGGTTTTCGTGCGCGGCCTCCGTGGCTGCGCCCACCGTGCCGGAATAGAGAATGTCCGGGCCAACGTTGGGGCCCGCGTTGATGCCAGATATGACCATGTCGGGCTTTTTGGGCAAAAGTTGCCCAAGGGCCAGTTTGACGCAGTCGGTGGGTGTGCCGTAGATACCTAGGCCCTTGAAGTCGGGTTCTTCAAATTCCATGGCCCGTACGGGCTCAAATACGGTCAGCGAATGGCCCACGCCAGACTGCTGGCTCATGGGCGCCACAACATGCACCGTATGGCCCGCCTCAAGCAGGGCTACGTACAGCGCGCGCAGGCCGCGCGCGCGGATGCCGTCGTCGTTGGTCAAAAGAACGTCCATTTGACAATACCTCGGAAAGAAGGGAAATTCGCCCTAAGGCCCGCGTGTTTTGGGTGTTTGGAGCGGCCCTGCCATTTCAGGAAGCCTGGCCGCATGGGCCATGCCCGCGAAGCAAAAAGCATATGCCCGGCGCAAAGGCGCGCCGCTGGAACGATATATGGAAAAAGGCTGTTACGTCAAAGATATTGCCCCCGCCTCGGAGGCGCGCGGCATCTTCGTGATTACCCAGGCGGCGCAAGGGCAGTCGCGCAACGGGCCATACTGGCGGCTTACGCTTGCTGACGCAAGCGGCAGCCTTGAAGCCAAGATATGGCACCCCCTGAGCGCGGAGTTCAGCGAACTGGCCGCAGGCACGCTGGTGTGGGCAGAGGGGCGCGCTGGCCTGTACCGCGATCAGGTGCAGCTCACGGTAGAGCAGATGCGCATGCTTACTGAAGAAGAATGCGCATCGGTGGACCATGCGGCCCTTATGCCTGCCAGTCCCTTTCCGCTGGATGAAATGCTTGATGAGCTGCTTGATCTCATCAAGAAGGAATTTGTCTACCCGCCGTGGCGCAAGTTTGTGCAAGGCTTTTTTAACAACGACGAGCTGCGCGCGGCCTTTCGGGTCTGCCCCGCAGCCAAGGGCGTGCACCATGCGTATGTGGGCGGCCTGCTTGAGCACACGCTGAGCGTCTTCAAGCTTTGCCGCCGCATTGCCGATCATTATCCGGAGCTGGACAGGCAGACGTTTCTTGCGGGGGCCCTGTTCCACGACATGGGCAAGATCCGAGAATTTTCTGGCGGCATCGCCAACGATTATACTGATGAGGGCCGCCTGCTGGGGCATCTCATGCTGGGCATTGAAATGCTGGAGCCGTTTCTGGCTAAATCGGGGCTGGAAGAGCCGCTGCAGCGGCATCTCAAACACCTGATTTTGAGCCACCATGGCGAGCTGGAGTTCGGCGCGGTGCGCGTGCCGCATACTCCCGAAGCCATGGCCCTGCATTATGCCGACAACCTGGACGCCAAGATGGCCCAGTGCCGAGGTCTGTTTGCCCAGATAGAGGGCGACGGAGAGGCCTGGACCCCGTGGCAGGCTACGCTGGGGCGACCCGTGCACCGGGCCGCGCGTACGCCGGATAAAGCCGCCCCCGCAACCCGCAAAAAAGCGGTGAAAGAAGAATGTTTATCACTTTTGAAGGTATAGAAGGCGCGGGCAAGTCCACGGCCATCAACTATCTTGCGGGTTTTTTGCAGGAAAACGGGCTCGACCCCCTGTGCACGCGCGAGCCGGGCGGTTGCGCTCTCGGGCGCAGCTTGCGTTCCATTCTGCTTGACGCCCGCACGCGCGAGCTTTCAAGCCGGGCGGAGCTGTTTCTGTTTCTTGCTGACCGGGCGCAGCATGTGGCGGAGATTGTCCGTCCCGCGCTGGAATCGGGGCAGACGGTGCTGTGCGATCGATATACCGATTCCACACTGGCCTATCAGGGCTATGGACGCGGCCTGGATACGGAGTACCTGAGCAGGCTCAACCAGGCGGCCACAGGCGGTCTGCAGCCGGAGCTCACCCTGCTGCTTGATCTGCCCGTGCGCTGCGGGCTTATGCGCGCTGGCGAGCGTAACAGGCAGGAGGGGCTGGTGGTTTCAGAGGGGCGTTTTGACGCCGAAAGCCTCGATTTTCACGAGCGGGTGCGTCAGGGGTTCCGGGCGCTGGCCGAGGAAGAACCCGAGCGCTTTGCCATCGTCGACGCCTCGCAGCCGCCGGAAGATGTGGTTCTGCAATGCCGTTCGGCCATCGAGTCGCATTTGCGGCAGCGGGGCAGGGGGCTGGAATAATATTTGCGGCGCGGGCAGGGGCATGCGGCCCCCGCAGTGCCGCGCCTGCCATGCGGGTTTTGGCGCGGTATGCGCGCCGCCAAGGAGAACTTATGTACGAATGCTATACGCTTGAACTGGAAGGCTCGGCCCTGCGCTTTGCACCCCGCAAGGATGGCGGCAAAGATCTGGCCTATCTGCCCGGGCAGCCGCCCAAGGGCTATACCCTGATCAATCTCATCGGCGATCCCGCACTGCTGCACTGCGCCATCTTTCGCAAAGAGGAAGGCCCGGGCGGTTTTTTTGTCATGCACGACACCGAGGGAGTTCTGTTTATGGCCGTGGCGGATACCAACCTGACCTACGGCATGGGCCTTGCGCACATGGGCCGCATGGTGACGTACGCCCGTTATGGCGCGGACATATTTGAAGAACTGTCAGAAGATGATGGCTGATACCGCTCTGGCCCCCCTGGCTGCAGGCCGCAGGCTGGGCGTGGTGTTTTTTCCCGCCTTTGACTGGGCCATTTCCGAGACCCATCCGGAACGGGAAGAGCGTCTGCTCTACACACGCGACCAGCTGCTTGAAGAAGGCTTGTTCGACATCCCCGGCATTACGGAATACCGCCCGGCTTTTGCCACGCATGCCCAGCTTGAGCGCGCGCACTTCTGCCTGCCTTCGGCAGCGGCGGTGAGCACTGATTCGCACCTGGCTTCGGCGGGGGGAGCCATCCGCGCCGCCCAGCTGGTGTTTGAAGGGCGCGAGCAGCGGGCCTTTGCCCTGGTGCGGCCTCCGGGCCACCACGCCATGCGCGTGGTGCACGGCAACCGGGGCTTTTGCAATATCAATAACGAAGCCGTCATGGTGGAGTATATCCGCGACCACTATCCGAGTCCCGATGGCCGCCCCCTGCGCATCGCCATCGTGGATACGGACGTGCACCACGGCGACGGCAGCCAGGATATTTTCTGGAACGACCCGCACACGCTGTTTATTTCGCTGCATCAGGACGGGCACACCCTGTACCCCGGTTCGGGTTTTCTGCCGGAATGCGGCGGCCCCGGCGCACTGGGGCGCACCGTCAATATACCCCTGCCGCCCGGCACCTCGGACGAGGGGTATCTGTACGCCATTGAGCATGCGGTGCTGCCCATTCTGGAAGATTTCAAGCCCGACCTGATCATCAACTCCGCCGGGCAGGACAACCACTTTACCGACCCCCTGGCCAACATGAAGCTTTCGGCCCAGGGCTATGCGGCGCTCAATGCCGCCCTGCAGCCCAACATAGCGGTGCTTGAGGGCGGGTATTCCATACGCGGGGCGCTGCCCTACGTGAATCTGGGCATCTGCCTTGCGCTGGCTGGCATGGACGCCTCGGAAATCCGCGAGCCGGGCTGGACGCCGCAATCCACGCGCCAGCACCCGCAGGTGGGTGAATACATCGCCCGCCTGTGCCCGCAGGTCAGGGACGTATATTTTCATCCCCCGGCGCGGCCCTCGGAGGGCGCGGAAGAAGACGGCTGGTGGGTGCGCCGCAAACATATCTTTTATGATACGGACATGCTGCGCGAGGGGCAGACAGAAGCCTGGCGGCTGTGCGGTCAGTGCTCAGGCCTTGGACGCATCGAGACGGCCTCGGAGCGGGTGCCGCGTTCGCTGTGTCTGCTGGTGCCGCGCCATGCCTGCCCGCAGTGCCGGGCAGAAGGACGCGAGCTTGCCGCGCAGGCACGCAAAAGCGGGCGGTACGCGCATGTGCGCGTGCTGGACGGCGACGCCGCAGACCATGGCGAGACGCAAAAAGCCGGGGAATGAGCAGGAGCGGACAGTTTTTATGCCGCGACCTGTTGACGCCGGAACTTTTACGGGCCATAAGGCCGGTTCCGCGCGCGGCGTAACAGGCTTGTCACCCCGCGCGGGCAGTATGGTTACCGTTGCGGGCAGAGGCGTTCAGCTGTTAATCGCTGACGTCGCCGCAGGCAACAGGCGCTCGCGGGCGCATCGTATGAAAATGGCGGCGCGGCCATGCCGTGCAGTGGTATAGGACCTCTTCCATCACGGAGAAGGAACATGTCTCATATTCTGATTATTGGCGCGGGCGGCGTAGGCAGCGTTGTGGTGCACAAGTGCGCGCAGGTGCTCAAGGAAGGCGGATTTTCAAAGGTGACGCTCGCCAGCCGCACCATTGCCCGCTGCGATGCCATTGCGCAAAGCGTCAAGACGCGTCTTGGCGTTGAAGTGGCCACCGCTCAGGTGGACGCGGACAACGTGCCCGAGCTCTGCGCCCTCATCCGTCAGGTCAAGCCTGACGTGGTGTGCAACGTGGCCCTGCCGTATCAGGACCTGCACATCATGGACGCCTGCCTCGAATGCGGCGTGCACTATGTGGATACGGCCAACTACGAGCCGCTGGACACCGCCAAGTTTGAATACAAGTGGCAGTGGGCCTACGACGAGCGCTTTCGCGAGGCCGGGCTTACGGCCCTGCTCGGGTCGGGTTTTGACCCCGGCGTCACCAATGTGTACGCGGCCTGGGTGCTCAAGCACCAGCTGGACGAGGTACACGTGCTCGACATCATCGACTGCAATGCGGGCGACCACGGCCAGCCCTTTGCCACCAACTTCAACCCCGAAATCAACATCCGCGAGGTAACGGCGCGCGGGCGTTACTGGGAGCGCGGCGAGTGGGTCGAAACTGATCCGCTTTCCTGGTCCATGAACTTTGACTTCCCCAGCGGCATTGGCTCCAAAAAGTGCTTTCTCATGTATCACGAGGAGCTGGAATCGCTGGTGAACAACCTCAAGGGCATCCGCCGCGCGCGTTTCTGGATGACGTTTTCCGAGAACTACCTCAACCACCTCAAGGTGCTCGGCAACGTCGGCATGACCCGCATCGACCCCGTGAAGTTTCAGGGGCAGGACATCGTGCCCATCCAGTTTCTTGCCAAGCTGCTGCCCGACCCGGCCTCCCTCGGTCCTCTGACCAAGGGCAAGACCTGCATCGGCGACCTCATGCGCGGCCTCAAGGACGGCAAGGAAAAGACGGTCTACGTGTACAACATCTGCGATCACGAAGAATGCTACGCAGAGGTTGGCTCGCAGGCCATTTCGTACACCACGGGCGTGCCCGCCATGTTAGGCACCAAGATGGTGGCTCAGGGACTGTGGCGCAAGCCCGGCGTGTGGAATATGGAGCAGTTTGACCCCGACCCCTTCATGAAGGATCTCAACGTCTACGGCCTACCGTGGCAGTGCCTGGATGTGACAGGCAAAATATAGCCAGCGTACTGGTTTGCTTATTGCGAAACTCCGGTGTCTGCCCAGGCAGCCCCGGAGTTTTTTACTGGTGCCTCGGCGTCGCGGCTTGTCAGGCGTTGGGGATACCGCTAATTTATTGGTCATACGAATCCGCGGGGCATTGCGGCAAGCTCTCCGCAACCCCGCGTCGCGCACGTCCCTAATGAATGCCAAAGGCCCTCGGCGGCTTACGCGCCGGGTACGAGGCAACGTGCGTATGGCAAGGTATGTCAGGTGATTGCAAAAACAATTCTTATTTTTTTTCTAAGCATCTCCTGTGCCGGAATGCTGTATGCCCTGAGCTATTCGTCGCGGATAGCCCGGTCGAACGGGTATGCGGCATTTATGTTTTTGTTCATGGCAATTTTTATATATTCTGTCGGTTATATATTCGAGCTTTCGTCAACCACCCCTGAAACCATCTATCTCTCCTTAAAAATAGAGTATCTCGGCGCGCCGTTCATACCGGTTCTCTGGTTTGTTTTTGCCATTTATTACAACAACCACGCCATAAAGAGCAAAACCCTGCTGGCCTTGCTGTTCGTGATTCCGGTAATAACCGTTGTCATGCTCTATACCAACGGGTACCACCACGTTCATTACAAGACCTTTGCCGTGGACGACAGCGGCCCCTTTCCCGTTGCCGCGACACAAAAGGGCTGGTGGTATTATATTGATTTTATTTATAAAATGCTTCTTGCCTTTGCCGGTCTTGGCCTGTTTGCCGTGGCTTACGGCAAGGCCTCGGGATACCGCAAGCGTCAGGCCAAAACCATCTTTATCGGGGCCTTTTGCATCTGGACAGGCAATTTGCTGCAGACCCTGGGCCTTGCCCCGTGCGGCATTGACATCGAACCTTTTTTTCTCTCGGCGGCGCTGCCCCTGAGTGGGTTTGCCATGTCGCGCCTGCGCATGTTCGACCTTGTGCCCATTGCGCGCGACAAGGTTTTTAAAACCATGAGCGCCAGCGTTATCGTGCTCGACGACAGGCAGCGGGTGGTGGACTTTAACGACAGCGCGGTTTCCATACTGCCCGCCTTGTCGGACGACGCGGTAGGGCGGCATGTGCGGGCCGTATTTCCTGCAGAAACGAGGTTTGACATCGACGGGCTGGTGGAAAAGGAGGCGGCGGAAATATCCTTGCCGGTGAGCGGCGGCATGCGCTTTTACAAGGTTTCCTGCGCCAGGGTGGCCGCTTCTGGGCATAATTCCGGCCTGATCATCTCCCTGTACGACGTCACCGAGGGCAAGGAGATGCTTGAAAAAATGCAGCGCATCGCCTCACGGGATGCACTGACGCAGGTGTTCAGCCGCTGGTATTTTATGGATGCGCTGCAGCACGAGGTTGAGCGCTGCAGGCAGGCAGGCGGCCGTCTGAGCTTTATGCTGCTTGATATTGACCACTTCAAACTGGTTAACGACAGCTACGGTCATATGGCGGGCGACAACGTGCTGTGCGGCATTACCCGCGTGCTCCGGCAGGTGCTGGGCGCGGGGGCCATGCTGGGGCGCTATGGCGGAGAGGAGTTTTCCATACTTTTGCCAGGCGTGGGGCAGGCGGAAGCCGTGGCGGCGGCCGAGCGGCTGCGGCAGGAGGCTGCGGCTGCGGAAACCCGTTTTGGCGGCGTTGCCGTTATGGTGACGATCAGCATCGGCGTCGCGGAGGTTGCCTTTGCGCCCGGTGCTGCGCAGGGCATGTCCAACCTGCAGCTTTGCGACGCCCTTATCTTGGCGGCGGATACAGCCCTGTACCAGGCAAAGCAGGATGGCCGCAACAAGGTGCGCTCTACAAGCCTTGCCTACGGCGTGCCGGGGGATGCGCAGCCATAAAAATTGCCCCGCAGGCGCGGGGCAATTCGGGCGGCAGTCCGCCGCAGTGCAGCCCGGCATGACGCCGGTTTTTTACGGCCTACAGAAAATGGTCACCAGAATACAGAAAAAATCTGTCTCATGAGCACCGCACTTGCGGGTTTATGCGTACTTGCGGCTTATTTCGTCCCCGGCTTTTTCGACGTCTTCGCGCATCTTGACGCGGGCCTCGGAGATGCGTTCGTTGAGTGCGGGGTCGGATACGGCCAGAATCTGTGCGGCCAGCCATGCTGCGTTGCGTGCCCCGGCCTTGTCGGTGGCGACAGTGGCGACCGGGAAACCAGGAGGCATCTGCACCGTGGCAAACAGCGCGTCCATGCCGCACAGCGCGGCGCTGGAAACGGGAATGCCAATGACCGGGCGCGTGGTGCGGGCAGCCACAGCCCCCGCCAGATGCGCGGCCATGCCAGCGGCGCAGATAAACACGCGCGCGCCCTCGGCCTCGTGGCGGCGCACCAGTTCTTCGGTGCGATCGGGGGTGCGGTGAGCGGAGCTTACGGTGATAAAAAAGCTCACGCCCAGACTTTTAAGAACGTCGACGCATGGGCTGATCTTTTCCTCATCCGACTTTGAACCCATCAGGATGACCACTTGCGGCATAGTGCTTCCTTCCTCTCATGCGGCGCTGCGCGCCGGATACGCTTGAACAAAAAAATCGTTATTTACCTGCAAGACGGCGGATGCCCTTGTCGCCAATGTCGGTACGGTTAAACCCGTCCTGCATGCGAACTTTGGCAACACCGGCATAGGCGGTCTTTTTGGCTTCGGCCAGGCTGTTGCCCAGAGCGGTGACGCACAGCACGCGCCCGCCGTTGGACACGAGCGAGCCGTCCTTGATGGCGGTTCCACTGTGAAAAACCTTGACTCCGGGCACGCTGTCGGCGTCTTCAATGCCTTCGATAGGCAGACCCTTGGCGTACGGGCCGGGGTAGCCCTTGGCCGTTATCACCACGCCCAATGCTGTCTGGCTGGTCTGGCCGAGGCTTGCGGGGTCAAGCTTGCCGCGCACGGCGGCCATCATGATGGCGGGCAGGTCGCCGTCAAGGCGCATGAGCAGGGGCTGGCATTCGGGGTCGCCAAAGCGCACGTTGTACTCCAGTACCTTGGGGCCTTGGGCGGTCATCATCAGCCCGGCGTACAGCACGCCCACAAAGGGGTGGCCGTCCTTGGCCAGCTCGCGCAGGATGGGCCGCACGGTGAGGTCGGCCATTTCTTCCAGCATGCTGTCGGGCAGCACCGGGGCCGGGCTGTATGCGCCCATGCCGCCCGTGTTGGGGCCTTCGTCGTTGTCAAAGACGCGCTTGTGGTCCTGGGCTGAGGGCAGGGGCACGGCGCGCACGCCGTCGCACACGCAGAGAAAGGAGGCCTCTTCGCCCACCAGGCATTCCTCAACCACCACCAGATTGCCCGCATCGCCAAAGGCGCGCTGGGTCATGATTTCGTCGATGGCGTCCAGCGCTTCTCGCAGGGTCTGGGCGATGATCACGCCCTTGCCCGCCGCAAGGCCGTCGGCCTTGATAACCAGAGGCGCGCCCACCTTGTTGATGTGGTCGCGCGCCGCCTGCGCATCGCTGAACACCGCGCAGTGGGCGGTAGGCACGTTGGCGCGGTTCATGATTTCCTTGGCAAAGGCCTTGCTGCCTTCAAGCCGTGCGCCGTAGGCGTCGGGTCCAAAGCTGGGAATGCCCGCCTCGCGCATGCGGTCGACCACCCCAAGAGTCAGGGGCAGCTCCGGACCAGGAATGACGAGGTCGATATGCTCCTTGCGGGCAAAAGCCAGCAGGCCGTCCAGGTCGTCCACAGCGATGGGCACGTTTACGGCCCCCTCGCTGCTGGTGCCTCCGTTGCCGGGCGCCACAAACACGGCGCTCACTTCAGGGCTTTGCATAATTTTCCAGACCAGGGCGTGTTCGCGGCCGCCAGAGCCGATCACAAGGATGCGCATGCTTTACTCCAAAAACTGTTGTCCGTTTGATTGCCAAGGTTGTAAGAGCGGCAAAACCTGGATGGGTTTTGCCGCTTGAGAGTGTTGATGCTGTCAACACGACCGGAAATCAGGAGCAGGCTGCGGCGGTGCCGCGCCGCGAGCGACTGATTTCCGTGCCTTCCCGCCCGGCGGCCTGGCCGACGAGGGCGGCGCAAACCCCGCGAAGCGGAGTTTGCCATCAGTCTGGAGCGGCAAAACCTGGATGGGTTTTGCCGCTTTGATGGTTGGCTATTGCCTGATCTGCGGCATGGCCGACAGCTCAAATAGCGCTGCGTCCGCAGCATATAAAAACGGCCCCCCGCGCAGGCGAGGGGCCGCATACCCCGCTAGTTGGGGCTTACTTCAAAGTCGCTCAGGTCCGCAGGCACGTTGGGGTTGGTGGCCGAAACGTCCAGGGGATAGGCGGTGATCATGCACTGGCGGCTGCCAATGCCAAGATCAGGCGAGGTGTTGAGGCCCACAACAAGGTCAAGTATGCCGTTGTTGTTCACGTCGCCGAGGTCAACTTCGGCCACGGAGCCACGGATGCGGCGGGTCTTCCACTTGAGGCCGAGGCCCACGCCGTCCCAGTACAGGGCGTGAATTTCACCCTGTGGGAAGAAGCGGTAGCGGTCAAAGAACTGCGCAGCCGTAGAAATGGGCTTGTTGACGATCAGCGTGTAGTCGCCGGTGTTGCCGATGTCGGCGGCGATAAGACGCATGGGGGCGTAATACTTGCTGGGCAACTGGTAGTTTTTGTCAATGCCGAGTCCGGGCATGCCCTTGTAGTGGTCCATGCCGGTGGCGGAGCCGGAGTAGCGCTCCATGGTGGTGTGCACAAGGTTGTTGCTCATGCCCTGGAAGAGCTTGATGCGCTCGTCGTCGGTCAGCATGACGAGCTGCGCGCCCTTGCCGTTTTTGCCGCCGGGCAGCCATACGCAGTTAAACACGGTAGCGCCCGTGGGCAGGTCAATGCGGGTGCCCAGCGCGTACTTGCCGTCCTGCTTGGTCATGATGCGCACGCCGGGGGCAAAGAGCTTGAGCGAGTCCCAGCCCTGACCCACAAGGGTGGGGGCGTAGGTGGGGGGCACGCGCATGACGCTCACGAAATAGGGAATACGGTCGGCAATGGGCGTGAGCTTGTTGCCCTTGAAGCTGTAAATGTACGAGTAGGGGCGGTTGGACGTGTCTTCCGTGGTGGTGATCACCAGGGCCATGCAGCGGTCGCGGTTGAGGTCGATGGCGCGCATGGAGAAGTTGTTGTTGGAGCGCGAGATGGTCGTCTCGGCCAGCAGCTTGAGCTGTCCGTTGGCGGGCCAGGCGTAGATGCGCAGGTCGTGGTCGCTCAGAATGGCGACTTCGTTTTTGCCGTCGCCGTTAAAGTCGCCCACGGCCATATCGACCATGTTGTAGGGCAAGCGCTGGGTGCGCAGCCGCGAACCGTCTTCAGCGCCAGCGCCCTGATAGCGGAACTGCGGGTTCAGGTAGACCTTTTGCTGGCCGGTTTCGTTGGTAACGATGTCGCCGTTGGCCGTGACGCCGCGCTGCGAGGAGGAGGCGGTGGAACCGGGGGTGCGCACTGCGCCTGACATGCCAAAAACTTCCTGGCTCATGGCTGCGGTCAGGTTCTGCACGCTGTTGGTCAGCTCGCTCACCGGGCCCTGGGCGGACTTGCTCCAGGTTTGACCGGACTTGTCGACGCTGTTGACAACAACCGTGCATTCGTTGCCCATGACGTTTACAGAACCCCAGATGGCGTTGTCCGCCCCGGAGGAGCGCAGCGCCTGCTGGGCTTCTGCCTGACTGGAGGCCTTGGCCTGTCCGGCGCGGGCGTCGAGCATGCCGGGCCGGTCAAGGCGACCCTGAATGGTGGCCGGTACGGCCTTGGAAAGATAGGCGTAGCTCTGGGGGGCATTGACCGTAAACGGCAATACCACAGCGCTTTTTGCTGCGGCGCTGACGGCGCCCGCAGCAACGGCCACGAGCAGCAGGCAGACCGAAAAAGTCAGTCGCATGGCGAATTTCATTCCATTCTCCTTGAGTATTCACGCAAATACCCGGTAAAGTACGGCCACCCGGGCCGCTGTGGCGACCAGCCGGTTCACGCGGTCAAAAAACCGCAGCCCGGCACGCCCGCACCCGCGCACTATACGCACACTTGCCGCGCCACGCAATACGCAAGGCCCCCTCCGCGCAGGTGCGCGGGCATAAATAGGCATAAATTCCTTGCGGGAAGGACGCGCTGCCCATACTATGCCGCATGCCCAAGATTCTTTCGCGTTCTTTTCGTCTGGTGTGCGCCCCGGAACAGATCCCCGCCGTGGAGGCCCTGTTGCGCGCGCAGGGGTATGAATTTGAGCCGGAGCCTTTTTCGCCGCTCTGCCGCCGTCTGGTGGACGAGCCACGTCCCCTTGGCGGTTCACTGGCGGCTTTTTTCGGCTACATTTATATTCAGGACCGTTCGTCCATGCTGCCGCCCCTTGCCCTTGCCCCGGCCACGGGCAGCGCCGCGCTGGATATGTGCGCCAGCCCCGGCAGCAAAACGGGTTTTCTGGCCCAGCTGGTGGGGCCCACGGGTTTTGTGCTCGGCAACGAGCCGTCGCCCACGCGCCTTGGCACCCTGCGGGCCAATCTGCATCAGCTTAATCTCATTCAGGCGGGCACGTGCTCCTACAGCGGCGACGCGCTGCCCCTGCGGCCCGGCTCGTGGCAAAACATCCTGCTTGACCCCCCGTGCTCCGGCTGGGGAACAGCGGAAAAACACCCCCAGGTGCTCAAACTCTGGCAGGGCGATAAACTTGACAGTCTTACGGGCCTGCAGCGGCGGCTGTTGCGCCATGCGGCCTCGTTGCTTGGGCCCGGCGGTCGGCTCGTGTATTCCACCTGCACGACCAACGTGGACGAAAACGAAGCGCAGGTGCGCTTTGCCGAGCAGGAGCTGGGGCTTGAACGGGTGCATCTTGAGCCCTTTGCCGGTTTTGTGTGGGAGGAGTTGCCCGGCGGCGAGGGGACGCTGCGCGTGGACGGCGCGCGCTCGCAGGCCCAGGGGTTTTATGTGGCCCTGCTGCGCAAGCCGGGTCAACCCGCCGGGGATGCAAATTTTGAGGGCAGCTCCGTACTACCGGCGGCAAGCGCCGCGACGCAAGCGCCCGACATGTACGCGCAGCCCCGGCTGGAGCAGCCGTTTGACAGACGCGGTGCAATGCGCGGCGGCCGCAACCGTAACGACGGCCCTGCGGCGCGGCAGTCCGAGCGCCCCCTGGGCAGCGTCCTGCCAGCGCAAAGCCTAGCCTGCGCCACGTGCGATCCCGCCTTGCTGCCGCCGGGGCAGGCCGTGCTGTATGGCGAACATGTGCGCTTTGTGCCGCCTCACGCTACAAGACTTATCCCCTCCGGGTGCGTGTGGCAGGGAGCGCTGCTTGGCAGGCTTTGCGGCGGGGTTCTGGATGCTGCGCCGAGGCTGCGCGTGCTCATGCCGCGCGATGCCGGGGCCGCCAGCCTGGTGCTGGACGACGTGGCCGACATTACGGCTCTGCTGTGCGGTCAGAGCCGCCAGACGGGCCTTGCCGGGCGCGAAGCCGCGTTGTGGTGGCGGGACATGCCGCTGGGGCGCGTGGTGCTTAAGCAGGGCAGGGCCGTAGCCAGCTTTAAATAACTCTGCGGCAGGGCTGCGGGGCAATCCTGCGGCCCTGCCGTGTATTTTTTCTCTTGCGTCCGTCTGGGCCGCACATCCCCGTGCGCACCTGTCCCCGAACGTGCCCCCAAATGTGCCGCTGAAACTGAGCCGCAAGACTGCGCCGTGGTGGTCAGTCTTTGCCTGCGGCCAGCATCCTGAGGCCCCATACCGACTGCCCGAGCGAAAGCCCCCCGTCGCCGGGCGGCAGCTCGTGGTGAACGAGGGCAATGAGCCCCTGCTCGGCCAGCGCCAGCGGCAGCAGCCGCGCCAGCGTGGCGTTTTGCATCACCCCGCCGGTCAACCCTACCGAGTGCACGCCAGCCTTGCGTGCGGCGCGGCCAGCCATGGCCGCCAGGGCGCGCGCGAGGCTCAGGTGGAAACGCGCGGCGATTTCGCCGGTATCCATGCCCTGCGCCTGGGCCTGAGCCGTCTGGGCAAACAGGCCCGTGCTGTCCAGCTCAAGCAGACCCTGCCTGCTGGCAATGCCCACAGGCCAGACCAGCTGGGCCGCAACCCTGTCGCGCGCCCGGCCTTCCAGCGCCGCCCGTATGGGTTCCGCCGTCCTGCTGGCGGCATCTTCAAGCCGGATGGCCGCCTGCCCCTCGTAACTTGTGTTTAGGCACAGCCCCAGTTGGGCGGCCACGGCGTCAAAGAGTCGCCCGCAGCTGGACGTGGCCGGGCAGTTGATGTTGCGCCGCAGCATCTCCTGCACGGCGGCAGCGGCCTGCGCCTGTTCCGGCAGCCAGGGCGCGGGCAACTGGGGAAGGGGAATCTCCGCCTGCCGGCACATGGCGTGCAGGGCCAACGCAATGCGCCAGGGTTGGCGCACCGCCGCGTCGCCGCCCGGCAGGGCAAAGGGGGCAAGGCGGCCCATCCGTTGCCAGTGCGGCCGATCAAGCTCCATAAGCAGCAGCTCCCCGCCCCAGACCGTGCCGTCGTCGCCAAGGCCCGTGCCGTCAAGGCAGAGGGCCAGGGCCGGGCCATAGTGGCTGTTTTCGGCCAATACCGCGGCGGCGTGGGCGGCGTGGTGCTGCAAGCGCCACAGGGGCAGGCCTTCGCGTCGGGCGCGGGCCTCGGCATAGCGGGTGGAAAGAAAATCGGGATGCGCGTCGCACACCAGGGCCTCGGGGCGTACTTGCAGCAGGCTTTCAAGGTGGGCGGCCACCTCCTCATAAAAAGCCAGCGTGGCGGGGTTTTCCAGATCGCCGATGTGCTGGCCCACAAAGGCCTCGCGCCCGCGCGTCAGGCAGATGGTGGCCTTGAGCTCCGCCCCTGTTCCCAGCACGCAGGGGGCGTGCTGGGCCGCCTCTGGCAAAAAAATCGGGCGCGGCACATAGCCGCGCGCCCGCCGGTAAAACAGCGGTTCAGAAAGCAGGCCTGCGTCAGCAGCGCTGCCCGTGGGCTTTGAAGCAGCGCCTGTCGCAACACCTGTCGCAACGTCTGCCGCAGCAGGCAGGCGCGGCTGCAGGGTTACCACGCTGTCGTCCACGCGCACCAGAATATCGCGGTCGTGCAACAGCCATGCGTCGGCCAGATGCTCCAGACGGTTCAAGGCTTCGCGGTTGCCAAGGCAGATGGGCTCGCCGCCCGCATTGGCCGAGGTCATGACCAGCACCGGGGGCAGGGACGCGAGCGCGGCCAGCCGGTCAAAAAGTACGGCGTGCAGCGGCGTGTAGGGCAGCATGAGGCCCACCTTGCCCGTATCGGGCGCGACCTCTGGCGGCAGCCATGCGGTATCGGCGGGCGCGCCCTTTGGCGGCTGGTTCTGCTCCCGGCGCGGGCAGAGCACCACGGGCTTTTCCGGGCTTTGCAGCAGGGCCTCGTGCTCTGGCGTGAGGGCGCAGAGGGCGCGAGCCGTGGACAGGTCGCCCACCATGAGGGCCAGGGGCTTGTGCGGACGTGTTTTGCGCAGGCGCAGCTCCCGCAGGCTCTGGGCGTTACGGGCGTCGCAGGCCAGCTGAAAGCCTCCCAGCCCCTTGAGCGCCAGAATACCCCCCTGGAGCAGGGTTTGCGCGGCCCTTCCAAGTGCATCGTTAATGTTTTCGGCTGTGGGGGCGGTGCATCCCTCGCGGGCGGCCTTCGCGTCCACAAACCACAGGCGTGGACCGCAGGCCGGGCAGGCCACGGGCTGGGCATGGAAGCGCCTGTCCGCCGGGTTGGCGTACTCAGCGGCGCACTGCGGGCAAAGGGGAAAGCAGCTCATGGACGTGACGGCGCGGTCGTAAGGGATGGACCGCGTAATGGTGTAGCGCGGCCCGCAGTTGGTGCAGTTGGTAAAGGCGTACTGATAGCGGGGGTTGGCGGGGTCGTGCATGTCGGCCAGACAGTCGGCGCAGACGCTCATGTCGGGGCTTACAAGCACGCTGTGCCCGGCCTCGCCAGAGCTGGAAACAATGCGAAAATCCCGTTCGCCTTCAACCGGTTGCAGGTCGTGCTCCGCCACGCCAGTCAGACGGGCCAGCGGGGGCAGCTCGGCGCGCAGGCGGCTACCAAAGCGCCGCACCTCGTCCTCCGTGCCCTGCAGCTCCATGCGCACGCCTTCTGATGTATTGCCCACCGTGCCCGTGAGCCCGCCCTCGGCGGCAAGCCGGTAGACAAAGGGGCGAAAACCCACGCCCTGCACCTGCCCGGAGGCCACAAAGGCTCTTCTGACCGTCAGTTTGTTACTCATGCCATTTATATACAGCAAAGAGCAAAAGGTGTCAGCAGGGAGCGGCCCCGTTGCCTCGCGGCGCATGTATGCTTGCGAGGGTAAGGGGTTTTCGGTATTTTGAAACCTGCCTGTCGCCAAGGTCATCCCGCCAGTGCGGCGTCCAACCCGGCATATCCGGTAATCAGGAGCGTCTATGCCCCCCGTGCGTACCATCGGTTCCCGCATCCGTGGATTTCGCGAAGAGCGTGAAGTGGATCTGCATACTCTTTCCCAAAATACGGGCCTTGCGGAAGACTATCTTGAAAAGCTGGAATCAGACGCGATTTACCCCTGTATCGGCCCCCTGCAAAAGGTGGCCCGCGCCCTCGGCGTGCGCCTGGGCACGTTTTTGGACGACCAGTATTCGCGCGATCCCGTGATGAGCCGCATCAGCGACGAGGCCGAGGCCGATGAAGCGCTGCACACAGGCCGCGTGCCCCGCCCCAGCTACACTTACCATGCGCTGGCCAAGGGCAAGCACGACCGCAACATGGAGCCGTTCCACATCCGCATTTACCCCGACAGCGGCGAACGCAAAACCACCTCGCATCAGGGCGAGGAATTTATCTGCGTGCTCAAGGGCGAGCTGCTTGTGGTCTATGGGCGCGAAACACGCGTGCTCAAACCGGGCGAGACCATCTACTACAATTCCATTGTGCCCCACTATGTGGGGGCGGCGGGCGACGAACCCGTGGAATTTCTGGCCGTAACATACAATCCTTAAGGCGCGCGTAATGCCCTTCAGGCCGCAAAACAGCCTATCCGCGGCGCAGCCGTCGCAGCACGTCTTTGGGAGGATGCATGGAAGAAAAAGTTCGTGAGCGCCATGCGCAGTTTGAACTGCGCGAATGGACGTTGGGGCAGGTGCTCGACAACACGGTGGCGCGTATCCCCGACAATGAGGCCCTTGTTTACCCAGACCGCAACTACCGCCAGACCTGGAAAGAGTTTGGCGCGCTGGTGGACGACTTTGCCAAGGGGCTGATGGCCCTGGGCGTGCAAAAAGGCGAAAAGGTCGCCGTATGGGCCACCAACGTGCCGTACTGGGTGGCCCTGCAGTTTGCCACAGCCAAAATCGGCGCGGTGCTCATTACGGTAAACACCAACTACCGCGAGCACGAGTTGCGCTACCTGCTTACGCATTCTGAGTGCGAAAATATTTTTCTTATCGACAGCGTGCGCGACCACGACTATCTCGACACCCTGTATCGCATTGCCCCCGAGCTGCGCATACAGTCGCGCGACCATCTGATGTGCAAAAGCCTGCCGCACCTCAAGCGGGTGTGCTTTTTGGGCGCCGAAAAACACCGGGGCATGTATTCCGTGCCCGAAATCCTTGCGCTTTCCGTCATGGTGGACGACGCGGAGTACGCGGCCCGTCAGGCCCAGCTTGACCCGTGGGACGTCATCAACATGCAGTACACCTCGGGCACAACGGGTTTTCCGCGCGGGGTCATGCTGACCCATGTGGGCGTGGGCCTGAACGGGTACTGGATCGGCCGCCATCAGAATTTCGGCCCCGACGACCGCGTGTGCCTGCCGGTGCCGCTGTTCCATTGCTTTGGCTGCGTGCTGGGTGTTTCCGCTGCGGTAAACCACGGCGCAACCATGGTTATCCTTGAGTCGTTCAACGCCCTCAAGGTGCTGGCCGCGCTGGACAGCGAGCGCTGCACGGCCGTGTACGGCGTGCCCACCATGTTTCTGGCCGAGTTGGAGCATCCGCTGTTCAAGCGGTTTGACCTCTCGCACATGCGCACGGGCATCATGGCGGGTTCGGTCTGCCCCGAGCCGCTTATGCGCCGCGTGGTGGAAGACATGAACATGACCGAAATAACCATCTGCTACGGTCTTACCGAAGCCTCGCCGGTTATGACCCAGTCTGACATCCACGATCCGCTGCCGTTGCGCTGTGAAACCGTAGGCTGCGCCATGCCCGGCATTGAGGTGCGCGTGGGCGACCCCGAAACCTGCGAGGAGCTGCCGCGCGGCGAGGTGGGCGAGATCCTTTGTCGGGGCTACAACGTGATGAAGGGCTACTACAACATGCCCGAGGACACGGCCAAGACTATCAGCCCCGAAGGCTGGCTGCATTCTGGCGACCTTGGCGTCATGGACGAAAACGGCTACCTGCGCGTCACGGGCCGCATCAAGGACATGATTATCCGTGGCGGCGAAAACGTCTACCCGCGCGAGGTAGAGGAATTTTTGCTGGGTATGCCGGGCATTCTGGACGTGCAGGTGGTGGCCGTGCCCAGCCGCAAATACGGCGAGGAAGTGGGCGCGTTTATCATCCCCCGGCCCGGTGTGGAAATTTTGCCCGAAGACGTACGCGATTATTGTCGCGGCAAGGTTTCGTGGTTCAAAATTCCCAAATATATTACTGCGGTTACGGGCTTTCCTCTTACGGCCAGCGGCAAGATTCAAAAATTCAAATTGCGCGAGATGGCGGCCGAACTCTGGCCCGAAGCCATGGAGCGCTGAGTCTGATGGCCGCGCCTGGTCTGTGACGGGCGCGGCCTCATCCATCACGGCCTGACCTGAAAGGGGGAATGCATGCTTCTCAATGCCGTTCTGTGCGTCTGGAACGAGGAGGATGTTATTGCCGCCACGGTCAGACACGCCTTTGCCCAGGGCTGCACCGACGTGTTTATTGTCGACAACGCCAGCTCAGACGGCACGGTGGCGGCTGCGGAGGCCGCCGGGGCCGTGCTGGCGGCAGCGTTTGACAGCAAGTATTTTAACGAGGACCTCAAGGTCACCTACCTCAATGAGGTGGTGCGCCGCTGGAACGAGCAGCACAACCCCGAGAGCGCCTGGTGGCTTTTTGCCGACGCCGACGAGTTTCCCGCCCTGGACGGCGGGCTGCGGATACTTGACTTTCTGGAGGGGCTCGACCCGGCCATTCGCGGCGTGCAGGGCTATCTTTTTAACCACCTGCCCACCCATCAGCCCTACCTAGCGCCGGGGCGGCATCCTGCCGATTTTATGCCCCTGTGCTCCAAAACATGGGGCGGCAAAGTGCCGCTGTTGCGCTACGACAGGGGGCGTCCGCACCTTTGGTCCATCGGCGGCGCCCATGATGTGGTGACCCATGGCGAAGCCCTGCCTGTCGTGCAGGACGCGCTGCAGATACACCACTTTCCGCACCGCAAGCCAGAGAGCACATTTGCCCGGCTGAAAAAGCTGGTTTTTCGCAATGAGGACGGCACAAGCCGCAGCGACTGGCACGACAACTTTTTACGGCAGGTGGGTGCGAACATCTCGCAGTACAACGCGCGCCATGACGAACTCATGAGCATGTACAGCGACAACCGGGGCAAGGAGCTGCTGTGCGGACCGCTGGAATACGACTTCCGCACCCTTGTGCGCTGGTACGACGCCTACGACGATGCGGCCTTTGCCGCCCCACCGCTGGAGCAGAGCCTTTGCCGGGCTGTGTACTATTTCTTTTTGGAAGAGTATGACATTGCCCTGTGCAGGTTTAAGGACGCCTTTGATCTGTGCGGCGATGCCGACACCCGCCTACGCATCCTGGTAAAAATGGCCGAATGCCTTGCGCATTCCTCTGCGGATGAAGCGCGCGCCCTGCTTGTGCCCCTGGTGCGGCAGGGCAATCACGCCGTAAATGAATATATCAACGCCTTTTGCGGGCATATCCTTACTGGGCAGGCCCCGCCGCCAAGGCCGCAAAGCGGCCCGGCAACGGCCAGAATCGGCGTCAGTCAGAGCGTTTTTCCCGACGGCGTGGCCCAGAGATACACCGCCATGGCCGCAGATATAAGCGGCGACTTCCGCCCGTTTTTTCGCTGACCGGGCAATGCCCGGCACAACCGTAATCACTGCAAAGAGCATCTATGAGCAATCAAGATTTTTCGTTAAATGGCGACTCTCCCCTGTCCATGTCCGGCATCGGCGATATCCCCCCGCAGGCGCCCTCCGTCCCCGAGGCGGTCCCCGCGGCAGCCGTTGCCGCGCCGCAGCCGTGCGCCTGCCCTCTGGCGCAGGTGCCCGCAAATGTGTGGAAGGAACTGCTGCGTCGTCCCTTCCGCAAGCGGCATCCCATTATTTTTTGGGGGTTTATCGTGTTGTTGCTGGCGGGCGTCGGCGTGCTGGGGGCCGTAATTGGCGGCAACGGGCTTATAGGCGGCCAGCGCATGGCCCTGGTCTCCGTCTCTGGCCCCATCATGGATCCCGAACCAACGCTGGAGTGGATACGCAAGGTCGAGCGCGACCCCTCGGTGGCGGGCGTGCTGCTGCGCGTTGACTCACCCGGCGGCGGCGCGGCTGCCTCGCAGGAGCTGTATAATGCCCTGAGCGCACTGGCCAGCAAAAAGCCCGTGGCCGTCAGCATGGGTTCGCTGGCCGCGTCAGGCGGACTTATGGTCAGCATGGCCGGGTCGCGGATATTTGCCAACGCCTCGACGGTCACAGGCTCCATTGGCGTGCGTATGGATATTCCGCAGCTGCAGGGGCTTTTGGGCAAGATCGGCGTGGGGCAGGAGACAATAACCACAGCGCCGTACAAGGACGCGGGGTCGTACATGCGGCCCCTCAGCCCCGAGCAGCGCGAGTATTTTAAAAAAGTGCTCGACGATATGCACCAGCAGTTTGTGGACATCGTGGCCAATGGCCGTCATATGGAGCACGCCCGCGCGGCTGCCCTGGCCAGCGGCAAGATTTTTACCGGGCGCGAGGCTGTGCAGCTGGGACTGGTGGACGAACTGGGCGGGCAGGATTCGGCACTGGCCTGGCTCTCGGCCCAGTGCGGCGTGCCTGCGGAACGCAAGCTGTTGTCGCGCCCCAAGGAGGGCGGGTGGCTGCCGCGCGGACTCAAGACCATGCTGGGTGTTGACCTTGGCGCGCTGGGGGGCCTTGCGGCCAATGAGCCTGTGTTTCTTTATCAGTTTTAGAGGGTTGCAGCGCCGGGCCTTTGCGCCGCAGGCCGCGGCCGGGCAGGGCGTGATGGTATAATGTATAGTTATGTCAGTGCATTGTGATAATTTTGGACGGCTGTTATAGACAGCCGTCCTTGCTTGTGCAAATATGCACCCCGAAAATTCATGCGCTCTGCGCGGTTGTTTGAAGGAGTCATTGTCAATGAGATATGCGCTGTTGGGTTCCTTGATGGCCTGCGTGCTGTTGTCGGGCCTGTGCGGTGTGGCGGTGGCGGCGGAAAAAAAATTCAACCATTACAGCATAGACCTGCCGGGCAAGTGCACAGCTACGGAAAAAGACGGCATCGCAACGGTAAGCTGTGGGCAGGATTCATTTTTTGCCATCGGCATTTTCACCAAGGCCGAGGCTGGCGGTCTGACGCCCAAACAATTTGCCGAAAAACAGTCGTCCAGGCTCAAGGGTACAGCTCCCGTCAAGGCTGACGACGGCGGCGGCTGGGCCTTTCAGGCCATGTCCGGCAGGGTGATGACCCACGTGGACGTGTCGTCCGAGGGCGACCTGACCCTGCTGTTTATCAGCGACGTGAGCGACAAGGATTGGCCAGAAGCCCTGCAAAAAGCCTATGATTCGCTGCGCGGCGCGGACGACCCCTCGGATGCGCTGATCCAGAAATCGCTTTTTGAGCGCGAATAATACAGGCTCCCCATTACAAAAATCTGGCCCCGTCGGAGCATCCGGTGGGGCCTTTTGCGTTGTTAGGGGCGCATCTTCAAGGCGGGAGCCCTGCCGGGGGTGGAGCTACCCGGTTTGTTGCGGCCAGCTTTGTCTCAGCTTATCCCGTCCACGCTGCACATGTCGCTGTCAACCTTGTTGCGTCCACCGTCCTTGGCCCGGTACAGGGCTTTGTCGGCGACCCTGATCAGTTTTTCGCAGGCCTGATGGGCAAAGCGGGCCGAGGTTGCGTCGATGCCCGCCACTCCGATGCTCACGGTCACAAAACCGTAGGCTGTTTGGCAGTGCGGAATGCGCAGGCCCGCCACGGCTTCGCGTACCCTTTCCGCCACGTTCAGGGCGTTCTCCTTGCTGGTCTGCGGCATGACAATGGCGAACTCCTCGCCGCCATAGCGAAATATTTCGTCCGCCGGTCTGAGCAGCGCCGCGCCCATGGCCTTGGCCACGCGGGCCAGACATTCGTCCCCCGCCAGGTGCCCGTAGGCGTCGTTGTACAATTTGAAGTTGTCCACATCGACCATGCCCACGCACATAACACCGCCCTCACGTGCCAGCCGCGCCATCTCTTTGTGCAGGGTTTCGTCAAAGTGGCGGCGGTTGAACACGCCGGTCAGGTAATCCTTGGCGTTCATTTCTTCCAGCGTGCGGTTGGCCGCTTCAAGGCGGCGCTCCAGGCCTTTGCGCATGCTGATGTCGCGCATGAACACGCAAATGGAGGTGATGTCGCCGCAGGCGTTGGGCAGGCCAAAGACGGATATGGCGTAGTCCTTGCCGCCATGGATAATCTCCCGCTCGGGAAACTTCTCGCCCGCATCAAACAGCGTAAAGGCGCTGTTCACCAATTCCATGGAGGGGACGCCCATTTCGCCAACATGGCAGCACACCAGCTCGTTGGTGGGCCTGCCGGTCAGCCTGGCGTACTGGCTGTTGACCGTGCGCAGCCGTCCCTCCCTGTCTATGAGGCAGAAGGCCACAAATGCGCGCGCAAAGATAGCTTCAAAGGCCGGGGGCATGCCGGAATGGATGTCCACAACGCCGATGCAGCGTTCACTGCCGGCAAAAGCTGTAATGTTGCCGTGGGCATCCCGGACGGGCGTAATGTTCAGGGTGGTGATGGTATGCGTGCTCCCTGGGCACACATAGCGCACCGTGCACCCCGCAAGGCCGTTGCTGATGGATGCATGGTCAAGGGCCTGACACAACATGGCCGCATCTTCCGGGTGCATGCAGTGCGTTAGCGGACTGCCGGACAGGGATCCCTCGGGGATTCCCAAAAGCTGTTCTTTTGCTGGGTCGACAACGAGATATGTGAGATCAAGGCCAATGCGCCAGTGCACAGTGCTGCTGTTCTTCTGGACCGACAAGCTTTACCCCCCTCGCAACAGCCCTGAAACGCTTTTGGCAGCAGGCAACGGGCTGTATTGCGCAAAAAAAAGTCGATTTTATGTACAGTACACCAACGAGAAAGGTTTTTCCAGCTATTTCACGCATGGCCGTAGTGATTACATCTATATCGAAGAGGTAATTTGTCGGTAGTTTGCAACAATGGCTAATGAAAGTGGAATTATTTTTTTAGACCAGAAAATAAAGAAACCAGATGATAGCTTAAAGCGGCGGAAAGAAGGCGGATGTGATGAGGTCACATCCCTGAGCGGGCGGCAACCGGCGAGGTGCAAAAAAATCAGGCGGAGAAATGCCGTCAATCAATGGCCGGAATAATCAAGAACATTGTTGAGGGGAGCGCTGTGGCTCTCTATGCGCCCCTGCGTAAAAATGTGGCGGGTCAGCCGCCAGGCTTCCATATCAAGCACATCCAGCTTGCCCTTGTGTGCGGGCTGTATATGGGTCGTCAGCGCCAGCAGCACTTCGTCAAGGGGAAAGTAGGTCCCTTCAAAGGAAATGCGGGCCATGTCGCCGTCGCGTTCCAGCACGGGAATATCGTCATTGTCCGGCAGTGCGTCGGCGCAGGCGTTTGCCAGCGCGGCATACAGTGCATCGTCCGCCGGGTAAATGTGCCCGTAAACCTTGAGCAGGGGCTGGCGGCTCAAGGTGTGGCCGCCTTATGGGGCGGTTGGGGCTGCTCTGCGGCGGCGGGCTGCGCTGCAGGCGCGGCCTCGTGTACAGAAGGCGTGAGGCAAAGCTGCTGCTCTCGCGCCGCAGCGAGTCCTTCGCAATCGCCAAGGGCGCAGGCGGCCGTGAGGTCCGCGCATGTGCCCTGGGTATTGTTGCGCAACATACGCAAGGCCCCGCGTGCGCGCAGCAGCCGGACCCTGTCGGCGGTGTGCAAAAAGGCTTCGGGCGTGGCCTCAAGGGCCGCGCTCAGGTCGTCCTCGGCCAGCGCCAGCTGCTGCAGCCGCCAGTGGGCCAGCGCGCGGATGTATCTGGCCCGTGTAAGGCCTGGTGCGAGATCAAGCGCAGCGGCGGCAGAGGCGATGCTGCGCTGCGGCATGCCGGACTGCAGCTGCGACTCCGCCAGCAAAAGGCGCAGGGCGGCGCTGCCGGGCAGGTCTGCGGCGGATTTTTCCAGCAGGGGCAAGGCGGCGGCCCCGGTCAGCCAGCCCTCCGGCTCAAGGCGCAGTACATCCATGGCAGCCAGGCAGGCGGTCAGCTCAGCCGCAAGGACATCGGCATTGTGCAGGGCCGCCCTGCGTGCGGCTTCCTGCCGCGCATCCGGCATGACCGGCATGGGAGGGTTTTGTTTTATCTGCCCCGGCGGCGTAGCCTTGGCCACATACCACGTACCGCCCGAACCGGGCTCAATGTTGGCGCGGATCTGGCCGCCTGTCATGGCGTCAGCCGCCGCAAGTTCATCGGCGACCTGGCGGGCCGAGGCCAGCGCGTTGGCAAGATCGGTCAGGAGCAGTCGCCGCGTCAGCAGCACATCGGGGTTGCGCAGCAGACGCAGCAAGGTTTCGGCGGCATCGGGTCTCGCCAGCAGCGTAACGGTTACCCCCTGCGCGGCTGGCCCGCCATCGGCGTCCGCCATGGCAGGCGACCCTTCCACCAGGGCTGTGTACAGCTCCGCAGCCAGAGCCGTGCGCTCGCTGGCTTCGGTAACTCCCATGCGTATGTCGCGTCTGTTGGGCAGTTGCGCAGCTGCGGCGCGCAGGGCTTCAAGCTGGGCAGCTGCCTCGGCGCACAGCTTTTGCGCATGCGGCGGCAAGGGGGCGACAGGGCATTGCGCGCTGCTTTTGACGGGCGAAGCCAGCGGCAGGGAGCCGGGTTTTGCGGCAAGGGGCATATCGTCGGGGGAAGGCGCGGCTGCATCCTGCCCTTCGGGCGAGGGGGCGGCTGCATCCTGAGAGGCAGAGCCCGCATTGTTTGCAGCGGGGAGGGGGGGCTGATTGGGCGAATTTTCGGCGGCGTACGCCCTGCCGCCGGTGGTGACGACCGGCGGCAGGGCAAAAATTTCCAGCATGACGGCAAGCGTTATGCCGAAAAGCAGGGGACGCAGCGCCCGCATGGGCTTATTTTTTTGCCTCGATGGTCTGGACAATCTTTTGCGCCATGGGCTTGACCAGGTCGCGCAGGGTTTCCAGCATCAGGTTGTCGGCAGCGCTGCCCGAGGGCAGACCGGTGCGCGACTGGGAGGCGTTGAGCGATTCACGCATGATGCGGGCCTGCCTGTTGGCGAGCACGTAGTTGGCCCGCAGAGAGGTGGCCATGTCGGTGGTCGAGGTCTCGCGGATATTGGCCTCGTCGATCTGGCCGGTCACCAGAAAATCGGGGTTGCCCTTGCGTACTTCGTTCACGCTGATGGAGTACGAAACCTGCATGCCGTTGCGGGCCAGCTCGTCGGCCAGTGCCTTGCTGATCCACTGCGACACATTGTCGGTGGTCACAAAGGCGCTGTTGTCGCGGCGCGTTCCGATAACGCTCTGATCCATACGCTTGTCTTCAAACGTCACAACGGTCACACGGGGAGCGTTGGGAGAAGGAAGCACGGAAGCGTCCAGCGGTGGGGGCGGCAAAAGCCGAACATTGTTGCTCGGCCCGCAGGCTGCAAGCAACGCCAGCAGGGAAACACAAAGAACAATGCGTAGATGTTTCATGACGGCCTCTCGTAACTTGTATAGAAAATCTCCAGATTACGCTTAACCGTTTATACGCAAAATCTGCTTTTTGCAAGGATCGCGGGCGGCCTTATGCGTATCAGTGCAGGCGCATGCGTGCTGAAGCCGCCTTGCAGGCTGTGGCCCAGCGTGCTACAGCCTGTCTGTTGCGCTCCTTCCACGGAGCTCTATTGTTATAATCCCGCGCAGTGCGCGTTTTTTTCAGGAGCGGCTATGATCGACCTCAAATTGGTGCAAAAACAGCCTGAAGTGCTGACCAGGGCTTTGACCGACCGGCATTCAGACCTGAACGTAAATGAATTTTTGGCGCTGGACGCCCGCCGCCGCGCCCTGCTGACCGAGGTGGAAACCCTCAAAAGCCGTCGCAATGCGGCCTCGGCGGAAGTGGCCGCCAAAAAGCGCGCGGGTGAGGACGCCACGGCCCTGCTGGCCGAGATGAGCGGCGTTGCCGATCGCATCAAGGAGCTGGACGTGGAAACCGCCCAGGCCAAGACCGATGTGGAAACGTGGCTCATGCGCGTGCCCAACCTGCCTGATGCTTCTGTGCCTGCGGGCAAGGACGAAACGGAAAATGTCGAGGTGCGCCGCTGGGGCAAGCCCCGCGAATTTGACTTTGCCCCGCGCGAGCACGGCGAGCTGGGCGTGGCCCTTGGCGGACTTGATTTTGAGCGCGCCGCCCGCCTCACGGGCAGCCGGTTTGTGGTTTCGCTCAAGTGGGGAGCACGGCTCGAACGCGCGCTGGTGAACTTTTTTCTCGACCAGCACACCATGGCCGAGGATTATATTGAAGTTTGCCCGCCTTACATGGTCAACCGCGCCAGCATGACCGGCACGGGCCAGTTGCCCAAGTTTGAGGAAGACCTGTTCAAGCTGCGCGAGTGGGACTACTATCTCATACCCACTGCCGAAGTGCCGCTGACCAACCTGCACGCGGGCGAAGTGCTGGACGAGGCCGACCTGCCCCGCGCCTATTGCGCGGCCACGCCCTGCTTCCGCTCCGAGGCGGGCAGCGCGGGCAAGGATACGCGCGGGCTTATCCGCATGCACCAGTTTACCAAGGTGGAGATGGTGCGTTTTGCCCACCCCGACGACAGCTTCAACCAGCTGGAGATCATGCGCGGCCACGCCTGCAATCTGCTTGAGATGCTTGAACTGCCGTACCGCGTCATCACCCTCTGCACCGGCGACATGGGCTTCAGCTCAGCCAAGACGTACGACGTGGAAGTATGGCTGCCCACGCAAAAAACCTACCGCGAAATTTCGTCCTGTTCCAACTGCACCGATTTTCAGGCCCGCAGGGCCGACATCCGCTTTAAGCCCAAGGGCGGCAAGGCAGCGTTTCTGCATACGCTCAACGGCTCCGGGCTGCCCACGGGCCGCACCATGGCCGCCATCCTCGAAAACTGCCAGCAAAAGGACGGCAGCCTTGTGCTGCCCAAGGCGCTGGTTCCCTACATGGGCGGCGTGGAAGTTATCGAGCCGAAATAGCGCGGCATCACACGTAAAGTCTATTGTAAAGCCGGGCGCTCCCTGAGGGGAGTGCCCGGCTTTTTGCAGTCAGAGCTGTTTGGAGGGGATCAGGCGGGCTGATTTTTTTTGCGGCGCAGCACGGCTGCCGCCAGCGTCATATTGGCAATCAGGCTCAGACCCAGCAGGATGCGCAGCGGCATGGCAAAATCGCCCGGGCCAACCTCGGTCGGAGGGGCCCCGCCAGCCGTAGTTGCGGCCTGCAGGGCGGCGTTGACCTCCATAGGGTGCTCGACCCTGTGCCCCATATTATCGGCCATGATGATGCGCCAGAGGCCCGGAGCGTCGGGCATGAAGGCAAAGCGCCCCTGCGCGTCGGTGCGGCCATTCTGAAACTCCACCCTGGCGTCGGCGGGGCTGTATACCTCCACCTTGGCATAGGTTGGCTGCTCGCCGCCAGCATAGGCAAACTGCACCAGCACCACGCCTTCGTGCCAGCTGTGCGCCGCATACAGGGCATGGGCATGGCCCTGGGCGGCAGTGCCCGCCACAAGCAGCAGGGCCCCAAGAACAATGGCCGCCATGCCGCGCGGATGAATAATGCGCATGAAACAATCCTTGCTCACTGTGTTGCAGCGTCGCAAACGGCCTCAGGCCGGGTGCCAGACCTTCCCCGGCCCGAGGCCTGCGGGTTGGGCTGTTATTTTACAGGAAAAACATAGGTGGCCCGCAGGTGATGCTCGTCCGCATCAGCGCCGGGGGTCTTTTCCACCACGGTGCTGCGCAGCATCCACAGGGCGGGAGCGTCTACGGTAAAGCTGGCCTTGCCCTGCGCATCGGTCTGCGCCGTGAACTTGTAGGTATCCTGATCCTTGCTGAAGCCGTCGTGGGTCAGGCCCACAACCGCGTTGGGCACAGGCTTGCCGCGCAGCAGCACCTGCGCGTCAATGGGGCTGCCGGGCTTGGCGTCCGCAGGGTTGGTCAGCAGCACTATTTCCAGGTCCTGACCAAGGGCCTTGCTGTACAGGGTGTCGCTATGGCTGGGGTTGAGCAGGGTCTTGGCAAATTTTTCGTACTTGCCCGACGACTTTACCTTCATGCCCTTGGCCTCAAGGGCAGCGCGGCTGCCTTCCATTTCGCCCTGGGTGGTTTCGCACCATATCTGGGGCAGGCGATGGCCTACAAGCAGCGCGGGGCCGTTCTCGGGGAGGGTAAAGTCGCCGACCAGGGCCGTAAGGGCCTTGTCTTCCGCCAGCGCGATGTCGGTATTTTTGCCGTTTTGTAGCAGGTACAGACGCACGTTTGAGGGGTTTTCAGCTTCTTCGCTGACCATAAACACGTGCGAGGCCTGAGCCTGCAGGCGGGTTTTTTGTCCGGCCGCCGGGGTGGCTGTGTCTGGTTTGAGAATGAATTCGTGAGCCTGCGCGGCGGTGGAAAGCACGAGGCCCGCGAGGGCCAGAGCCGTGCAGAGATGTAGACGCAGAGGTTTCATGGGGGGCTCCTTGTGTTACTAAAAGATAAAACATGTTACCTATGCGCAAGGGATATGGCAAGTCGTAACACGACACAAAATAAAAAAGCCCGCAAAATACGGGCTCTTGGGCGCAGTGAAAAAAAGTATTTTTAAACCGTAGCAAGAATCTGCAGGGCAGCCAGGTGCTCCAGCTCTTCGGCCAGGCACAGGGCGTCGGCCAGGGTGCGGCCCAGGCAGCACAGGCCGTGACCGGCCATCCACACGGCATCCTTGCTCGCGGCGGCCATGGCTACAGCCTCGGCGAGGTCGGTGGAGCCGGGGGGCAGCGCCGGGGAAAAGCCCAGTTTTGCCCGCCAGACCTCGGCTTCAAAAAGCGGCAGCCGCAAAAAATCTTCCTGCCTGCCTGCCATGCGCAGGCTCAAGGCCAGCAGGCGACGGGGGTGGGTGTGCAGTATGGCGTCGCAGTCGGGCCGGGCGCGGTAAATGGCCAGATGCATGCCTGACTCTGAGGAAGCTGGCCCGCCAAGCAGGGTTGCGCCCGTGCCGATGTCCATAAGGCAGCAGTCGGCCTGTGTTATCCTACCCTTGGCCGTGCCGCTGCGGGTTATGCACACGGCGCCGGGCGCATGGCTGCCCAGCCTGCGGCTGGCGTTGCCGTTGCAGCCGGAGAGCAGGCCCTGCTTCCAGGCGTCACGGCATACGGAGCGAAATTCTTCGACCATGGAGGCAGGGATGGAAAGCTGCGCCTCTGCGGACGGGGCGGCCTGGGGCCGCTGCAACTTGCTGCTCATGCGGGGTTTCCTCTGTTTTGCCATGCACGCAGGTCAAGCTGCGACAGCTCTCCCTGCTGGGTGGTTTCCACACTGTTGACCAGACGCACCATAAGCCGTTGCAGGGCCTTGTGGGTGGGGTTGAGCGTAAAGGCAAGACCGTCTGCGCCCATGGCGGGCAGGTACTTGCGCCCCACGTTAAGGGGGATGATCCCCTGCTCGTAGAGCAAAAGATACATCAGATAGGCCTTGGTGCCAGAAAGATCGGCGGTGTGGCTTGCGTACTTGCCTTGTTCCTGCTGGGGGTCGACAAATTCCGGCTCCGCCCCCAGGTGGCGCAGTGCGTCCTGTTGGGGCGCGTAGGCCAAGATGTAGCCAGCCTTGCGGGCGCGCCAGCTGTATTCGAGGTCCTCGTAGCCGTAGCGGCCAAAACCCTCGTTCCAAAAGCCCAGCCGCTCGTGCACGGCGCGGGGTATGCAAGCGCAGGCCCCGTTGCAGCAGGCTACTTCGAGCGCTGTGGAGCCGTCCGCGAGTTTGAGGGGCGCGCCTTCGTGCTTGGGGCACAGCCTGTAGCCAGCCATGCCCAGCCGGGGGTTGTCGGCCAGCATGCGCATGAGGCGGTCAAGCCACTGCGGGTCAAGCACCTCCACGTCATTGTCCAGCTTGACGTAGAAATCGGCCCCGTCAGCATCGTCCCAGGCAAGGTTGGAGGCGACGGCCACGCCCATGTTGCGGCGCAGCAGATGCAGGCGCATGTGCGGGTGCTCGCCGACCAGCCCCTGCAGATATTCCCGCGTGCCGTCGGTGCTGCCGTTGTCCACCACGGTCAGGCCATAGCCCGGCGGCGTGTTTTGCAAGAGGCTGGCAAGGCAATGCCTTGTAAGGGCAAGCCTGTTCCAGGTGACCATGCCGATATGGGCGCGCACGTCAGGCATCCTGCTGGTTGCGGTCAAAGTGGTCAAACCCGCGCATGGCGGCCAGCTTGTCCAGGGGCTCGTTGTTGCAGACGATGCCGCCGCCCGCCGTGACGACGCCGATGCTCGTAAGCCTGGGTATGGCTGCGTGCAGGGGGGGCAGCATGTCGGGCGCGCAGGAGCCCAGCAGGGCGTAATCCTCGCCGCCCAGCAGCGCCTCGTGAACAGGATTTTTGCCCGTCGCATCGGCGTAGCCCACCACCTCGGGGTGCAGCTGGCCGCGTGCCAGCAAAATTTCCGCCCCCAGAGTTCCCCGGCCCGACTGCCCGCCCGCGCTCAGCTCGCCTGTAAGGCCCAGCAGGCGGGGCAGGTCGCGCATGATGCCGTCTGAAACGTCCATGAGCGCCGGGGGCCGCGCGTTGAACCCGGCCCTGGCCAGCATGAGCCCGGCGTCCACTTGCGGCTCGGGGTGCAGGTGCGCCGCGCAGGCGCAGGGCCAGTCCGCAAGGGCCGCCCGGCCATGGGCTTCAAGTACGTTGAGTCCCACGCGGGCCAGGCCCAGCCGTCCCACGACAAACAGCACGTCGCCTGGCATGCTGCCGCCACGGGTCAAAAAGTTGCCGGGGTCAGCCGGTTCGCCCCAGACGGTTATGGATATGTGCAGCCGCTCGCAGCCGGAAAGGTCCCCCCCGGCCAGCACCATGTGGTGCTCCGAGGCCAGGGATGCCATGCCGGAAAAAAAGGCCTCCAGCCACGCGGCGTCCACCCAGCGCGGCAGGCCGAGACACAGGGTAAAGCCCACAGGCCGCGCCCCGCAGGCGGCAAGGTCGCTCACGTTGACGGCCAGGGCCTTGTAGCCTGTTTCTTCTGGCGTAAAATACGCGCGGCGAAAGTGGATGTCTTCGAGAAACAGGTCGCTGCTCACAGCCAGCGGGCGCGTCCCTCTGAGGACGGCGCAGTCGTCGCCGCGCCCCAGCAGCAGCGAGGGGCCGGTCTGCGGAAAGTGCCTGCCCAGACAAGCCAGTATGCTGTCTTCGGAAAGGGAGTGTTGCGCGGCGTTGTGTGCGGGGGGCGTGGGCATGTCAGCTCTCCAGAATCAGGTATTCGCTCAGTATGACCTTGAGGCCAAAACCGGGAAAGTTCACCTGCACCTTGTCCGGCGGCAGGTGGCGTATGATCTTGCCGCGCCCGAAGATGCGGTGGCGGCAATAACACAGCTCGCCGCTTGAGGGCGTTGCCGTCCGGGGGGGCGGGCTGCCCTGTGGGGCCTGCCGCAGACCGGCTGGCTCGGCGTTTGCGTCTGGCGCATCCTCCGGGGGCAGCTGGCAGTCGTCATAGGCCTCAGGGCTTGGGATGCGCTGCGGGCGAGGCAGCAAACCGCCGGTAAAGGCCCCGGCGGGCATGGCGGGGTCTGCTCCGGGCAGGGAGGTTTTGCGGCCAAAGCCCACGCCGCCCGCGCTGCGGCGCGAGAGCGCGCCGCCAAATCCTTCAACCCACTCCTCAACCATGCCCGGCGCAAGCTCGCGCACAAAGGGGCTCTGGCTCACATGCTGGCTGCCGCGTTCGGCCCTGTTGTACAGCGAGGCCGGGGCGTAGAGGTCCAGGTTTTGGCGCGCGCGGGTGCAGGCTACGTACATGAGGCGGCGTTCTTCTTCAAAATCTTCGGGCCGCGCCAGCGCGTGGCGCGAAGGAAAGCGGTCTTCCACCAGGTCGATGACCAGAACGGCGTTCCACTCCAGCCCCTTGGCCGAGTGAACGGTGGAGAGCGTTATCTTGCCTTCGTTGCTGTCCGCGTCGTCCTCTTCGGGCGCTTCAAGGGCAAGGTCGGCCACAAAAAGATCAAGCTCGCTGTAGCCCGAAGCCATCTGGATGATTTCTTCCAGTCCCTGCTGACGGCGTGGCCAGTCCTCGGGGTAGAGGGCCTCAAGGCGCGGGCGGTAGTGCTCAAGCACGGACGACAGCGTGGCTGCGGGCGGCATGGGCCGGGCGCGCAAATCGTCCACAAAGCGCATGTCTTCCAGCAAACCCGGATGCTTGGCAAAGGCTTTTTCTGTGGACTTGGGGTCGCCGCTGCGGGCCACGGCGTAGAGTTTGTCCACCGTCTTGGGGCCGATGCCGCTGTGCTGGGCCGCCACGCGGGCAAAGGCCGGCAGGTCGAGCGGGTTGAGCAGCAGGCGGGCGTAGGCAATGACGTCCTTGACGTGGGCGGCCTCGGTGTAGCGCAGCCCGCCGTACTTGCGAAAGGCAATGCCCGCCTGGTTGAGCGCCATTTCAAGGTTGTACGAATGGAATCCGGCGCGGAACAGCACCGCGATTTCGTGCGGCAGGTGGGTTGCCAGCAGCTCTTCCACCCGGCGCACTACCAGCTTTGCCTGGCTCATGTCGCTGAGGGGGGTGACCAGACGTACCGGGTCGCCGCCCACCTTGCGGGTAAACAGGTTTTTGCGGAACGACTCCGCCGCGTGGGCCAGCAGGTTGTTGGCCACATCGAGCACGGGTTTGGTGGAGCGGTAATTTTCTTCAAGCCGCACCACGCGCGCACCGGGAAACAGCGTGGGAAAATCCAGAATGTTGCGCACGTTGGCCCCGCGAAAGGCGTAGATGGACTGCGCCTCGTCGCCCACGGCCATGACGTTGCCGGGCGGGCCGTCCTCCGGCCCTGCCAGCAGGCGCACAATGCGGGCCTGCACCAGGTTTGTATCCTGATACTCGTCCACCAGAATATGGCTGAAGCGCTGCCTCAGCGAGGCGGCGGCCAGCTCGTTGCGCCGCAGCAGGGTTTCGAGCTCAAACAGCAGGTCGTCGTAGTCCAGCAGGCCTTTTTCCTGCCGGTATGCGGCATACGCGTCGCCCAGGCGCGCCAGCCCCTCGGCGTGGGGCAGCAGATGAAAGGCCTCGCGCCGCAGCACTTCGTCCAGCGGCAGCTCCTTGTTGCGGGCCTTGCTCAGCAGACCAACTATGCTCTGGGTTTTGGGAAACGACCTGTCGCCCTTGCCCAGCTTGAGCTGTTCCTTGCAGCGCTTGACCGCATCGGTGATGTCGGCCGCGTCCATAACGGTAAAGGGGCGATCGCCGAGCCAAGCGGGCTTCCAGCGCCTGAGCGCCCCAAAGGCAAAGGCGTGAAACGTGCCGCCCTGCACGCCCGCGAGCCCTTGATTGAGCAGCAGACCCGCACGGTGCAGCATTTCCTGCGCGGCCTTGCGCGTAAAGGTGAGCAGCAGCATGGCGTCCGGATCCACGCCGTGCTCCGCCAGCCATGCCAGACGGTAGACGATGGTGCGGGTTTTGCCGCTGCCTGCGCCTGCCACCACAAGCACGGGGCCGTCGCCGCAGGTGGCCGCCTCGTACTGGGCTTCATTAAGGGCTTGAGCGTAATCAATCATAGGGGCACGGTAGCATAAGGCGACAGCGCATACCAGAGGCCGCGTGCACCCATCCCGCCCTTGACTTTGTCCTCTGCGGCCATGAATATCACTGTAGAACACGTAAAAAGGAAACTCATGCACATTACGGAAAACGACTATATTGCGGGGGCGGGAGCACGGTTGCCGCGCCGGCGCAGGCTGTTTCTGGCCCTTTTGCTGGGTCTGATGGCCGCCTTTGGCCCCCTGTGCACCGATACGTACCTGCCGAGCCTGCCCGTGCTGGCGGCAGACCTTTCCATCTCTACCGCAACCACCCAGCTGACCATCACGGCCTGCCTGCTGGGCATGGCCCTTGGGCAGCTTTTTGTGGGGCCGCTTTCAGATTCGACCGGGCGGCGCAAGCCACTGTTTGTGGCCCTGATGTTTTTTACGCTGGCCTCGGTCTGTTGCGCCGCCGCCCGGTCGGGCAACAGTTTTATTGCCCTGCGTTTTGCCCAGGGGCTTGGCGGGGCGGGCGGCATTGTGCTGGCCCGCGCCATGGCCTGCGACCTGTTTCGCGGGGCGGAGCTGACCAACTTCATGAGCCTGCTCATGGTCGTCAACGGCATTGCGCCCATCACTGGGCCTCTGCTGGGCGGCTGGCTGGCTTCAATGGCAGGGTGGCCCGCCATTTTTTACTTTTTAACCGGTTTTGGCGTGCTGCTGATCCTGCTCAGCGCGCTTGGCCTGCCCGAAACCCTGCCGCAGGGCATGCGCCGCGACGGCGGCCTGCGCGCCTCGTGGACGGCCATGGGCGCACTGCTGCGCCAAAAGCCTTTTATGTGCTATGTGGGCGTGCAGGGTTTTACCATGGGCGGCTTTTTTGGCTACGTGGCGGCCTCGCCCTTTGTGTTGCAGGGCATGTACGGGCTTTCGCCCAAGACCTACAGCATCATTTTTGGCTGCAATGCCCTCAGCCTCATGTTTTTTGCCTTTGGTACGGCGCGCAACGCCCGCCGCCTTGGCGAGGCCCGCCTGCTGCGCATCGGCAATACCCTGCGCGCAGTGGCCTGCCTCGGTGTACTGGCCGTAACCGTGGTTACGCCCGCCTCGCCCGTGCCCCTGCTCATAGGCCTGTTTTTTATGATTGCCCTGCAGGGCATGACCCTGCCCACCAGCTTTACCCTTGGCATCAGCGCGCAAAACGTGGGCGCGGGCACGGCTTCTGGCATACTGGGGGTTTCGGTGTTTATTTTTGGCGCGCTCACTTCGCCCCTTGTGGGCCTGGCGGGGGGCGGCACGGCATTGCCCTTGGGTATTGTAAGCGCGGTGACTGGCGTTGCCTCGGCGTTGCTTGGGTATGTGGGCGACCGCGAGCTGAAAAAGCTCAGGGAATCCAGCGGGGCGGAGGCGCAGCCGTAAAGGCCGGTTGCCCGGACGGGTGCCCCGCGGCAAAAGGGCCGACTGCATTGACGCGCTGTTGTCTGACGTTTACAACAGTTGCGCTTGCGCTTTTGTCGCTGCGCAAGGGAGATGCCGGATCATGGATTGGGATGCCCAACTGTATGACAAAAGCCACGACTTTGTGGCGGCATACGGCGAAAGCCTGCTCGGCCTGCTGCCGGACAGGCTGGATTTTGTCGTCGACCTCGGTTGCGGCACTGGGGCGCTCACGGGCCCGTTGACGGCCAAAGCCGCGCGGGTGGTGGGCATTGACGCCTCGCCGGACATGATAGCTCAGGCCCGGCTGCGCTTGCCGCAGGTGGAATTTCTGGTAATGGATGCCTGCGAAATGCCGTGGAACGGCTGCGTGGACGCCCTGTTTTCCAATGCCGCCCTGCACTGGATTGAAGACCAGGAGCGCCTGACCGCAACCATGGCCCGCGTGCTTCGCCCCGGCGGCATGCTCGTTTGCGAATTTGGCGCGCGCGGCAATATCGGGCGTCTGCGAGCGGCCTTTGCCGAGGTCTTTCAGACGGCGCTGGGCAGCGAGGGCCTGGGCCCGGCGTATCTGAACAGCGAGCGTTTTTACTTTCCTTCGGCGGACGAGTACGCGGCGCGGCTCGCACGGCACGGGTTTGCTGTGCGGTTGGCCGAGGAATACGACAGGCCCACGCCGCTCAAGGGCGGCAAGGAAGGCCTTGCCCGCTGGATGAGCCAGTTTTTTGCCCAGGATCTGGACTGTCTGCCGCCTGCGGCGCAGGAAAATGTTTTTTCCGCCGTGGCCGATGCCTTGCGGGCGTCGCTGTGGGACGGCGGTCAGTGGATTGCTGATTATCGGCGGCTGCGGGTTGTGGCCGTAAAACACTAGGAGTCTCCATGCCCGAAGCTCAAGAACAATTTCAAAACGGCGTTGCCAAGGTTCTGGAAGCGGTAATGTTCGAGAACTGGCTGCGGTTTTACTTTATCTCCGAAAAGCCCGACGCCCCCACGGGCAGGGACGGACAGCCCGCATTGTTTGTCGCCGTGCCGACCAAGGCCATGGAACGCATCAGCGAGATGTTCCCCCGCCTGCTGCCCATGGCGGAAGAAATGAACGGCCAGGAAGTGAGCTTTGAGACCTCGCGCCGCGCCGTGTGCAATTTTGTGCTGGCCCATGTGGACGGTCAGGTTATCGCGCGCGACTCCGCCGCCATGATTTTTGAAAGCACGACCTTTCAGGTACAGATGCAGATGTTCAACGCCTGGGTGCAGATGCACGAAGAGCAGCTTGACCGCAATTTTGTGGATTTTGGCGGCTGGCAAAAGCTCTTTGACGAATGGCGCAGCTCGGCCGCCGCGCGAGAGCTGGCTGAAAAGCTCGCACTTTCCGCGCAGGGGGGCGCTGCCGCTCCGGGCAACGACTCTGTGCAGTAGGCAGAGCAAGAAAATTTTTTGTACAGTTTTGCGCACTCAAGACAGGGCACAGGCAAGGATGGTTAAACATTTTTAACGGGCGATAGCGGCGGAGATAAAATTTTATCCATAAAAAGCAGCATATTGAAAGAATCTAGAGTTTCTGCTTTTTTGGCACGCCCATTGCAGCATGGAAAGTACCTTCCTTTCTTTTGCTGACAGCCTCCTCCAACCGAAACGGCCTGCCTCCCCAAGCGGGCCGTTTTTTTATGTCAAATCACGGCAGGATCACATGCAAGACAAGTTTCTGGCTTCGGAATATTCACCATCAGCGCCCGATGCGGCTGGCTTTCATATTATCCCTGTTCCGCTGGAGCAGAGCGTTTCGTACGGCGGCGGCACAGCTCAAGGCCCACAGGCCCTGCTTGCCGCCTCGCATCAGCTGGAGGCATGGGAAAGCGGCTTTGCGCCTGGCGAAGCGGGTTTTTTTACCGCCGCGCCGGTGGACTGCTCCGGCCCGGTGACGGACACCCTTGACCGCATCGAGACCGCCGTGGCCCACGCCATTGCCTGCGAGGCCGTGCCCGTGGTGCTGGGCGGCGAGCATACGGTAACCCTGGGCGCCCTGCGGGCCTTGGCCCGGCAGGCCGAAAAAACAGGCGAACCCTTTGGCGTCGTGCAGTTTGACGCCCACGCCGACCTGCGCCCCCAGTATGAAGGCAGCCCGTACTCGCACGCCAGCGTCATGTACCGCGCCGTGGCCGATCTTGGTCTGCCGCTCACGCAGTTTGCCGTGCGCGACTTTTGCCGGGAGGAGGCCGCAATCCGCAAGCAGTTTAACGTGACGCACTACGACGCCTATTTTATCGCCCGCGTGGGGCTGCCCGACCAGCCCCTGCCCGAGGGCTTTCCCAAAAATATTTACATAACCTTTGATGTGGACGGATTTGATTCGTCCATCATGCCCGCCACCGGCACGCCTTCGCCAGGCGGCATCAACTGGCGCGAGGCCCAGTATATACTTGAGCGCTGCGTGGCCGGTCGCCGCGTGGTGGGGCTGGACGTGGTGGAGCTGGCCCCCATCAAGGGCCTGCACCATGCCGATTTTACGGCGGCCAAGCTGACCCACCTCATTATGGGCCTGGCCCACGATGCCAACCACAAGGAGCAGCAAGCATGAAGAACACCGCAGTTACCTTCCGCGAAGCCAAAGGGCAGGACAAGCTTGTCATGCTGACGGCTTATGATTACAGCACTGCGCGGGTTATGGATATGGCCGGTGTGGACGCCCTGCTGGTGGGCGATTCGCTGGGTATGGTGATGCTGGGCTACCCCGATACGCTTTCCGTAACCATGGACGACATGGTTCGACATTGCGCGGCTGTGGCGCGTGGAGCGCAAAAGGCCCTTGTGGTCTGCGACATGCCCTATATGAGCTACCATGTGTCGGTGGAAGAAACAGTGCGCAACGCCGCCCGCCTGATGACCGAAGGCCGGGCGCAGGCGGTCAAGCTTGAAGGCGGGGCGGAATTTGTCGCCGAGGTGCGTGCGCTGACGCGGGCGTCCATCCCCGTGATGGGGCATCTGGGGCTTACGCCGCAATCGATAAACGCCTTTGGCGGCTTTAAGGTGCAGGGCAAAAGCATGGCTGCGGCCCAAAAGCTGCTGGACGACGCCCGCGTCCTGCAGGACGCCGGGGCCTTTGCCCTGGTGCTCGAATGCGTGCCCGCCGCTCTGGCCGAGCGCGTCACGCAGGCCCTTGCCATCCCGGTCATAGGCATTGGCGCGGGCGCTGGCTGCGATGGTCAGGTGCTGGTGTGGCAGGACATGACGGGCATGACCCAAAGCCACCTGCCGCGTTTTGTCAAACGTTTTGGCGATGTGGGGGCCAGCCTGCGCGCTGCTGTTGAGGCTTACTCGCGTGAAGTGCGCGCCGGGGCCTTCCCCGCCGAGGACCACGTCTACCCCCTGCCCGACGGCATGGAAAAGACGCTGAAAAAACTCAAGTAAGCCTGCCCCGCAGCAGAAGTTGCCTGTAAAAACGCCCGCATTTGCGGGCGTTTTGCAGTACTCGGGGCTGTCTTGCGGTTTCCGCCTCAGCGTCGTTTAAAGTCCACAGCAACGCGCACGCGTGAGCCCGCCTTGTTGCTGAACAGCAAAAAACCGTGCTCCAGCCCGTGCAGATAGAGACGGCGGGTGATGTCCACATCCTTGCGGCAGTATGTGGCGATGTCGTCAATGCGGCCCTGTTGCCACCACTCGAGTGCCTGCAGGCCGTCGGCGCTTTTGGGTTCGTTAAGGGTAGCTTGCCCGAGGTTGTCCAGCGAAAGCCTGTAGTTAAGGCGTTCGGACACGCGCTGCAAAAGGTCGAGGCTGGGCAGGCGGTGCAGGTCAAAGTTCGCAAAGGCCGAGAGCACGGCATAGTCAAAGCGCAGGCTGTTAAAGCCGACCACAAGGTCTGCCCCGCGCAGGCGCTCGAACAGGGCGGGCAACTCCTCCTGCTGGTAGGCAAAGTAGTCGTCGGCCTTGCTGTCGTAGACCACGGCAACGCTCACGCCCATGCGGTCGGCCCTGTTCCAGCCGCCCACCTCGGCGGCGGAGCGCCGGGTTTCCACGTCAAAGACCACAAAATTTTTGGGCGGCGGCACGGGGGTATGCGTCAGCAGCCCCGCCGCGTCAAAGGTCTCCCCTGCCTGAGCGCCAGCCTTGCTGCGGGTTGCGCCTTGCGGTTCGGGGACGTTGACGCTCAACCCCGGCTGCGCTGCAAAACCGAACAGGCTGTTCTGGTTGTCTGGCGCGGGTTGTTTTTTGCTCATGGATTGGTCCTCCATTGCAGGGTGCGCGGCGGCATCGGGCAGGCTATCCGTGTTGATAAATTCCAGGGCGGAGAGCGCAGGCCGAGTCACAGCTCCCAATGCCGTGGGCGTGTCGGCCATTTCCATATCGAGCCGGTCGGGGGCCGGGCTGATGCGCAGCTCGCGGTACAGGGCGTCGCCCTCCGTGCCGGGGGCCAGCATCTCGCGCAACAGTTCCAGCGCGCCGATCTTGCTGATGGGCCTGTTGCCGGAGCCGCATTTGGGCGAATGCACGCACGAGGGGCAGCCGTCCTCGCAGGGGCAGGCGGCCACCGCCTTAAGGGTTGCCTCAAGCAGCCCCCGCGCGTCGGGAAAGGCCTGGCGCGTCAGACCTGCGCCGCCGGGCAGGCCGTCGTAAATGAATACGCCCGAAAGCCCGGTCTGCGCGTGCAGCGGCGTGGAGATGCCGCCAAAGTCGTTGCGGTCGGCCATGATCAACAGGGGCAGCAGGCCGATGGCCGCGTGTTCCAGCGCGTGGATGGAGCCCATGTAGTGCAGAAACTTTTCTTCCAGTGAGGCGCGGATGCTGTCGGGGATGACAAACCATAGGCCTTCGGTTTCAAAAATCTGCGGCGGCGCGTCCAGCGGCGTGATGGTGAGCAGACGGTTGCCCGAGGTGGAGCGTTTTTCGTAGCCGGTCACAATGTCCGTGATGCGCAGCCGTCCCCGGCACGCCAGCACGCGGCCCAGCGATACACGCTCGACTTCTTCAAGAATATCAGTGCTTTTTTGGCCGCGCGTGCGGGTAAACCACGATACCTTGGCCGCCTTGGCCACAATGCGGGCGCGGGCTGGGTCCATCTCGTCGATCACGTAGCTGCGGCCCCTGTGCAGGTAGACCGCGCCGGGGTGCGTCTCTTGCCAGGCGCGGAAACCGTCCACCGAACCGATGATCTGTCCGTCCTGGTCTTCGATGGTAAAGGTCTGGCCCGTGCCGCGTAAATCCACATGGCGCTGGGGCCGTTTGCGGGCGGCCAGCAACTGCGTGCCGTCGGCGGACTGCAGCAGCAGGCCTTTGGCGTGCAGGGCGCGGGCTGCGGCGCGGGCTGCCGGGCTTGCCAGCATGGCGTCACCGGGGGTGAGCGGCATTTCTGCCGCCGCGCACTCCAGATGCCGGGTGAGGATGACCTCGTTGTCTGGGTTGACCACGGCCTTTTCTGGCGGGCGGGTGAAAAAATCCTCGGGATTGCGGGCAAAATACTGATCCAGCGCGTCCTCGCCCGCCACCACAATGACGGCGGATTCCTGCTGGGCGCGCCCCACGCGGCCGCCTCGCTGCAGGGTGGCCATGACCGTGCCGGGGTAGCCCACGAGAATGCACACGTCCAGACCGCCAATGTCTATGCCCAGCTCCAGCGCGCTGGTGCTGACCACAGCCAGCAGATCGCCCGAGGCCATACGGGCCTCGATGCTGCGGCGCTCCTCGGGCAAAAAGCCCGCGCGGTAGGCGGAGATATGCTCGGCAAAAGTCCCGGACTGCCCGGCCCACAGGCTGATGAGTTCGGTCATGCGGCGTGAGCGGCAATAGACGATGGTGCGCAGGTTGCGGGCTAGCGCGGCCTTGAGCAGATCAATGGCCGCCGTGGCGGCGCTTTGCTCCGGGTTGAGAAAGACAAAATGCCGTGGCCCCTGCGGCGCGCCGGACTGGTCAATGACCACGGGCGCTGCGGGCATGCGGGCGGCGGATTGCAGGATTGCCGCGTCAGCCCCTGCCTGCGCAGTGGACGTGTCAGCGGGTCTGGCCGTGCCTGTCAGCGCCGCCGCCAGCTCGCCGGGGTTGCCCACGGTAGCCGTGCACAGCACATAGACGGGCCGTGCGCCGTAGCGCCCGGCAATGCGATTGAGCCGCCGGAACACCTGCGCCATGTGCGCTCCGAATACTCCCCTGTAGGTGTGGGCCTCGTCCACAACCACATGGCTCAGGCCCGCCAGAAATTCCGCCCACTGCTCGTGGTGCGGCAAAATGCCCAGGTGCAGCATCTCCGGGTTGCTGATGAGCACCGTGGGCGGGTTGCGCCGTATCTTGCGCCTGAAGTGGTCGCTGGTGTCGCCGTCGTACAGGGCGGCGGTGGGACGGGCCTCGCTGGGCCAGCTCTCCACCAGAGCGTTGAACGCGCCCAGCTGGTCCTGCGCCAGCGCCTTGAGCGGAAAGAGATACAGGGCGCTGGCGTCGCGGTCGCGCAGGTAACGGTCGAGCACGGGCAGGTTGTAGATGAGGCTTTTGCCGCTGGCCGTGGGCGTGGCCGCAACAACGGAGTGCCCGGCTCGGATATGGTCTGTGGCCAGCGCCTGATGGCTGTACAGCCCGGCGATGCCGCGCAGCTCGAGCACCCTGCTGATGGCGGCGGGCCAGGGCAGGCGGGTAGGGGCGTAGCGCGGCTCTACCGCTGCAAAAATGCGGTGGCAGGTGACCTGCGGCCCCAGTTTTTCCGACGCCAGCAGCGCAGTGATATATTCCCCGACAGACACGTCGCTGCCTATTCCGTACCTGCGGGCTGCTGGGCCTTTTCGCCCGGTTTGAGGCAGCGCTGCACGCGGGCGGGCGAACCGGCGGCAAGGCAGAACGGCGGCACGTCGCGCGTCACCACGCTGCCCGCGCCGATAATGGCGCCCTCGCCGATGCTCACGCCTTTAAGAACAAGACAGTTCATGCCAATCCAGGCGTAGTCGCCGATGCTCACGGGGCGGTCGCCCTCCATGCCGGGGTCGGTGGCGCGAGCCTCGGGCGGCCAGTGGGCGTGAAAGTCCGAATCAACCACAACGCAGTTGGGGCCAACCATGACCTGACGCCCAAGCCGTATGACCGTGGAGCGGGCAGTGATGGAAGTGCCGCTCAGCTGGCAGCCGGGGCCGATCTCTATGCCCGCCCCCGGGCCAAAGGTGCGCAGCCGCACCGGGGCGTACAGTGTGGCTGCCGTGGCGCGCCGCCATGATGAAACAAGGCTTGCGCCAGCGCCGATGCGCATGCTGCTGCCCGGCCAGCGCAATAGCCCCACCGGACCGTGGGCCGTCACGCCGGTCTCTACACGCACGCCAAGGGCCAGAGCCTTGAGGCGCAGGCGCAGGGTTCCCCAAAACGCGCCGTTGACGCGCATGATCTGCAGACACAGGTAGCTTATGACGTTGGAGGGGGTGAGCCCCCGCTCCAGGGCTTTTTTTAGCATGCTCATGGTGGTTCCATGGTTGTCGTTGCGAATGGCGGCGACCTGTGGGCCGCCTGCGCAGCATTATGCCAGAGTCGGACCGCATGGTCGAGCAGAGCCGCAACGTCCTGCCGCCCGCGTCTGCCAGGGTGAACTGCGGCCAGCCGTCGCTAGTATTGTTGTTGACGGATGGGTGGCGCGGTATACGTTGAAGACCAATCGCTTTCTGCACCCGCAACATCATGGCAGGGCTCAATATTCGGCGAAGCGCTGTTTAACCAGGTTGGAACAGCCAATATCCTTGACGCCAGCAAGCTGCGGAAGTAAATTGAAATTGAATGTTGTTTTTAAAAGGAGCGTGGAAATATTATGGATTCTGTCATTCCGCTTACTTCCCTCAAGGTGGGCGAGCTGGCCCGCATCGTGAGCATCAACGCCAAGGGTGAGCTTGCACGGCGGATCCGCGACATGGGCCTTGGATCGGGCATGCCCGTTTCTGTCGTTGGCTATGCGCCCCTGCGCGACCCGCTGGCCCTGCGCTGCGCAGAGGTTACCATCGCCCTGCGTCGCAGGGAGGCCGGGGCCATCATGGTGCAGCCATCCGCCCCGTAAGGAGGAGTGCCCGTTGTATGAGGAGCCGTCGCAAGACCTGTTTTTTAACGCTCTGCCAGTTGTGCGGAGCGTTTTTTTTGCCCCTCGTCAATATCAAACAGACGGGCGTTCTGCCTGTCACCGGACGTGAAAAGCCGGCGCCAGATCTGTCACCGTGGCCGAATCCAGCGTATTGGGGTCGTAGTTTTTGACGAACTGCAGGGCAAAATCCACAAATGTCGTGGCCGCGTCCGAAAGCTTGCGGGCGGTGGGCAGGTACATATGCATTTCGCGGTGCAGCACCGGCTCGTGCAGCAGCGTGGCCACAAGTCCGTAGCCGCGCGCCAGCATGAGTGAAAACCGACCCGCCAGAGCGACGCCGCATCCGGCGGCGGCCAGTGCAAAGGCCGTGGGCATCTGGTTGACCACATGCCCGATGGTAAAAGGCGGCTCTGTCCCCACGTCGGCGGCGATATAACCCACAGATTCACGCCCTACGGCGACCACCGGAACCTTTTTGACCTCGTTCCAGGTGCTGTACCGCCCTGCGAGAGGGTGATCAGGCCGGGAGAGCATGCTCACCGGGGTGGTAAAAAACTGCCGTACGGTGATGTCTGTCTCCGGCAGGCGGGCAGGGCCAAAGCCCACCTCCGCATCCCCCTGCTGTATGCTTGACTGCACCAGCGCCATGGGTTGATCAACAAGTTCGACCCGTATGCCTGGCTCGCTTTTTTTAAAATGGGCAAGCAGCAGGGGCAACAGGGTGCAGGCAATAAGGGGCGCGCCCACTATGCGTACCCGGCCCGAACGCAGGCTGCTGAGGTCTGCCGCGTATTTTTCCATCAGCAAAAATTCGTGAAAGGCCTTTTGCGCCAGCGTATAAAGCTCGCGCCCGTCGGGCGAGAGCGACACAAAGCGCGACGTGCGGTCAAACAGAGGCACCCCGACCTGGGCTTCCAGATCCTTGATAAGATTGCTCACGGCGCTCTGGGTGATATGCAGTGAAGCCCCCGCCGCCGTAAAGCTGCGCAGGTTTGCGACGGTCAAAAAAGCTTCGATCTGGCGCAGGGTCAATTGCATCAGTTTTTCCTTTTGGTTAGTGCTTTCTATAACTTTATATTATCAATCGACAAATAAAAACAATTTTACCTCACTGGATCCGGGACGCATAGTCGTGACAATAGAACTTCCATATGGGGCATCCCGGTAGCCACAGACGGAAGGATACACTGTTAACAGCAAACAGTACGTGATGCATGTACGTTTTGAGTGGTAACGGAAAACCCGCCAGGAGGGAAGAAGTATGGATGGGAACGTAGTATTTTCTGCGAATACCCAAATCGATATAGAAGGAAAACAGACAAAAAAAAGATTTATAGTTGTATTCTGTCTGTTTATTGGCATATTTATAGCATATCTTGATCGTGTAAACGTGTCTGTACTGGCTGCAAATGATCCTTTTTTGCTTGAGATGGGCATAAAAGGAGCGCCGGTGCAGATAGGCATGATGATGTCTGTTTTTCTTGCTGCATATGGAGTGGCCAATGTCCTGTTGGCTCCCATAGGCGATTACCTTGGTCCCCGCAAATCCATGATGTTCTGCATCGGCCTTTGGACAGTGTCGCTTTTTTTGGGCGGCATTGCCTCGACATTCACAATTATTATCGCCAGCCGGATAATACTTGGCGTGGGCGAGGGCATATATTACCCGCTGCAGAGCGTTTTTGTAAAAAATTGGTTTCCCAGGCAGGAACGCGGGCGCGCCAACGCCGCATGGGTTGTGGGCCAGTCTGTCGCGCCAGCCTTGGCCATGCCTTTTTTTGCCTATCTCATTGGCCACTTTGGCTGGCGGTCCAACTTCCATTTTTGCCTGGCGGCGGGGCTCATCCCCCTGTATCTGCTGTGGCGGCATACGGCCGATACACCGCGCCAGCACAAGGGCATCAACAAGGCCGAGCTGGCCCATATTGAAGCCGGACAGGATGTTGCCGCCGTTCAGGAGGTTATCCCCCTGCGGCAGCGCCTGGAGGGCTTTGTCGGCAATTACCGCTTCTGGCTTCTGGTCTTCTGGTATTTGTGCCTCCAGTGCATGTACTGGGGCCTGATCACCTGGCTGCCCAGCTACCTTAAATCCGCCAGAGGCTTCAGCTGGAACGAAATGGGCTGGCTGGCGTCGCTGCCGTTTGTGCTCTCCATTATCTTTAAGATTTCCTGCGGATTTTTAACGGACAAGATTGGCCGGAGTGCGCCAATCCTTATGGCAGCCATGTTTCTGGCTGGCTGCTGCGTATACCTCGGGGCTGTCACTGAGCAGAAGTACCTCTCTGCCGTGCTGCTGTCTCTCGCGGTGGCCTTTTGCACCATGGGCACGCCAGTGGCCTGGACTCTGCTGCAAGGGCTGATTCCCGGCAAATCCATGTCTACCGCATCGGGCATCATGAACGGGCTTGCCAACGGGCTGGCCTCGCTCGCGCCCGCCATGATCGGATTTTTTATCACTACTACCGGCCAGTACAGCGGCGGTCTGCTTTGCCTTGTGTTTACTGGTGCGGCGGCGACCATCGCCGCAGGCGTGCTTGCGGCTCAACGCTACTAACCGTGCCGTTTACAGGAGACTGATGAATGAAGATTACAAGCATTGATATCATCGACGTGGCCAACGACTTCAGCTCTGCCACCAGCAAGTGGCGGCCTGTTGTTGTAAAAGTAAATACGGATGAAGGCGTCAGCGGTTTTGGCGAAGTGGGCCTTGCCTACGGCGTGGGCGCTTCTGGCGGCTTTGGCACGGCAAAAGATCTGGCCCAGATTCTCATTGGCATGGACCCCACGTGCAACGAGGCCATCTGGGAAAAAATGCTGCGCAAGACCTTTTGGGGACAGGGTGGCGGCGGCATTTTTTCCGCTGCCATGAGCGGCCTTGATCTCGCCATGTGGGACATCAAGGGCAAGGCGCTTAATGTGCCCCTTTACCAGCTGCTGGGCGGCAAAACGCGCGGCAAGATACGCGCCTATGCCAGCCAGCTGCAGTTTGGCTGGGGGGCTGGCAAGGACAAGGTCATGCTTGTGGATCCCCAGGCCTACGCCGAAACAGCATTGATCGCGCAGGACGAAGGTTATGACGCAATCAAGGTGGACGTTCTCGCCATGGACGCAAACGGCAACTGGAACCAGCAGGATCTTTCGGGCGTGCTGCCCGACAGGATACTGCGCAGGGGATACGACCGTCTTGCCGCCATCCGCAAGGCTGTTGGCCCGGACATGGACATCATTGTTGAAATGCACTCCTTTACGTCCACCACTGCGGCCATCCAGTTCGGGCGCATGATCGCCGAGCTGGGCGTGCTTTATTATGAAGAACCGGTCATGCCCCTCAACCCCAAGCAAATGAAAAAAGTTGCGGACAGCGTGCCGATTCCGCTGGCGGCCGGCGAGCGCATTTACTGGCGCTGGGGGTATCGTCCCTTCCTTGAAGAAGGCTCGCTCAGCGTCATCCAGCCGGACATCTGCACCTGCGGCGGCATCACCGAGGTAAAGAAAATCTGCGACATGGCGCACGTCTACGACGTGACCGTGCAGATCCACGTCTGCGGCGGCCCCATTTCCACTGCGGCGGCCCTGCACATGGAGGCGGCCATTCCCAACTTCATGATTCACGAGCTGCACCGCTACGCCCTGCTTGAGCCCAATACCAGGACATGCGTGCACAACTACATGCCCGCAAAGGGCATGTACTCCGTGCCCGAGCTGCCCGGTCTGGGGCAGGAACTGACGCCCGAAACCATTGCGGCGTCCACGGTTGTGACGGTGAAGTAGTTTCCATCGCGGCGCTATCCGCAATAACAGCCAAAAGCCGTCCGGGGATGACCCGGACGGCTTTTATATATGCGGCACAAGATCGGTTACGAGCGGTTTTGCCCAAACACGCAGGTGCGGTTGCGGCCTGCGGCCTTGGCCTGGTACAGGGCTGCGTCTGTCTGGCGTACCAGCAGCTGGCCTTCTTCCTGCTGATCGGCGGTGGGCGCGAGGCTGCTCACGCCCAGGCTTACCGTCACAAAGGCGCTCACCGGCGAGGCCGGGTGGGGCAGCTGCTCGCGGGCGACCTCCTTGTGGACGCGGGCCGCCACGGCCTGCGCCGTTGCTGCGTCCGCGCCGGGCAGCAACAGGGCGAATTCTTCGCCGCCGTAGCGGGCGCAGGTGTCTGTGGCGCGGGCGGCCCGGCTCATGGCCGCAGCCACGCGGCGCAGGCACTGGTCGCCTGCCTGGTGTCCAAGGCTGTCGTTGTAACGCTTGAAGGTATCCACATCCAGCATGATAAGCGCCACGGGCGAATGGTTTTCGCGGGCCTGCGCCCAGAGGACGCGCAGCTTTTCGTCAAAGGCGCGGCGGTTGCCCACGCCGGTCAGGCCGTCCACCAGCGACATCTTTTGAAAATGGTCGTGCTCCGAGGCCAGTTTTTGCGAGCGCACCGTGGCGAGTGAAAGGTATGTGCCGAGATTTTCGAGCGATGCGGCAATGTTGCCAAGCTCGATGATGAAGCTGCGCCTGGGCGGCTGACTGGCAGCCCCTGTGCCCAGCTGGTTGAGAAAGGCCATGATGCCTTGCAGAGGCCGGGCAAGGTGCAGCCGCAAAAGCCCAAACAGCGTTACCAGCCCCGCGCCAAGCAGCAAAAAGCCCAGGAGCAGGCTGTTTTCGAACTGATGCGCTAGGGTTGCGGTGCGTTGCAGCTGCAACAGCATGTCGTCCGTGGCGGGCTGTCGGGCGGCGATCTCGGCTATGCCTGCCTCAAGCTTTGCCAGCGACGCATCGACCAGGGCGGCGTCGACTACGGGCGTCGTGTCCCCATCGCTCTGCCGGGCGGCGGTCAGGGCCGCGCGGGTTTCGTGCAGGCGCTCCTGCAGCGTCGTGTCGGCCTTTTTACGGGTTTCGGCCAGAGCCATAAAGGCCCCGTATGTTTTTGTACCCGCCACGCTCATTTCACGCGTCATGCTCATAAAATAAAAAAAGCTGGCCGTGAACAGCAGGGCCATGACGGTCAGACCCAGTGCAAGGTATGCGCGTATGCCCATGCCGGATACGCGTTCTGTAGTGTCAGACATTTACAAGCCCATCCCCAAAAAACGGTATGTCTGGTACACGCCAACAGCCATGCCAAAGGCCAGCAGCGTATTGAACGCAATGCTGAAGGCCACCCACTTCCAGCTGCCCGATTCCTGCCGGATGACAACCAGGGTGACAAAGCAGGGCGCGTACAGCATGACAAAAATCAGCAGGGCCAGAGCCGTGCCCTGATTCCACGAGGGGTCGCTGCGCAGCAGCTCCGCCAGCGACGCGGGGTCTTCAGGATCTTGCGCCCCCAGCGCGTAGGCTGTGCCAAGAGTGGAGATGATGGCCTCCTTGGCGGCAATGCCGCCGATAAGGGCCACGTCGGTGCGCCAGCTAAAGCCCGCATAGGCGGTTACGCCTTCAAGCCATGTGCCGAGGCTCCCCGCCAGGGTGCGGCGCAGGCGCTCCGCCTCCAGTTCTTCCTGTACTTTTGCCCGCGAGTTTTCATAGAGGTCGCGCGACTGGTCGGAAATATCCTCCCTTTCAAGTTGAGCGCTCAGGCGGGCGATTTCGTTTTCGTAGGGGAGCGCCGTTTCAGGATCCAGCGCGGGAAAGGTCATGGCCGCCCAGATGAGCATGGCCAGAGGAACAAGCACTGTGCCCGCTTTTTTCAGGTACATCCAGGTGCGCTCCCAGCAGTGGATGCATATTCCGCGCAGGGTGGGCATGCGGTAAGGGGGCATTTCCATGACCAGCGGCGTGGCCTCGCCGCGCAGCACGGTTTTGCGCAGCAGCAGGGCCACGCAAAAGGCCAGCACCCATGAGAGCATGATGATGGCAAACATCATGTTGGCTGCGTTGTGCGGAAAAAACGTGCCCACAAGCAGCAGGTACACGGGCAGTTTTGCGCCGCAGGCCATGTAGGGCAGGGTGAGCATGGTGGCCAGTTTTTCCTTGGGGCTGCGCATGGTGCGCGTGGCCATGACGCCGGGTATGGCGCACCCCCCGGCGATGCCCCCGGAAATGATGTAGGGCATCACAGAGGCCCCGTGCAGACCGAAAAACTGGAACACTCGGTCTGCAATGTAGGCCATGCGGGCCATGTAGCCGCTGTCCTCCACAATGGCTATGAGCGCAAACATGATGAGCACCAGCGGCACAAAGCTGAGCACCCCGCCCACCCCGGCAATAACGCCGTCCACCAGCAGCGAGGCAAACAGCCCGTCGGGAAGAGCCCCCTGCACCTGGCCCGCCAAGGCGCTGAACGCGCCCTCAAGCCAGCCTTGGGGGTATGAGCCAAGAACAATGGTGATCTGAAACATGGCGTAGAGCACGCCCAGCATGATCAGCGCGCCCCAGACGGCGTGGGCCAGCACCCTGTCCAGCCGGTCTGAAAGGCTCAGACGGTGACGGTCGCCGGTTTTAACAATGCACGCTGCCGCTATTTGACGCACAAAGCCGCTGTGTCCGTCGGCAATAATGCCTTCTGTGTCGCGGCCTATGCTGCGCAGCTCGTCCTGCACAAACCGGCACACCTGCGCCATGTCGGCTGCAAGGTTGGGATCCGCCTTTTGCAGGGCGGCAATGGCCTCGTCGTCGTCCTGCAGCAGGTTGAGGGCCAGCCAGCGCGGGGCGCAGTGGCCGTAGGGCGACGCTGCAAGGCCGGGGCTTGCGGCTATGCGGTGTTCCATGGTTTCCAGGATGGGGTCCAGCAGCGGGCCGTAGCTTATGCGTAGGGCTTGCCCGCCGCCAAAGGGCGGGGCGTCGTCGGCCCCCTGAGTCGTCGCGCCGTTGGCCGGGGCGTCCAGCGCAGCCTGTCGCGCAGCGGAGAGCGCCTCGCGCAGGCCGTTGCCCGCCGTGCCCACCGTGGGTAGGGCGCTTGCGCCCATAAGCTCCGAAAGCCGCAAAAAATCAATGCTGATGCCTGCCGCGCGGGCCTCGTCCATCATGTTGCAGGCTATAACCACAGGCAAACCCATCTCGCGCAGCTGGGCCGTAAGCAGCAGCCCGCGCTCAAGAATGCCCGCGTCCACCACATTGATGACCGCCTGCACCGCTCCGCCCAGCAGCACATTGCGGGCGACCACCTCCTCCTGCGAATAGGCCGAGAGCGAATACGCGCCGGGCAGATCTACCAGGATGATCTCCTGCCCCTCATGGCGGATGAACCCCTCCTTTTTTTCTACCGTCACGCCGCTGTAGTTGCCCACATGCTGGTGCGCACCCGTAAGCGCGTTGAAAACCGTGGTTTTGCCGCAGTTTGGGTTGCCCGCGATGGCCAAACGCAGCGAATAGGCCAGACCGCCAATGAGCGTACGTGCGTTGCCGCCGCGCAGCTCTGCAGTCTCTGAGAAGGATTCAGGCATGCTTTGCGCTCCTGTCTGTGCCGCGCCGGAGCAGGCCGGTGAGGCTGAAATTCGAATGGAATTGAAATTTATTTTCAAAAAGGAATGAAGTCAAGCCTCCTCTAACTCGTGTGGGCTGCATCACCTCGTCTGATCAGATGGGCGCGCGTGTGGGGCATGAAGGTCTCCAGCCGTCAGTCCGGCGGTGCAACCGCATAAACGCCCACGGCAGCTGTAGAAAGGAGAGCGGCTGTCCTGAGGCCAAAGCGATCAGACACGTCTTTGGCGACAGCCTGAAGAACGAGAAGGGGCAGCGTCACAAAATCCATGACCGGCCACCTCTTTGGGGTGGCTGGCGGCATAGAGGCCATCATCGCCCTGCAGGCCCTGCGCAACGGCATGCGGCCGCCGACCATAAATCTGGATGCGCCGGATGAAGCGTGCGACATCCCGCATATCCGCAACGAGGCCATGGCGGCGGATACTCTACGTCCTGTCAAACGTGTTTGGTTTTAGATGACATAACCATTAAATTTTATTTAGGAAATACGGCGGGTAGTCTAACGTAAAAGCAAGGCCCGGATTTTGCCGGGCCTTGTCGCGTAAAAGGGCGTGCGCTCCCTAACTTTCTTCCTGCAGAGCGGCGCGGATGCGGCATACACCGCAGCGGTCGCCAGACGACGTTGGGTAGCCGCACTCTGTGCAGGGGGCCAGTTCCAGCCCCTCCTCGGCTTCGCGGCGCGCGAACACGGGCCGCCCGCGCGACAAAAAGCCCTGATAAAAATCAAGTTTGCGGCCCGGCATGGCCGCCTCGAGGTTCTGCATCAGCCCCTTGAGCGTGGTAAAACTCGCGCCGGGACTGTACGGACAGGGGGCGTAGTGGTTCTCTATGCCCATAAGAAAGGCGTAGTTGGCCGTTTCGAACTCCGAGAGCCGCCACAGGGGTTTGACCTTGCGCGAAAAGCCGTGCTCGCTGTCAAGGCGCGGCCCCTGGTCTGAAAGGTAGGACGTATCCCAGCGCAGGGTGTTGCTGAACAGGCGTGCCACCTCGTCGTCGAGGTTGTGGCCTGTGGCCAGCGCGTCAAAGCCCTCGTCCAGCGCGACCTTGTTGAAGTAGTGGCGTTTGATCTTGCCGCAGGCCGAGCAGATGGGGCGGTTCAGCCGTTCTTTTACCAGCGGGATGGGCAGCCCCTCGGCAGCCATCTCCTTGATCATCAGCTTGAGGCCGTGCTTGGCGCAAAAGCGCTCGACCACGCCCCTGGCCGCTGCCGACGAAACAGGAATGCCCAGATCAATGTGCAGGCCGGTGACGTTGTACCCCTGGCGCGAAAGTTCAAGCATGAGCGCCAGCGAATCCTTGCCGCCAGAAAGGGCCACCAGCACCCGCTCGTCGCGGGTGAACAGCTTTTGACCCTCAATGCCGCGCTCCACCTGACGGGCAAAAAATTTCTTGTAGCAGTCGGGGCAAAAGGCGGCGTTGTGACTGCGCAGAGCCACAACAGCCTCGGCTTTACATATTTTGCATTTCATACGGTTCCTGTATGTGTTTGCGGTGCTGTCCCGCGCGCGGGCCACAGATTGCGGTCTGGCGCAGGGTGTGCAGTGGTCGGGGTTAGTGTTGCTCCGCCGTCCGGGGCATTGGGTGGCTGTTTTTTTCAAGCCAGCCGAGCTGTCCGCACCAGTCTTCGTGTCGGGCGCAGACGGCATCGGCAAAAGATTCGTGGCCCAGCCCAGCCAGCAGCGCCTCGCCAGCTCTCACAAGGTCCTGGCGCAGGCGGGCGTCGGTCATGACGTTGATCATGGCCTCTGCCAGCGACTGGGGGTTGTTTTCTTCAAACATGCAGGCGGCTGCTGGCGCGGCCAAAAGCCGCTGCGCGTGCAGGTCGCTTTGCCCGCAGATCACCGGCATGCGGGCGGCAATGCCCGCGCCAAGGGTTTCGGGCAACTCGTCCGGAGCGGAGCCGGGGGCTATCCAGGCGTGGCAGGCCTGCAGCAGCGGGGGCAGCTCCTGCTCGTTAAGCAGGCACAGGCGCGTCTGCACGCCCAGTGATTCCGCCTCGTCCAGCACTTCCTGAAAACGCGGGCCACCACCAGCAGCGCGCACCTCCCAGCGGGGCAGGTCGCGGCGCTGCCATATGGCCGCCATGGCCCTGATGACAATGTTTGTGCCCGAGCGCGGGGTAAGGGCGTCGCCCATGCAAAAAATAAACCGCCGGTTTTCGTCAGCCGCACTTGCCTGCCATGCCGGGGCTGGCTCAAAGCCCTCAAGGCTCATGCCCGGCGCGACTTGCACAAGCGTGTCGCCCGCAAGGGGCAGGCTGCGGTTTTTGGGGCCGCGCCAGGCTGTTTCACCTGCCGTGATGGCGGCCGCTTTGGCAATGCGCTCCTGCACGTGGTTTGAACCGCACAAAATTTTGTGGGCAGCCAGCATGCCCTTGCCCGCACACACCTCGGCATGCGGCGGGCGCAGCAAAAAGGCGTGGCTCAGCAACGTGGTCTTGGGCGGGCGCATGGCAAGCACGCGGCGGCCTGCGGCCATGCCGCTTTCGCCAAAGGTCTGCACCAGCAGGTACTTGTGCCGCCGTTGCCACAGCCACAGGCGCACGACATCCAGAGGGCCGCCAGCGGCCAGTGTCGGCAGGTTGAGGGCGGCGGCGCGCCTGTGCAGGCGCGAATTTTTCGCGCACAGCAGCATGGGTGCCAGCCTGCCTCCGTCGCGCATGGCCGATGCCAGGGCCAGGGCGTGGTCTTCTTCCAGCCGGGCTGCGCGCATGGGCGCACCCTGTTCTGTCCATCGACGCTGCTCTTCGGGTGAAGGCGGGCCTTCTGTGGTCTGTTGCAGCGCAACAAGCAAAACACGCATCAGATGGGTGCGCCTTTTTTCAGCATATAGTCCAAAAGAACATCTTTGAGCCACAGGGCCACAGGCCCGGGCTTGCCAGCCTGCGCACCCTGCCCCACGGGCTTGCCGTCAAAGTGGGTGATGCCCACGCACAGTGTGGAGCTGGTGAAAAGCAGCATCTCGCGGGCGGTGGCGATGGCGGCCTTGGGAATGGGCATTTGCACCACGGGCATGCGCTGCGCGGCCACGTCCATGGCTGCCAGCAGGGTTGTGCCGGGCAGGATGCGCCTGATCTCGGGGCAGAGCAGGCGGCCCTGAGCGTCCACAAGGCCCACGTTGGCCACGGCGGCCTCGCCCATGATGTCGTTTTCGTCAAAGGTTACGGCAATATCCATGTTTTTTTGACGGGCTTCCATGGACATGAAGACATTGGGCAGATAGTTGGTGTTTTTGATGCGGGCCAGATATTCCTGCTTGGGCGGGATGGCGCTGGTAAATGCCGTGAAGCCCTTGGCGTACAGGGCCTCGGAGGGCAGCGTTTTTTTGAGGGCCACAATGTACAGGCCTGCCTGCGGGCACTCGGCGGGCGAAATGCCAAAACCGCCGGGGCCACGGCTCAGAAAGACACGCAAATCGCCGTTGTCCACGCCTGCGGCCCGGGCCACGTCGACAATGCGCTGGCGCACATCGTCCCAAGGGCAGGGCGGCGTGATGGAGAGGGCCGCCGCGCCGTCCACAAGCCGGGCCAGATGCGCGTCGAGGCCAAAAATTGTGCGCTGGCGAAAGCAGATGCTTTCAAACAGACCGTCGCCTCGGTGACAGATGTGGTCGTCAAGGGGCAGCAGCAACAGGTGCGCGTCGGTGCAGATGTGCCCAACGCGGTAGTCATAAAAGGCGAGAACCTGCTCCGACCCCGGACGGGGTGCGGCAAGCAGGGCCTTGAGGTAGGTTTCAGCGTCCACAGCTTTCACTGTAAAAGCCTCCAGGCGTCCAGGCGCGCGGGTTTATGGCAAACCCGCGCGCCCTTTGGGCCTATTTCAGAAACACGTTCTTGTCGGTCACGCGCAGCAGGTTGCGCTTGATCAGTTCTTCGCCGATCTGCACGGCGTTGAGGGCAGCGCCCTTGCGCACGTTGTCCGCGACGATCCAGAGGTTCAGGCCATTTTCAATGGTTTCGTCCTCGCGGATGCGGCCCACGTAAGTATCGTCTTCACCCACGCAGTAGGCGGGCATGGGGTACATAAGCTCGCGCGGGTTGTCGAACACGCGCACGCCGGGGGCCTGCGACAGCATGACGCGGGCGTCCTTGGCGGTGACTTTTTCTTCGGTTTCAATGTTGACCGACTCGGCGTGGCAGTAAAACACCGGCACGCGCACGCAGGTAGCCGTAACCTTGACCGAAGGATCTTCAAGAATCTTGACGGTTTCGTGAACCATCTTCATTTCTTCCTTGGTGTAGTCGTTTTCAAGGAAGATATCGATATGCGGCAGTGCGTTAAAGGCAATGCGGTAGGGGTAGGTCTTGCACTCGGGGTCGCGCCCGTTAAACAGGTCGCGCACCTGGCGCTCGAGCTCTTCAATGCCTTTTTGTCCGGTACCGGAAACCGCCTGATAGGTTGAAACCACAACGCGCTTGATCTTGGCGGCGTCGTGCAGGGGCTTGAGCACCACCAGCATCTGGATGGTCGAGCAGTTGGGGTTGGCAATAATGCCGCTGTGGGCCTCAAGGGCATGGGCGTTGACCTCGGGCACGACCAGAGGGCAGCGGTCGTCCATGCGCCATGCTGCGGAATTGTCCACAACCACGCAGCCAGCGTGGGCAGCATGCGGAGCGAATTTTTGCGAAGTGCTGCCGCCGGCGGAAAAAATGGCCAAATCAATGCCCTCAAAGACATCTTCTTTAAGCTCTTGCACGGTCAGCTCTTTGTCGCCAAAAGGCACTTTGTTGCCCGCAGACCGGGCAGACGCAAAAGCGCGAATTTCAGTGGCGGGAAAGTCCCTTTCGTGCAGGGTCTTGAGCATTTCACGGCCTACGGCGCCTGTGGCGCCTACAACGGCTACAGTCAGCTTCTTGCTCATGGTATTTCGCTCTCCTTGGGCGATGGGCGGCGGCGCGATGCCTCCAAAAAGGTGAGCGAGTACTATATCTGGCAAAAGAGCAAATGTGAAGGGCGCGAGGCCCTTGCAATGGCGCTGGATGGGGCTTTTTTGCGGAAAATGCGAGCCCTTTTGCGGGCGGCGCAAAAAACAGTCCGCCGCATGTGCGCTGCGCTGCTGGGCTGCAATCTGCCAGAGATGCTCCTGACAGGAGCGGCCGGGGTTTGCTTGGTGCAGCCAGACATCTTGGGGAGGACTGGTGCTCTTGGTGCTGTTGGTCACAGGGGGGTGGCCGAAAGAGTCTGAAAAAGAAATAAAAGTGTTATGGGATGGGGTATGGGGGAGGGACCCTTTTGCAGCTACCCGGCGGGCGTACCATCGGGGCGTTTTTCTGGCCGCGTAACGGGCCGGAAAAGTGGCAGCAGTGCAAAGGTCCCTCCCCCGCAAAACAAATCACTGCGGGGTGAGCTAGAATTCGAGGTTGCCGGGCGTGCGCGGGAAGGGGATAACGTCGCGTATGTTGGTGATGCCGGTCAGCATCATGAGCAGCCGCTCGAAACCCAGACCAAAACCTGCGTGCGGGGCGGTGCCAAAGCGGCGCAGGTCCATGTACCACCAGTAGTCTTCGGGGTTCTGCCCCAGCTCCTTGATGCGGGCCGTCAGGCGGTCCAGGCGTTCCTCGCGCTGCGAACCGCCGATAAGTTCGCCGATGCGCGGCACCAGCATGTCCATGGCGGCGACGGTTTTGCCGTCTTCGTTCTGGCGCATGTAAAAGGCCTTGATTTCTTTGGGGTAATCGTAGACGGCCACGGGCCTTTTAAAGTGTTCTTCGGCCAGGTAGCGCTCGTGCTCGGTCTGCAGGTCGATGCCAAAGGAAACAGGAAAGGTAAATTCCCTGCCGCATTTCTGCAGAATTTCCACGGCCTCGGTGTACGAAACGCGGGCAAAGGGTTCGGCCACCATGCCCTTGAGGCGGTCAATGAGGCCCTTGTCCACAAAGCTGTCAAACAGCTTGAGGTCGGCCTCGCAATGGCTCAGGGCGTGCTCTATCACGTGCCGGGTGAGGCTTTCGCCCAGCTCCATGAGGTCCTGCAGGTCGGCAAAGGCCATCTCTGGTTCGATCATCCAGAACTCGGCGGCGTGGCGCGGGGTGTTGGAATTCTCGGCGCGAAAGGTGGGGCCAAAGGTGTACACGCGGCCAAGGCCCATGGCCAGAGCCTCTGCCTCAAGCTGGCCGGAGACGGTCAGGTTGCACTGGCGGCCAAAAAAGTCGGCGGCCAGGTCCTTGTTGCCTGGCTCAAGGCTGGTGACGCGAAACATCTCGCCCGCGCCCTCGCAGTCCGCCCCGGTGAGCACCGGCGTGTGCACCCACGAAAAGCGGCGGCCCTGAAAAAACTGGTGCACGGCCTGGCCAGCTTCGGAGCGGATGCGGAAGGTCGCCCCGTACTTGTTGGTACGCGAGCGCAGGTGGGCGATGGTGCGCAAAAATTCGTCGGAATGACGCTTTTTTTGCAGCGGAAAGGTCTCGGGGTCGGCAAGGCCGAAAACCGTGACCGCATGCGCCCGTATTTCCCACTGCTGTCCCTTGCCGGGCGAAGCCACAAGCTCGCCGGTAATACTGACGGCCGCTCCTGTGGCGGCCTGGTCAATCCTCTGGTGGGCTTCGGTTCCGGCGTCCACAATGCACTGCATGTTGCCAAGGCAGGAGCCGTCATTGATCTCTACGAAAGAAAATTCCTTGGAGTCGCGGCGGGTACGTATCCAGCCGCAGATGGTGATTGAAGGCTGCGGTTCGGTTGCTGCAAGAGCGTCTATTATAAGGGTTCTTTGCATGACATATTCCTTGTAATGCGGCAATTTGCAGGCATTGTAGCCCTTACTGCGGCACATCTCAAGATGTGCCGCAGCGGGCAGGCGATGGCTGTTGGCCGCGCGCTCTGGTTAAAACGCCCGTACCAGCCACGCCCCGGCAAACAGCAAGCCAATGCCCACGAGCCGCAGGGGCGAAACGGGGTGCTCCGGAAAGCCCACCAGGGCAAAATGGTCAAGCAGCACAGAGGCCGCCAGCTGGCCCGACAGCATCACGGCGGTCATGGTCGCCGCGCCCAGCTTGGGGGCCAGAAAGATCGTGCAGCTCACAAAGATCGCCCCTAGCACTCCACCTGTCCACATCCACCACGGCACCGCCGAAAGCTGCGATAATCCTGGCCAGGTATGGCGCGAGGCCATGCTGTACAGCCACAGGGCAACAGTGCCCACCGCAAAGGAAACAAGCGCTGCCTGCATGGGCTCGCCCAAAAAACGGCGCAAAAGCGTATTGATGCCCGCCTGCACGGGCAGGCAGCAGCCAGCCCCAAAGGCCAGCAGTAAAAGAAGGTGCTTCATAAAAAATCCTTAAAATTGGTTCCTGTGGTCTGGCTGCCGGTATTGCTGCAACAGAAAAATTTTGCAGCGCGCCAGCTAAAACTCCAGCATGCTGGATATACGGCATTTTTTCAGTGAATGCATGCATAAATACGCGCTTCACCTTTTTCTAAAGATTATATAGAGTGAATCAAGGTCAGGAACAAATCAGTTTTCCGCTGGCCTACGCCTGGGCATTTGCCCACCAGCGATCAGCAGCGGGCATATTCGGGAATTGAGGGAATGGCATGAAAAAATTTGTTGGCGTTTTTACCCTGATATGCATTTTTGCGCTTGCTGGCGCGGCCTTTGCCGCAACCCCCCAGGCCGGAAAGCCCGTGCAGGACAAGCCCGAAAAGACCGTTGACCGCGTTACCACCGTCAGCGTGTTGCTGGAAGGCACGGACAGCATCGGCGCGCGCCTTGGCACCAAGCTTAAGGAGCGCTTTAATCAGAGCAGCCTGTTTACCCTCAATGATGATGAAGAAAAAGACATTCCCAAGCTTTACGTGATGGTAAACACGCAGCCAGAATTTGCCGGCCGCCCCGCCGTGGGCTCAGTGTATTCTGTATGCTGGGTGTTCAAGCAAGGCCGTGGATACCTTGGCTACCTGCTGGCCCGCGATCTTGGCACGGCGAGCGTGGAAGATGTGGACGGGCTGGTGGACAAGCTGGTGGAACGCACTGACGGCATAGCCGCCAAGTACAGCAGCTTGTGGAAGTAGCCCGGCTGAGGCCGGGACGCCAAGTCTCGGGGGGCGCTGCATACTGACAAAAATTTTTCTGACCGGTGGCGGCTTGCTGCTGCCAGGGGCAGGTTTTGTACCGTTGCCCGATCTGGTCAAAGAGACAAGCTTCCTTCAACCCCGCGCGCCGAAATTTTTGGCGCAAATCAAAGGGCCTCCCACGTGGCGGGGGGCCCTTTGATTTGCCTGTCTGCGGTTTGCTTCGGTGCGCTTCATCGCGTCTTGGCCAAATAACTCTGGCCCAACCTGTGCCGCTTGTTCCGCCCGCCTGGGACAAGGGGTACATGCCTGTATCGCGCTGGTGGGCATGGTCTGTACAGGTCAGCTCTCGCCGGAATCTTCGCGGATATAGTGGGGGTCGTCCATGTCGCCCAGCCAGGGATCAGGCACTTCCTCATAAAAACAGTAGCGGTTTTTGCCCGCCTGCTTGGCCAGATACTGGGCATTGTCGGCGCGGTGCAGGGCCACGTCGTACGAGGACTCCGAGCCGTCAAACAGGTAGATGCCGATGCTCGTGGTAATTTCAACGCGTTGGCCCTCGTGCTCCACAAACATATGAAGTTCTGTGAGCAGGGCTTCCGCCCGTTCCTGAAGCGCCTCGCGCGTGATGCCCCTGGCGAATACGCAAAATTCGTCGCCGCCAAACCGCCCCACCGCATCGGCATTGCGAAAGATGTGCTTGATGGCCTCGCTGGCTTTCAGCAGCGTGGCGTCGCCCGTGACATGACCAAAGGTGTCGTTGATCAGTTTGAAATTGTCCAGATCAAGGAACAGCAGCGCGTCTGTTCTGTCCTGCTGCGGTTTGACGGGCATGGCCGCGCATATCTTGTCGCGAAAGGCCGTCTTGTTGAGCAGGTCTGTGAGGTTGTCGCGCTGCGTGCGGCGCTCAAGCTCGGCGCGTCTGCGCACTTCTTCATCAATATCAACAATTTTGCCCACAAGACGCAGGGGGGCGTCTGGCTTGCTGATGCGCGTGGCCTGCACGCGGCACCAGATATAGCGCCCCTCGGCGGTAGGTATGCGCATGACGGCAAAGGCCGTGGGTTTGCCGTTGCGTATGCGCCGCCTGAGCTCGTTGAGGGCGGGCAGATCGCTGGGGTGCACGATTTTTCGGTTGATCGGGTGTCCCTTCTCGTTGAACAGGGGTGTGGCCTCTCGGCCAAACTTGAGCAGAAAATTGGGCGAGCAGCGGAACTGGCGTTTTTCTGTATCCACGTCAAAAAAGATGTCCTGTGACTGTTCAAGCAGAATGCGGTAGCGTTCTTTTTCCTGCTCCAGCTCCTCCTGCATGCGTTTTTGCTCGGTGATGTCCACCACAACGCAGTCAATGGAATCCTTGCCGCCCTTGTCCCCTGTAAACGTGCCGCGCAGCAGCAGGGGCAGCCACGTGCCGTCCTTGTGTCGCAACCGCAGTTCCAGCATCCTGGTCAGGGCGCCGTCATGTTTTTCGGCAATCATGTCCAGCAGTTTTTGGGTGTCTTCGGCGTGCAGCAGATCTATGAGGTCGGTGATCCCTGGGTTGTTGGCATCGTGGCCCAGCAGCTGCCAAAACCCGTTGTTGGCGTCAAGGATGCGCAGCGGCAGCTGGGACGAAATGCTGATGACGCCGCCGTTGATGTTGTCGGCAATGTGGGCAAGACGCTGGTCGCTGGCCAGCTGGCTGTACATGTTTTTGCGGCGCAGGTGCAGGGCGTAGGCGGCCAGCGCGGAGACAAAGAGCACGAGTTCGGCAATGACAATGAGCAGCGAGCGATACTCGTACAGCAGGTCCGACACTGTGGGGGGCGTTATGGCAGCCGTGATGTTGCTGGAAATGATCTGGGTTCTGTTTTTTTCGTCAATGGTCAGCAGCAGGTTGTTCAGTATCCCCTGCAGAACATCCGGAAGATCTGGTCTGATGATCAGGCGGATTTCCTCAAGGTCGGTATAGCCTGTGACGGGGTTGAAATCGGCGAAACGGGGCGAGTTCATGAGGCTGTTGGCCACCATGGAACTACCCAGTACGGCGTCGGCCTCGCCTCGTCCGACAGCCGTCATGCAGTCTTCTTCAGAGGGAAAGATGCGGGCGGCGGCCTGGGGAAAGATGCGGGCGGTGTAACTTGCGGCGTTGTAGAGAGTTGCCGGTACCGCCACCCTAAAAAAATCGGTGGAGGATATCTTTGTCTCGGGTTTGGCAAAAAGGTTTAGGTTGGAGCGCGCCAGCGGGGCTGTCAGACGCAGGGTCTTGTCCGACTGCGGATCCGAAGCGGCAAAGGAGTCCAGCACCAGATCGAGCTTGTTGTCGGTAAAAATACTGGCGATGTCGGCAGCCGATGCGTGACGGGGTTCAAAGATAAACTGCAGACCGCTGCGGGCGGAAGCGTCCCGCAAAATGTCGGGCAAAATGCCCCGGGCGTTGCCGGTTGCGGGGTCTTGCCACGAAAAAGGTTTGCGGTTGGGGGAATAACCCACGCGCAGGGCGTGGCGCTGGGCGATGTAGGCAAGCTCGGAGCGCGTCAGCGGCGTCTGGTACATGCGCGGCAGGTACTGACGCCCCAGCCGGTATTCCAGGTCGGGCTGCTCCATTTTGAGCTGCACCATGGCCTGTTCCAGCTCCTGCATAAGCTGGGTATTTTGGGGCAAGGTTATATAGTAAAAAGGCGCAAGTTTGCACTTTGCAAGAATTTTTTCGTCACTTTGCAGCGAGAGCACGCTTTCGAGCAGCGCGTCCACCTGACCTGCTCGCATAGCCGCCCTCTCCTCGTCCCTGCCGGGGTACTCCGCCATGGCAGGCATGGCGACGCCGCGCTGCTGTATAAATGCAGCGAAGTCCTTGCGCCAGATGGCGTTTGGCAGTGTGCCCACGCGCAAGTGCGAGATTTTGTCCAGATCGTCGTAGATCACCGGCGAATCGACGGGGGCAATAATGGCGGTGTAGGATGTGCCGGCGGGGTACGCGCAGTAGAGATAATGCTGGGCACGCTCGGCGGAATGCAGGGCTGGCGCCGCGAGGTCAATTTTGCCGGAGTCCAGAGCCTGGAGGCAGGTGCTCCAGTCTTCCAGAACAACAAAGGTGACGTTCCAGCCGCTGTAGCGGGCCAGCTGCGCCAGATGGTCAGGGATGTAGCCGGAAACTTTGCCGTTTTCGACCCTTGTAAATTGCGCTAGGGGGGTCAGCCCCACGCGCACGGCGCGCTGCTGCGCGGCATGACCCGATTGGACGGAAAAAACGGACAGGCACAGAAATACAGAGCAGAGCAGGACTGTAAGGGGGCGAACGTGCCTGTTGCTCATGTGCTGTACACCTACACTTGCGCCAGTTTAGTTTAGTCCGACATCCGCAGCCGTGCAAAAAGTCGTGCGGCCAGAGCCTCAAGCACCCTGGCGGGGGTCACTCCGTAATTGAGAGCTTCCTGCGCTTCGGCAAACCACTGGCAGGCCGTTGCCCGGCCAGTGACGTGCAGCCGGGCCAGCACAGCATCCAGCGGGCGCGCCGGGTCATGACTGCCGGAGAGTATCCTGCTCATGGCCTTTTGGCAGCAGAGCAGCAGGCGCGTGGCTCCACTGGCGTCAATGGCTCCCTTGCCGGCAACCTTATCCAGAAAACCCTGCCCATGAACAAGAAATTGCGCAAGCGCGTCTTCCCACGGCTGCATGTCTGTATCGTCCGCGTGGCTGTCGGGCCAGGGCAGGGTAAGACAAAACGACCGTGAAACGAGCGTGGGCAGAAGTTGCTCGCGTTGCGGCGCAAGCAGAACAAAAACAGTGGTTGCGGAGGGTTCTTCCAGGGCCTTGAGCAGCGCATTGGAAGCTTCGTCGCGGGTGAGGCTGAGCCCCATGAGCAGTACAACCCTGCGTCCCTGTCCGTGCGGAGCGTCGCGCAGGCGAACCTTGAGTTCGCGCACGCGCTCCATGTTAAAAGCACGGACAGGGCCAGGGTTTTCTTCGTCTTCCCGATTACTTATGCGTCCGTCATAAGCCGCCAGGTCAAGGTGCTCGCCAGCGGCTATCTGCAGGCACGAGGGGCAGGCCAGACAAGGCTTGCCCGTGGCGGCTGCCTGCGGGCAGTTGATACGGGCAGCCCAGTAACGCGCTGCATCCATGCGCTGGGCTTCGCTGCCGCCTTCCAGCAGCAAAACCTGCGGCGGGGTCGCGCCCAGGTTGTCGAGCACGTCCTTCAGCCGGTCAAATGCTGCATCGGCTATGGCGGGCAGCAGGGTATCCATGACTTGCGGGCACGCCCGCTAGCGTACGATGGTTTGACGACGCTCGGCGCCAACCGAGATCAGCGAGACCTTTACGCCCGTCAGTTCTTCAATGCGGCCAATGTAGGCGCGCACCGTGCCGGGCAGTTCTTCAAAGGCGGCGCACTGGGTAATGTCTTCTTCAAAGCCGGGCAGTTCTTCGTACACCGGGGTTACGCTGCCGAGCGAGCATTCTTCCTGCGGCAGGTAGTTCAGGCGTTTGCCCTTGTACTCGTAGGCGACGCAGATCTTCAGCACCGGCAGGTTCTGCAGTACGTCGAGCTTGGTCAGGGCGATGTCCGTAAGCCCGTTGAGGCGTACGCTCTCGCGCAGCACCACTGCGTCCAGCCAGCCGCAGCGACGGGGGCGGCCCGTGGTGGCGCCAAATTCATGCCCCTGGGTGCGCAGGTAGCTGCCCGTGTCGTCCAGCAGCTCGGTGGGGAAGGGGCCGGAACCCACGCGGGTGGTGTAGGCCTTTACAATACCCACGATGCGGTGCAGGGCCGAGGGCGCGATGCCGCAGCCTGCGGCCGCGTTGCCCGCCACCGTGTTGGACGAGGTGACAAAGGGGTAGGTTCCGTGGTCGATATCAAGATGGATGCCCTGAGCGCCTTCAAAAAGGATGTCGCCGTTTTCAGCCTGCGCTTCCTGCAGGCGTTCTTCCACCTCGGTGAGGTAGGGCACCAGGCGCGGGGCGAGGGCCAGCAGGTCTTCGCACACGGCGTTTTCATCAAGGGTGTCAAATTTGTAGAGGTCGCGCAGCAGAACATTCTTTTCCTGCAGGGCGTGCGCAACCTTGGCGCGCACGAGGTCGGGATCGGTCAGATCGCCTGCGCGCAGGCCCACGCGCGCGGCCTTGTCTTCGTAGCAGGGGCCGATGCCGCGTCCTGTGGTGCCTATCTTGTGCCCGGCGCGTTTGGCTTCGCGCGCCTGATCCAGGCTTTTGTGGTAGGGCATGATGAGGTGGGTCTTTTTGCTGATGCCAAGCCGGGCAGGCGAAACGTCTATGCCCCTGGCTGCAAGGTGATCCACCTCTTCAAGAAAGACGTGCGGGTCGAGCACAACACCATTGCCGATGAGGCAGATTTTGTTTTCGTGCAGTATGCCGGAAGGGATAAGGTGGAGGATGGTTTCCTCGCCCTGTACCTTGATGGTGTGACCAGCGTTGTTGCCGCCCTGAAAGCGGACGATAACGCGGCTTTGGGCGCTCAGCATATCAACAATCTTGCCCTTGCCCTCGTCGCCCCACTGGGCGCCGATGATGACCGTATTCGCCATGGTGTTACCTGCCTGCAATGCCGCCGCACGACGGCGGGTGATGTGGGCTGCGTTTATGCTCAGGACGCGACAGAACGACCGGAGGGATTTTACCCTACGGCCCCACTGCTTCGAAAGCGGGACGCAAAGCCATTGATGGTACGTATCCCGTATGCAAGCGCAAGTCAAATGGCACTGCAGGGCCATTCGACGCGCAAGTCGTCAGTTTTTGGGTTCGGGCTCGTCGACGGGGTCCTGCCCGTCCAGTCGGGACGGCTTGAATTCCAGCACCCTGCACTTGCTGACGGCGGGGGCTTCATCCGGTCCTTCAAGCTCAAATTCCGGCATGGGATTGACCACACGCTCAGGCTCCTTGCCCAGGGGCTGCGACTGCTTGGACCAGTGGTAGTTAAACAGCTGGTTTTTCCAACGCTTGGCCTGGATAAGCGAAAAAATGAGCGTGGCTTCCTCCCACCTCTTGGTGGGTTCAAAGCGGCTGGCCGTTGTGGCGTATTTGCTCCACAACGACATAAGCGAGGCTTCGTCAATGGCGTCCAGTTGCTGGGCCAGCCTGACAAGCAGCTTTTCCATATTACCTCCCATGTAACAAGACATTGTAGTGTGCGCTTTATATTTCGTCAACGCGGGAGCCAGGCGGGTTTGTCGGCATGCGGCGTCAGGCTTGCCCGCGGCGCGTGTCGGGTGCCATGAGAATACACCTCCCGCGCCGGGATTGCCGCCTTTAGCCCCGGCGACAAAACCGCCAGCCCTGCAATGGGCGTATTTGCTGCAGCGCGGCGAATATACTTCTCAATCCAGCGCGGATTGTCCGAGTGTAGCCCTGGTGCTCACGCCGTGAATGTCGGTATTTTACTGTCCGCATACTCCCGCGTGCTTTACCGACACCGTGCGAAAAGCCGCACCCGCCGCAGGCGGGAGAGAATCGGGGCTGGTTGTTTGGCGGGTTTTATGCTATGCGAAGGCCTCACATGACCGGCGAACATCTGGAGGCAAGCATGTCGGATCTCAAGTCCATGTACAGCACCGTCCACAAGGACGCTTTCCCTGACACCATGACCATCATTCTGGGCGATGAAAAACTCGTGTACCAAAAGCGCACCTGGACGCTGGACAACGAGGTAAAAGGCCTGCGCTACGGTGAAAACCCCGATCAGCCCGCAGCCCTGTACGCTCTTAAGGAAGGCTCCATCACCTGCGGCGGTCTGACCTGGCGCGGCCCCGGCAATGGCATTGTCTCGGCGCTCACCGAAAGCCAGATGATCCAGGCAGGCAAACACCCCGGCAAGACCAACCTCACGGATGTGGACAACGGGGCCAACATTCTGCAGTACCTCACCGAGCGCCCTGCGGCGGTGATTCTCAAGCACAACAATCCCAGCGGCGCGGCCTGGAGCAATGCAGGCGTTGCCGTTGCCCTTGAAAAGGCCTTCTGGTGCGACCGCATTGCCGCCTTTGGCGGCGCGGTGGTGGTCAACCGGCCTTTTACCCGTGAAGCCGCAGAAATTGTCGCCGCCAATTATTTTGAAGTGGTCGCCGCGCCTGCCTTTGAAGAAGGCGTGGTGGAAATTCTCAAGGGCCGTAAGAATCTGCGCATTATGGAACTGCCCGGTCTCGGTCGGCTTGGAGAACTGACCGGCTCGGCCTTTCTTGACATCAAGAGCCTGGCCGACGGCGGCATCATCGTGCAAAAATCTTTTGTGAACCGCATCCGCGAGGCGGGTGATTTCCTGCCCGCAGCCGCCACCACCAAGGACGGCCTCTCGGTGGCCGCCCGCGCGCCCGGCAAGCAGGAGCTGGACGACCTGCGTTTTGCCTGGGCTGTGGAAGCCGGGGTTACCTCCAACTCCGTCATTTTTGTTCGCGACGGAGCCACCCTCGCCATCGGCACGGGCGAGCAGGATCGCGTGGGCTGCGTTGAGCTGGCCATCCACAAGGCCCATACCAAGTATGCCGACACGCTGGCCTTCCGCGAGCTTGGGCTGTCACTCTACGAACTCAAGCAAAAGGCTGCGTCTGATGCCGAAATGGCCGCCAAACTGGCCGATATTGAAAGCCGTACCGAAGCCTCGCACGGCGGGCTTGCCGGTTCGGCCCTGGTTTCGGACGGGTTCTTTCCCTTCCGCGATGGCGTGGATGTGGCTGTTGCCCAGGGGGTCGCGGCCATCGCCCAACCAGGCGGCTCCATGCGTGATGCGGAGGTGATCATGGCCTGCAACGAGGCCAAGCCGCAGGTGGCCATGGTGTTTACGGGGCAGCGTTCCTTCAAGCACTAGCGGCGGCTTTTGTCCCCTGATGTTATCAGCGGCCCGGCCTGGCCCACGCAGTTTTGCTGCGTTGCCGCGCCGGGCCGCACGTCTTTGGCGTCAACAGGGCTGATTTTCGCAACATAGAGCAGGGCCCAGCATGCAGCATTACGATTCGCCATCCTCGACAGCCGCGTCCAGCCCTTCCGCAAGGGCGGGCATGCCCCGGCTGTGCATCTCCGCGCTTTCGGGCGGCGGAGGTAAAACCCTGCTGTCCCTGGGCCTGACCCAGGCGCTGACCGCGCGGGGGCATGTGGTCAAGCCCTTTAAAAAAGGGCCGGATTACATCGACGCCGCATGGCTGACCATGGCGGCGGGCAGGGCCGCCACCAATCTTGACCCGTACATGCTTGAGCCAGGGCAGCTCAGGGCGCTGTTTGCGCACGCCATGCGCAAAACACGGGCGCAAACAGGCGCAAACGAGGTGCTTGGTGTCATCGAGGGCAACCGGGGGCTGTTTGACGGCATGGACGTGAGCGGGTCGTGCTCCACAGCCGAACTTGCGCGTACCCTTGCGTGCCCGGTTGTCTTCAGCCTCAACTGCACCAAAATGACCCGGACGGCGGCGGCGTTGGTACGGGGCATGACGACCTTTGAGCCGGGTCTGCAGTTTGCGGGCGTGGTGCTCAATCAGGTGGGCACTGCGCGGCAGGCAGACCTGCTGCGCAAGGTTATCGAAGAATACACCGACGTGCCCGTGCTGGGCGTGTTGCCGCGTCTGGAAAAGAATCCGCTGCCTGAGCGCCACATGGGCATTGCCTCGTGCGGCGACGCGCTTTCGCCGCAGGCCCGCGCCGTGCTTGAAACGCTGGGCTCATTTGTGGCCGGGCACATTGATCTTGCACGCGTTATGGACGCAGCGCGTGCCTGCGCTGACCTTGAGGCGGCTGACGGCGTAGATCTGCTCGAACCGGCGCCGGTTACGGTTGGGGGCGGCACTGCCGGAGCATCAGAACCCGCGTCTCAAAGCCGCGCAGCCGGGACGCTGGAGCCTGCATCGCTGCAAGGGTTTTGCGTCTGGGGGGGCGAGACCTGCGCAGAGGCTGCCAGCCGGGTTTGCGCCGTCGGGCGTCCGCGCATCGCCTATGTGCGGGACAGCGCCCTGTGGTTTTATTATGAAGAAAATCTTGAAGCCCTTGAGCGTGCAGGAGCCGAGCTTGTGCGGCTCGAAATAGCGGGGCGGGGTGCAGCACAGTGGCCGGAGCTGCGTGGTGCCTCGCCGCAGGGCGGCTGCGGCGAAATCGACGGGTTGTACCTCGGCGGGGGGTTTCCCGAGGATTGCGCGGAGCAATTGAGCGCGTCGCCGCATATGCGCACGCTGGTGGCCTGGGCCGAAGCCGGGTTGCCCATTTATGCGGAATGCGGCGGCTTTATGCTGCTGTCGCAAGGCATAGAGCGCGAGGGCAGGCTGTGGCCCATGAGCGGCATTTTTCCCGTGGTGGCCCAGTTTTGCGGCAAGCCTCAGGGGCTCGGTTACGTGCGGGGAACCGTAACGGCTGAAAATCCTTTTTTCCCGCTGGGCATGGAAATTCTCGGGCACGAGTTCCATTATTCCCGCTGCCGCTGGCAGGGCGCACCGCCCCCGCACGGTTTGCTGCTGCACAAGGGGCAAGGGATGGGCGGTTGTCAGGGGGAGGTCTCCATGCGAGGGCAAAACCTCGACGGGCTTTTGCACCGCAACGTGTGGGCTTCGTACACGCACATTTTTGCCCTGGCCGTTCCGTGTTGGGCCAGCAATTTTGTGGCGGCGGCCAGGCGTTTCGCCAAAGAGGCTGACTGCCAGAGGAAATTGTGATGGTGGAAACTACGCGCGTTTCGGTGATTATTCCTGTCTGGAACCTCTGGGACATGACAGAAACCTGCCTGCGTTCGCTTGCGCAGCATTCCGCCGGTGAACATCTGGAAGTGGTGGTGGTGGACAACCATTCCACCGACGCCACCGCCACAGAACTTGAGCCCCTGGGCAAGGCCCTGTTTGGCGAGTTGTTTGCGGCCGTGCGCATGCCCGAAAATGTGGGCTTTGCCAAAGGCTGCAATGCCGGCGCGCGGGTCGCCAGCGGCGACCTGCTGTTTTTTTTGAACAACGACACCACTCTCACCCCCGGCTGGCTGCCGCCCCTGCGCGAGGCCATGGCCGACGCCAGGGTGGGCGCTGCGGGGCCGCTGCTGCTGTACCCTGACGGAACAGTGCAGCACTGCGGCATCTACATCTCCCCATTCAATACTGTTGGGCATCTCTACGAGCACCTGCCCGGCACTTTTGCGGCCGCCCGCAAAAACCACCCTCTGCAGGCCATAACCGGGGCGGCCATTATGCTGCGCAAAGGGGAGTTTGCCGATTGCGGCGGATTCCACGAGGAGTACCGCAACGGATTTGAAGACATCGACCTGTGCTTTGCCCTGCGCGCCCGAGGGCTGAAACTGCGCGTTGAGAGCCGCAGCGTCGTGTATCATCATACAAGCAGCACACCAGGGCGCTTTGCGCACGATGTGCAAAACAGCGCAGTGCTCTTGCAGCGCATCGGCAAGGCCATACGGCCGGACGAGCACATCCTGGCGGGCCTTGACGGCTATCGCCTGTGCATTGGCCCTTCGCTGGCAACATGGCTGGAGCTGCCGGAGGAGCGCCAGCAACGTTTTAATGAGGAATTTGGCGGAAGTGCCTTTGACAGCGCGGCCTGCCAGGCACTGTTGCACAGGGAACCGCTGTGGCTCGACGGCTGGCTGCTGCTGGTCGCGCACCTTGCCTCAGAGGGGAATATTGCGGCGGCCATCAGCACGTTGAACCATTGCCTGCGTATCATGCCCGCCCCCAAGGTTTACGGGCAGATACTGCACCTTGCCCGGGATGCGCATCTTGCGGAGGAAATGCTGGCTGATCTGGAGGCCGAGCGTGTGGGGCGCGATTTGTCAGTGGCGAAAATTCGGGTGCAGCAGGCACGCCGCGCTGCTTACGCCCGCAACGATTCCGCTCTGGCGCAGTTGCTAGGCGACTGGCTTGTGCGGTACGCGTCCTGATTTGATCGGTTGCAATGCTAGTCGTTTGCGGCTGGCGTGCAGAGTGCGGAAAGCAGGAGGCGGAAAACAGGGTGTGACGGTCGTCAACGCCTCAGCGCATCGAAGGGGCGGCTTGACAAATTTTACCGCGGCGGATTGACGGACAAAATAAAAAAACGCGGCAAGGCCTCAGCCCGGTCGCGCTTTTACATGTTATGTCAGACCGTTCAGAAGCGGACTGCGATCAGATCTTCAAGGCTGCGCTTGGGCACATGGTGGACGCCCTCGGCATCACGCCAGTAGGTGGTTGCGCCATTTTCAGGCATGGGGGCAACCACGCGTTTTTCTTTGGCGACGCCAAGGCCAAGCACCAGAGCTACCTTCATGTCCTGTGGCACGCCAAGCAGGGCGGGGACGGCCTGGTGGTCGAACGACTGAATCATGCAGCAGCCCCAGCCACGGCTGGTAGCGGCAAGCTGTATGGTCTGGGCGGCAATGCCCACGTCATAGCAGTTCAGCTCCTTGCCGGTCTGGGGCATGAGGATGGCAATAAAGGCGGTGGGACGTTCGCCGGGGTGCGGGCCGCCCCAGTCTTTCAAAGCGCCAGCCCAACGGGTGAGCGCAAAAAGCTTTTGGCATGTTTCACCGTTACCCACGAGCGTAAAACGAAGTTCTTGTCCGTTTTTGCCGCTGGGGGCAAGGCGGGCGCAGTCCACAAGCCATTCCAGATCGCCCATGGCGAGGGGCTGATCTTCAAAAAAACGGCGGCATGTGCGGGCTGCTTTAGCTAGAGCTTTGAAATCCATAGCCAGCTCCTTGGTTTCTCCGGGCTGAACCCGGCTGTTTGCGTCAGGCAGCGCCACTTTACACTGTAAGCAGCAGAAAGCACAACTGGCTCCACTGGATGCACGCGCCGAGAAAGTCGCCGGAAACACCGCCCTGCAGCCGGGCCTTGTCTATAAGGCTGTGCACCAGCGCAAACTGCCCAAGGGCAAGCAGCGGCAGCCGCCAGAAGGGGCAGCCTCCAAACAGAACCAGAACAGCCATGGCTGCCGTAAGCAGAACCTGCCAGCGCGCCAGTTGCGGCGTGCAGCCGGCGCAGGCCAGACCGCCCAGCGAGCGCTGCTGATATGGGGTCGTGTTTGCAGCAAGCCAGATGCATGCCGCGCGGCCCCAAGCAGGAGCAAGCACAAGGGCAATCCACTGCCCCTGGACCAGGTGCCCCACAAGGCTCAGCCACAGGCCGCTGAAGGCCACAAGCATATGCAGTGCGCCAAACGCGCCAAGCCTGCTGTCGCGCAGGATGGTCCAAAAACGTTCACCCTCTGCGCCGCTCCCAACCGCATCGCCCAGATCAGACAGCCCGTCCCAGTGCAGGCCTCTGGTGGACCATATCTCGCAGACCATCCAGGCCCAAGCGGCCAGCGCGGCGGCGACGATGTTGCCCGCAACTCCGTATGTCGGCTTGTCAAAGGCCCACAGCGCGGCAAAGGCCGCTAAGGTGCACAATGCGCCAATTACAAGCCCGACCGGGGCAAAAAACGGCATGGCCGCACTGAGGGAGGCTGCGGTGCAAGATGGGCGCGGCGGCGCCAGACGGGTCAAAAAAGCCAGGGCGTCATGAAAACGTCCTGGCCATGCTGCTAAGGTGGTAATGGCCACAGCGTCAGCGGGTTTGGGGATGGTTGAAGGCCAGCGCGTACAGGTGGTGGAAAAAGTCCACGTATTCAACGTTGATTCTTTCAGGCACCTTGATGCGTGAGGGAGCAAAGTTAAGGATGGAGGTAATGCCCGCATCCATCAGGTGCTGCGCTGCCCTCTGTGCCCTTTCGGGCGGTGTGGTGATGATGCCGATTTCAATGTTGAGGTCGGTCACCATGTCCTTGAGGTCGCGTGTGCAGTGCACCTCGAGCCCGTGGACAATCTCGCCGATCTTGAAGGGGTCGCAGTCAAAAATACCCACAATGTTGAATCCGCGAGAGCGAAATTCGCCATGGTTTAGAATGGCCTTGCCCAGGTTGCCGACGCCGATAAGCGCCATGCGCCATTCGCGGTCGACGCCAAGTGACGAGGTGATCGCGGCAATAAGCGATTTGACATGATAACCTACGCCACGGATGCCAAATTCACCGAAATACGCCAGATCCTTGCGAACCTGAGAGCCGTTGACGCCGCATGCGTCCGCAAGGGGGTTCGAGGAGATTACCTCAACATTGTCGCGCGAAAAATTTTCAAGCACCTGCACATAGGTCGCAAGGCGCTGGATGGTCGCTCTGGGGATATGTTTGCTTTTCGGTGGGTTAACCATGGTGTACCTTCTGGATGCGCAGCGGGTCGTATTGTTACAAGCTTTGTGAAATTGATTTTATAGCAGAAATATTGCTCGGCGCAAGCTTTGTGAATCTGGTGCTCTTTGGCCAGATAACTAGCCAAAATCGTAGGAACTAGTGTTGTTCTGCCGGGTTTTGCGTGATAGACAAAACCCTTGATTTTGCCTGCCCCAAACAAATTTATGCCTACATCTATTGATAAAATTTATTTCACGACTTTTCAAGTTTTGCGCATCTGCGTTGGGTTTGTGCGTGGTCTGTTGTTTCAGTAGGTTATGCAAATGAACTGCTGTAGGAGATTATTGCTACCACAAAAGTTAACAAAGGTTAAGCGTATAGATTACTTGTCTTAGCTGGTTGGCGAATGAGTAAAATTTTTGGCGTGCATGGTCGCGCAGTATTTTGCATGGCGCGGGTTGCTGCCCTACCTGCGGGCAGGTCCGATGCCCTGGCAAGTGCATGCCTCGGTACCGTGAGGGGAGGCTTACTCCTGCAGGCTGCACGTGTTGGTTGTGCATCTTGCGCCGCGCCTGGGCCGCGCCGTAGCTATTTCGTGAGGCAGGCAGGTTTAGGAGAAACCCTGGCTTGTGTGTATGGCAGTGTGGGGCAAGGTTGCTGCGGCGTAAACCCTTGGGGGGCCATGAACAGCCCGCAGTTGCGCCTGCGGAATAAAACAAAAAGGGCGACCCTGGGGCCGCCCTTTTTGTAAATCAGACGATTCGAACTTACGCGTAGGGGTTGGCGTACAGCAGGATGAAGCTGATAACCAGGGCGTAAATGGCCAGCGATTCGATGAAGGCGAAGGCCAGAATCATGGTACCGGTGATCTTGCCGCTCACGTCAGGATTGCGGGCAACGCCTTCGCAGGCGCCCTTCAGACCAAGACCCATGCCGATGCCGCAACCGAAAGCGGCAATGCCGATGCCAAGGGCGGCGGCCAGGCAGGTGTAGCCCAGAGCCGAGGCGTCGAGCTGATTGGCGGCGAAGGCCATGCTGGCCATGCCGAGAAGGGCCACGGTGTTCAGGGCGATCATCAGAAACTTACGCATGAGACACTCCTTGCACTGTTGTATTGTTGGGTCGTTATCGACCATTCCCCACTATGTGTCGTGTGTAACGTCCCGCATTCGCCGCTAGTCGGCTGGCTGCAGGCAGCCCAGGCCTAGCGGCCTAATGCTCGGGTGCTTCAAGCGCGCCCTTGATGTAAAACATGGTCAGCATGAAGAACACGAAGGCCTGCATGGTCTTGCCCAAGAGGAACAGGGCGTAGATGGGCAGGGTTCCGAGTATGGGAGCCATCACGAAGAACAGCACCATAACGATTTCTTCACCACGGATGTTGCCGAAAAGACGGAGCGAGAGAGAAACCGGGCGCGACAGGTGCGAAACCACTTCAAGCGGAAGCATAAGTGGGATAAGCACCTTGGAAGGGCCGGTAAAGTGATGGATGTAGTGCGCCTTCCAGCGGATCAGACCTATGGCGTTGTAGAACACCAGCACGAACAGAGCCATGCACACGGTGGTGTTAAGGTTGGCCGTAGGGGCGTCAAGGCCGGGTACCAGACCCATGAGGTTCATGCCAAAAATGTAGATGAACATGCCAGTCAGCAGGCCGACGAACTTACGCCCGTTTTCGCCCATGGTGGCTAGGATGAAGTTCTCGATGGTATCCACCAAGGCTTCAAAAAAGTTTTGCAGGCCTCCGGGAACCATAGTCAGCCGACGGCGCATAATCAACGCGACGGTGAACAAAATGGCCATACAGACCCAGGAGTAGAACACATGCTTGAATTCCACCATCTGTCCACCGATGGTGATCTCGTCCATGCCCATAAATGTGGAGAGCAATACCGGATGCGGCAAACCACCTGCCATGAGCCATGCCTCCTGGTGAATACGCGCCAAAGCGCTGCGTTAATGTTAGACCCCTGCGGGCCATCCCCCAAAATTTGCGGCCGTGGGCTCACGCCCTGACGGTGTACGACCGGGTTGTTCCAGTCGGTTTTGCTTTAGTCCGCAGGGCGTCGCGGGCTGCGCGCTGCCAGTGCGTAACTTGCCAGAGCGCATGCTCCGGCGGCGGCCATGCCGCCCACTATGGCAAAAACAGGAGCTCTGCAGGTGATTAGCGATACATAAAGAACTGCGCCAACCAAAACAAGCCTGCCTATCCAGCGCACCAGTACGATACGCAAAAAGGCCGTACTGTAATCGCCCAGGCCCTTGCGCAAAAAAAAGCGCGCCAGCCCCCAAAACGTCCAGGCCATTATGGTCAGGCCCACTCCAAACCAAAAAATCCAGGTCGTGGCCGTAAAGGCCAACCCGCCGACCAGCAAAGTGAATGCGGCGAGCAAAATTTCGTTGCGCAGCAGCACGCGGATAGCCGGGTGGTCTATGCCGCGCCGCCAAAGCCAGGCGTCAAGGCTGTGTATCATCAGTTTCAGTCTGCGCACGGCTGCTTGTCTTGCCTTGCCCTGCTGGGGGCGTTGCGTTTTGCTGTTCCGGCACAAGGCCTTTTCGGCGGGCGTCCTGCACTGCTATTTTGCGCAGCAGGGCCTGGGTATCGCGGTAGACGTTCAAAAAACCTGCCGCAATGCCGATGAACAGAAAAACCAGCTTGCCCCAAGGTGTGGTTCCAAACCAGTGGTCGATGCCGTAACCAATGGCAAACCCGACTGCGGGGCCGCTAACCAGATGCAATCCGATGACCCCAGTGTTGGCCATGGCTTCCATGCCGGTTTGCTGCTGTTTAAGAAAATCCTTGAACGACATGAGGCCTCCGCGCGCATGGCTCTCGGAACCTGTAGCGTCATGGTCCCCTTAACGCTGTTCAAATTATCACAGCCGACCTGACGCGTCAATGACTTTGGGCGGAAACTTGTGATTACGCTGCATTCCTTGCAGCCCAGAGAGCCAGAAAAGCGGCTGTTGATACCAAAAAAGGGGATCAAAAAAATATGAAAAGCCGCACCACCGACAGGCGGTTTTATGTTTTGAGCCAGAGACTCAGCGTCTCAAGATGCGGCGTGTGCGGAAAAAGATCCACCACTGCGAGCCGCTCCAGCCTGTAACGGCAGCGCAACTGGGCCGCGTCGCGCGCCAGGGTTGAAGGGTTGCACGATATATAGAGGATACGCTCTGGCGCTATGTGCAGCAGTGCGTCAAGAGCGCGCGGCGAAAGTCCCGCCCGAGGGGGATCAACCAGTGCGTCTGTGACGCTTGGCAGCGTCGTGCCTGCGTGGGTGTTGGGTTTTGCTGCATCTGCCGCCGCGTCAGCTGCCTCGTTATCCCCCTGTGTGGTTTGACTGTGCGTTGCAGCCCAAATGTTTTGTGCGCCGCACGCTGCAAGACGTTCCAGCCGCAGGGCGGCGTCGCCTGCCTTGTATTGGCAGTGGTGCTGACCGTTGTTTGCCGCATTGATCGTTGCCAGCTTTACGGCCCTGGCGTCCTGCTCCAGCCCAAGCAGGGCTGCGTAATCCGCCGCCAGCAACAGGCCCGGAGCGCCAACGCCGCAGTAGAGATCAAGCAGGCCGCGGCTCTCTGGGGCGGCCTCGGCCTGGGGCGTCAGCATGCTCTGGGCGGTGCGGGCCAGCACCTGCGCCGCGGCGGTGTTGACCTGAAAAAACGAGGCCGCATCCAGGGCAAAATAAGCACCATTGAGAGGCTGAAACAGCCGGGCCGCTGCGGGATTGTCCATTCCCGTTGCATCCAGAGTCTGCACGCGCTTTTCGCCAAAGGCAAAGGCGTCTGCCGTGCTGCGTTCCTCATGGATAAAAGCGTATAGTTGTGGAAAAGCCGCCAGTACTTCGCGCCCAAGGGCGCGCACAGCGGCCCGTTGCTGTGCATCGCCGGGGCTTGTGATGCACAGTGCCCACCAGCGCGGCGTACGCAGGTCTGCGGCCAGCCCCCGGCGCAAAACAAAAAAACGCCAGAAGCCAGGATCGGCCGTGTCTTGCTGCACTGTATAATAATGACTGGGTACTCGGCGGGCCGGTTCATGGCGGTTGCCGCGAGCCGTTTGTTTGCACTGGTTGGCCTTGCGGCGGGAAGCTGGCATTGTGACCGAACGGGAGTCGGGCTGGGCGCCGGGCCGCGCATCTGGCGGAACATAGGCGGCAAGGCCGCTCTTGGCTGCCAGATTGCCAACCATGTCGACCATGCGCAGGGCTTCTGCGGGCATGAGAGCGCACTTTGGCACGGCCACCACATCGCGCCCGTTGCGCCTGCGCAGGCCGAGCATGAGCCCGCATTCGCGCGATGCGTCTGGGCCAAAGGCAAATTCCATCTTGTTGCGAAAGCGGATGGCGGCAGGAGAAGGCGCAACCGGCCCGAGCAGGGTTTCAAGTGTGGAGCGGTTCAGCCCGCCTATGCGGCTGAGCGCGTCCAGCGCTATGGTGCGCTTCCAGAAAAGTTGCTGTTCATAGGGCATGGTTTGCAGCGGGCAACAGCCGCAGTCGGCATGGTGCGGGCAGATGGGCTGGGCCGCGTCCGGGGCCTCGCGCAGCAGCTGCAGCGCCTCGGCCTCTATAAAGGAAGACTTGCGGCGCGTGATGCGCGCCAGCACCTTTTGCCCCGGCAGGGCGTTGGTCACAAAGACCACCGCGCCGCGTCCCTGGCCGTCGGCAGACGCAAGGCGAGCGATGCCGCGCCCGTCGTGCGACAGGGCGGTGATGTCAACAGTGATAGCGTCGGTAGGGGCATTCATGGTGCTCCACAGATAGCAGCAGGCAGGCGGGGGCGCAAGGGCGCAGGCCTGGTGGACAAAAGGGATTGCACCCCGACGGCAAGTTATGTATTATCATCGTTCGCGCAAGTCGCGGACTGTTCGGCGGGTTTTGCAAAAAAAATGGCAAAACGCGCTTGACATTTGTCGGCCTGTGGGGCAAATATGCCTTTCTCTTTTTGGAGGTTGATATGTACGCGATTATCGAGACCGGCGGAAAACAGTACCGCGTCGAAGAAGGTTCCAAAGTAGTTGTGGAAAAGCTTGCGGTACAGACCGGAAGCGAAATTTCCCTGGACAAGGTGCTGATGGTCGGCGGCGCAGAATGCAAAGTCGGCGCTCCCTATCTTGCCGGGGCCGCCGTCACGGCGGAAGTGGTGGATCACGGGCGTGGACCCAAGATCAAGGTGTTCAAGCGCTGGCGTCGTAACGACTCGCGCAAGATGCGCGGTCATCGCCAGGATTACACCACCATTCGCGTTAAGAGCATCAACGCCTAGAACCCGGTTCTGTCGAGGTTCGGGCAAGCTGCGGGCAAGGCTTGCCATAGCGGCTCCGCATTCGTGCAGGGGCGAGTTGAGCGATATTTATATTATGCCCCGCCGGTCCATAGGGTCGGCGCCCCAGGGAGGCTACCATGGCACATAAGAAAGCAGGCGGCTCTTCGCGCAATGGCCGCGACAGTGAAGGCCAACGCCGCGGCGTAAAGCGTTTTGGCGGTCAGAAGGTTCTGGCTGGCAATATTCTGGTGCGTCAGCTCGGCACCACCGTTTACCCTGGTGTAAACGTTGGCATGGGCAGGGATTTTACCCTGTTCGCCAAAGTGGCCGGCGTCGTGCGCTTTGAAAAGTATATCCGCAAGCGCCGCGTTCACACGCGCGTGCATGTGGAAGCGGCCGCCGACTAAGCGCGGCCGCGTGGAATTTGCCGATGAGGGAAGGGGCCGCGAGGCTTCTTCCCTCTCGGTGTTTGTGCTGGGGTATGCGTGGCCAGAATGCGCCACTGCCAAATATGCGGCCAAACCGGCGCGGGCACAAGCCCACGCTGGCCTTTGCCGCACAGCTGCTTATGTAAGCGGCTTTTTGGAACGGCAGCCCCATAAAAAAACGGTGAATGCCGCACTGCGGCGCACCGCGCGGACTGACCGCAAGGATACCCCATGCGATTTGTAGATGAAGCTCGAATTCAGGTGCGCGCCGGTAAGGGCGGGCACGGTTGCCTTTCGTTCCGGCGCGAAAAGTTCGTGCCGCGCGGCGGGCCAGACGGCGGCAACGGCGGCGACGGCGGCTCTGTACTGTTAAAGGCCGACGGTCGTCTGCTGTCGTTGTACGACTTTCGCCTCAAGCGTCTGTACGAGGCCCGCAATGGCCGCCCCGGCGAGGGCAGCCAATGTGACGGCAAGAAGGGCGAAGATATGGTGCTGCACCTGCCGGTGGGCACGCTGGTGTTTGCCGAAGGCCCCGACGGCGAGGAACTGCTGGCCGACCTCAGCGACCCCGATACCGAGGTGCTGGTGGCCCGTGGCGGGCGAGGCGGCAAGGGCAACGAGCACTTCAAGTCTGCGACCATGCGCGCCCCGCGCTTTTGCCAGCCCGGCGAACCCGGCGAGGAAAAGAGTCTGCGCCTCGAGCTGAAAATTTTGGCGGACGCCGGTCTGCTGGGTCTGCCCAATGCGGGCAAATCCACGTTTATTTCGCAGGTGTCGGCGGCGCGCCCAAAAATTGCGGCCTATCCCTTCACCACGCTCACGCCCAACCTCGGCGTCATGATTGACGAGGTGGACCCCGACAGACGCATGGTCATTGCCGACATCCCCGGTCTCATCGAAGGCGCGCACGAAGGGCAGGGCCTTGGCCTGCGCTTTCTCAAGCACGTTGAGCGCACGCGGTTTCTGGTGCACATCCTCAGTGTCGAGGATGTGGGCGATGAAGACCCGTGGGCGGGCTTTGACCTTATCAACGAAGAGCTGCGCCGTTTTGACGCAGAACTTGGCGAACGTCACCAGATCGAGGTGGTCAACAAGATCGACCTGATCACGCCCGAGCGGCTGGCGGACCTCAAGGGCCGCGCCAGGGCAGACGGCCGCGACATCTTCTTTATTTCCGCGCGCGACGGTATTGACCTCGAACCGCTGGTGGAAGAACTGTGGCGCATGCGCGATCAAACCGACAGCCACGCGCCCATCCTGCACTTTGCGGAAATAGACGGGGACGAAGATGAGGAGTTCCCCGAAATTGAAGTGATCTATACCCGCGAATAGCGGTCTGTGGAGCATATATGGCAGCCCCCAAGGAAGACTGGCGGCAGGAACGCGCGCGCGTGCTCACGCAGGCGCGGGTTGTGGTCGTTAAGGTCGGCAGCGCTGTATTGACCGACGCCAACGGACTGTGCGCCCCCGTGCTGGATAATCTGGCCGGGCAGTTGGCCCGGCTGCGCAACCTGTTGCCGGGCGGCGATGCCGTCGATGCGCACCCCCGCAGGCTGGTGCTGGTTTCTTCCGGGGCTGTGGCTGCGGGCAGAGCCGCGCTGACATCGCGCGGGCATGTGGTTGAAACAGCAGGTCTGGCTGCGCGTCAGGCTGCGGCCGCCGTGGGCCAGGGCCAGCTTATGCAGGCCTGGGACAAGGTTTTTTTGGCCCACCGCATGCCCACCGCCCAGGTGCTGCTGACCCGCGACGATCTGCGCGCGCGCCAGCGCTTTCTCAATGCCCGCAACACCTTTGCCGAGCTGCTGGAATGGGGCGTGCTGCCTATTGTCAATGAAAACGACACGGTATCCATCAGCGAGCTGAAGTTCGGCGACAATGACTGCCTGGCGAGCCTGCTGGTCAACCTGACCGGGGCCGAGCTGTTCATCAATCTTACCTCTGCCTCGGGCGTTCTGGCCGCCGATCCGCAAAAAAACCCCGACGCTCCCATTCTGGATCATATCGAGGATGTGGCGGCGCTTGATCTGGGCCTGCTTTGCGGCGGCAAAACCTCTGTGGGCACTGGCGGTATGTATTCCAAGCTTCTGGCTGCCCGTCGTGCCGCGCAGATTGGCGTGCCAACGCTGATTTTGCCAGGGCGCGAGCCAGAAATCATCACGCGGGCCTTTGCTGCCAGCGGCGTCTGCCCTACGCCGGAAGGGCACAAGCCTTTTACCGGCGGCACATGGGTGTGCCCGGCCATGCATGCCATCCCACGGCGCAAGTTCTGGCTGGCCTATCAGTCCGACCCGGCAGGCGGGGTGCATGTGGACGCCGGCGCGGCCAAAGCCCTGCTGCACAAGGGCGGCAGTCTGCTGCCCGGCGGGGTGTTTCGCGTCGAGGGCAGCTTTCAGCAGGGTGCGCTTATCCGCGTGTTGCACGAGGGCCAAAGCCTGGGCGTGGGGCTTTCCAACTACAGCGCCGCCGACCTGAAAAAAATCATGGGCCTGAAACGGCACGAAGTGGCCGCGATACTGGGCGACGCGCACTATCCTGAGGTTATCCACAGGGACAACCTGCTGCTGGATGCGGCGGTGTAAGACGTCAGCTGCTCCTGCCTTGCCCTGCCCCCGCAGGCAGATAAAAAATATTGCATATTCAGACGGCCAGCTTTTTCCGCAATTTCAACGGAGAAAGCTGGCCGCCGTTATTAGTTGTACTGGGTAGTAAAAGCATGTCGACGTGCTGAAACCCCCGTTGTAGCACAGCCTGGCCTGACTGTTGGCTGCATGGCGCAAGCTGGGGGTTTGGCCGGGGAACGCGTGGAATTCACAGCGTAGCGGTGTGAGCGCCTGCCGTTGCCGCCTGCCGGAGCAGACGCTGAGGGCAAAAACACCCGCACCGGGCTGCAATGTTCAGCCCCGGCAGCAGCCATGCCGTTGCCCGCCCCGGGCGGCATGCCTTGGCGTGCGCTTACTTGAGCGCTGCTGCGCCAGCCTTTGAAACGGCGGTGTCTTCAGCAACGCTGCCGCCGCTCACGCCTACGGCCCCGACAATGACTCCGTTGCGGACCAGCAGCTCGCCGCCGCCAAAGATGACGAGGCCTCGGTTGGTGACTTCAATGCCAAAAAGTTCCTTGCCCGGCTGGGCGGCAGCGCCGAGCTGGGCAGTGGACATGTTGAAATAACGGGCTGTTATGGCCTTTTTTTGCGCAATGTCTATGCTGCCAAGGAAAGCCCCGTCCTCGCGGGCAAAGGCTTTGAGGTTGCCCCCGGCATCCACTACGGCGATGTTCATGGGAATGCCCTGCTTGACGGAAAAGGCCAGAGCCGCGTTAACCACAGTCTGCGCTTCGGCCAGGGTAAGATCGCCGGGAAGCTGTTTGGTGGGCGGGGAGGCGTAAACGTTGCAGGCAACCAGTAGCAAAACAAGAAAAAACGGCAGGATACGGCGCACGGTGCTACTCCTTAGTTGATGTTAAGGGGATGGGGCGTAAACCGTGTTTGGGCAAACCCGCCTGGGGCGGGCCAGCTGTTGTTTTACGGTATTCCTTTGTGCAAAAAAGCACAAGTGGTCTCGGAGCGCTTGTCTGATGCCGCTCAGCGCAGGGGGGTATGCCTGCCGAACGGCTGTCCGCAGAGAGCATAACAAGCACCCCCCAGGCCGTATGCCTTAACAACAGCGCAGGGGCGCTGCCGCGTGGCTGGCTGTGAGGCTGCCGCTCTGTGAGGTTGCCGCACCAGGGGCTGGTTGGGGAGGCAAGATGCCGACAACTCGCGCCAGGCCCTGGCCGCACTGTTTGCGACCGGGCCTGCAGACTGGCGGCAGGTTTTAAGCAAAGATTATCAAGGCCCACTGGCCCTGCAGGCTAGCCGCGCGAGCGCGACTTTTTGAAGCGGATAAAAACTTCGCGCAGCTCCTGGCGCGAAAAGCCCATAACCGCAGGCATGCTCAGGCACAGCAGGCCCACAGCGGTCGTGTAGATGACGCCTGACGTCAGAAAGCGCGGCAGGGAGTCGAGATCGCCAATACCCATAAGCAGCGTCGCCTGACGGCAGCCAAAAGCCAGCAGCAACAGCACGGCGAGGCTCCACACCTGGTGGGCCACGTTGCGCCAGAACTTGAGGGGGATAAAGCGCGAGGCCAGCCAAAGGTAGACATTGACGGTGATGATCTGCACGCACACGGTTTTGAGCGCAAGGCCCACCGCACCCAGGCCCAGGCCAAGATATTCCGGCGGTGCAAGCAGAAACCATGCGGTACTGAACCCGTAGATGCATTCCAGCGCCGCCATGTTACGCAAAACCTTGGTGCGCCCGGTTGCGTGAAAGACCGATCCCGCCAGCTGCCCGTAGGCCTGGTGCAGAGGGTAGAGCGCCATGATCTGCACGGGCAGGGTGGCTGCGGCAAACTGCGCGCCGCCAAAAAAATTCACCAGGGCGGAGCCCTCCGCCAGCGTAAAGCACGAAAAATAGGCCGCAACCACATACAGCAGGGGCGCAAAGCGCGTGAGCAGCCGCCCCATGGCCTCGCGGTCGTTGTTGCCCCAGGCGATGGAAAGCTCGCGCATGACCAGCGGAGTCATGGCCGAGACAAAAAGAAAGCAGGCCATGCTGACCTTTTGGGACAGGGCAAAAAATCCCTGTTCTACGCTGCCGTCAAACCACTGCAGCAACCAGCGCTCGGCCGAGAGCAGCAAAAACGAGAGCAGCGCCTGCACAAACAGGGGGTGACTGTAGTTGAAAAATTCCCGCCCGTAGGCGCGGTTTTGGTCCGGCGTAAGGCGAAAGTGCAAGGGGATGCCCGCCTGCCGCCAATAGGAGCGCGTCACCAGCCAGTAGCCCAGTGCCGTGGCCCCCAGCATAAGATACTGCTGGGCAAACAGGGTGTGTATGTTCAGCCAGTCTGCCCAGAACATAACGCCAAGCAGGCCAACCGTGAACAGCGAAACCGCTGTGCGCACCATCTCGGACGAAACCGTCGCGCCAACGGCGTCGTTCATGGAGCGCAGCACGCGCCCCCACCATGTCAAAAAGGCCCACATGGCCGCCAGCGGGGCCAGCCACAGCGGCACGTCGGGCATGAGCAGCTCGCCCGCAAATGGAAACTGCAGCAGGGCGGCGGCCAGCAGAATAATGGCAAAAACCGCCGCGGTAACACGCATGTAAAAGCCAATGAGGCCGGTTTCCGACTGCCTGCGGGAGAGCGAATTGTAAAAGCAGGTGGAGGTTCCCATATCCAGAAAGCCCGAGAGCTGCTGGAACAGGTTGGTGGCAAAGCTGTAGTTGCCGTACATTTGCGGTCCCAGCGCACGCGGCAAAATGGCCTCCATGGCAAGATACACGGGGACAGAGGCGATATTGGCCACAAGCTTGAAAATATAGCGACGGGCCAGGGTGGGAGTTGAGCTTTGCATTCCGGGAAATTAGCTCACTTCGGCGGCGCGCTCAAGAGCGGAAGCCGTGCGTGCAAAAAATACCTGCACCGGGCAGGATTATCCCCGGCAGGGGGCCGCCGGGGCGTGTTTACGGGCGCAAAAATTTGCCGTAACATCCAACACCCCTTGCGGGCGCAAGGGGAATGTCTGTTGTTCATACCACAAGGATACCGCCATGGATGATGAAGCACGCAGCAAAAAAATGAAATCCGGGCTGGAAAAAGCCCCCCACCGCTCCCTGCTCTATGCCCTGGGCCTCACCAGGGAAGAGATGGATCGTCCTCTGGTAGGTATTGTGAATGCCGCCAGCGAGGTCGTGCCCGGGCACATGCACCTGAACAGCCTTGCCGATGCGGTCAAGGCCGGTGTGCGCATGTCGGGCGGCACGCCGTTGCAGTTCCCGGCCATTGCCGTATGCGACGGCCTGGCCATGAACCATGAAGGCATGCGCTTTTCGCTGCCCTCGCGTGAATTCATTGCGGACTCCATTGAAATTATGGCCCGTGCCCACGCCTTTGATGCGCTGGTGTTCATACCCAACTGCGACAAGTGCGTACCCGGCATGCTCATGGCCATGATGCGCCTCAATATTCCCTCGGTGCTAGTTTCCGGCGGCCCCATGCTGCCCGGCGACATCGGTCCCGGCAAGCGCGGCGATCTCATCACCGTGTTTGAGGCAGTGGGCAAGGTGCGCAGCGGCGCCATGACCGAGGAAGAGCTGGAATATATGGCCGAACGCGCCTGCCCCGGCTGCGGCGCGTGTGCGGGCATGTTTACGGCCAATTCCATGAACTGCCTGTCCGAGACCATCGGCGTGGCCCTGCCCGGCAACGGCACCATCCCCGCCGTGAGCGGCGCGCGCATCCGTCTGGCCAAAACCGCCGGTATGCGCGTTATGGACCTGCTGCGCAAAAACATCCGCCCGCTGGACATCGTAACGCCCAAGTCTGTGGCCAACGCCGTGGCGGTTGATATGGCCCTTGGCTGCTCCACCAATACGGTGCTGCACCTGCCCGCCGTTTTTGGCGAGGCCGGGTTGAAGCTGGGCCTGGATATTTTTGACGAAGTCAGCAAAAAAAGCCCCAACCTGTGCAAGCTCTCCCCGGCGGGCAAGCATTACATGGTCGACCTTGACAACGCTGGCGGCATCCCGGCGGTCATGACCGAGCTGGACAAGCTTGGCCTGATCAACAAGGACTGCATGACCGCAACGGGCAAGACCGTGGGCGAAAACCTCAAGGACATGAACGCCCGCGTGCTGAACCCCGACGTGATCCACAGCGTTGAAAACCCCTATTCCAAACAGGGCGGCATCGCCATTCTGCGCGGCAGCCTGGCCCCCGGCGGCGCTGTGGTAAAGCAGTCCGCCGTGGCCCCCGAGATGATGTGCCGCGACGTCAAGGCCCGAGTGTTCGAGTCGGAAGAAGACGCCATGAAGGCTATACTTGACGGCAAGATCAAACCCGGCGACGGCGTGGTCATTCGCTACGAAGGCCCGCGCGGCGGCCCGGGCATGCGCGAGATGCTGTCGCCCACGGCGGCCATTACGGGCATGGGACTTGGCAAGGATGTTGCCCTGCTGACCGACGGCCGGTTCTCTGGCGGCACCAACGGCGCGGCCATCGGCCACATTTCGCCTGAGGCTGCCGACGGCGGCGTTATCGCCCTGGTGCGCGAGGGCGACATGATCCATATTGATATTCCCAACCGCAAGCTTGATTTGCTGGTAGACGCGGCCGAACTTGAAAAACGCCGCGCCGCCCTTGACGTGCCCCAAAAAGACTGCCCTTATCCGGTGCTGCGTCGTTACGCGTACCTGGTAAGCTCGGCGGCCAACGGCGGGCGCTACAAGGATATTTGAGGACCTCGGCGCTGAGTGCTGCAAAACCCCCATGGGCCTGGCCTGTGGGGGTTTTGTGGCCTTTCAAGAGCTGGGCGATTTGCAAAGGAAAAGACACATGGAATTTTTGCATGCGCTGGGCGGGGTTTTTGGGCTGATGCTCATGGGCTTTGTTGGTTTTATGCTGGCCGCGCGGCACTGGTTTGGCTCGGAAACGCGCATTATGCTGCCCCGGCTGATTACGCAGATAGCCCTGCCGCCTTTTCTTATGTACACCATCATGCATTCGTTTCACCGCAACGATCTGCTCATGCTGGCAAAAGGCGCATTGCTGCCGCTGTGTTCCGTGGTGCTCACGTTTGCGCTGGCGGTGATTATTGCCAAGTTTGCCAGGATCAAGCGGCAGCACTTTGGCCTGTTCTGCGCCAGCGTATCCAATTCAAACACCATTTTTGTGGGTATTCCCGTCAATCTGGCCCTGTTCGGCGAAAATTCCGTACCCTATGTGCTGCTGTACTATGCCGCCAGCACCGTATTTTTCTGGACAGTGGGGCAGTATTCCATCACCTGCGACATTACGGACAGCAAGTGCTGCATCCCCCTGCACACGCGCCTGCTGCAGGTGTTTTCGCCGCCGCTCATGGGCTTTATGACCGGCGTTGGCCTGACCCTGCTGGGCATTGAACTGCCGGAATTTTTGCAGAATGTGGCCCGGTCGCTGGGCAACCTGACAACGCCTCTGGCCATGATATTCATCGGCATTTCCATCTACGACATGGGTCTGCGCAGCATAAGGATAAGCAAGGACATGGCCCTGCTGGTAGTGGGACGCATGGTGCTGGGGCCGCTGGTCATGTCGGGCTTTCTGCTCTTTTTTACCGTGCCGCCGCTCATGGCCAAGGTGTTCATCATCCAGGCCTCGCTGCCGGTGATGGCCCAGGCGGCTATTTTGAGCGCCCATTACCACACGGACCCCGAATTTGGCGCGCAGGCCGTGAGCCTCACGACCCTGCTTTCCATGATCACCATCCCGCTCTACATGGCTATTTTTTAGCCGCCGGGCAACACACGCAAGCGCCGGGCAAAAAAAGAAGGCTGCGGATCAGAAGATCCGCAGCCTTGATATTTTTATTGATGACTGCAGTTACTTGGCGCTTTGGGCCAGCACGTCGAGCATGAGAGCGTCGGGCTGTTTGCTGCAGGCATCCAGATAGGCCTTGAGGACGTCGTCGCTGACAAGCACGGATGCGGGCTTGCCGCTTTTGCCGCGGTTGTAGCCGTCAAGCCAGATCACAAAACCGCTGCCGTCGTCGGGGTTGGCGGTGTAGTCCTTGCACTGGGTCTTGTCGGCACGCCAGGTGCTTGTGGTATCCACGGGGAAGGTCTTGCGGCTTTCCTGCCACACTGCAGTCACTTTTTTGCTGGGGTCAACCTGGCAGGCTGCGTAAGCCTGACCAAGCAGGGGGGCAAGGGTTTCAGGGTCGGCTATGGGGTTGCCGGTTTTGGCGCTCACGTAGCCGTCGATTTGCAGGGCTTCAAAAATGGGTGCCTGTCCGCCTTCAGTGATGGGCTGGGTGATGAGTTCGGCGCAGATATAGGCGGCAGGGTCGATCTTGTCGTTGCCGGCCTGAACGGCCACGGGCAGTCCAAGCACCAGGCAACAGAGAATGAGCAGCTTGTTCATGAAAACTCCCTTGAAGAAAGTGTTGTTCTTCCTTGACCCACACAGGCGGCCCTGTCAACTGCCGTTTTAACCCGTACGGGACGGGCAACGGCAAACGGCGCAAGGGCCGCGCGGGTTGGCCCGCAACGGTCGGATGCGGCCTTGGGGCGGTCAGCGCTGAGCGCAGGGCAAAAAGCAGCGGGAGGCTCCCTGTTGCCGCCAGACAAGCAGCAAGGGAGCCTCCCGCAATCAGCACTTGCGCGGGGTCGCGCCGGTTACATTTCCGGCGGCAGATCCTGCAGGTCTTTCCAGGTAAACACGGGGCCGTCCACGCACACGTAGCGCCCGCCGATGTTGCAGCGGCCGCAGATGCCGATGCCGCACTTCATGCGTTTTTCAAGCGTGGTGACGATGTTCTCCGGCGCAAAGTTGAGCTTTTGCAAAGCCTGCACCGTAAACTTGATCATTATGGGCGGGCCGCAGAGCACGGCCACGCAGTTTTTGGGGTCGGGGTTGAGCTCGAGCAGCACGTTGGGGATCAGACCAACCTTGTGCGGCCAGCCCTCAAAGGGGGCGTCGATGCACAGGGTGCAGTCCAGATCGTCGCGGCGCAGCCAGTCTTCCGTTTCATAGCTGAAGGCCATATCGCGCGGGGAGCGCGCGCCGTAGAGCAGGCCCACCTTGCCGTAGTCGGCCCGGTGCTCAAGGATATGCAGCATGATGGTGCGGATGGGGGCCATGCCGATGCCGCCGCCCACAAAGAAGATATCCTTGCCCTTCCAGTCGGCGTAGGGAAAGTGGTTGCCCAGGGGGGCGCGCACGCCCACTTTGTCGCCAGGCGAGAGCTTGTGGATGGCCGCGGTTACCTCGCCCGCCTGCATGACGGAAAACTGCAGGTAGTTTTTCTGCGACGGCGGCGAGTTGATGACAAAGGTGGACTCCCCAGCGCCAAACACCGAGAGCTGGCCCACCTGGCCGGGCTCGTAGGTAAAGGACTTCATGGCGGCTTCGTCGTCCAGCACCACGCGCAGGGTCTTGATGTTGCCGGTTTCCTGTATGACTTCGGCCACGGTGGCGGGCATGGGCAGGTACGGGTTGCCCTGCATCATGGGCCGGGCGGTTATTTCGCGCAGCATGCCTCCGTCGGGTGCGGGCTTGAGACCCGGCTTGGCGGCGGGCTTGGCTGACGCAGCGGGTTTGGTATCCACAGCGGCTTCCACCTTTGCAGCACCCTGCTCGGGCGCGGCTTTCTTGGAGGGCGCGGCCTTGACGGCCTTGCCGGTAGTTTTTTGGGTTGCCATGTCTGCTCCTACTTGTCCGTGGACTTCTTGTCATCGTTGCCGTCGTCGATGGCGGCCAGCACGATGGCGCGGATGTCCAGGCAGACGGGGCAATTGCTGATGCACCGACCACAGCCGCTGCATGAGAACGCCCCCCAGTTTTCAGGATAGGTGGAGTATTTGTGCGACACTCGGTTGCGCATGCGCAGGGCCTTGAGCATGCGCGGGTTGTGCCCGCTGGCCTCGCGCGTAAACAGCGAGGACATGCAGTTGTCCCAGCTGCGCAGACGGCGTCCACCCTTTTCGCTCAGTCCTTCGCCCTCGTCTGTGATGGTGAAGCAGTAGCAGGTGGGGCAAAAGTAGGTGCAGGCCCCGCAGGAGAGGCAGCGGTCGGTCTGATCCTGCCAGAACTGCGTGTCGGTAAAGCGGGCCGCCACCTTTTCGGGCGCGTCCTTGATATTGGGAGCAGGCGTAAGGCTGGCCCAGGCCTGCTTGCGCGCTGCCTCGGCCTTGGGGAACAGCTCGGCCCCTTCGGCAAGCGTGGACGCGGCCAGCAGTTCTTCACCCCTGGGGGTGATGGCCTGCAGCACGTAGCCGCCCTCGATCTCGGTCATGAGCACGTCCGAGCCTTCGGGCGAGGTGGGACCGCCGCCGACCCAGTGGCAGAAGCAGGTATTGCAGCCGCTGCCGCAGGTGAGCGTAACCACTGTCAGCTGCTCGCGCCGGGCCTTGTAATAAGGATCGGCGTAGGGGCCCTTGAGGTAGGGGCGGTCAAGCACGACGTAGCCGCGCGCATCGCAGGGGCGGCAGGCAAAAACCACGGTGGGCTGGGCTTCGGGCTTGTCGTCCAGGCTCATGGTGACGCGCTCGATGTTGTCAGGATCCTTGGTTTTTTTGTAGCGAACCAGGGTTTCGCACTGGGGCAGCACGGCCTCCTTGGCGGGTACGGTGGCTTTTTCCATGGTGAAGGGCTTGCCCTCCTGCCATGGCTCAAAGACGACCGAGCGCTTGTTGGCGGGCTTTTCTACCGGCACCAGCACGCGGCGGCCATTCTGCGAGAGATAGGCAAGAAACGCGGGCAAGCCGTCGGGGGTAACAAAGCGGATGGTGCTCATTTCCAGTCCCTCTCATGAATATTCTTTTCAACCACTTCATAGCCCAGCAGGGGCGGCACCTCGTCCGGGTTGAGGCCAGGCTGGTAGCCGTCAAAAAGCTGGGCCACCGCGCGGGCGATCTGCTGGCGCAGGGCCATGATGGGAATGCCCACGGGGCAGGCGCGCTGGCACTCGCCGCAGCCTGTGCAGCGGCCGGCCAGATGCATGGCGTGGATGGTCTGGAAGAAGAGTTTTTCCTTGGCGCTGTCCTCCTGCGTCATCCAGTGTGGATCGCGGCTGTCGGATACGCAGTAGTCGCGGCACACGCACATGGGGCAGGCGTTGCGGCAGGCGTAGCAGCGCAGGCAGCGGTCCATCTGACCGCGCCAGAATGCGAGCCGTTCGTCCAGGGACATGGAATCGAGCAGGGCCAGCTCCGGCGGAGTGCCCGCCGCGCCGTCCACCTTGACGGGCTGCCCCAGCAAGGTATCGGCCAGCACAGCCGAAGGCGTGGTGCAGCCGTAGCACTTGCCCTGGGCGTAGTCTGTCATGCAGAAACGGTGATCCTTGCCGTCGGCGGTAATGGTCACACCGGCCTCGTCATAGGTCACGCCGTCGATTTTGGTGTAGCGGCCCAGGTCCTGGTTGACGCGGGCCATGTCCAGCGTGCCCTCGCAGGGCAGGGCAAAGATGGTCACGTCCTCGCGGCGAATCAGGTTCTCCTGCAACAGTTCGACCACCGAGCGCGAATCGCAGCCCTTGACCACAATGCCCACCTTTTTGCCCTTGAACGTGGGCAGGTACACGGCGGGATTGTTGACGTTAAAGGGCCCCCACACCAGCTTGTCCACGTCCTCGGGGGTTTTCATGAACAGGGGCACGGTGTGCGCGGCGTCGTAGCCCTGCTGCCAGCCGATAACGCAGTCGAGCTCGGGCAGCTTGGCCTTGATGGCTTCCTTGAGCTCGGCCAGGGCGGCCTTCTGGCCAGTGCCCAGCGAGCGCAACGAGGTCAGCGCCATGTCGGCGATTTTGAGCAGCGGTTCGGGGTCGTCAAGCTGGGGCGCGGGGCCGAGCTTGTGGATGCGGTCGGTAAAGACCGTCACAACCTGCTGCCAGCGCTGGCCTTCGGAGGCCGAAACCCATGTGTATTCAAAGCGGCGTTCGTCAATGCCCAGCACGGGCAAAAACTGCTTGAGCACCTCAAGGCGGCGGCGGGCGTAAAAGTTGCCAGCGGCGTAGTGGCAGTCGCGCGGGTGGCAGCCCGAAACCAGCACGCCGTCCGCGCCGTTGAGCAGCGCCTTGACAATAAACAGCGGATCAATGCGGCCCGAGCAGGGCACGCGGATGACGCGCAGGTCTGTGGGCTGGGTGGCACGGGCCACGCCAGCCGTATCCGCACCGCCGTACGAACACCAGTTGCAGAGAAAACCAACAATTCTCAGTTCTTTGCCGTTTAGCACTGGCATAAGGCGTTTACCTCCGCAAGGATCTGGTTGTCAGTAGCGTGTGAAAGCTGGATAGCCCCCTGCGGACACGTGGACGTGCACAGACCGCAGCCCTGGCAGACGGTTTCGATAACCTGAGCCTTGCCCTCGCCCCGGATTTCCACTTCCTTGATGGCGCCAAAGGGGCAACAGCGTATGCACTTGCCGCAGTTGACGCAGCGCCGGATGTCCACCTGGGCGATCTGCGGGTCGCTTTCAAGCTTGTCCTTGGAGAAGAGCGCCAGCACCTTTGCGGCAGCGGCCGAACCCTGCGCCACGGAGGCCGGGATGTCCTTGACCCCCTGACACACGCCCGCCAGATACACGCCTGCGGTATTGGTCTCCACAGGCTTGAGCTTGACGTGACTTTCCATGAAGAAGCCGTAGCTGTCGTAAGAGATGCGCAGCTTTTCCGCCAGCTGGGGCGAACCCTTGCTGGCCTCTACGCCCACGGCCAGCACCACCAGGTCGGCCTTGATTTCCACCGGCTGGCCCAGCAGGGTGTCCACGCCCATGACCGTCATCTGGCCATTGGCGTCGGGGTAGATCTGTGACACGCGGCCCCGGATGTATTCCGTGCCGTATTCTTCCATGGCGCGGCGGGTAAACTCGTCGTACATCTTGCCGGGCGCGCGGATGTCCATGTAAAAAACAAAGGACTTGGAATCGGGAATGTGGTCCTTGGTCAGGATGGCCTGCTTGGCCGTGTACATGCAGCAGAAGCCCGAGCAGTAGGGACGGCCCACGGATTTGTCGCGCGAGCCCACGCACTGCACAAAGACGATGTTCTTGGGCTCCCTGCCGTCCGAGGGGCGCTTGACGTGCCCGCCCGTGGGGCCGGATGCGGAGAGCAGACGCTCGTACTGCAGGGAGGTGATCACGTCGGGGTATGTGCCGCCGCCGTATTCCTTGTATACGGTCCAGTCCATGAGGTCGTAACCGGTGGCGGCAACAATGCTGCCCACCTCTTCGGTGATGATCTCATCTTCCATGTCGTACTTGATGGCGCCGGTGGGACACACCTTGGCGCACACGCCGCACTTGCCCTTGAGGAGCTGGCGGCAGAACTGCGGATTGATGACGGCCTTCTTGGGGATGGCCTGCGGAAAGGCGATGGTGATGGCCGTGGTGGTGCCCGTCAGTTCGTTAAAGGCGTCGGGCGTCTTTTTGGCCGGGCATTTTTCGGTGCATGCGCCGCAGCCGGTGCACAGGCTCCAGTCCACATAGGTGGAGCGTTTGCGGATTTTTACCGTAAAGTTGCCCACATAGCCCGAAATATCTTCCACTTCGGAGTAGGCGTAGAGTGTAATGTTGGAGTGCTGGGCCACGTCCACCATCTTGGGGCCGAGAATGCAGGCCGAGCAGTCCACGGTGGGGAAGGTCTTGTCCAGCTTGGCCATCTTGCCGCCGATGGTCGCCTCGCGCTCCACCAGCACCACGGGCACGCCGCCATCGGCGCAGTCAAGCGCCGCCTGAATGCCCGCCACGCCGCCGCCGATGACCAGCACGCGCTTGTTGACGTCAAAGCTCTTGGCCATGAGGGGCTTGTTGTTGCGCAGCTTTTCCACCGCAAGCTGCACCAGCTCGGCAGCCTTGTTGGTGTTGGCTTCCATATCCTTGCCGATCCACGAGACATGCTCGCGGATATTGGCCATTTCAAGCATGTAACGGTTGAGCCCGGCGCGCTCCACCGTACGGCGGAAGGTCGGCTCGTGCATGCGGGGCGAGCACGAGGCAACAACCACGCCGTCGAGCTTGTGCTCGTGGATGGCCGCCTCGATGGCCGCCTGACCCGGTTCGGCGCAGGTGTACATGGGGTCGTCGGCATAGACCACGTCGGGATAGGTGCGGGCTATGGCCGCCACCTTGGCGCAGTCCACGGTTCCGGCGATGTTGCTGCCGCAGTGGCAGATAAAGACGCCTATTCTCATTACCTGCCTCCTTCAGCGGCCTTGGCCTTCTGCTCGGCGGGTTTGGCCGCTTCTTCACGGCGCAGCTCGCCCAATTTGCGGATAAGACCGTCGGCGCTGACGCACAGCTTGTTCAGGCCCAGCTCTTTTTCCGGCAGGTCAAAGGCAATGCCCATCATCTGGGTAAAATAGAGCACCGGCATGCGGAACTTGGTATCCATGGCCGCGCTGGCCTGATCCTGACGCAGGTCAAGGTTCATCTGGCAGAGCGGGCAGGCCACCACAATGGCGTCAGCGCCAAGGCGGGTGGCCAGCTCAAGGATGCGGCCCGAATTTTTGGCCGTCATGGGCCGCTCGGGAATGCCAAAGGATGCGCCGCAGCATGCGGTCTTGAGCGGAAAGTCGAGCATCTCCGCGCCGCAGGCCGACATCATTTCTTCCATGAGTGTGGGGTTTTCGGGGTCGCCGAAGTTCATGACTTCTGCCGGGCGGCTCATGAGACAGCCGTAGTAGGCCACGAGCTTGAGCCCCTTGAGGCTCTGACGCACGCGGGCGGTGATGGCTCCCATGTCCATCTGCGCGGCAATGCCCTGCATGACGGAGGTGACAGGCGGGAATTCCTTGGCCGAGGGGCCGTCGAGCAGCTCGTCCACCCGGCTGCGAAAGGCGGGGTTTTCCATGCGTTTGGCAGCCATGCGCAGGTTGGAAAGGCAGCTGGGGCAAGGAGTCAGCAACACTTCGGCCTTTTGCTGGGCGGCGATATCAAGGTTGCGCACGCACAGGGCGGCGGAAAGTTCGGTATCAACCGCGTGGGCCGGGGTGGAGCCGCAGCAGTTCCAGTCGGGAATGTCCACGAGGCGCATGTCCAGAGCTTTGCAGACTGCCTGGGTGGACATTTCATAATCTTTTGAAGACCCCCTGGCCGAGCAGCCGGGGTAGTAGGCAAAATTCATGGGCGCACCCCCTCACGCTTGGCGCGTTCCTTGTAGCGCGTAAAGATGCGCGTGACCGGTCCGGCCCCGCCGGGCAGAATGTGGGGCTTGAGGCCCAGCTTGCCCTTTTTGAGGGCTTCTGGTGCTAGATCCACATCGGTAAATACGCGGAGCGAGCGCATCATGTAGAGTGCCATGGTGCCGATTTCGTGGGTGCGGCCAAAGGTGCGCACCGTGTCCAGGAAGGAAAACCAGAATTTTTCCACCTTGGGAACGGCCACCCGGCCTTCCTTGCGCGCCATGTGGCGCAGGGTCTCCATGACTCCGGCCACATCGATGTTGTTGGGACACCGCTGGCTACAGGTGGAACAGGACAGGCACATCCAGATGGAACGCGAGTCGAGAACCGCGTCTTTCAAACCCAATTGTACCGCCCGCATGATCTGGTTGACCTGCATGTCATAAACGAATCCTGCGGGACAGCCGGCAGTACAATTGCCGCACTGATAGCAGGTAGACACTTTTTGTCCGCTGTGAGCTTCCACTTCCTCCGTAAAGGCGGGATCGCGCAGTCGGTTCAGGTTAATGGCTTCGTTCATGGGAACTCTCTGGTTAGAAGCTGATGGGGTGCCGCTGTGACAAGTCTGTCTACAACGCTACAGCAGAAAAAGTCAAAAATCTAGGCTCGTACCCATGCAAATCATTTACTGTGTATTTACTCTGGTTTGTTTGCGGCCCTCTTTGCCAGCGACTGGGCCGCACGCAGGCCAAGAAGGTAGCTCTCCACGCCAAAGCCGCAGACGCTCCCCGCGCAGACCGGCGACAGCACCGAATGGTGGCGAAACTCCTCGCGCGCGTGAACATTGGACATGTGCACCTCAACCACCGGCACAGGCAGGATGGCCAGCGCGTCGGCCAGGGCGTAGCTGTAGTGCGTCCAGGCTCCGGCGTTGATGACCACGGCCTGCACGCCCTCGCCCAGCGCCTGATGGATGCGCTCAACCATGACGCCTTCGTGGTTGGTCTGAAAGCTCTCTACCGTTACGTTCAGTTCCCCGGCCAGCGTCTGCAGGGCCGCGTCAATATCCGCCAGGGTGGCCGTTCCGTACTGTGACGGATCGCGCTTGCCGAACATGTTCAGGTTGACGCCGTGCAGTACAAGAATTCGCATGGAAGCCTCGCTTTTCATGTCGGGTTATCGGGGTTGCTGCCCAAGAGCCGCCTCAAGGGCCCGCCGTGATTCGGCAGGCAGCCCCTGCCCGGTCCACAGGCAAAACTGCGCATCCCCCTGACCAAAAAACATCTCCAGCCCTGATATGCAGCGGCGGCCAGTCGCGCGCGCCTCTCGCAAAAAGCGCGTTTCAAGCGGATTGTACACAATATCGTAGGCAAGGGGTGTTGCGTTGGCATCACTTTGGGGCGCAAGTTGCGCTGCCAGCGAAAAGTCGTAGGGGGTGTCGTCTTCGGCCTTGCCGCGCATGCCAAGAGGCGTGGTGTTGATAACCAGCAGGGCGTGCGGCTCGTGCCGGTTTTTCCACAGCAGGGGGGCGAGGCCAAATTCATCGGCCAGCGGCAAATGGGATTTGTCGGAGGGCGTGGCTACAAAAACATGGGCTGGTCGGCCTTCGAGGCTCGGCGCGGTAAGGCCCGCCGCCACGGCGCGCGCCGCGCCGCCCGCGCCCAGCAGCAGCACGTCTGCCCCGGCCAGCTGCACGCCCGCAAGGGGAGCCATAAAGCCGGCCACATCGGTATTTTCACCGCAAAGGCGGTCGCCCTGCCAGTAAATGGTATTGGCTGCGCCCACGCGCCGCGCAAGGGGGCTCACCTCGTCCAGCAGGGGCAGGAGGCCCACCTTGTGGGGAATAGTTACGGAACAGCCGCGAATGTTGAGCAGCCGCACGCTTTCCACAAAGGCGGGCAGCCTGTCGGGCGGCACTTCCCACTTCAGGTACAGGGCGTCGATGCCAAGTGCTGCAAACCCCGTATTGTGCAGCAGCGGCGAAAGACTCTGGGCCAACGGCCAGCCCGTGACGCCATAAAGGGCTGTGCCCGTAGCAGGGGATGCGGCTGCGCTCATGGGCGTGCTCCTGAAAAAAGGACGGCAAAAATATGCGCTGTTGGGCCGAGTGCCGCAACACGGTGGAGTACCATACCCTATGGGAATGCCTGGGGCAATGCCGCGCGGCCGGGATTGTCCGGCTAATCCCAGTAGTTGGCTGATAAATGGTGGTTGCCAGCCGAGCAGGCGTTAACCTGCGAGTTTTGCTGCGGATACGGCAAAGCCCCGGCGAACCGGGGCATAAAATATGGGGAGGCAGGCAAGCGGGCCAGGCGAAGACAGCGAAATGCAGTTGGGGCCAGCGGCTACGAGCGCTTGAGCTCCATGGCCTTTTGCAGCATCTGGTCGGCGGTGGTCACCACCTTGCTGTTGGACTGAAAACCGCGTTGCGTAACAATCATGTTGACCATTTCGTTGGCCATGTCCACGTTGGAGTTCTCAATGTTGTAGGCATTGATTTTTCCGTAGTTTTCTGTGCCTGCAACGCCCATCTCCATCTGGCCGGAGTCTGGCGAGGCGGAAAAAAGGTTGTTGCCCTCGCGGCGCAGGCCGTCCTCGCTGGTGAACCTGCATAGGGGTATCTGCCACAGGTTCATGCTCTGGTTGTTGGAGTACTTGCCCACCACGGTTCCATCCGCGCTGATGGTGATGTTGTTCAGCGAGCCTTCGGGGTAGCCGTCCTGGGTCTTGGTGCGGGTGACGGCCGACTGCGTCGTGTAGTTGGTCGTGGCGTCGGCGGCGCGGGTATAGGCATTGCCCATGCTGGCCAGAGCCGTGGGGTCCGTGCCCACGCTAGCGGCGTTGCCCGGTGTGTTTTGCCAGCCGCTCTTGGCGGAGATGCCCATATTTACCGTAACGGGCGAGCCGTTGACGGACATTTGCGGCAGGCCGTCCTTGGTGAGGGTGGCCGCATTCCAGTCGGCAAGACTGGTGCTGCCCGCAGTGGCGGGCGTGTAGGCCGACATGCCCGTGATCTGTCCGCTGGCGTTGAAGCTCATGGTGCCTGACATGAGCGCCTGCGCCGTGCCGCCTTTGCTGTCGGCACTGGACGCGATAAGGTACTCGGCGGTGGTGCCGGAGCTGCCCGAGGGCGCGCCGTCAAAATATATGGTGGCCGAGTGGGCCGTGCCGTCGGCGCCGTACAGGGTAATGTCCTGGCTGTAGCCGTAGGCGGAGCTGCTCAGGGGCGGCGTGTTGGCCGAATTGTACTGCCCAAGCAGGCTGAAATACGGGTTGGCGGCGTCCGACGAGTGGTCGGTGCTCTGCGCCACGTTAAAGCGCAGATCAACGGAGGTTGTGGCCTTGGGCGACATCTTGGCAAACTTGTCGATGGTTACCTGGTTCAGTCCGCCCTTGGTGCCGTCGGCATTGTACTTGTAGCCCATCAGGGCCATGCCCGCAGGAGTGCGCAGCACCCCGGTATCGTCCGGTCTGAAGTCGCCAGCGCGGGTGTAGTACTGGTTGCCGGTTTTGTCGGTAACCTGAAAGAACCCCTTGCCGCTGATGGCCATGTCGGTGACGGTATTGGAAGATTCAAACGCTCCCTGCCCGTACATGGTGCGCACGGCATCCACCTGCACGCCCTGTCCCACCTGGCCCAGAGCCACCCGAGAATTGGTCTGCGAGCCCCACCCCTCGCCAATGTTGCCCTGCTGCGCGTAAAAGACGTCAGAAAACAGAATGCCTTGCTGCTTGTAGCCGATGGTGCTCACATTGGCGATGTTGTTTGAGATGACGTTCATGCCGTCACCCAAACTCTTCATGCCTGTGGCCCCGATGTACAAAGACGAGTTCATGTTCTGCCTCCTGCCGTGAGGGAAATTTTTTCCCATGCCCGGTAACGACGCCAAGCCTCCGCCGGGGAGCCCTGCTGCCGTTCTGCCGCGTTTGCGCGCGGTACGCCTGACCTGCCGCCATTTGCGGCAGACAAAGAAAAAGGCGAAGGGGAAAATTATTCCTCTCCGCCCTGTATAGAAGCAGAATCTGTGCCAGCCCGCGCGGCAAAACCCCGGGGCGTAGCTTTTATTTTTGCAAAGGCAGCCCGGCCTGCTGCCAGGCCGTGATGCCCTGGTTCATGTGCAGGATGTTGGTGATGCCCTCTTTTTCCATGGCATCGTACGCGCCTGCCGAGCGGTTGCCCGTACGGCAGTACAGCAGAATGGGCTTGTCCTTGGGCAGGGCGAGTATCTGCGAGTCAAAGGACGCGCCAAAAAAATCCATGTTCACCGCGCCGGCAAGGTGTCCCTCGCGGAACTCCGCCGGGGTGCGCACGTCCACAATGGTCAGGCCCTGCGGCGGATTTTGCAGCAGCCCGGCGGCTTCATTGACGCTGATATCCTTGGCGGCCGCCTGAACGGCCACCAGCAGGATGAGGCATACGAGCGACGACGCAAGGCCGTGCAGCCGCGCGGGCCTTGTCGTTGCGGACTGGTATTGGGTCATGTGCGTATCCTGTGCTGTTTGCGGGGGGGGCGGCGCACCGCCCCCGAGCACTGCTGCTACCCGATGGCGGCGCGGGCCTTGGTAAAGCCATCGGCGGCATTGCGGATGACTTTTTCATCCACGCAGAAGGCCAGACGGAAGTAGCCGGGGCAGCCAAAGCCCGAACCCGGCACCGCCAAAACGCGCTCGTCAACAAGCCTGTTCACAAAGGCCACGTCGTCCCCTCCGGGCGCCTTGGGGAAGAAGTAGAAGGCCCCTGCGGGCATCTGAAATTCGTAACCGGCGTTTTTGAGCACCTCGGCCATGGCCTTGCGGCGGGTGGCGTAGATGTTCAGGTCAACCTGGCTGCCCAGGGCGGCGGCCATGATATGCTGGCCCACCACCGGCGGGTTTACAAAGCCGAGGATGCGGTTGGTAAGGGTAAGGCCCGCCATGAGCTCGGCCTTTTCGTGGAGCAGGGGCGACACGGCCGCAAAGCCCACGCGCTCGCCCGGCAGCGAAAGGCTTTTGGAAAACGAGCTGATGACCACGGCATAGGGGTAGAGCGGCAGCACCGAGGGTACTTCAGCTCCGTCGTACGCCAGAAAGCGGTAGGGCTCGTCGGCCAGGAGCCAGATGGGCTTGCCGTATTCCTGGCTCTTGTTTTCCAGCAGTTCTGTCAGAGCCTTGAGATCCTTGCGGCTGTATATCACGCCCGTGGGGTTGTTGGGCGAGTTGATGAGCACCACGCGGGTTTTGGGGCTGATGGTCTCTTCAAGCGCAGCCAGATCGGGAGCAAAGGTATCGGTCTTGCTCATGACGGCGCGGAACGTGCCGCCGTGATTGGCCACATAGAAGCCGTACTCCACAAAATAGGGAGCAAATCCCAGCATTTCTTCACCGGGGTTGATAACGGCGCGCAAAAAGGCGTTGAGCACGCCCGCCGCGCCGCAGCCCAGCAGCACGTCGTTGGCGGTCAGGGCTACGCCCTGCTCTTGGCTCAGGTGGGCTGCCAGTTTTTCCCGCGCCCAGGTAAAGCCGCCATTGGGCATGTAGCCAAAGGCAAAGGGTTCGGAGGCGTGTTCAGCAAAGGCCCGCAGGCCGGACACGACTGCAGGGGGGGCTGGCAGGTCGGGGTTGCCCAGGCTGAAGTCATAAACATTGTCCGCGCCGTAACGGGCCTTGAGCTGTCCTCCGGCCTCGAACATGCGCCTGATCCACGAGGCGTTTTCCAGATACCCCGAAACACTGTCTGCAAGAATGGACATATACTGCTCCCACTGGTTGTTGTATTCGACCTGACTATTGGTTATGCTTCCAAAAGCCGCATAAAGCAATTGTCATTTGGAGGCTCTGATGCGTTTTGAATTTTTAGGCAAAGCCCGGCGCGTGCTCATTCCTGCGCTGTGCGCGGTGGCCCTGCTGCCCGCTTGCGCCTCCAAGGAGACGCAGGAAGTTACTGACGGCATGGCCGTTACCGTTACCCTGCGTGATGTTCATCGTTGTTCTCGTATCTCGCCCGAAATCCAGGTTGCCCAGGTTCCTGCCAATACGGAGTATTACGACGTTCGCCTGGTGGAGTTTACCGGCGATTCACAGGAGCTGTACCTTGGCGGCGGCTCGTGGAACAACGACGGCACTGGCGTTATCCCCGAGGGCGGTCTGACCCGTCACTATCGGGGTCCCTGCCCGCCCAGCGGACAATCCAGGGAATACGCCTTTGTGGTGTCGGCCATGACCCGCCAGAGCATGCAGCCCCTTTCTGTACGGCTGTATCGTTTTACACAGGAATAAACCCCGGCGGCTTGCACCGCTCCAGACCGCCATGGCGGCCTGCGGCGGCAAGGCAAAACGGCAATTCCGTCCCGTTGCGGTGGGTACCGCGCGGGGCGGTTTTTTGTTGCCCTGCATCGTGCGCGGCGTCTGGCCTCACGCTTGCCCTGTATCCTGCCGACAAGGCTGGCCATGCCGCCAGCCTTGCACCCGGCGCTGTCGTTGCTGCCAGCGCCGACAGCTGTCGAAGCAAATTTTATCCGTATTTTTCGGCCCGCAGGGCGGGCCCTGCAATACGGATTTTGCGGTGCGCAACCGCCAGTCCATAAAACAGCAACAGGCGCTGGAGGCGTTGTTACGCCGCCAGCGCCTGTTGCGCGTAGTTGCCTAGTCGTCTTCGTCTTTCAGTTCCGGCGGCACGGCCACCGCGCCGGTGATGATGCGGCGGCGCGGGGCGGGCGTCTGGGCTTCAGGCGCTGCCGCACGGCGCACTGACGGTTCGGGCAAAGTATTGTACAGCGCCCAGAAGGGCGGGTAGAGACCGGTCATGATGCCGGGGTTGCCAAGTTTCTGGTGGGGGCTTGCGCAGGCGGTCAGGGCAAGGGCCATCGCCCATACCGGATCGGGGGCGTTCCAGCCCGTACGGACGCCAGTTTGTTCTTTTTTGCACAATCTGTCGTTTTCATCCAATTCGAGTCCCACTGCAGAAAGAAAACTTTCCGCCGTCGTTTTGTCCGTTCCGCAGGGCAGGGCGGGCAGCACGGCCTTGTCGCCGCGCAGGGCTGCGCAAGCAGCCAGAGCCAGCGGCAAAGGGGCCCACGCGGCGGGGAAACCGGCGGGCAGATCGCCCTTAGCGTACTGCTTGAGAGGGGTGGCGGCGCTGGCGAACACCTCGGAGCCTTCCTTGCTGGTTTCGCACCGCAGGTCGAGGCCAAGCTGTTTCAGCAGGTCCCAGCCCGCTTCCGCCGCAGGCAGGGCGGGCCACTGACCGCCCAGGCGGGCTTCGCCGCCGAGGGCCAGCGGCAGGGCCAGCAAAAAGATCGCCAGTTCCGGCTCCATGGCCGCTTCGGGCTGCGCGGGCAGACTGAGCGGACCAGGATTGACGCGCACCTTGGCGCCCTCGGTCTGCACGTCGGCGCCCGCCGCGCGCAGGATGGGCAACACCCGGGCCACAATGAGCCTGTGGTCGGGGTGCGCGGACAGGTCAAGGGCAATGGCTCGTTCGTAGCAGGGGGCGGCCAGCAATATGCCCTCGGCCAGCTCTGCCGGAACGTCGGCCGGAAGCTTGACGGAGTCGGGCAAGATGCCGGAGCACTCAAGCCGCGCGGGCAGGCCGTCGCTCTTGGGCACAACGTGCACGAGGCGCGCGCCCAGAGCGGGCAGAAAGTGCCGTACAGCGGAAAAATCGGCCAGCTTGAGGCTGGAATCGCCAGTAAACTTGGCCCGCGAGGGGCGGCCAAGGTAATGGCCCAGCAGCATAAAGAAGTTCCAGGCGCTGTCGCCCGTGTGGATAACCTTGTCTGGAGCGGCCAGCGGGGCAGCGGGGCGTGCTATGACGCCCTCGTCCTCGCGTGTGAGCGAAGCGCCCGCCTGGTTGAGCATCTTGACGCAATCCACAATGGGGTCGTTCATGAGGCAGGGGGACAGGTGCAGCGGCTGGCCCGTGGCTGCGGCGAGCATAAGCCATGCGCGGGTGGCGCGGCAGGCAAGGGGCGCGGGCATGCGCAGACGCACATGCTTTGCGGGCGGCGCAAGGTTGAAGGCCGTGCGCGGCGCTTCGTGGGCTGTTGCGCCAGTTTCGCCCACCTCGTCAGCGCCGTCGCGCGCGGAGGCGGGGCGGGGCTGAAATTCCACTTCCTGCATGAGCGAAAAAAAGTGGCCGGAAAGACGCGCATCGCGGCTGATGCGGGAGACTGAGGCCTCCCACGATTCGCGGATGGTTTTTTCTTCCGTCGAGTCGAGCCGGGGCTTGTCGCCGCGCATGCGGACAAGAATATTGTTGCGGCGCAGCAGCAGTCGCAGAATGTCGCGGTCTATCTCGCAGACCACCTCCCGCAGGGGTTTGCGGGCGCGCGTATCGCCGGTTTCGTGTCCGTTGTGTTGGCCGCGCGGGGCGCGTGGGCCCCGTCCTTCGCGCATGTCACGTGGTGCGCGGGAATCGTTGGAGTTGTCGGTCATGCCTTGTCCTGTGCTGATAATGAACTTTGGATAGGAGGGGTTCGCCCGTGGCGCAGCGCTGGAAAAACAACAGGTTGCCGACTCATGGTTCGATTTGCCCCAGGGGCTTCCCTTATCTGCCCAAGCGTGTTAGCTTGAAATGAGCTCTCTTGCAAGGGTTGCGCACGGTGCGTTCCCATAAGGGCAGAGCTGCTGGCATTTGAAATGCTTGTGACACGAGAGGGCCAAAAATGCCAAAGGGTTTTTTTTTCACAAGGCTCTCAATGCACTGAAATTGTTGCGAATCTGCACGATGCCTCTGTGACGTTTCCACGAAATTTTGCAGAGGGGGGTTGACTCAAAGGCTAAGTGCTTGTTACTAATTGCGCAAGCCATACGCCCAACCTTCGTTGTGGAGGCGCTCGGCTAACCCCGGCGTGACGGATTTGCCGCGCGCCTCGCCGAACCCGGCGGGTTTTTCTGAAACACTTAAAGAGTTGGAGGATACGTATGCCGACGTTTGTCGATCCGTCCAAGTGCGACGGCTGCAAGGGTGGCGAAAAGACGGCCTGCATGTACATTTGCCCCAATGACCTCATGATTCTTGATCCTGAGGAAATGCGGGCTTACAATCAGGAACCCGATGCCTGCTGGGAATGCTATTCCTGCGTGAAGATCTGCCCCCAGGGCGCCATTACGGCCCGCCCCTATGCAGACTTTGCCCCCATGGGCGGGACCTGTATCCCCATGCGTTCGGCCGACTCCATCATGTGGACTGTTAAGTTCCGCAATGGCAACGTGAAACGCTTCAAGTTCCCCATCCGCACTACCCCTGAAGGTTCCATCAAGCCTTTCGAAGGCAAGCCCGAAGGCGCTAACATTGACGACGAACTGCTGTTCACCGAATCCGCTCTCGCCGCCCCCAAGGCAGTGCTGGGCAAGAAGTTCGACGTCGCTGAAGCCGACAAGTCCTTCACCTGCATGGAACACGGCCATTAGGCTATTGCAACCGCTAGTGCGATAAGGAGAAACAATTATGCCAATGATTCCCGTCAAGGAAGCGACGAAGGGTGTGGCCATTGCCGAGCCTGAAGTGAAAGAACATGCTGTTGACCTGCTGATCGTGGGCGGCGGCATGGGTTCCTGCGGCACCGCTTATGAAGCGGTGCGCTGGGGCGACAAGCACGGCCTGAAGATCATGCTGTGCGACAAGGCCACCCTCGAGCGCTCCGGCGCCGTGGCCCAGGGTCTTTCCGCCATCAACACCTACCTGGGTGAAAACGACGCCGACGATTACGTCCGCATGGTCCGCACCGACCTTATGGGCCTGGTTCGCGAAGACCTTATCTTCGACGTGGGCCGTCACGTTGACGACTCAGTGCATCTGTTTGAAGAATGGGGCCTGCCCTGCTGGATCAAGGGCGAAGACGGCCACAACCTGAACGGCGCCGCCGCCAAGGCCGCCGGCAAGAGCCTGCGCAATGGCGACGCCCCCGTGCGTTCCGGCCGCTGGCAGATCATGATCAACGGTGAATCCTACAAGTGCATCGTGGCCGAAGCCGCCAAGAATGCCCTGGGTGAAGACCGCATCATGGAACGTATCTTCATCGTGAAGCTGCTTCTCGATAAGAACACCCCCAACCGCATCGCCGGCGCCGTGGGCTTCAACCTGCGCGCTAACGAAGTGCACATCTTCAAAGCCAACGCCATCATGGTGGCCGCTGGCGGTGCCGTTAACGTGTACCGTCCCCGCTCCACCGGTGAAGGCATGGGCCGCGCTTGGTATCCCGTGTGGAACGCCGGTTCGACCTACACCATGTGCGCTCAGGTTGGCGCCGAAATGACCATGATGGAAAACCGCTTCGTGCCCGCCCGCTTCAAGGACGGTTACGGCCCCGTGGGCGCGTGGTTCCTCCTGTTCAAGGCCAAAGCCACCAACTCCAAGGGTGAAGATTACTGCGCCACCAACCGCGCCATGCTGAAGCCCTACGAAGATCGCGGCTACGCCAAGGGTCATGTTATCCCGACCTGCCTGCGTAACCACATGATGCTTCGTGAAATGCGCGAAGGCCGCGGCCCCATCTACATGGACACCAAGACCGCCCTGCTGAACACCTTCGCCACCCTGAACGAAGAACAGCAGAAGGATCTTGAATCCGAAGCTTGGGAAGACTTCCTCGACATGTGCGTGGGCCAGGCCAACCTGTGGGCCTCCACCAACACCGCGCCTGAAGAACGCGGCTCGGAAATCATGCCCACCGAACCTTACCTGCTCGGCTCCCACTCCGGCTGCTGCGGCATCTGGGTTTCCGGTCCCGACGAAGCTTGGGTGCCCGAAGACTACAAAGTGCACGCCAGCAACGGCAAGGTCTACAACCGCATGACCACCGTTGAAGGCCTCTTCACCTGCGCCGACGGCGTGGGCGCTTCCGGCCACAAGTTCTCCTCCGGTTCGCATGCTGAAGGCCGTATGGCCGGCAAGCAGATGGTTCGTTGGTGCCTCGATCACAAGGACTTCAAGCCTGAGTTCGCTGAAACCGCCGATGAACTGAAGAAGCTGGTTTACCGTCCCTTCTACAACTTCGAACAGGGCAAGGCCGCTTCTACCGACCCCGTGGTGAACCCCAACTACATCACGCCCAAGAACTTCATGATGCGCCTTGTCAAGTGCACCGACGAATACGGCGGCGGCGTAGGTACCTACTACACCACCTCCAAGGCGCTGCTTGACACCGGCTTCAACCTGCTGGGCATGATGGAAGAAGACTCCTTCAAGCTGGCCGCTCGTGACCTTCACGAACTGCTGCGCTGCTGGGAAAACTACCACCGTCTGTGGACGGTGCGTCTGCACATGCAGCACATCGCCTTCCGTGAAGAATCCCGCTACCCCGGCTTCTACTACCGCGCGGACTTCATGGGCCTGGACGACGGCAAGTGGAAGTGCTTCGTGAACTCAAGGTACAACCCCGCTACCGGCGAAACCAAGATCTTCAAGAAGCCCTACTACCAGATCATCCCCGACTAGTCGGCGGCACTGATGCCATATGGGGGCGGCCGCAAGGCCGCCCCCTCTGCTGCAAGCCCTGGCCCCGCCAGAGCCTGCAGCGGCGAAAAACGCGTGCCGGCGGCGGCCCAGGCCCTGTCGGAAAAAGAGCGGTTTTCGTGCCAGCCTGTTGGCGCGGCGTGTGTTTTGGCATACGGTGCGCAGCACGAGGCAAATGTTCGGCAAGGGGATGACCGGCAGCAGGCCCCCCCATTGTCGGCGGGCGTGGTGCGGGCAGTTTTGTGCGCTGACGCTCGCAGAGGTCGGCCACGGGGCCGCTCCTTTTTTTTTCGCGGCGGGAGTCCTTTTCCTTCTTCAGCCGCTATGCAACAACGCAGGAGGATATCCAGGATGTCCAATGCCATTCTCGTCGTGGGCGGCGGCTTTGCAGGCCTCACAGCCGCCATTGAAGCGGCGGAACTGGGCCACGACGTCTTTATCGTCGAAAAGTCGCCCTGGCTTGGTGGGCGCGTGGCTCAGCTCAATAAATATTTCCCCAAACTCTGTCCCCCCTCCTGCGGCTTGGAAATCCAGTTCCAGCGCATCAGGAAGAACCCGCGCATCAAATTTTTTACGCAGGCCGAAGTGGTCGGGTTCATGGGTGTCAAGGGCGATTACAAGGTGAAGGTGCGCATCAGCCCCCGTCACACCGCCCCCCACAACATCGATTTCAGCCTGCTTGCCTCCAGCCTGACCGGCGAGGTGGAAAGTGAATTCGAGCTTGGTCTTGCCACGCGCAAGGCCCTGCACAAAGATATGCCTTTCGCCTTCCCCAGCCGCTACACCCTTGACCTCGACGCGCTCTCCAAGTCTGACAGCGCTCGGGTTGCCGGGGCCAAGTTTCTGGACGTCAACGAACCGCAGCGCGAGCTCGACCTCAACGTTGGCGCAGTGGTTGTTGCCACCGGCTGGAAGCCCTACGACGTTACCCGGTTGACCAACCTCGGCGCGGGCAGCGTCAAAAACTGCGTTTCCAACATGCAGCTTGAACGCCTCGCTTCGCCCTTTGGCCCCACCGGCGGCCGCATTGTACGCCCCTCTGACGGCAGGGTCCCCAACCAGGTAGCCTTTGTGCAGTGCGCGGGTTCGCGCGACCAGAACCACCTGAACTACTGCTCGTACATCTGCTGTATGGCCACCATCAAGCAGTGTCTGTACATCGCAGAGCAGAGCCCCGAAACGCAGATCACCGTATACTACATCGATCTGCGCGCTCCGGGCCGCTACGTTAAGGTGCTCGAAAAGGTCAAGGCGCTGCCCAATGTGAAGTTTGTCAAGGGCAAGGTTGCCGACGCCGTGCAGGCCGAGGGCAACCGCGTGCGCATCACGGCTGAAGACGCCGTGCGCGGCGAAAAGATGACTCTTGATTATGACCTTGTTGTGCTGGCCACTGGCATGCAGCCCTCGCTGGCTGGTGAAGATGCGCCCCTGCCCCTGCCGCTTGATGAAGACGGCTTTATTGCGGGCGGAGAAGAGGCTGGCATTTTCGCCGCTGGTTGCGCGCGCATGCCCCTTGATGTGATGCGCTCGGCGCAGTCTGGCACAGCCGCCGCCCTTAAGGCGGTTCAAACGGTGAAAGGGAGGTAGGCGGCATGTCGGGTAAAATTGGCGTCTATTTTGACCAGCAGAACATTGGCGGCGGGCTTGATCTGACCGCTCTGGCCGAGCAAACGAGCCAGAAGTGGGGCGGTCTTGTGCCCGTGGTCAAGGTTGTTCCTGTGCTGGCCCTGGCCGTGAGCGAAATCAAGGCCGACATCGAAGCGCAGGGGCTGGACGGCGTACTGCTGTGCGGCGCTTCGCCGCGCATCGATGCAGATATCTACCGCCTGCCCGTGCAGGTGGAACACGTAAACCTGCGCGAACAGTGCGTGCAGGCCTATAAAAATCCAGACAAAACCCCCGTGGACACGGCCAATGGCGCGCCTGAACTGCTGGCGCTCATGGCCCGCGACTATGTGAACATGGGCGTGGTCAAGCTGCAGAAGAGCGAAGTGCCCGACTCTGCCGCCGTTACCGGCGTGCAGCGCGTGCTGGTTATCGGTGGCGGCTGGACCGGTCTTACCGCAGCTGCCGAAGCTGCCGAAACCGGCTACGAAGTGGTGCTGATCGAAAAGGCCGACAAGCTCGGCGGCGCGGCCAACAACATCCCCATGGGTTCGCCCCTTGCATCGCCCTGGACCGACAAGCAGCCCACCAACGTGGCCGACAAGATCAGCAAGGTGCTTGGCAACAGCAAAATCGCCGTGCACATGAACACCCGCATGGAAAAGCTGGAAGGCCAACCCGGCGAGTTCAAGGCGACCTTTGTCACCCCCGCTGGCTCGCAGACCATCGAAGTGGGCGCAGTGGTGCTGGCCACCGGCTGGGTGCCGCTTGACCAGAAGTACCTTGCCGCCATGGGCCTTGGGCAGAGCACCAAGGTTGTGGATGCGGCCACCTTTGGCAAGATGCTGGTCGCCGACCAGGTGAGCGCCCGTCGCATCGCCTTTGTGCTCGACACCACCATTGCCGAAGAAGCCGTCAAAAAAGCTGCGGAAGAAGCCGAAGCCGCCCCTGCGGCAGAAGCCAAACCCGCCGAGGGCGAAGAAAAGGGCTTTGTAAAAGCAAACCTTGAAAGCTTCCGCCATGTTGCCTATTCCAACGCGGTCAACAGCGTGGGCATGCTGCGGCTTGCCAACACGGTCTGCGAAAAGACCAACGACACCTGCCAGACCTTCATTCTGTATAAGGACATGACTGTTCCTGGCATCCTTGAGCGCTTCTACAAAAAGATGCAGGACCGCCTGGGCGTCATGATGACCAAGGCCGACGTGACCGACATCCGCGAAGCTGGCGACCACATGGTCGTGAGCTGCAAAAATACCCTGCTGGGTATGGACTTTGACCTGGATGTGGATCTGGTTGTCGTGCCCACCGGCCTTGTGCCGACCACAGCCAAGGACGTGACCGTCTGCTTTGACTACCGTCAGGGCCCGGACTTCCCGGATCTGAACCTCTTTGACGGGTTTGCGGATTCCAACTACATCTGCTTCCCCTACGAAACGCGCCGTACCGGCGTGTACGCCGCTGGCTGCGTGCGTCAGCCCCTGACCATGGACGCCTGCGAAGAAGACGCCCGTGGCGCGGTGCTCAAGGCCATGCAGTGCATCGAGGCCGCCAGCCACGGCGTGGCAGTGCATCCCCGTTCGGGCGATCTTTCCTATCCCGTGTTCAACTTCGTGCGTTGCACCCAGTGCAAGCGCTGCACGGAGGAATGCCCCTTCGGCGCTCTGGACGACGACGAAAAGGGAACGCCCAAACCCAACCCGGCGCGCTGCCGCCGTTGCGGTACCTGTTTCGGCGCTTGCCCGGAACGCGTTATCTCCTTTGCCAACTACAATATCGACCAGATCGGCTCCATGATCCGCGAAGTTCAGGTTCCCAAGGACTTCAAGGCCGACGGCCCCCGCGTGCTGATTCTGGCCTGCGAAAACGACGCATATCCTGCCCTTGACATGGCAGGCGCCCGCAACAAACCCTGGAGCCCCTACTGCCGCATCATCCCGGTGCGCTGCCTTGGTTCGGTCAACGCCATCTGGGTGTCCGACGCCATGAGCAAGGGTTTTGACGGCGTCATGCTGCTGGGCTGCAAATATGGCGATGACTACCAGTGCCACTTTGTGAAGGGCTCTGAAATCTGCTCACGCCGCAAGGAAAACATTGCCGAGACGCTCAACCGCCTTGGCGTGCAGCCCGAACGCGTGGAACAGCTTGAAGTGGCCATTGACGAATACGACAAGGTTCCCGACCTGATCGACGGCTTTGTTGACCGCATCATGGCCATGGGCCCCAACCCGTTCAAGGGCATGTAGGAGGAAGGCAGCAATGGCACAATGTTCAATCAAACCTGATATGGAGTTTGTCAGGGCACTGGAAGAATCTGGGGGCGAATCCCTCAAGAAATGCTACCAGTGCGCCACCTGCTCCGTGGCCTGCCCTCTCGCTCCGGCCAATGCGCCTTACCCGCGCAAGGAAATGGTCTGGGCTTCTTGGGGCCTCAAAGACAAGCTGCGCGCCGACGTTGACCTGTGGCTCTGCCACAACTGCGGCAACTGCTCTGACCTTTGCCCGCGCGGCGCCAAGCCTGCCGACCTTATGGGCGCGGCACGCAACGTCATTTACCGTGAACTGACCGAACCCACCGTGGTGGGCAAGCTCATGAGCAAGCCCGCTGGCCTGCCCGTGCTGTTCGCCATCCCCGCAGTGCTGTGGCTCTTTGTATGGTGGATCCGCGCCGGGTTTAACGGCGGCCAGTGGTTCCCCCGCGCTGCGGACGGCCGCATTGTTTTCGGCCAGGTGTTTTATGGCGACTACACCATCGACCCCATCTTCATGATCACCTTCTTCGGCGCGGCCATCATCCTCGCCCGGGGGGTCATGAAGCTGTGGGCTCTGTTCAAGCCTGAAGGTTCGCTGGCCGTCATCGGCAAGCAAAAGTGCTGGGTCTGGCATCTGTGGGACGTGCTGTGGGACGAAGTCATAACCCACCGCAAGTTTGACGATTGCGAGGACGGCCCCGCCACCGGCAAGGACACCCCCAACCGCAAGTTTGGCCACATGCTGCTGGTGTACAGCTTTGCCATCCTGGCCTTTGTTACGGCCGTGGTGGCTGGCGGTCACTGGGTCGGCAAGGTCATTCCGCTGGTGCACATTGAAACGCCCATGGCGCTGACCTTCCCCGTGAAGATCCTGGCCAACCTGGGCGCGCTTATGCTGCTGGGCGGTCTTGCCATCCTTACGGTCCGTCGCATGTCGCTCAACCCCAAGTTCCAGGGCTCCAGCTGGTACGACTGGTATTTGCTGGGCATCATCTGGCTGGTGGCCGTCACCGGCGTGCTGTCGCAGTGCTTCCGCCTGGCGGACGCCATTGTGCCCGCCTTCCTGGTGTACTACATGCACCTGGTATTTGTGTGGATGCTTTTTGCTTATCTGCCCTGGTCTAAGCTTGGCCACTTCGTGTATCGCACGGCGGCCCTTGTTTACGCCCGCATGTACGGCAGAAGCTAACGGCGTTGGCCCCCGGCCATGCGCCGGGGGCCGCCCTTGAGGTTGCGCACAGTTCCCCGTGAGCTTTTTGAAAAAATTACGATCTCCGAGGAGGAGGCCGCCATGTCTGATACATCTCGTAAAGTTTTTCCCGTGGAGTCCGTGCTTGCCCTGGTTGTGGGCAAGGAGGGCGTAGACGTCAAGGAAATCGCCGGTTTTGTGGCCGGTCGTTCCGTTGCCTGTGATACCTGCGCCAAGGCCGTTGGCCCCTTTGCCGCCGCGTGGCTGGCCCGCTGGTACCCCAAGTTTGCCGACCTGAACTGGGTTGAAGGCCAGTCGTGGGACGCCTTTGTCAACACGGGCCGTAGCGCCCTTGGCGACAATGTTTCCCTGACCTGCATGGACGGTCTGACCAAGACCCTGTGCGACAAGGTGCTGACCTACCTTGGCGAAACCTACGCCAGCATGGCCGCCCAGACTGCCGCCGCCGCCGCTCTTGAAGAACGCGTACGCGCGCTGGAGCCCGCCGAGTCACGCGCCGCCGCTCTTTCCAAGAAGGTTGACGAGCTCGAAGCCAAGATCAAGACCATGAACACCGATATGGGCGGCCTGCGCAAGCAGGTGGCCGAATTCCAGGGCAAGGTCGCCATCAACCATGACGAACTGATGATGAACATCAAGGACGCCATCAAGGACGGCCTCAAGGGCATGGTCGTGGGCGGCGTTGCCGCTGGCGCCGCCGGCGCTGCCGCTGGCGAAGAAGCCGCTCCCGCAGCTGAAGAAAGCGCCGTGCCGGACGATTTCGGTTTTGGTGCTTCCGGCGCCAACAACGACGGTTTCGGTTTCTAAGCGTTTATGCGTTTATACGGGCGGCTGGGCTTACCCCGCCGCCTGGGCAAATAAAAAAACCCGCCATTGGCGGGTTTTTTTATTTGCTGCAGCTCTACGGCACAGTTGCGGGCAGATGCCTGCAAAACTGCAGCTGCCCTGCAAGGCCGCAAAATTGCCGTTACCAGCGCTCGGGCATGGAGTGTGGCGGCAGCGCATTTTCCGGCTGGTCGCCCAGCTTTTCGCGCAGCAACCTGATCACCGACGTGGCGTCGGCAAAATCCTGCTCGAGCTTGTCCAGCTGAAGCTGTTGGGCCGTCAGGGCAGCATCCAGAGCCTTGAGGCGTTCCTCCTGAAAAAACGTCAGTTCTTCCAGCCTGGTCAGCCTGTCTTCTTCATTGACGTGGCGGGACATGGATTCCTCTCCGTTGCAAGCAGTTGGAAATATCAATCACGTCGTACACCTTTGCGCCCGCGTTCTCTTTCAGTCTGGCGGCTGCGTCCGTCGTCGCCGCCAGTTCGGTTGTTGCGCCTGTCGGGGCCGCGCCCGTCGGCATCGGGACGGTAGCCCCGCGAGTATTGACCGGCCTCAGGCGTGGCCTGCCGGTGCTGACGCTGGGGCCGGTTGGCCTCCTCCTGCCTCGTCGAGTCGTCGCGGCGTCCCTGCCCAATGCGGGTGGAGTAAGGGCGCTCATGCGGGGGGGTGCCTGCACGGGCGTCTTGCCTGGCGCGGGGGCGGCCGGGGGTTTCGTTTTCCGCCGTAGCGGGCATAAGGATGTAGTGCTGCCGCATGCGTTGGGCATCGGTGCGCGCCACATAGATGGGCTCGCCCATTTCGTCGCGGCCACAGTAAAACATGGCTGTGGCAATGGTGCCGGGCGTGGGGATAAAGCACTGTGTTTGCTGCGGGTTCCAGTGCCGCTGCCGTAGCCAGCGCGACAGGGTGCGCATGTCTTCGTCCGTGCAGCCGGGAAAGCCGCTCATGAGGTACGGCACCACATATTGTTCGCGTCCCGCAGCGCGGCTTTGCCGTACAAAACTGTCCAGAAAAACCTCAAAGACATCCAGCGAGGGCTTGCGCATGAGTTCCAGTACTGAAGGCGCGCAGTGCTCGGGCGCGACCTTGAGCTGTCCGCCCGTAAATTCGCCCGTATAGGCCGCCAGCGCATCCGCATCGCGCAGGGCCAGGTCGGCGCGCACGCCGCTGGCCACGCGGGCCTGCTTGACCTCGGGCAGCGCCGCAACCTTGCGCAGCAGCTCAACATGCCTGTGCTGCGGCGTGATAAACGACTTGCACACGGATGGAAAACAGCAGCTGGCGCGTCGGCATACGCTCTTGACTGGCGATGTGTTGCCCTGGGCGTGACGGCTGTCAAGGGCGCAGTGCCCCTGCCACATGTTGGCCGTGGGGCCGCCCACATCCGAGATGGCCACCGGCCCCTTGCCTCGGGCCATGTTCTGCTGGCCCAACAGTCGGGCCTCTGAAAGTATGGACTGTTCGGAGCGCGAGCTGATGCGTCTGCCCTGATGCAGGGCCAGCGAGCAGAACGAGCAGCCCCCGCCGCAGCCCCGGTGGCTGGTGATGCTGGTGCGCATCATTTCCGCAGCCGGGATCGCTTCTTTGTAGCGCGGGTGCGCTAGCCGGGTGAAGGGCAGGGTGTACAGGTCGTCCATTTCTTCCGTGCTCAGGGGCTGCGCGGGGCGGGCAAGCACCACGGCGCGGTCGCCCACGGGCTCGTAAGCCCAGGCGTCCAGGCGGTGCACCTGTCGCTCCAGCTCCTGCGTCAGTTTGAGCAGCTCAAAGGCGTCGGACAAAATTTGCTCGTGCGCGGGCAGGGCCACCCAAGGCTCGTCCTCAAGCGCGGGGGGCAGGTTGGCCGGGTGACCGGAGGGGTCCAGCTTGTCCATCCAGGCTGTACCGGAGATGCCGCGAATATCCTCGCCCCTGTCCAGGCGTTGCGCGCATTCGATAATAGCCTTTTCGCCCATGCCCCAGATGAGCAGGTCGGCCTTGGCGTCCATGAGGATGGGCCTGCGCAGCGCGTCTGTCCAAAAATCGTAGTGTGAAACCCGGCGCAGACTGGCCTCGATGCCGCCAAGCACGATGGGCAGACCGGGAAAAGCCCGGCGGGCCAGATTGGCGTATACGAGACAGGCGCGGTTGGGCCTCGCCCCCGCCTTGCCGCCGGGGGTGTAGGCATCGTCATGGCGCTTTTTGCGAAAGGCCGTGTAGTGAGCCAGCAGCGAATCAAGCGCACCTGCGCTGACCCCGGCAAAAAGGCGGGGACGCCCCATAACAAGCAGATCGTCGGTGTTTTCCCAGCCGGGCTGGGCAACAATGCCGGTGCGGAAGCCGTGCCGGATAAGCCAGCGGGCAAGCAGCACGTTGCCAAACGAGGGGTGGTCAACATAGGCGTCGCCGTTGATCAACAGCACGTCAAGCTGGTCCCAGCCAAGGCCGCGCATTTCTTCCGCGCTCATGGGCACAAAGCGCGGCTGGCGCAATGCGCCTCGCGGGGCGTCGCCGGGCGCGACCTCGTCCGCCCAGAGGGAACTGACGGTTTTGCCCTTTGCCTGTGGCGTCTGCGGCGAGGGCGCACTGTCGCGCAAAAGATCGGGGAAAGGCGGCCTGCGGGCGGCAACGGGTTTGCCGTCGGCCTTGCCTGCGGCCTTACCTCCAGTATCGGGGGCAGACGCACCGTGCGCGTTGCCGACGTTTCTGGAGGCCTTGCGCCGCGCGGCACCTCTTGACGCATCAGCGGGCGCGCCCGCTGACAGAGGAGCGGCAGCCTTTGGGGAACTGTCGGGCTGCCGCTCGAAAGCAGGGTCGCCCTGGCTGTCGTGCTGACGCCAGGGCTGCGGAAATGACGGGGAACGTTTATTTGCCATTGGGGGGTGTCACCAGGGGCATGTCGGCGCTGCCGGGCATGGGCATTGTAGAATTGCCGGGCATGCCGCCCTGGCCGCCCATCATGTTGCCCATGCTGCCGCCCATGTGCCCTGACGAATGGTTGGCGACAAATTCGTCCCACTCGACGCGATCAATGGCTTTGTCGCCGTTTTTGTCAATGACGGTAAAGGCTTCTTCGCGTATGTTGGGAAAACATGTTTTGAATTCCTCGTAGGTTACCTTACCGTCCTTGTCGGTGTCCATCATCTCAAATTTATCAACCTTGCCGCCCTCGGCAGCGGCGGGGTTGGCCTGGGCGGATGCCGCCCAAAGGCAGAGCACTGCGGCAAAAGCTATATTCAGAAGTTTCATGGGGGGTCTCCTTGTGGTGTTGGCAGCCCGACAGGGCAAAGCTCCTGCCTGCTGCAATGCAAACATAAAGCCTTGCGCGTGATCGGCAAGGCCGTTGCCCCTGACCGGGCTAATCTTTTTTGAATTCGAGGCCCATCTTTTCCATGTGCTCAATACACAGGATCAGGTTGTCGGGCTGTCCCGGCTTGTGGTCATCGGGGTAGAGCAGGGCAGACATATAAAAAACCGAGTTCAGACGCAAAGACATTCGCGCACTTGCCGAAAAGCCTTCTAGGGCAAGCGCGTAGTTAAAGCGTGTTTCGCCGGGCAGGGGTTCAAGCAGGGGTTTGGCGTCTTCCGCCATGCTGGCGAGCAGCTCGGCCTTGCGGCGCATGAGTTCATTATGGCCGGGTGTATCTCCGGCGTCAAGGCGGGCAAGGGCCTGCGTCTCCGTCGTCATCACTTCCGCATGGCGGTTGCGCAGCCAGAGGAAAAGACTTGCCAGGGGCTGTTCGTTGGTGTTTGCGCTCACGGGATCCTCCTGCAGGGTTCGGCACGTCCATGTGTTTGGCGTGCGTGATGTTTAAAATGATACAGTTCAGAAAAGAAGGCAACGCCGGGCAGGCAATTTGCTGCGCGGCTGCGGGCAATCGTTGACAGACGCGCCCGTTTTGAAGAAATATTATACTAGATCCCCCCATTTATCTGAGCCGTGAGGACAACATGGGCATTTCTCTTCGGGCCAAACTTGCCTGCGGGTTTGGCGTCATCTTGCTGATTTTTGCCGTGACGGGCACTTTTGCCATGCTGGCCATGCGCGCCCAGCGCGCTACCCTGAGCATGCTGGGCAGGCACGAGTTGCCTACCATCAGCCTGCTGCAAGAGGTATCGCTTGGCATGCAGCTGTACCGCAAGGCTGAAAAGGATATCTTGCTTAACCTGGGCGACGCCAAAGCGCTCAACGGCTATATGGGCAAGCTCAACGAACTTGCAGCCTTGCAGGGCAACAATTTGCGCCTGTTGCAAAACGTCCTGCGGGGCAATCCGCAGGCCGGGCCCAGCGCCGAGGCCCTGGCGCAGGAGGCCGCACAGGCCTTTGCCAGCTATGATGCAATTGTGCGGCCGACCTCTGCTGAGCTGGCAGCCGGTAAAGGTTCCATGGACGCAACCCAGGCCAACGCCTTTTATACTACTTACAAAAACCATGTGCACGCCACAGAAAAAAATCTGGCGGCCCTTGAAGCGCTGTTTATGGCGCGCGTTGTGTCAAGCCAGCAGGAGCTGGCGGAGCAGACGCGCAGCACGGAAACGCTGTTGATGGCATCCATAATCGGCAGCGTGCTGTGCGGGGCCGGCATAGGGCTGTTGGTGCTGCTGTCTGTCACCCGGCCCCTTGGCCGCGTGGTCAACCTTGCGCGGACCGTGGCCGCAGGCGACCTTGAGGCCAGGGCCAGCGGCGCGTACAGCGCGGAAATGGCTGTGCTGCGCGATAGCATTGAAGCCATGGTGGGCACGCTCAAGGCCAAGATAGCAGAGGCCGAGGGCCGAAGCGCCGAGGCGGCGGAAGAAGGTCAAAGGGCCCGGGAGGCGGCGCAAGAGGCCCAGGCCGCCAAGTCTGCCGCAGAGCGCGCCAGGGCCGAGGGCATGATGGAGGCCGCAGGTCAGCTGGAACGCTCGGTGGAGGGTATCTCTGCGGTCACGGCGGCCATATCTTCGCAGGTGCGGCAGGCCCGCACTGGCGCAGAGCGGCAATCGTCCCGCGTGGGCGAGACAGCGACCGCCATTGAGCAGATGAACGCCACCGTGCTTGAGGTGGCGCAAAATGCCGCCAGCACCGCCCAGAGCACTGACGCCGCGCACAGCAGGGCCAGCGAGGGTTCTGGCGTTATGCGTCAGGTGGTTGACGGCATGGACGAAGTGCGCCGAGTGTCTGCCGAACTCAAGGATTCCATGGATTCGCTGGGCGGCATGGTGGGCAACATCGGGCAGATCATGTCTGTTATCTCCGACATTGCCGACCAGACAAACCTGCTGGCGCTCAATGCCGCCATTGAAGCGGCCCGGGCGGGCGACGCGGGGCGCGGCTTTGCCGTGGTGGCCGACGAGGTGCGCAAACTGGCGGAGAAAACCATGGGCGCAACCCGCGAGGTGGGCGAAGCCGTAACCGGCATCCAGAACGGCACGCGCGCCAATGCGGAAAATATGGATCGGGCCCTTGCCTCGGTGCAACGCACCACAGAGCTGGCCGGCCGCTGCGGCCAGGTGCTGCAGGAGATTGTGACCATGGTGGACAGCGCCAGTGATCAGGTGCGGTCCATCGCCACGGCCAGCGAGCAACAGTCGGCAACGTCTAAGGAGATTGCCCGCAGCGTGGACGAAATTAACGGTATTTCGCATGATACGGCGCAGGTTATGGCCAGCTCTGCCCAGGCTGTGGAGCAGCTGGTAGGCGAAGCCAACGCCCTGAAGGTCCTGGTGCACAAGATGAAGTCTGGCACGTAGCGGGCCGGGCGTAAGCCCGTATCGGAGGTCAAAACCGCTGAAGCCTGTTTGCGGCTTTGAGCGAGCTCTGCATCAGGCAAAATTCGGCTCTAGAGGATGCCCTGAAAAAGGCATCACCTTTATTGCATGTAAAAAAACAAGCCCGGCTTTTGGCCGGGCTTGTTGCATATCTGCGGGTTAGTCCCAGTGACGCTTGTCTTCGATGGGCCGGATCTGCGGGGGCAGGCTGCCGGGAGCCAGCACGCGCAGTTCGGGGCGCAGTTTGATCTTTTCGCGAAACTGGTGCAGCAGCTCTTCTTCGCGTTTGAAGCCGCTGGTTTCCACAAACAGGGTCATTTCGTCGATGCCGCCGGGGTTGGTTACTTCGATCTGCCAACGCTTGATTTCTTCAAAGCGGCTCATGACCTGTTCAACCTGGTGCGGGTAGACAAACATGCCCATGATGCGGGCGGTGGTATCCACGCGGCCCACAATGCTGCCAAGGCGCGGGCTGGTACGGCCGCAGGCGCAGGGGCTGCGGTCGATGTACGAAAGGTCGCCCGTGGCAAGGCGTATCAGCGGGTAGGTCTTGTTGAAGGCCGTAACCACGATTTCGCCCACTTCGCCGTCCTTCAGCGGAATGCCCGTGTCAGGATGGCAGATTTCCACGTAGCAGCGGTTGGCAATGTGCAGGCCGGTTTTGTGGAAGCACTCGTAACCGATGCAGCCCACGTCGGCCGTACCGTAGCCCTGACGCATGACGAGGTCGTACTTCTTTTCCATCTGCGAGCGCATCTTTTCAGACAGGCGTTCGCCGGTGACAAAGGCCACTTCAAGGAACAGATCCTTGCGCAGGTTAAGGCCTTTTTCTTCGGCCTTTTGGGCAAGGTGCATGAGAAAGCTGGGCGTGCCTACATAACCGGAGACGCGCAGCTTCTGCATGATGTCGAGCTGGGTGGCGGCGTCGGTGGGGCCAGCGGGAATAACCGCGCAGCCCAGGTTGCGCAGCGGCTCTTCAAACATGAGGCCAGCGGGCGTCAACTGGTAGTTGAACGTATTCTGCACGGCGTCGCCGGGGCGGAAGCCAACGGAATAGAAGGCCTCGGTGTAGCCCCAGTAGTCTTCTCCACGGTCTTCGGGATCAAAGATGGGCCCAGGCGACAAAAAGATGCGCTTGAGCTCGCCGATATCCTTGGTGAGCAGACCGCCCAGGCGCGGCCCCATGGACTGAAGGAAGATAAGTTCTTTCTTCTTCAGGATGGGAATGTGCTTTATATCGGTAAGTGTTTTGAATTTCTCCACATTAAACTGCGCACGGTCGAAGCGCTTTTTAACGTCTTCTGAATAGCGGTAGGCGTAGGAGAGCAAATCTTTGAGCTGAATAAGGCAGTACTGGCGGCGTTCACTCTCATCCAGTACTTCACGGCGGCTGTATATGCCTTCTGTGCGGTCTTTACGGGTCATACCTACTCCATGGGGCGCGGTTGGTTTTGCAATTGGTGAACATAGACACTCCATTTGCAAAACGCAAGCATTTTTTTAAAAATTCAAATATATCAGATAGTTATTTATATAAAATTTTTATGGCCAGTTGCGCCATTTGTGGGGGTTTTCATTTTTGCAGTGGCGTTGCGCTGCCTGACGTATCGGGATCATTGCCATTATCGTCATTTTGGGCAGCGGCGCTGGACAAAGCCAGGCACCGGGCGCGCAGGCTGTCGTACACCGGTTCCACATGCAGGGCGTTGGCCGTAAAGGCGGCAATGTAGGCCGTAAGCACCACTACGGGCATGTTGTGAAACGAGCCGGTCATTTCCAGCAGCAAAAACGCACCGGTAAGGGGGGCGCGCACAGAACCGGCAAAAAGTCCCGTCATGCCGAGGGTAAGTACGGTGGCGGCCTGGTCAGGGCTGATCAGCCCTGCGGATTGCAGCCCCGAGGCCATGCACGCGCCGCCTATGGAACCCATGAGCAGCACGGGCATGAGCAGCCCGCCGGAAACGCCGGAGGCAAAGCTTGCCCACGAAAAGGCCATCTTAACCGCCAGCAGGGCAGACAGGCCAAGCAGCGGCAGGGGCAAACCCGCGAGCTGCAGGGTGCTGACGCCAAAGCCCACAAGCACCTGCGGGTAGAGGTACAGCAGCCCCCCCGCCAGTATAAACGGCAGCAAGACGCGCACTGGCCGGGGCATCAGGGGGCTGTGGTCGGCCCAGCGCGTTAGGCGCAGCAGCACGAGGTTATAAAAAGCCCCCAGTACGCCCATAAGCACCCCGGCAACGGGAATCACCCACCACTGCGTCCAGTGGATAAAAGGCTGGCTCGCAAAAGGGAACACCAGCCCAAAGCCAAAGAGCACCTGCACCACAAACCAGGCGGAAAGCGCGCACACGCCCGTAAACAGCAGCATGGGCGCACTGATGATGGTCTTCATCTCTTCAAAGGCAAAAAACATGCCCGCCATGGGTGCGCCAAAAGCCGCAGCAAGCCCGGCTACGCTGCCGCCCACAAGATAGCGCGGCAGGCTCTGGCCGCCGCGTTCGCCCCACAGGCGCCCCACGCCGGCGCCCACCGCAGCGCCCATCATAATGGACGGCCCCTCGCGGCCAACCGAAAGACCGCCGCTGAGCGAAACGAGAGTGCCCGCAAACTTGCACAGCAAAACGCGCAGCCAGTTCATGCGCATCTGGCCGCGCACCATAAGCTCGACCTGCGGTATGCCGCTGCCGCTCACAAGGGGTTCAACGCGCAGGGCCAGCAGGGCCAGCAGGGCCAGCGCGGCCAGCCCGCCAAACAGGCACGCGGCCACTGCAGGAGAGTATATATTGTGCTGGTGCAACGCCTGCACCAGGGCCGCATTAATGTGGTCGTAGGCAAAACGGAACAGGCCGATGACCCCGCCGGTAACCCCGCCGGTAGCCATGGCCTGCAGTATGACTCGTTTGACGCCGATGTTGCGCAGGGCATCAAGGTCGCGCAACGTCGGGGGGATGGGACTGAAAAAAGGCACGCTGAATCCTTGGTTTGGCTGTTGACGGGGGGAAGTATGGCCGGAAGAAACGTGTATTTCAACCCATTGCGCGGAATTCTCAAAAAAAAGCTTGCCAAAGTCAGCGCAAGTGGATAGAAGACTTTTCCAGCCGCTGTGAAAGAGCAAACGCTCTGGCGGCAGGCCCTATGGGCCGAGGTAGCTCAGTTGGTAGAGCAGGGGACTGAAAATCCCCGTGTCGGCAGTTCAATTCTGTCCCTCGGCACCATATAGATTTCAAGGACTTATGCATGATTTGCATGAGTCCTTTTTCTGTTTATTTCTAGTTTTTGTCCCTTCCCTGTCCCTTGTTTGGGGCGCTGGATTGCTTGCCAGAAGCTTTCGTGCCCCTTATGCCCATTCCTCCCTGCCATGCATTCGGGCGGGAGCGCCCGCCTATCCTTTTTCTCAACGATTGCCCTACAGTATCCAGCCCTACTTCCATCATAGCACCCAAGTTATCAGCCGTGAGGAGGCTTCAGGTAGCTCCTGTGCCCTTCAACGTGGCCAGGTGGCGGGTGCCTCCTATGTCGCCGGCGCAGCCGGCGCTCAGGGGGGGGCACCCGCGCCCCTCCCCGCACCCCTTCTTCAAAGAAGACAGGGCAAAAGGTCATGGCCGACTGCCCGCCCGGTAGTGTTTCACGGGTCCTTCCATGCCCCCCGCTCGAGGGGCGGGTTACCGGCCCCGAAGTGTCGGGGATTTTTTGGGTTTTGTTCGGTGGGAATTTGGGAAGAAAACGGCGCCAGCAATAGTCTGAAAGTATTCGTGGCCGCGCTCGCCCAGGTGGTGGAGGTGCGTCATGACGGCTGATAACAAGTCCGCCCTAGAGGCAATGGCAGCGGCGGTCAACGCCAAGGTCAAGGAAGAAGAGGCTACCGTCCAGGCAGACGCCCCACCAGCTGAGGCAATCACGCCGGACTTTGTGGCCAAGTGCGCAGGCTTCGCCGAGAAGGGTGACGGCATCCTTCACAGCGCCTTGTTCCGAGGCAAGCTTGTCTATGTCCCAGAGGTCAAGACCTGGTACCGCTGGACTGGCCAGCAGTGGGAGCCCACGCACATCCACCGGGTCGAGGCGTCAGTAGATGAAGTAGGCCTCAAGTACCGGGAAATCGCCGCGCACTATGACAAGCTTGCCCAGGATGCTGTGGACTCTGGCGATGAAGCCCTTGGCGCAAAGTTTTCTGGTTCAGCCGAGCGGCTGCGCAAGCGGGCTGGCTACCTCAACTCAAGCAAGGGCGTTAACGCCTGCATCAAATTCACGCTGGCCAACCTGGAGCCGCTGATCACCAAGCCTGACGTATGGGACAAAGACCCATGGCTGTTGGGGGTGACCAACGGCGTGGTGGATCTGCGCACTGGCGAGCACCGCGCTGGCCGACCAACCGACTACATGCGCCGTGCCTGCCCTGTGGAATGGACGGGCCTCAATACCCCAGCCCCTGTTTGGGAGCAGAGCCTGTCCGAGATCCTCGGCGCGTATGACGGCGTCATCGACTATGTTCAAAAGGTGCTGGGCTATGCCATCACCGGCATGAGCACCGAGCCTCTGTTCCTTATGCTCTATGGTGACCGTGGCCGTAACGGTAAAACGGTCATCATGGAGACCCTCAAAAAAGTGCTGGGCCCATACATGGGGCCTGTGCCGGCAGAGATGCTGCTGGATCGCAACGTGCCTAAAGATCCAGACAGCGCCAGCCCCACCATCATGAATCTGAACGGTCTGCGCGTTGTGTGGGCTTCGGAAACAAACGAAAACCGCCGCTTCAGTACCTCGCAGGTCAAGCTGCTCTCCGGCTCTGATTCTCTCACGGGCCGCTATCTGTGGGACAGGGAAAACACCGAGTTTCGTCCCACCCATACCCTGTTCCTGCTCACCAACTTTCTTCCGCGCGCGCCTGCCCACGACTCCGCCTTCTGGGAGCGCCTGCGGATGATCAACTTCCCCTACCGCTTTGTGGACCAACCAAAGGGCGAATACGACCGTCCGCGCAACCCCAAGCTGGAGAAACTGCTGGAGGATGAGCTTCCTGGCATTCTCGCCTGGCTGGTGCGCGGCTGCCTCATGTTCCAGAAGGATGGCCTTATACCTCCGGTGGCCATCACGCAGTGGACTGCTGACTACCGGGTAGATGAGGACACCATGCAACTCTTCATCGACCAGTGCCTGGAACAGGCCGATGCCGAATACAGGCTCAGCGCCACCGAGGTCTACGAGCTCTACCGAGTCTGGCACAAGAAGTACGTTTCGGCCAAAACCGTGCCATCAATGCACCTTTTTGGCCGTCAACTCTCGGCCAAAGTGGAGCGCCGTAAGGTCGGTGGGCACACCTACTACTTTGGCTACGACTTCTCTACCGATGGAGAGGCCATGCGCCCTGCCTCCAAATAGCCATGCGGTCAGGAGCTTATGCCGTTGCCATGACATTTCAGGGGCAAAGGGCCTGCAAAAATTCTATTTTATATCAGTGGGATAGGTGCGCCATGACAAAAGGACAACTCCCTAGGGGGGTCAATGCGTTTAACACAATTGGGGTTTTGAACCCTATTCCGTGTTTTTGTCATATTGTCCTGTTCTAAAAAAAGTAAATGAAAATAGAAAGATAGAAGTAGGATATTTAACAGGACCTTTAGGACCTTTCAGGAAAACAGCATGCCAGCAGATATTGTTGACCTCTTTCGTGAGCTTGGGTTTAACCCGGCAAAAAAAACCGCCAAGGAATGGGCTTCGGCCTGCCCCTGCTGCGGTGGAAAAGACAGATGCAGCATCTGGCCCGATGAGCAGGAAGGGCGCGGCTACTACTGGTGCCGTCAGTGCGACGTCAAGGGTGATGGCATCCAGCTGCTGCGCGACTACGCCAGCATGAGCTACGGCGATGCCTGCAAGCGTGTTGGCGTGGCCCCTGTGGCCAACCTGAAAGCCCCAGCAATACCCAAGTCAAAGATCGTTGAGCCTTTCCAGGCCGTGAGCGGTCAGCTTGGCCAGCTGGAGGGTGTCGACCGCGACAAGTGGCAGATCCATGCCGCCAAGCTGGTGACCTGGGGGACGGAGTGCCTGCTGCGCGCGCCGGAGCACATGGCCTGGCTGGCGGCGCGCGGGCTGGATGCAGACGCCGTGCAGCGCTACCGCCTGGGGTTCAACCCCGGCGAGCGCGGCAAGAATTGCATCATCCGCCCGCGTGAAAGCTGGGGGCTGCCCTCGGTGCTCAAGGACAACGGCAAACCCAAAAAGCTGTGGCTGCCACGCGGCATCATTGTGCCCCAGATCGTGCACGGGCCGGACGGTGCCGATCTGGTCGAGCGGGTGCGCATTCGCCGCCTGGATGTCGACCGTCAAGAGTTCCGGCCAGAGCACAAATACCATGTGGTCGAGGGCAGCAGCATGGATCTGCTGTGGCTGCCCTGCACGGCGCAGCACGATACTGGCGTGGTGGTGGTTCAGGAAACCGAGATGGATTCCTACATGCTCCACGCTGTTGCCGGTGACCTGACGAGCTGCCTGGCGTCCATGACCAGCAACATCAGGAATATGTCCACCGCCGTATACGAGCGGTTGAAGAACGCCAGCTGCATTCTGGTGGCGCTCGATTGCGACAAGGCTGGCGCGGAGGGCTGGCCCCGCTGGCGGGCCACATTTCCCCGTGCACGGCGCTGGCCTGTGCCCATGGGCAAGGATGCGGGCGAGGCCTTTGGCGCAGGCCTCGACCTGCGTCTGTGGGTACAGGCAGGTATTCCAGAGGGCCTCCAGTTGGCTATGCCGGCAGGACAAGCGCCTGACATGACCTCGCAGGAAGGGGCGCGCGAAAATAGGGCGGAGCAGGTAGAGCCTCGGGTGGAGCAGCCCGCGCCGCCGATCGAAGTGCCCGAAGCGCAGTCGGAAGTGGCAGCCGAACAGCCTGCGCAAAAAAAGCGCAGGCCCCCACGACCAGAGCCGGGCATCTCAAAGTTGCTGTCTACCGCAGTAGGGCCCCTGGACAGTCTGGCCATTCTGCGCCGCGTAGGAGTGGAGGCTGTACCGGATGGGGATGATTTCACGCTCACAGGACATGAGCGTTGGCCGTTGGACGATTATTGCGCGTTGTTCACATGGCTGCGTCGCAATGGTCAGTGGGTAAAAATGGCACTGAATAGTTAAACGAAAGGATGAACAGTGGATCAGTTTCAAGTTGCAATTTGGCCGGTGGGGCGGCTGCGCATTTATGACCGCGCGTTGAAGGATCAGGATAAGGCCCTGCCAAAAATGCAGGATGCCCTGCGCCAGTGGGGTTTTCGCGTGCCGTTGCTGGTGACGGCTGACGGTGAGGTTATCGACGGCGCGCTGCGCCTCCAGGCTGCGCGCGACCTCGGCATGTTGGAGGTGCCGGTCATTGTTCAGGATGATCTGACCGCCACGCAGGTGCGCACGTTCCGGCTGCTGGTTAACCGCAGTGCTACCTGGGCCGAATGGAACGACGATGCCCTGCGCATGGAAATGGCCGAACTACGGCAGGAGCTGGACGATCTGTCGTTCACCGGCTTTACAGATCGCGAGCTGGATTCGTTCCTGGCAGGCACGGTTGCGGATACGGAGAAAGATCCGGACGCTCACCCGGGCGATCCGGAAGTGCCCACCAGCGTCCAGGGCGATGTCTGGCTGTTGGGTATGCACCGCTTGATGTGCGGCGATTCCACCAAGCCTGCCGATGTGGCCACCCTTATGGACGGCGAGCAGGCCGACATGGTTTGGACAGATCCTCCCTACAACGTCGATTACAAGTCCAAGGCCGGGAAAATCAAAAACGACAGGATGTCACCGGAGCAGTTTGACGCCTTTTTGCGCCGCCTGATGATTTCTGCTTCCGATATTCTGCGCGACGGCGGGGCCATATATGTGGCGCACAGCGAGGCCGGAGACGGCATGGCGTTCCGCAAGGCGTTCCATGTCGCGGGATTTTACCTCTCTGCCGTGCTCATCTGGCGTAAGAACCAGCTGGTGCTCAGTCGCGGCGATTATCACTGGCAGCACGAGCCGGTGCTCTACGGCTGGAAGCCAACCGGCAAGCACACCTGGTACGGCGATCGCAAGCAAACGTCCCTGTTTGAGCATTTCGCCGGAGAACCCGTCATTAAGGTGGCTGACAACGTCTGGCAGATAGCCTGCGGCGATTCAGTACTCCGCATCACCGGCAAGGATGTGCTGGTCGAAGATATGGCAACAACCATCATCAGCGTACCAAAGCCCCAGACCTCCAAGCAGCATCCCACCATGAAACCCGTGGCCCTGGTTGAACGCATGATGGTCAACAGCTCTCCCCGTGGCGGTCTGGTGGTCGACCTGTGCGGCGGTTCCGGCACCACCATGATGGCCAGCGAACGCTTGGCCAGACGGTGCAACAGTATGGAATTTGACCCCCGGCACGTAGATGGCGCCATTTTGCGGTGGCAGGAATACACCGGCAAAGTGGCTATTCATGCCGTTACAGGCCAGCCGTTTGTTGCAACCTCAACGCCAGCTGCGGAGTAAGCCATGGTTTCTGATGATCTTGATCTGTTGGCGCTGGCCGAAAAAAGTTCGGCCAATGATCTGGCGTTCCTCATCCGCGCCAAGGAAGACACCAAGCGCCTGATGAAGCAGAGCCCCACTAGGGACAATATCACCGCGTTCAATCGGGCCAAGGCTGCGGTGGCTGATGAGGTGGCCCGCCTGCAAGGTGGAGGAGGAACAGCCGTGAAAGTTCTCAAGACTCAGCTGGACGCGGTTGAATTTTTGACCAACCAAGGATTCAAGCTTTCCAAGAGCAAGTTCGGCCGCGACGTTAACGATGGCAAGGTAGCTACCACTGTCGAGGGCTTTTTTGAAGACGGCGCGCTGCTGGCCTATGCGTCTTTGCACCTTACGCCACTGGCCAAAGCAGAAAACAAGGCGCTGACCGACGCCACCGTCAACCGAGTGTCTGCCGATGCCGACCTCAAGCGCCTCACCGCTGAGCGCGCCCGCCTGAAGTTGGAAAAAGAACAGGGCCTTTTGATGCCTCGGGCGCAGTACGAGGAGGACCTGGCCGCGCGGGCCATGTTCTTCAAATCGGAGGTGGACAGTTTTGGCTTTCGCAAGGCTGGCGAAATTATCGCCCTGGTCAATGGCGACGAAAGCAAGTTGCCCGACCTTTTGAAATGGTGGGCTGCGCAGACTGCGGATTGGATGGACGCCTGGGCGTCTGACCGCCAGTTCGCAGCCAGTGATGAAGACATCGAGGAGCTTGGAGAAGACTGATGAAGCAGATCCGCTTTACCGATGGCGAGCGGCACGTCTTCCGTAAGCGCCCCTATGAACCGCTGTCGGAATGGGCTGCGGCCAATCTGCTTGTTAAGGATGGCCCGTATGCCGGCGGGCGTTACCGCAAGGACGTGAACCCCTATCTCGTGGAGATCATGGACACATGGTCGCACCCAGATGTGGAAGAGGTGGGCGTGTGCGGTAGTGCCCAGACGGGTAAAACGCTGGTGATGCATGCGGCCCTGGCTTACAGCGTGGTCAAGCGCCCTGGGCCGCGCATGCTGGCCATGCAGGATGACGAAAGCCTGAATAAGGTTGTTTCCAACAAGCTGCTGCCCATGTTTCGGGCCAGCCGTCCAGTGCGCGATTTGCTGGCCAAGGAACGCTCTGGCCAGATCACGTTTAGAGATTCCACGACCATCTACCTAGCCAGCGCCCAAAGCCCCAACGCCCGCGCGTCCATCTCCATTCAGGATCTGATGCTCGACGAAGAAGCTTTGTACCGCCAGATCACCGGGCAGGGTGTTCCGGCGCTGGAGTTTCTGGAACGCACGCGCAGTTATTCCAACACGCGCAAGGTGCTGCGGGAGTCAAAGCCCATTGGCGGAGATGAGTGCAGCATAGTCCTTGCCCTGGAGGAGTATGATGAGGTGCGCCACTACGAGGCCCGCTGCCCGGCCTGCATGCAATACAATGAACTGGTGGAGGATAACTTGGCTGTGACGGAAAAAGGCGTTAGCCCGCAGGAAGTGGAGCGCCGCAAGCTGGGCCGTTACCGGTGCAAGTGCGGCTACCTGTGGACAGACCACATGCGCGACCGCGCCGTCAACATGGGGCGATGGGTTGCCGCTGATCCGGTGCCGCATCCGCGCAAGGTGGGTTTTGTGCTTCCGGCCATTTTGTCAAAAAACGTCAGCCTGTCGGAGATCATGGCTGCAAAAATGCGGGCCGAGGCCTCCGACTCACCGGCGCTCAAGCAACACTACATCAACGGCATGTGGGCCAAGCCCTACCGCGCAGTGGTGCAGGAAACCGAAGCCACCGCCATATTGAAACGAATCGACAAAAACCTGCAGGCGCGCACCGTGCCAGGCGATGTGGTGGCTCTCACGGCCGGGGTAGACAGTCAGGCGCGTGGCTTCTGGTACACGATCTGGGGCTGGAAGCCCAACCTCGCCTCTGTGCTTGTAGACTACGGGCGGCTGCCGGATTGGGACGCCGTGCATGCCCTGCTGTTTGAAACTCGGTATGATTATGAGGCAGACGGCCCAATGTCCGGCCGCAATCTGGGTATCTGGCGGGCAGGCATAGACTCTGGCGGCACCAGGTCAGACGACAAGGCCATCTCTCGTACCGAGGATGTCTACCGCTGGGTTCGCAAGTACGGCGGCAAGCGTATTTTCGCTTGCAAGGGCGCAAGCCATGAGAGCGTCACCCCCGTGCGGGCCGTGAATATCGACCGCTTCCCCAGCTCGCGCATGCGCATTCTGGGCGGGCTGTGGCTCTACCTGCTGGACACGCACTATTTCAAAAGCCTGCTGTTTGCCCGTCTGGCCGAAGATGCCCGGCAGCCCATTACCCTGCACAAGGATACCGACCAGATGTTTGCCGACCAGCTCTCTGCCGAGAGCCTGCAGCGTGATCGCAACGGCAAGCTGGTGTGGGTGGCCAAGCGCCGGGCCAACCACCTGCTTGACTGCTCCATGATGGCCCATGCCTGCGTGGATGGATCGTGGTTGCCCAGCCTGCACCAGCTGCTCGAACGTGAGGCGGCACAAAAGGCAATGCCCGTGCCGAAGCTGCACAGCCATTTGCCGGAGCCAGAGTATGGTGCGGCTCCACAGCGTCATTTGCCACAGGTTGCACCTGGCCCTGCTATGGGTCAACGGGAGCTGCCTCAACGTGTCATGGCCGCGAGGGAGGCTCCCCAGCGCGCTGTAAACCGCCCGGGCTTCATGCGCCGGAGTTCGGACTTTTAGGAGCAACCATGGTCAGAAAAAATGTAAACCTACCTCACGATAGATCTCGGGAGCCGCGTATAAATGTGCCGGTGGCAGCCGAGAGGTTGGAATGTAGTGTGTCTTGGGTGTACAAGCTGGTGGCCGCTGGTGAGCTGCAGGCGTACCGTATAGGCAGTCGCAAGGGCGTCCAGATTACTGTGCGGAGCATCAACGACTATTTGGCGAGACGGGAAATATGATGCAGCTTGACACACCGCCATATTTCCACCACCCTGACATTCCCTTAACCGAGATGGGTTGCCGCGACCCGTATCAGTGCCCCACGCTGATGCAAATTCGGCCTTTCGCATTGCCTTCTGCACCCAAGTTCGGGTGGTGGAACATATTGGCGGATTTACGTCCGGGTGTCCGTGAGGCCCCGGCGGCCTATCTCGGGCCGGGGAGCGTTGATCCGCCTTTTTTGTTCGCCTTTCTGGAGGTGCTATGCGCAATGCAATCCCACTCGATACCACGCTTGCAACTGATTTGCTAACCCCTCTCCTTGCTTATACCGCTTTGCTGAGGGAGGGCGGCGCATACGCACAAAGCCGGTTACTCTCCACTTTGGTGGATGATGTAGATCGTAAAATTATGCGTATTTTTGACCAGGTCAATTGTCAGGCACCAGGCCTTACCGTGAAACTCCCGTCCATCGATCTCGATTAATTTTCAACTAACTATATATTTTTACTGTATTTTTATATAAAAATTTCTGTAAAAAACTCTCTCCATTTTCTCCATTCTCTCCACTCTGCACGACACGTCATTAATCTGGGCATACACCCTCGCAAAAGTTCACCAGAAAATTGCGAGGATGTATGCCCATTTTTACACGCGCCCAAAAAACTGAACAGATAGCCGCATGGAATAAGGCTCTGCTCGCGTGTTCGGGTGGGCAGGAATATACCATCGGTTCGCGGCGGTTGCGGCGCGCCGACTTGCCAGAGATCCGCAAGACTCTTGAGTGGCTGGATAGCCAGCCCACGGTGGAGGATGTGCAGTCAGGCCGTGCCCAGCCGTGTTTCACCCAGCTCCTGCCGGGCCGTGGTGGCAGAGGGGGCTACTGATGGCCAAGCCACCTGCGATATTTGCGCCCACCTGGCTCGACCGGGTCATCAGCTATGTGGCCCCCACTTGGGGCGCACACCGCATGCAGGCTCGCATGGCCATCGCCGTTACGCAGTCCGTAGCATCTGGCATGGTTCCCGGTGTGCGGCGCTTGTCATCCTCGCGCGAGGGTACGCTGGGCAACTGGTCGCCGCGCCGGGAAGAACGTCTGGCAGAGGCCAGATCCATTGACACCATTATGGCCCGGGCCGAGAGCCTTGCTGCCAATGATGGCAACGCCACCAGTGCCATTGATTCGCTGGCGCTCAATGTGGCTGGCCCCGGGCTGCGCCCGCAATCATACCCAGATGCCGCTGCTCTGGGCATTTCAGAAGAAGAGGCGCAGGCCTTCGCGGATTCTGCTGAAGCCGCCTGGGCAATCTGGTGCAAAGAGGCCCACGCTGGCGAAACCATGGGCTTTGAGGATCTTCAGTATCAGGCCGTGCGCAGCATGTTCATTACGGGTGAATTTCTTCAGCTCCCGGTGTGGCTCGACGGCCCGGAACGCACGTTTGGTTTGGCGCTGCAGGATCTACATCCCGCCCGGCTGCGCACACCTTCTGACCTGCAGGGCCGGGCCGAGGTAAGCAACGGCGTCCACCTGGGGCAATACAATCGCCCCATCGGTTACTTCATCGCCTGCCCGCCTGCCAACACCCTACTGGCGGGGCTTTCTTCCGCCAATTTCATCTACGTTCCCCGCAAAATCGGGCACCGTTACGCCTGCCTGCACCGCTTCCACTCCGGCATGCCGGAGCAGACGCGCGGCACCAGCATTCTTTCTCCCGCCATGAAGATGTTCCGCGACCTATCCGACTATGTGGACTACGAGCTTGTAGGCGCACTTATCGCGGCCAGCTTTACGGTTTTTCTGGAGGCGATGCCGGAAGCCTTAGGCGGTGGCAGTACCAACCTTGATGGCTCTGCATCCACATCGGTTGGGCAGTACCCCATACAGATGCAGCCGGGCACACTCATTACCGGCCAGCCCGGGCACAAGCCGCACATCCTTTCTTCCAACCGCCCCGGCCCACAGTTCGATCCGTTCTACGAGCGCATTTTGCGTGTTGCCGCCGCCAGCACCGGCCAGCCTTACGAGATGGTCGCCAAGGATTTTTCAAAGACCAACTATTCCAGCGCCCGCGCTGCCCTGCTGGAAGTGTGGAAAATGCACACCATGTACCAAGATTGGCTGGTGCGCGGCTACCTCAACATCCTCTGGGGCATGGTCATGGAAGAGGCCTGGATACGCGGCCTGCTGGTGGTGCCCGATGGCGCGCCCTCGCTCTACGAGTCGCCTCTCATCGCGCAGGCCTGGCTCTCCAACGTGTGGACCCGGCCCCCGCGCGGCCAGATCGACCCCACCAAGGAACGCGAAGCCGAACAGTTGGGTCTGGATGCCCTTACGGAAACCCGCACCAGCATTTGCCATGCGCGCGGTTTGGATTGGGAAACGGTGGCCAAAACCCGCGCCCGGGAGAATCACCTCATGGAAAAGCTTGGCATCGCGCCAGCGCCAGCCAAGGCAAAGCCCAAACAAGAGCCGAAGCCAGATCAGGATGGCAGCGAAGATGAAGGTGGTTCGGAGACTGAAAACGCGGAGGATGAGGAATGAACCTGAGTACGTTGATGGCGCAGCTGGCGGGCCTGTGGACGGTGACGCCGGAAGCCCTCTCCTCCTTTGTAGAAGGCCTACGGCAGATGTTCTCCGGATCTGTTCCGGAAGCCCGCATAGCGGCAAAAAGTAAATCCACCACGCCTGCCTACGAAATGGAAGGCCCTGTGGCCATCATCCCCGTCAAGGGCACCCTGGCCAAGAATGGCCTGGAGTTTTTTGGTTTCCAGCTGCTCACCTCCATGCGTGATATCGGCGCAAGCCTGCGGCAAGCAGCAGCCGACCCCTCCGTGCGCGCCATCATGCTTGATGTGGAGTCACCCGGCGGCACCGTGGACGGCATCGAGGAGCTGGCCGCTTCCGTGGCAGCCGCCGGGGAGTCCAAACCCCTGTATGCCTATGCCGATGGCCTTATGGCCTCGGCGGCGTACTGGGCATCCTGCGGCGCTCGCAGCATTGGTGCATCGTCCACCGCCCAAGTCGGCAGCATCGGCGTGGTGCTGATGCACAGGGAGGTATCAAAGGCACTTGATAACGCCGGCATCAAGGTGAGCTTTTTGACGGCCGGGCGCTACAAGGCGGCGGGCAATCAGGCAGAGCCGCTGACGGACGAAATGCGCGCGTACATACAGTCCAACATTGACGACGTGTACGACATGTTTTTGTCCGCCGTTGAAGCAGGCCGTGGCGTTGACCGGGCAAAGGCCATGACCATGGCCGACGGCAAAATATTTCTCGCGGGGCAGGCCCAAACCTTGGGCCTTATCGACCAGGTGTGCTCCAGGTCGGATTTCATCAACCGTATCAAAGGGGATTGTAACATGACACTCACCGAACTGAAGGCGCAGCACCCCGAGGCCGTACAGGCTCTGCGTGACGAATTGCGGGTGGCTGTTTCCGCCGAGGTGGCGGGCGAACACGCGCAGGCCCTTGGGGCAGCCAGGGCAGAAGCATCTGCCGCGCAGGCCAATGTAATTGCGCTTGCTGGTGCCATTTTTGGCAAGGCAGCTGGCGAACAGCTGCAGGCCGTTGCCGCTACTGGCGTGTCCGCAGAAATGCTGGGCACCTTGCAGGGCGTTCTGGGACAGGCAAAGCCTGAAGGCAAGCCGGATGCGCAACAGCAGGCGCTGGACGCGCTCAAGGGCGCTACCGCCAAGGTGCCCGCAACTGCGCTTGAAGCGGTTGGCTCGGTGCAGGGGCCGGAAGATCAGGGCTTTGAGGCTTTGGTGCAGGCACACATGGAAAAGCATTCGTGTTCCAAGGGTGCCGCAATGGCGGCTGTGGCAAAGGCCAACCCCGAAGCCCACAAAAAATGGATCGCGGCTAGCAATGCCGCGCGCAAGTAGGAGGTGTCGTCATGGCCAACTTTGAAAATTCTCGCAGAACTTTTTCTGCAGCAGCCCTTATCGGGGCAGACAGCTTGGTCAAATTGTCTGGCGATGGCGTTGCCCCTTGCGGTGCTGGAGAAATCCCCATCGGAATTACGGAGCTTGGTGCTCGGATGGCCGAACAACCGGTCGCAGTGCGCATGCTCAACACCCCCGGCAGCGTAGAGGTAAACGCCTCTGCGGCTGTCACCATCGGTCAGCTGCTTACCAGCGGCGCAGATGGCAGCGTTGTGCCGCACAGCGGCGTCAATCCTGTTGTGGGTATGGCCCTCTCGGCGGCGGCTTCTGGCGGCATTGTGGAAATGATGCCCGCGTTTGTTCCCCATATTTCGGCGTAAGGAGTAACCCATGCCCAGAACTTCAAGCGAAGCCCTGCTGCGCCCCGATCTCGGTTGCTTGGCCTTTGAATACAGCATGTCTGCCGCCAGTCAGGGTTTTATTGGCCGTCAGGTGCTGCCCCCCTTTTCCACCGCTCTGCAGTCTTCGGTCTACCCGGTAATTGAGGCCGGCACGTTTCTGGAACTGGCTGAAACCGAGCGCGCGGCTCGTTCCGCTTACGCGCGCGGAGATTGGCAGTTCGGCGACGCCCACTACTTTTGCAAGGAAAATGGGTGGGAAGAGCCTGTTGACGATCAGGAAGCTGCTCTTTTTAAAAACTATTTTGATGCGGAAGTCGTTGCCGTCAAACGTGCCACGCTCATGGTTCTGCGCAGTCAGGAGCGCCGCGTGGCCCACAAGGTAATGGATACCGCAAAGATCACAAACGCTCCGGTTGCCAAAGCCTGGAACGATTACGCCAACGCCGATCCGCTGGCCGATGTGGTCAAGGCCAAGGAAGCTTTCCGCTACACGGTGGGCCTCAAGCCAAACGCTTTGGTGCTGGATGAGGACGTGCTGCGGCACGTTAGCATGTGTGCGGCAGTCATGGAGCGCGTCAAATACACCAGCCCCAATGCCATTCGCGGCGAGCTGACTATTGAGCAGCTCAAGGCCTATTTTGGCGTGGATAACATCCTTGTGGCCGGTGCCGTCTACAACAACGCCCCCCGCAACAAAGACAAGAAAATCGAAACGGTCTGGCCGCTCGACAAGGTTCTGCTGGCCTGCATCTCCAGCGGTGGCCAGGATCTGAAGGAACCGGCCCTGGGCCGTACGTTTGTGTGGGAAGAAGACGCCCCTGGCGAGCTGGTTACCGAGCAATACCGAGAAGAACAGACACGTGGCGATATCTATCGGGTGCGCCAGAACACCGATGAATGCCTCCAGTTCCCCGGCGCTGGCTACATTCTCACCGGCGTGACCCCCGGCCATTCGGCCAACGACGGCTTTGACCTGCCGTAAGGGGGCACCATGGCAGAATTTGAGCAGGCATACGCCCCCTTGCGGGGCTTTGAAGGCGGCTGGTGCAACGATGTTGGTGATGCCGGTGGAGAAACCTACGGTGGCATTGCCCGCAATTTCTTCCCCCACTGGCAGGGCTGGGCCATCATTGATGCCGCAAAAAATCACTCGTCTTGGCGGCAAGGGCAAAATGCTTTTTCGCGCCATCTGGCGAGCATACCTGGCCTTGCCGATCTGGTCACGGAATGGTTCCGCGTTGAGTGGTGGAACCGCATGGGGCTGGCCCGTTTTCCTCAGCCTGTGGCCAACGAGATCTTTGAGCAGGCTGTAAACCTTGGTCGTGGCGGCGCTGGCAAATACCTGCAGCGCCTGTGCAACGCGCTCAACTACAACAAGTCCAAGGGCGAGCGACTTTTTACCGACCTGGTGGAAGACGGGGCCGTTGGCAACAAAACTCTGGATGCCCTGTCCGCAATACTTGCCAGACGTTCTGGCGAGGCCGACGTGGTGCATGCCCTCAATTGTATGCAGGGAGCGCACTATGTGGGGCTTGCGGCAAAAAACTTCCAGCACCGCCAGTTCATGGATGGCTGGATGAAACGCACATATTGAGGAGTTTCCGATGAAAACCCGTTTTCTTTTCCAGCTGGTGATGCTGGTAGCTGTGTCCGTATTTGCTTTCGCCGTGCCCGCTCTGGCCGAAGATGCCGCCGCATCCAGCATGGGTATCCTGTCCCTTTTGGAAGGCATGCTGCCCGAGAGCGCGCTTACCTGGGTGACCTTTGCCGTGACCATCTGCGCGGCCATGGCAGTGGCCATGCCTGCACCCAAGGACGGCGGCAACGCCATCTACAAATGGATTTACACCGCAGTGCAGTGGATCGCGCTGAATGTGGGGCGGGCCAAGAACGCCTCCAATGGCTAGGCTCTGGCTGCTGGCCGCACAGGTGCTGTATGCGATGGCTAACTGGTGGAAAAATCGAAAGAACACTGAGCGTACTGCTGCTGTGCGTGCTGCTCCTGGCTCTGCCTGGGTGTCTAAGTTCGGCGGCACTGACAAGCGCGAGCCTCCCCCCGGCACCGGCAACGCCGGGAGCTCTGGTGACAAATAGCTGGGCCTACGAGAGCGGCGGTAAGTTGGTGACTGTGGATGGCGAGTGGGTGCATCTGCCCGCAGCCCAAGCCGGAGAACTTCTGTTGTGGGTGGAACACGCGGAGGCCACATGCCCGTAGAGAAAATGTTGAACTATGCCTTTACGGCAATCGGGGCACTGCTGCTTATGCTTTTTGGCCTGGTGACCTTCGAATTTCAATCTTTGAGCACGGATGTGAAGGGGTTGCAAACGGCCATAACCGACCGCCTGGATAAGCATGAAGGCAAGCTCAGTGATCACGATTCCCGTATTGTGCGGCTCGAGACGCGTATGGACGGACGGAAATAATGAGCACTTTCCAAGACGACCTGGCGTCGGATGTCGCCCTAACCTTCCTGAACCCCACAGAGTTCGGGCGGGAGATCGTCTTTAACGGGGTGGCTGTGACCGCTGTTGTGGAAGATGGCGGTCACAGCGCCCTGGATACCGGGGCAGCGGGTGGATTTGAAAACGCCTCCGGCATTACGGTTCTGGAATCTGTGCGGACAGTGTATCTGGCAGCGGATGCCCTCCACGATCTGCCAGTGCCGAATCAGGGAGTGGATCTGGATGGCGAGATATGGGCCGTCTGTGCAGAGAGCAACAGCGTGCGTGTGGAAGACGGCATGCTGATCATTAAGCTCACAAGGAGCTATGCATGATAGAATTGCAGTTTGATGCCAAGGAGATACGGCGGATTCTCGGCCCGCTGCACGGCTTCCCCAAGCAGGTGGACAAGGCCGTGCGCTCGGCGATCCGGCGCGCAGCTCCTGCCATGGCCAAGGAGGTCGGTGGCCAGATCAAGGGGCACAGTTTTCTTCAGGGCGGTGCAATCCGCGCCGCGATCACCAAGCCTCTGTACCATGCCGAGGGCACTGGATTAAGTGCCGAATTTCGGGTTGCCAGCAAGCCGCTGGCCATGGACAGGTTCCGGCTTTTGCCCCGCAAGGTCACGGCGCGCAAGAGGGTACGCAGCACCAACTGGCAGGTGCCCGGCTACCAGATCGGTCCCAACGAGCCCCTGCGCACAGTCAAAGCGCACGGCGGCAAGTCAAAGGGTTTTGTGATTCGGCGGGGCGGCAAGCTGTGCCTTGTGCAGCGCCGCGGCAAACACATTAACCGAGTGTTTGGGTATGCCGTGCAATATTTTGCCGCTTTCGGCGTTACCCACCGGGCGGCGGAAGCCCGGGCACGGGAAATATTTGAAAAACGCCTTGAGCACGAAGTGCATTACCAGCTGAGTAAACTGGCATGAACCTGTACCTGCTGCAAACCGCCCTGCGGGCCATGCTTGAACCTCTGCTTGCAACATTGCCTCTGTCCACCAGGCAGCGGCAAACCCGGCCTGAACCTGGGCAGGCCCCCACGCGCCCCGCTACGGTTTGCGTGGGTAGCCTGCCAGCGAAAAAGGAGGGCGGTGAATACGACGCCCCCTTGGTGCTGATCCAGATGATGTCAGGCCATGACGAAGACGGAGCCAGCCACGCGGTTATCGCGCTGCGCCTTGTTGTCTGGAACGAGGATGGAGAGGCCGGGGAAAACGATTTGCTCAATTTGTTGGGGTTGCTGCGTAGGGCTGTGCTGGCCTGCAGGCAGAACCCCCTGGACGAAAAATATGTACTGGAGCCGGATGAGCGCGGGAATTTTGCCGCGTGGGTACGGCCGGATGAGCAGCCCCCGCACTTTTTGGAAGCCTATGTGCTCACCAACTGGAAAATGCAGGGTTTTGAGTAAGGAGACAGCATGGCTTATCAGCATGGCGTATTTATTCAGGAGCAGGCAACCAGCCTGGTCACCCCGGTGGAAGTAAATTCGGCCCTACCCGTCATTGTGGGTACAGCACCGGTGCATCATCTTGGGGTCGGCGTGGCACGCCCGGTCAATGTGCCCAAGCTCATCTACAGTATGAGCGATTTTGTGACCGTTTTTGGCGCGCCGGCAGAAGGTGAATCTGCTGCCGACTACACCCTCTACGAAGCGGCTAACCTGTACCTTGCCCGGTACAAGGTTGCCCCCATTGTGGCCATTAACGTCTTTGACCCGGCCGTGCATGTGGCCGGGCCGGATGCACCTGTACCTGGCGCGCCGGATGTTACCAAGGTCGTGGCTACAGACATTATTGGCGGCATCGACTCAACCACCAAGGCCCGCAAAGGGCTGGCTCTGGTTGAGGAGGTCTACCCGCGATTCAGGCTTATCCCTGGACAAATCCTCGCCCCTGGCTTTTCGGGCACGCCCTCTGTGGCTCTGGCTGTGGGCTCCGCGTGCAGCAATATTTGCGGCCACTTCCGTGCCATGGGCATCATCGACGTGCCCGATGAGGTCAAGCTGTACACCGAGGTACCCGCTTGGCTCAACGACAACAATCTTACCGACATCAACCTGCTCTGCATGTTTGGCAGCCCGGTCTATGGCGGGCTGACGGAGCATGGCTCCAGCCATCTTGCAGGGGTTATTGGCCAGCGCGATGCGGAAAATGACGGTATCCCTTTTTGGTCCCCTTCGAACAAGCGCCTCCAGTGCGAAGGTCTTGTTCACGCGGGTCGAGACCTTAACCTCACGCCCATCGAAGGTGCCTACCTTAACGGTAATGGCATTGTTACCGGCCTGAATATGGTTGGGGGAATTGTGGCGTGGGGGGATCAGACTGCTGGTTACCCGGGTATTACTGATGTCAAAGATACCAGTATCCCGATCCGCCGCATGTTCAATTGGGTGGGCAACACGCTTGTGCTCACTTGCTGGCAGTATGTCAGCAATCCGCTGCGCCGGCGCATGATCGAAACCGTGCAGGATACCTTCAACGTGTGGCTCAACGGGCTTGTTGGCCGGGAATATTTGCTGGGTGGGCGCGTTGCTTTTGAAACTGTTGACAATCCCACCACAGATCTCATGGCGGGCAAGGTGCGCTGGCATATGTACCTCACGCCTCCTCAGGCCGCCCGCGAGCTGACCTTCGTGCTGGAATACGACCCCTCTTATCTTTCCACCCTTTATGGCCTGACCGCATAGGAGTGAGCCATGTCCCAAGCGTTACCCGCCACCAATCTCATTCCTGCCGTACTGACCAACGCCAAAGTCTACAAGGACGGTGTGGATCAACTGGGTGTGGCCACGGTTGATGCCCCTGATTTTGAGTGCCTCACAGAGTCCATCACAGGCCTAGGAATCGCTGGCGAAATGGACGTGCCTGTTGCCGGGCACTTCAAGGCCATGGCCCTCAAGATCAAGTGGAATACCGTCACCGACAAGGCTGTGGAGCTGTTGCAGCCGGTTGGTCACCACATAGAAATACGCGGCAACATTCAACAGCTCGACGCTGGCAGCGGCAAGTTTGTAAACAAGGCTGTGAAGATCGTGGCCAAGTCCATGCCCAAGAAAATCGGCATCGGCAAGTTTGAGGCCGGCAAAAAAATGGAGCCTGAAACAGAGCTTGAGCTCTATTACTACAAGCTCTGGATCGGCGGCAGGGAACTGGTGGAGTTGGACAAGCTCAACTTCATCTTTGTGCTGAATGGCGTGGATCAGCTCGCGGAAGTGCGGGCCAACCTCGGAATGTAGGAGTTACCCATGGCTAAGGAAAAAAGCGTAACGATTCAACTGGAATTCCCTGTTGAACTGGCCGACCGAACACTGAATGAAATTACCATTCGGCGTCCGACGCTTGGTGATTTGGAGGACTATCCCGTCAATGTAACCTCGGGACTGAAAGAAGAACGCGCATTGGTTGCCTATCTCTGCGACCTGCATCCAGACGATCTGCGTCCGCTTGATTCGGAGGACTACGGTAAGCTGCAAAAGCTGCTGCTGCAGTTTCGTGGAATTCCCCTCAGCCAAGGATATAAGGCGTAGCGCCCTTCTCCTGCGGCGTTTCGGCGGGTTTCGGCAGGCTGAAGTAATGCGAATGACTTGGCCCCAGGTTTGCGAGGAACTGCAGGAAGCTCTGGAGTTAGAGCGGGAACTTAATCGCGCATAAGGCGGAAGATTCCGTCCTGGGCCGTGCAAAGATCCACAAATCCTTCGGTAGCGAGATGAAAATGCTGGCAGCATTTGTCAGCACAACACAGCCAATGAGTATGAGGCCGATTATGACAAACATGGTTTCCATAAGCCACTCCAGCATGGGGGCGCGCCATGTCTACTAACACGGTCGGTATCGGCTTCACCATTGGCGCAGCACTGTCATCGACGTTTGGCTCTGCCTTTAGCACGGTCGAACAAAAAATTAAGGCAACGTCTAGCAATCTTGAGGCGCTGAAGCGCAAGGAAAAAGCTGCCGCCAATGCAGATTCCATGCAAAAGCGCACAATGGAATTGCAGCGGCAGTATGCGGCTGGTGGCGGCAAGGACACGATCCTTGCCGCCGAGCTGCAGCGCAGTATCGGTTTGTACCGATCCGCGCAAAGCGAGGCTGGTAAATACGGGTTGAAAGTGGGGGAATACGCCGCAGCCCACGCCCGAGCGTCTAAGGAGTTGGCCAAGGCCAACACTGCCATGGAACGGTATGGCAATCAGAAAGCTGCTTCCGAAAAACGCGGAGAACTGCGGGGGCGGCTGGTTGAAACTATAGCACCAGCCTTGGCCATAGGAGCACCGGTCAAGCTGGCTGTGGACTTTGAATCATCCATGGCGGACGCAGCAAAGACCATTGACGGTATGCGAGACAGCGCCGGAAAATTGACCCCACAATATTATGAAATGGAAGCAGCAATCAAGCAGATGGGGCGAACTCTTCCGTTAACACATAACGAATTGGCATCGTTGTTTGCTGCTGGTGGCCAGCAGGGATTGGGCACGTTGGCTGAGCTGCAAGAATTTACTGAAATGTCCGCGCATATGAGTGTCGCTTTCGGCATGAGTACTGAAGAGGCTGCCGACTCTATTGGCGGCTATCGAAGTGCATTGCATCTGACCATGGGTGAGGCCAGATCCGTGCTGGATCTGATGAATCAGTTTGCGAATACCACCAGCGCTTCCGAAAAGGGCATAGCAGACATTGTGCGCAGAATAGGCCCACTAGGTGCTGTTGGTGGTGTAGCGGCAAAGCCCATGACAGCCTTAGCGGCAACACTTGACAGCATGAAGGTTGCCCCGGAAGTGGCAGCCACGGGCATCAAAAATCTTATTTTGGCGATGACTTCCGGAGCAGCTGCCACGAAAGGTCAGAAAGAGGCTTTTGCCTCTTTGAAAATCAGCACAGTAGAGCTGGCCAAGCAGATGCAAAAAGATGGCCCTGCGGCAATAATTAGCGTGCTGGAAAAAATAAAAAAACTGCCGAAGCACCAGCAGCTTGCCATCATGCAGGAAATTTTTGGCAAGGAATCTCTGGGTGCGATCACCCCGCTTCTGGATTCCCTGGACGAAGTCAAAAAAAATTTGGTCATCGCTGCCGACGAAACAAAGTACGCCGGGGCCATGCAGCAGGAATTTGAAAACCGTAGTAAAACTACGGCCAATAACCTGATTTTGATGGGGAACAGAGTCAAGGAAGTTGGTATCAACATTGGCAGTGTTTTGCTGCCCCCACTTAATTCTCTCTTGAATCTGATTGGTCCAATGATTTCTGGTGTTGCCGAATTTGCTCAGCAGCACCAGGGCCTCACTACCGTTGTTATCGGAGCTGCTGCCGGGCTGATCGGCTTTCGTCTGGCGGCAATTGGCGTTGCCTATGCGGGCACTTTTATGGGTGGTGGGCTTCTCAATATTGCAAAAATACTAGGCATTTTTGTGCCCAGTCTGGCTTCAGCCACCACGGCCAGCCAGGTCCTTGCCGTGGGTGTGCGCGGCATCGGCATGGCATTACGCTTTGCCTTTGGCCCTGTTGGCTTGCTTATAAGCGCGGCAGCAATAGGCTTCGGGTATTTGTGGGAGAAATGCGATTGGTTTCGTGAAGGGTTCCTGGCTCTGTGGGAAAGCTTGAAAAGTGTGCCTGGTCAACTGGCAGAAGCCTTTACTGGAGCTTTAGGAGAGATGGGCGAAAGTATTGGCAAGTTTTTTTCGACACTTCCTGGGTTTAGCCAAGTAAGTGATTTTTTTAAAGATGCCTTCAGCGGTCTTAAAAAATTTGTCGGACTGGATGACGAAGAAAAAGACAAAGTAGAAGCCAAGCCGGTTGTGGCCCAAGCAGCTTCAAAGTCAGATGCCGCACCATCTGCAGCGGCTACAGCTACCCCATCCACGCCAAACAGCCCTGCCACGCCTGCAAAACCATCGCCTGCTGATACTCCGGCCCCAAGGCCTTCCGGCGCGGGCACTTCGGCTACACCTGCTTCGGCTAATCCAAAACCTTCAGCCACGGCAAATGAGCCGGTGGTGCCACAGGCTAGTCAATCGGCCCGGCCATCTCAGACAGTTCCCACCCCGGGTGCTGCGGTCAATATGAGTTTTACCCTTAATGGTTTGAGTGATCAGGGCTTTGCGAAACGTGTCGTTGATGCGCTGGAGGCAAACCGGGGGGCCTTTGAGCGCATTATTTCAGACATTGTGCACGACCAGGAGCGTTTGTCCTATGGCGGGTAACTACAGAACTGTCCAGGGCGATGCCTGGGATGCCATAGCGTATCGGCTATGGGGTAAGGAGCACCTGATGCACTATCTCATGGAGGCAAACCCTGCGTACATGGATGTTCTTTCCTTTCCGGCTGGTGTTGAGCTGGTTGTGCCTGATCTGCCTGCCGCTGCTCGCACTGCAAAAAAAGCAGAGCTGCCGCCATGGATGTAAAAACCGGAACAAAGATCGCACGCCGTGTGACCCTTGCTGTGTTCATCGGCGGGCACGATGCGTCGAGCTATGTTGATCCGCATTTGCTTGATTTCAGCTTCAAGGACAATGCCGGCGGCAAGGCGGACGAAGTGCAGCTGACCCTGCATGACCGCGATGGCAAGTGGATCGGCCCCTGGCGGCCCCAAAAAGGCACAGCCATTACGGCCAGCATCACGGTGCACGACTGGGAGTATGAGGGCCATACCGTCACGCTCCCGTGCGGCACCTTTAAGGCTGACGAAATTGAATTTGGCGGCCCGCCCGACAAGGTCAAAATTAAGGCTGTTACCTCAGCGTTAACCACCGGTTTACGCGATGAGGACAAAACCAAAGCTTGGGAAAGCTTTTCTCTGAAGAGCCTTGCTGGCCAGCTTGCAACAGAAAATGGGTTGGAGCTGATGTACGAGGGCCCGGAGCACGGGTTTGCCCGGCAGGATCAACGCGAAGAAAGCGACCTGGGCTTTCTGCAGCGTCTGGCCCGCGAGCGCGGCATGGTCTGCAAGGTGCATGACGGCAAGCTCGTGGTTTACAGCGCCGCCGGCGCGGATGCCGGCAAAGCGGCGGTCACCATCCCCAAAAAAGGCGGCATGTATTCGCCGACCAGCTACAGCTTTAAGGAATCATCCTCCAAGACCGGCTACAAGAGGGCCAAGGTTGCCTATACCGATTCCACAACCGGCACCACGCATACAGCGGAAGTTGCTGCCCCTGGAGCTGATGCTACAGACGAAAAAACGCTCCAGCTCAATAAGCGGGTGGAGTCTGCCGGGGATGCCATGCGCCTGGGCGCATCAGAGCTGCGGGACAAAAACAAGGAAAAGAACAAGGCCACGCTGGAATTCATGGGCAACCCGGCTGTGGTTGCTGGCGTGGTGATAGCCGTTACTGGTTTTGGCTGTTTTGACGGCAGCTGGTTTGTTGAATCCTGCGAGCACAAGATCGGCTCTGGCTACAAGACGTCTGTCGAGATCCGCAAAACGCTCAAGTATTAGGAGGCGCCATGAAATTTGACTACGCAGCACTTGAGCGGCGCATCGCGGCGCTGGAGGCAAACCGGGGCGCAAGCCTGCGTTTTGGCAAAGTTGTGGGCGTGACCGGGGGCGCGGCCCGGGTGCAACTCGCTGATGGGCAAGACATGGTCAGCGCGCCTTTGCCAACGCTCCAGCGCCGGGTGCTCAAGGATCAGGAAATCAAACTGCCCGATGACGGCGAACCTGTGGCCTGCCTCTTTGCCGGGCAGGGTCTGGAGGCTGGGGTGGTGCTTGGGGCCGTGTACTCCAAGGCCACTCCAGACCCGGAACAGGAACGGCAGGTGGAGTTTAGCCGCTTCAGCGATGGCACGGTCATTTTTTACGACCGGGAGGCGCACAAACTGTATGCCGACGTCAAGGGTGATGTGGATCTGAAAACAACCGGCACTGCCACGATCAAGGCCGAGAAGGAAATCCTCGCCGAAAGCCAGATCAACATCACGCTGCGCGCGCCGATCATCACCCTTGCCGGGCTGCTGCGGTGTACAGACAAGGACGGCAACCCCGGCAGCGGCACGTTGCTCGGCCATTACCGCATTGAACAGGGAGGTCTGGATGTGCCCGATGCTGACGTGACCGCTGGCGCGGTGTCTGTGCGTGGCCACATCCACAAGGGTGTGCAGCCCGGCAGCAGCACAACGCAAGAACCGGTTGGGGGGTAACCATGCGCATAGGCAGCCTTGGCGACATCATATTTGAGGTGAGCCCCCTTGGTGGGCGCACGGTCACGCCTGGCCAGATCTCGCGCGAGCGCAAGGCGCGGTTTGAGGAGCACAAGGTAGTTGGCGCTTTGCCGTGTCTGGAGTTTTTGGCCCCCGAATTGGCCACGGTGGGTATGCCCATCAAGCTGCGAGCGGACATGGGCGTTAATCCTATCCGCGAGGCTGACCGGCTGAGTGCCTTGTGTAAAAATGGCAAGGTATATCGGCTTATTATTGCAGGCTGGAATTGGGGCTATTACGCCGTTGAGTCTGTGCAGCAGGAAATGCGCTACACGGTCGGCGACAAGATTTTTGCAGTCGACGTCAAGTTGGCCTTGAAGGAGTACCACTGATGCCCGTTCTTGAGCTTGCAGAAATATCCATGCCTCTGAGCATCGGGGCCACCGGCATTGCGGCCCTCGAGCAGAACATCCGCATCATATGCACCACTCTGGCATACAGCGTGGCCATGGATCGTGGCTTCGCCCACGTGGGCGCGTTTGTTGATGCACCCACGCCTTACGATGTGGCCCGCCTCATAGCAGATATTACCGAAGCCATTGAAGCCAAAGAACCGCGCGTGTCTGTGGAGCGCATCTCCCTAGAGCCGTCTGCAGATGAGGCCATGCAGGGGCGTTTGTACCCGCGCATCGTCTGGCATTTGCGCGAGGGGGTGAGCCTGTGAGCGAGATCCTTTTTGCTGATGTGGACCCCGCCAGCGTGGAGGCTTCTGTGCTCACCGCGTATGAGCAAATAGCGAATACCACGCTGTATCCTGGGGACCCGGTACGGTTGTTTTTGGAGTCAGTGGCCTACGTAATTGCGCTGCAAAACAATGTGATCAATCTGGCCGGGCGACAGAACTTGCTGGCCTACGCTCAGGGCGACCACCTGGACTACATCGGCATGATGGTGGGCACGCAGCGGCTTGGCGCTGGCTACGCCATTTGTACACAACGGTTTGAGCTCTCTGCCACGCTAGGGTTTGACGTGCAGATTCCTGCTGGCACCCGTGTGACAACATCTGACCGCAAAAGTCTGTTTGCCGTGGACACCCTGGGCATCATCCGGGCTGGCACACTGTATGTGGATTTGCCCGTTACGGCACTTGTAACAGGTGCGGCCAGCAATGGGCTTGTGCCTGGCCAGATTGATCAGCTCGTAGATCCCGTGGCGTATGTCGCAAAAACGCGCAACCTCACCCAAACCATGCTTGGCTCTGACGTGGAGAGTGATGATCGTTACCGGTCACGCATCCAACAGGCACCGGAGCGTTTCACTTGTGCAGGGCCGGTGTTGTCGTACCGCCATCATGCCCTGGCAGTGCATCAGGACATAGCGGAAGTGGCCGTGTGGAGCCCAACCCCCGGAACCGTTGATTTGCGCCCTGTCATGGCGGGCGGCGAGCTGCCGTCAGAGGACATACTGGCAGCAGTGCGCGCGGCAGTGTCGGCAGACGATGTGCGGCCGCTCACAGATACCGTAACTGTTCAGGCCCCGGAAATCGTTGCTTATGAGGTGCAAATCACCTGGTACCTCTCGCGTAGTCAGGAGCCGTTGCTGTCCACCATACAGGCAAAGGTACTGGCTGCTGTTGAACAATACCGGCTGTGGCAGCGTGCCAAACCCGGCAGGGACATACTGCCTCTTAAGTTATCCAGCCTGATAGAGCAGGCTGGTGCCCGTCGTATCGACATGCCAGCGCCGGTATACAGGGCCTTGGCTCCGTACCAGTTGGCCAGAGAAGCTGCTGTTTCTGTGGCCTACGGAGGGGTTGAGGATGATTAAGCTCTCGGACGGGGATCTGCGCAGCTTATTGCCGCAAAGCATTGCAGACGATCCTGCCATGTCTGCTGCGGCAGCAGCTCTCGCACCACAGTTGCGGGCGCTGGCATTGGCCATTCCCAACCTTCTTATTTACGCGCGGCTTGGCGAAGAAGATCCGGCAAAGATGCTTGCGCCTTTGCAGCGGCTGATTGAAGCGCGCGGGGGGCTCAAAAATCCGGAGATTGAACTGCTGGAAGCCTTGGCCTGGCAGTATCATGTTGATTTTCGGGAAGCCGCAAAAAATGCGGATCAGCTGGCCGCCATGGTGCGTCAGTCAATCCCGTGGCATCGCATCAAGGGCACGCCTGCCAGCATCCAGAAGGCGCTGGCCTTGTTTGGGCTTGGCCCGGTGGAAATTGAAGAAGGTGGCCTGGGGCGGCATTGGGCCAGCTACCAGCTGGGCGTGGGTGACATTCCAGACATGGACGCCGTTAGGCTGATCTCGCGTGTTGCCTTTGAGATGCAGCCCGCTCGATGCCAGCTTTGGCGCATCCATAACGATTACGACTTTCGGCCGGGCGTTTCTGGCGCAGACGTGTGGGGAGCATCGTATTGGGGCGGGTACTCGGGCGTGCTTACCCCCGGCATACCCGGCACAGACGGCAGTGATTTTTGGGTTTCGCTTGGTCGCAAGCTGGTGCTGGCCAGCGAGCCTTGGGAACCACGGTACCAATTCTGCCAGACCTCATCGGCAGCTTTTACGGTGCGGCGGGTTATTGCACCTGTGTGGGGCACTAGCCCCTGGGCTGCATATTACACGCCCAATCTTCCATTCCTTCTTGGCGTTTTGCTTGCTGGGTACTTTGGCGAGGTGCTGCGCGATGCCAATGGACAGCCCCATATTTGCAGAACCGCCCCTGCCTGGTCAGTAACGCCCCGGTCCATATCCCGTTGTCAGGGTGTGAGTGCTGATACGGATCACACGTGGGGGGACAGCAACACCCGATGGGGTGTGACCTTGAGGGCCTTGCCAGCTGATGATGCCTGGTGGGCAGCAGATTCATGGGCACAGTCTGTCGGCTTCAGGCAGGCTGTGGTGCATGAGCTTTATTCACGCGGATGGTTTGCCATGCCCCTGCGCCGCCCTGCATCTGTGGCACCATCCGTATCTGGTGGTGGGCAATGGCGGTTGATTGGCCAGCGGGAGCGTATCGTTTGGGGTGATGATGCGTGGGGATCTCCACAGCCCCGGTTGGCATCCATATCTTCGGCATCCCATTTGAGCAGTTTTTTCGCAGAGGTAGCCGTTGCCTCACGCGCATGGGCTGGCACTGCGGCCTCGGAACCTGTGCCCTTTGTGTGGGCAGAGTCCTCCTACAGCAGCCCGGATGAGCCCCTGCGCCAAGGCTGGGGGCCGTGGCCCTGGCTTAGTTCGGTTGGGCTGTACCGCCCATTGCCCCAGTGGTCTGTAACACCCCGGTCCATATCCCGTTGCCAGGGTGTGAGTGCCGATACGGATCACACGTGGGGCGATCTGAATACCTGCTGGGGCGCGCCGGAGACAGTACGGCAAAGCGAGCCAGCAGTATGGGGAGATACCTCGTATACCGAAGTTTCAAGCGAGGACGTGACGAATCGGGAGCGGCAATCCCAGTCCCTTAGTCTGACATGTGCCCCAAGGGGTGGATCTGTGCCTCTGTGCGGCGGCAGGTGTGCATCGGCTTTGGCCTGGCCAAGTGATCATGTGTGGCGTGGCGCGTGGCAGGATGCGCCGTGGCGGCAAATTTTTTCAATGAATTTTACAAGTTAATAGGAGGCGGAATGTCCACTGCAACTTTGACCACTATGGGGCGTGCAGCTCTGGCGGCGGCTCTGGCTGCGCGGCCCCTGCACTTGGCTTGGGGAGAGGGTGATCCCGCATGGGACGGTGCTGCCGGTGCGAGCCTTCCGTCCTTGGTGGGCGCAACTGCCCTGACCAAGGAAATTGGCCGCCGTAAAGTGACCACCGTGGATTTTGTTGCGGAAGCTGCGGACGGCGAGATCGTAGTGCCCATTGGCTTGCGGCCAGACGGTACCGTAGAAACCGCCCGCTATAAGCGGGTGAGCGCAGGCGATGTAAGCCCCAACCTCTATCTGTATGCGGCATTTGACTATGAGGACGCGCCCACGGCCACAATCCGCGAGGTGGGTTTGTTTGCGGATACGGTTGCGGTGCCCGGCTTACCTCTTGGTCAGCTTTACTTCACACCGGGCGAACTGCAAAGCCCCGGAAAACTTGTGGCTGCGCAGATATTGGACGCGCCGCGCATCAGATCTTCGAGCGTGCGTGAAACCATGGAATTTGTTTTGCCCATATAAGGAGCAGGAAATGAGCAGACTGACGGAACAGGAAATAACTTTGCAGGTTGGTGGGTATTACAACCGGTTTGATCGGGCAAAAAATTATGACCGGCACCTCATGCGTGAGGGCCGCGTCATGCAGGCCACCGAGGTAAACGAAATCCAGAGCAAGGTCTATGACCGCCTGGGTGGCATATCTGACGCTCTGTTCAAGGATGGGGATGTTATTGATGGTGGGCAGATTGTCGCCAACTATCAAACTGGCGAGGTTATTTGCGAGGCCGGGGCAATCTACATATCCCGCGAGGTTCGCACCATCCCCCCTGCAACTTTGCATATCCCTGTGACGGGCACGGTCAATGTGGGCGTTCGCCTGAGCGAAACCATCGTTACCGAAAACGAAGACCCCGCGCTCCGTTGCATTGCGCGCGGCACAAAGGGCGAAGGCGAGCCGGGTGCCTGGCGGCTGAGGGTGAATGTGACCTGGGGGTTTGAAGGCGATGGTGCAGCTGGGGATTTTTACCCTGTGTACGCTGTGGATAACGGCGTTGTGCGCCCCAAGGAAGCTCCTCCGGCACTTTCCGCAGTGACCGAGGCCATTCGCCGCTATGACCGGGACAGCACCGGCACCGGCACATATATATGTGACGGCCTTACTCTGGTGCGCGGTGAAGACCGGGCCGATGGTGCGCAGGTGTACCACCTTGCGGAAGGTCGAGCCCGAGTGGATGGGATGGCCCTGGATGTGCCCACGTCCCGACTGGTGATCTACCCTGCCACGCCTGATCTGCGGGCCGTCACAACCGAGGTACATGCCGCAACCGCCGATGCCGCAACTGGCCAGCGGGTAGACGTGGCCCACTCTCCCATTTGGTCTGTCACCAGCCTGTCCATCCGCACGCGGGAAACTGCCACAGTGACCCACGGCCTCTACGTGGGGGCCTCGGATGATCTGCCTTACAGCTCGGTTGTGAGCATAGAAAAGGTTTGGGCAGGTGGCACCGAATATAAGGCCGGTGTTGACTACAAAAAAACGGGCGATGCCGTGGATTGGTCGCCGGGCGGGGCTGAACCGGATTCTGGCTCCACGTATCAGGTAACATACACCCGCATAAAGCAGGTAACTGCAAAAAACCTTGATGCCGATGGTTTTACGGTTGTTGGTGCTGTTGAAGGTACGGACATCCTTGTGTCCTACATGCAGGCATTGCCCCGGTACGATCGCATGGCTCTGGATTCCGCTGGCAGCATTGTCTGGTACAAAGGGGTACCTGCGGAACGTAACCCCATCAGGCCCCGCGTGCCCGAGAGCCAGCTTGCCGTGGGCACCGTGTATCAAGCGTGGCGCAGTGATGTGCGTACCGTCTACAACGATGGTGTGCGCGTTACCACCTTTGACGACATCACCTCCCTAAACAGCAGCATCGATGCAATTTGGCAGGAACTCTCCCGCCAGCGGCTGGAAGCCGATGTGGCCACCCGCGAGGGTGGTGTGCGCGTGGGGATTTTTGTTGACCCCCTGCGGGACGACAGCTTGCGTGATGATGGCGTGGAGCAAACCGCAGCCATTGTGGACGGATTGCTTACGTTGCCAATCTATAAAGCGGCATCCTATCCGTGCCCGGCTTCTGCCGTGGTGCCCATGGCCTTGGATTATGACGTGCAGACCTTGCTGGAGCAGCCCTTGCGCACGGGCACGGTGAAAGTAAATCCGTACCAGGCTTTTGATCCCCTGCCCGCAAAGGTGGAATTGACGCCTGCCATTGACCGTTGGACGGAAACGCAAACCACCTGGCTGTCTGATATTACGCGGCGTTTTCGTTCCACCAGAGACGGCGGGTGGGCGCTGTATGCTGGCTCAAATACCACCACGACCACAGAAACTGTTTCGTCTTCAAACACAGCGGTGGAATACCTGCGTGAAATAGACGTGGAATTTAGCCTCGCTGGCTTTGGCCCTGGCGAGATTCTTGACACAATCACTTTTGACGGTGTGCAAGTCACGCCTCAGGCATAGGGAGTTTATATGTCTGTACTTACTGCTGATTCTTCTGGGGTGGTTCGTGGCAAGTTTCGTGTGCCGGCAAAAGTGCCAGCCGGGGCTAAAAGTGTTGCATTCACGGGCAAGGCCGGTTCGCACGGCACAGGCGTGTTTATTGGCCAGGGTACGCTGACGGTTTCTACGTTGCAGCGGGTACAGGCGATTACCGACTGGTATTATGATCCTGTTGCCCAAACCTTTACATTGGCTGCCCCCGCGCAATTGGCTGGCATTGACTTGTGGTTTACCGCCAAAAGCACCCAGGTGCGTGTGCAGCTGCGTGAAACGGTCAACGGTTATCCTGGTCGCACGGTGCTGGCAGAAACGATTTTGGAGCCCAAGGATATTGTTGTCAGCGGTTCTCACACCCGTGTGCTTTTTGATGCGCCGGTGTCGCTTTCTGCCGGGGTAGAGTACGCCTTTGCAGTGTTGTGCGACGATGCCGTTACAGAGCTGGCCATGGCTGAAATGGGCAAGTTTGACGCCCGGGCGCAGCAGTGGGTCAGCTCGCAGCCGTACACGGTGGGCGTGATGTTTACGAGCTCCAACGCAAGCGCATGGACAGCGCATCAGGACAGGGACTTGGCTTTTCGGCTGTTGCGGGCTGTGTATACCGAATCCACAAGGGATGTGGATATGGGCGAAGTGGCACTTTCCGGTGCAACGGACGTGGTGCTCATGGCCCTTGCTGAAAGCCCGGCAGCCGATGCGCGCATTGATTACACCCTGGCCCTGCCCGATACCAGCAGCGTAACGGTGGCGGCAGAACAGCCGGTGCATTTTTCTGCACCTGTGACAGGTAATATTGGGGTAAAAGCCCGCCTTTCTGGCACATCCAATGCCAGCCCGATCTTGTACCCCGGCACTCAGGTGTTGGCTGGCGAGGTGCTGACCACCGCCGATTATGTGGGCAGATCTATCAGCGCAGCAGGGGCCACGCGGGCCGTGCTGATAATGGATGTGCTGGCCCCTTCTGGCTCGTCGGTGGTACCAAAGATCAAAAAAGACAGTGCTGATTGGGAGGCCATGCAGCTGGAAGGCCAGTCGCCCACAGATGATGGCTACTACGAGGTGCGCTTTGCGGTCCCTCTTGAAAATATATCCACGGCCAAGCTCAAGATCGAGCTTTCCGGCACGGTAGTTGCGCGGCCCATGGTTCGTGGCCTGCGCTTCATGGCGCTGAGGTAAGTGCCATGTCTATGTGTGTAGATGACCGCACCTCAAAACTGAATCTGCCCTTGCCCCACGTGCGCAACGACATGACCGTTGACTGCGCGCGCCTGCGGGAATCACTTGGGCTGCTGGATACTGCAATGGGGGCCTTGGGTGCATCTGTACAGCAGATGGACAGCACCCTTGCGACAGAAATTGAGGCCATCCGCCAGGCCGGGCGAGATCTCACCGATGAAATCATAGCAGAAGGGTCGCAGCTGATGGGGGTGTTGAGCACCACGCCTGCACCCAACCGCGCCCCTCGGGCCGGTGTTGACGGCAAACTGGATTCTGCCTGGCTGACAGTGAGCAGCGATCAAGCCATGTCTGGCACGGGCGATTCTGGATTTTTGACATCACAGCAATTGCGTAAGTTTATGCCCGTACCCAAGGATCAGTCTATTGCGGCTGGCGAATCTGGGTATGTTATGCCAGCAGGCAAGTCTGGGGCATATGTGGTTGTGCCCGGCGTGGGGCTGTATGCCTATGATGCTGCTTCCACAGCTCTGGTTGATGGCCAGCTTGTTTGCCTGCCCCTTGGGGGCGATGCGGCTGCTAAGGGGCGTTGGATACTGCAAATTCCTGGTTGGCTGCTGTGCGAAGAAATTGAACGCCAGGCTGCAGGTGTGCGGATTGATGCGCACAGGGCATGCCAGGCAGTGGCGGATAATATTGCTACAGTGTTGCCAAAAACAGCAACAGGGACTTTGTCCTTTGGAACCATTGCCACCGCAGGAGTATCAACAGCCACAATTTCAGTTGAAGGAGCGGCAATGGGGCGTGCAGTGGTGGTAACGCCTCCGGCATCAGTAGCTGCGATCAAGCTGGTTGGCTGGGGGTATGTGTCGGCCCCGGGCGTAGTGACGGTTTGTCTTTTCAACGGCACCGCTTCCGCAGTAGCGCCTGCGGCTGCTGTGTACACTGTATCTGTTTTATAGGCCTAGTAGCTAATAGGTCGTGATAAATAGGGCGGCGCACCGCAACCCCTCAGAGTCGGCGTAGCCGCGTAAGCGGCTTGCCCGACGAGGAGGGTGCGCCCCGCGCTCGCGGTTTTCAGGCGGCTCACAACCTTGCCATGTTCTGGCAGGAGGGCGCGCCGCATGAAAACAGCGAGCGCAAAGCCGACAAGCAGCAAGACTGCAAGGAGCACGATATGATAAGAGAAATGTCACTGCGCAATGCATTGTTGCAGAGGTCTGATAATGATTGGCTGGATGGATTGCTTGCCGAAAAACCAGAGTACGAAGGTAGCTTGCGCATGGTAGTGGGTATGTCTGCCTGGATGTATGACATTGCCAACAGCCCTTTTGCCATGCGTACTCTTGCTGCCAGCGAAGCTGGCAGCCGCGAGGTGTCGGCGTCCGCGACTGCTATGCGCGAGGTGTCGGCGTCTGAGAATGCGGTGGCTGTAATACTGGGTACGGATCAGGCGCTCGCCACGGTAGTGGCGAGCGCCGTGGCCATGTCTGCTATTTCAGCGAGCGCCGTGGCCATGTCTGCTATTTCAGCGAGCGCCGTGGCCATGTCTGCTATTTCAGCGAGCGCCGTGGCCATGTCTGCTATTTCAGCGAGCGCCGTGGCCAGGGACGCTATAAAGAATAACCCCACAGCCTATGCATCCGTACTTGGAAACCATATGGCCGTGGGTAAATTTGCAGTTGGTGCTGCTGGATTGGACCCGGCACCGTTTGCAGATATTGAGGCGGTCGCCGCGTCGTCCACGGCGATGCAGGCGGTCGCCGCGTCGTCCACGGCGATGCAGGCGGTCGCCGCGTCGTCCACGGCGATGCAGGCGGTCGCCGCAAGTACGGCGGCACGCACAGTTCTGTGGCAGAGCGATGCTTTCTTGGCCTGCTTGCAGGCAAATAATGCCAGTATTCAGGCCATTATTAGTGCAAATCTGGCCACCACAAAAAATACGGCAGCGTCTGCATTCCAGTTTGAAGCCCAGGGCACCAAACTGATTTTGCTGCGTCGTTATTATGATGGCGCATCTGAATCTGATTATTTGCAGTGGGATCGCAATGCCAGCAACCTGCCCGGCTATGGTCAGCCTAATACCTATGACGCCACATACGCGCGCAGCGGATCAGCTCCTACAGCAAATAATGCCACGGCCAACTGTGTACGAGCGTGCTCTGGATTAAACCGGGCGTCATGGGCTGTAGGAAACACGCTCACTGTCATCTACCTTAAGGTGTAAGCCATGCCGTACATTTTATTTGATTCACATTCTGGCGTGCCCCTCGCCCGCATTGATGCTGACCCTGAAAATGCGAGTCTTGCCCCAGGGCTGCTGGCAATCAAATGTGAGGCCGATGCCAGCCCTGATGATGTGGCCCGGTGGAAGGAGGCAGCAACCACAGCGCCACCGGAACTGTCAGAAATGGAAAGGCTGCTACGTGCTCAGGCGGCAAAGATTGTGTCCATTGATGCAGAAACGGCGGCAGCTATTACTGCTGGCTTTTTCTATGTTGTGGACGGTATAACCTACCATTTTTCTTACGACACTTTTGACCAGCAGAATTTTGCAGACACCGCAAATGTGGCCTTGCTTTCGCAGATGGGCGGGCAAGGATTGCCTGAATCGGTTGCATGGAATGCCTATAAAAACTGGCAGGACGGCAAGGGCGAGCTGGTGCGGCTAACCTTTACGGCTGAGACGTTTCTTGCCCTGTACACAGCCGGGGCCGTTGCTCACAAGGCGGCCCGAATGGCAGAAGGCGGTAGCCGCAAAGAGGCAGTTGCCGCAGCTGTGGCCAGAGGGGCAACCATTGAGGAGCTGGAGGCCATATGACGGCTTCACGCAAGGCAGAGCTTGCGCACAACACCAAGCAGCTGCTGATCGCGCTGGATCAGGCTGCCAATGCCGCGATGGGTTTTGTGGCGGCATTGGTGGCCCTGTGGCCACGCTGCCGCCAGGCGGGACTGTGGTGGGCGGATGAAACTATCAGCGCCCACTGCTGGCGCTGGCACATCAACGGCGTGCGCAGCTGGCCACGCCGCCTGGTAGACGGCGTGGCACTCATCCTCGGCGATGAAAACCACTGTCTGGAAAGTTACAAAAGCGAAGTCGAGGGGCGGCAGTTGCCGCCAGAGATGCGGGAGTAGACGCAAGTGGCCGGGTCAACCCCGGCCTTTTCTTTTGCTCCCTGTCCAACTACCATGCCTGTATGCAAACTCTGTTTGACCCACTCACCAAGCTTGCAGCGCTTGGGGCATTCCCTCATCTGGCCCTCGCGGCGGATGGGAAAAAGCAAATCTCACTTACCTTTGCCCGCGCTGCCAGCCGCAAAGCACAGCGCGATGCTCAGGCTATTGCCGCGCGATTTGAGCGGCTACTTGTACTGCAGCTGGATGTTGGGGCAGGGCAGCAGCCTCGAACCGTTCAGCAGCTGTTGGCCCGTGGGCGAATTCGCATTGCAAGTGGGCGGTATATGTTGGCGGGTAATTAAAAAGCCGGGAATCCCGGCTTTTATGTGAAAAATCAGTGGCGGATTTGACGTTATCGTTGACAGATGTTTAACTTACTTTCCCACTCTCGCCATCTGCTCCCTGGTTTAGCCCAACAACGCACTGATATGCTTATATACTCCTGTTTGTGAAGCTCTATCATGTAGTCTATGAAATCATCATCGCTCTCAATATAACATTTGGTGCTTTTGTGTATATCCAGTAAAAAAGTAGATTTTTTTCTACTGATCCAGTTAGTGAGGATTGCTGCAAAAGCTTCTTTTTCAAAATTCATATTACTCATAATTTTTCCTTATAATGTTTTTTTCGCCGCTGATGTTTTCACCAAGAAAATGCCCTCCGCAAAAAGTTTTGAAAAGAAAATCTTCTCCAGATATGGCGCATATAAAAATTGTGATATGTTTTTTTTTCGTGCTATTGCAGGAAGGGAATTGGTGGTAACTGTTTTAAGGCCAAAATTTTATTTAACATGCAGTAGTGTTTAATAATTTTTTTATGAATAGTATTTCAGGACACAAAAAAGGCGATTTGCTGGAGGCTGACAACCTCCGGCAAATCGCCGTAAATTAATGGAGAACAAGTTTGATCCGGAGTCGACCGGCCATAATCATGTGGTCGTCCGGGCAGATTTTGTTTTCAGGGTCTTGTGGGTGGCTCTATTGTGCAGGGCCTGTCGCTTTGATCTTGGCATAAGGTGCCGGGTCGATCTCGTCCAGCAAGAACCAGCACAGGCTTACTTGCTCAGGTTTGATGCGCAAGCGCTTGGCAATTTCAGACGAAAGGGCCGCTTCATTTGTAACACCATTTTTTTGGAAGCGGCTTCTTAGGTCCCCCCATAGTTGCTTTGTTTGTCGTTCCTGTTCTGTCACTCCGCGTGGAGCCGCCTGCACACGCTCCCATAGCCACCCCTGATCGCCGCTCCATCCGCCTTTGTCCGGAGAATATGAGCATTGTGCTAGGCGTGTTGCCTCCCATGCATTGGTTCCTGGCACATCGGCCAGGAAAATGGAAAGTGCCTGTAGCCCATAAGCGCCCGCGTAATACTTTGCCGCGGCCATGCAGGTGGCTGCCAGCGCTTCCTGACTGACCTGCGCTGTGGAATCAGCTAGGTAGATGCTGATCTGTCCGCGTTTACGGCGGGCCGTTGAAGTATCTCTATAATCTGCCAGCTTGTATGGGATGAGGGCTATTTCTGGGGAGGTTGCCACAGTTGAAGAAGCCAAGGTGGTAGCTTTGTTTTTGCGTTCGGTTACGGCCGCAACAACCCATAGAATCAAAAGAATGGTCACAAGTAAAAGTACTTTCTTTTTCGTCCATTTATTCATCTCTCCCTCCTACCCAACCTACTGTTTCTGGCCTATGAGCGGGCAACAGTTTGGCCAGTGTCTGCAGCTCGCCCCGGACATTCATTGGCCTGGGGTTTTTCAGCTTTGTGGATGGTCAGCAGTTCTTTTTGCAGGCCGATAATCTCGCTCTGCAACCCTTCCAGCTTTTTATGCAGGCGAAGGATCTCCTCTTTGGCCTCGGCAAGCTCCAGGGCTGCTTCGGGGGTTCCCCCCTGCTGTTCTGTCTCTTCCTGCGCCCGCCCGATCACCAGCTTCAGCACGTCTCCCCACGCACCACCGCAATCCTCTGCTATGGCCTCTGCGGCGCGGGTAAGCTCCTGGAGTGAAAGCGGAGCGTCTATTGGTACGCCCTGACCGATGAACATTGGCCCTTCGCCGAAATAAAGCCACTGCCTCGACAGGCGAGGATACCACGCCAGAAACGTAGGCAAGTATTGCCAGAGGTTGTGCTGCCCGTCCGGCTTCAGGTAACCGCCAAAAGTCTTGTGCGTGATCCCAAGCTCTTGGGCGCAGGCAGACTTTGTGAGGTGGTTATTCTCTAGTATTTTCAGAACTCTATCGCAAAGCATGGAGAAAAATTTCCATATCTGGTATAAAATTACTTGACCGTTGGTAAATTTTTACCATAAGAACCAACTAAAGACGCCACGTTTTTAAAAACAGTTACGCAAAGCGTAAAAACAAACTTTTTTGTAACAGGGAGGCAACCACATGGCAATGTCGCGCTATGAGCGCCTTTTGGCCTGGAAAGGTGCCCACTTCATATCCTTCGGAGATATCGGCAAGCAGCTTGGAATGACCGCTAACGGTGCCCGGCAAGCTTTGCTGAAGCAGGAAATATTCAAGCGACACCACGACAAGCTTCTGGCCTTGGGGTTCCCCAAGGAAATACTGCCGGAACCATGTGAAGAGAAAATGGGCAGACGCAAACGCGCGCCCAACTTCCCAGGTTTGCAGGCACAGGCTTAGGCGCATTCTTGTCAGTATCAGTCCAGCACATTTTCATATTCATGCCCACGCAATTTTGGGAGGCGCAATAGCATGGCCGGAAATATCGTCATAAAGAAGTACCCGTCAATCGTAGCAGTCGTACATCAAATGATTCTGAATGCTCCGTCCGGTCTGTCTGCTACAGATATCGCTTCCTTCGCTGGTTACAGCAAATACAACACGCTCATGAGTGAGGCGTCACAGCAGGCAGGCCACAAGTTAGGGGCCGATATGCTGCTGCCTCTTATGGATGTGTGCGATTGTGATGCCCCTGTGATCTCCCTTGCCAGGGAACGCGGGGGCGTTTTTTTGAAGATCCAGCAGCCAGCTGCATGTGGTGGTGAGTTGGTCGAAAGCCTGGCCAGTACGGTCAAGGAATTTGGCGATTACGTGTCAGCGGCAGCCGAGCGGATAGCGGACGGCGATGTGGATCCGGAGGAGATGATCAAGATTGACCGGGAGACCAATGAGTTGATTGAGGCCGTACTGAGCTTTCGCAAGCTGGCGCAGGCCACTCACGACGCTAAATACGGCCGTAAATAAAAACGCCCCGGTGTGCTGGAATCACGCCGGGGCAAAACTCCTAGGAGCTGTATGATGGGTAGAATCTATTTCGACCAGGGCAGGGCTGTCAAGCCCCAGACAGAGGAAAAGAAGGGCATGAGCACCTACCACATTACTGTTGCCGGGCAGCGCCTCTCTGTGCGCGCCACCCACCACGATTTGCTGGACATGCTGCCCGGCATCATGCGTGAGGGCGGGCAGGGTATGGAGGTGCAGCATGGGTAGCAACACAGCCAATATCCCTACCGCTAATGGGTGTAATTCAATTGGCTTAAAAATGTTGGCGATTCAGCTTGAAATGTACGCTGGCTGCCCCATGGGTGTTCAAATTGTCCCTATGAGCTTTGGTCCGTGCGATAGTTGCTCAAAACAAGGGGAAGACGTTGTGAATTGTTGGGTGCGCTATGGTCAGAGCTGCACATCGGAGGATCCCCATGCGTAAACAACACCCTGCCGAGAGGTTGACTCCCGCGTTATTTTCTCCGGCCGATCGTCGTCTGCTGGATGAAGTGCGCGCCCGCGCTGCACACCCGCATGCCCGCATCCTGCCCTGGCAGGCTGCCAGAATGTTGACCATCATTGACAAATTTGCAGCTGATCGCCGCACTGGGGCCGCATCATGAAGACACTGATCCTTGTTGTTCTGGTGGGAGCGGCGATCGCCTATGGCGGTTACGAGCAGGCCCGCGAGCAGATGCGCCTGGGGCGCATGGCGCGCGAACTGAAGGAGCGTGCATGATGGCTCATGAATACCCCTGCGGCGATATGGAATGCGGCAACAAGGGGAATAAATGCCCGCAGGCTGATCGTCTGTGTTCTTTGTGCAACGAATATTTTCGGACAGCGGTCGTTGGCTGGAACCGTCGGAAAGCCTTTGACGTGTCTGGTATCGAGCCGGGCAGGCCGGAAAGCGCCAGCGCGTGGGGCGCAGCATATGCTGCGGTAGATGCGCTGAACGGCATGGCAGAAAACAATCATGCCACCTTTCTGTTTTTCCGGGCACTGCACTTTATCACCTGCTCTCAATTCGGCCGCACGTATGGAGCCACAGTAAAGCATTTCACCGGGTTGTTGGAAGCTCTTCCGTCAATAACCGTGGACACGGTTTTTTGGGAGTCGGAATGGAAGCCGGTGCGCAAATGCCGCCAGTGGTGCGGCCGCAGGAAGCCAGACAAAGATTGTGAGAATTGCTGCAAATTGGCGGCGTCGTACCTTTTGGAAGTGAAGCGCATTTCTGGCCAGGCAGGTCTTGATCGGGCAGCGGAAATCGTTGCCGTTTTTGCATCCATGGCCGGGGTGGCTCGCTGCAAAGCCCACAACGTGGCGGATGATATCTTTGGACTTGATCCTCTGTCATGTGCCGGCCTTGGCCAGACGACGCGCAAGGTCATTGATGGGGTGGAGCCCATGCTCATGGGCAGATTTAATCAGTGGCTGGCTGACCGGGCGACATGGAACGCCCCTAAGCAAGCAGTTGATGCCAGTAAGGTTTTGGTGTCAGCCCATGACTGACTCCCTGAAAATTTACACAGTGGCATCCTACACCCATCGGCATACGGTTTGGCTTTTTCAGGCCCGGCTGGCTGCCGAAGCTGGCGTGGTGGTGCTGGATTGGACATTGTCTACAGATGGAGATAGGCTGCAGGATGCCGACACGTATACGCTGACGGTCCACGACACGGCCGGCAATACCGGCGTAGTGACGTTGACGGTGGATATAGTGGACGACGCCCCCAAGGCGGG